>WNFU01015473.1_pt1 | contig 20344 bp, 11 predicted proteins | sample 5400121 | NCBI WGS metagenome assembly WNFU01 (sample SAMN13153360, study PRJNA577476) | soil metagenome | isolation source: 100 cm soil or saprolite under grassland replicate 1 | place: USA:California | collected 2016-06-15 | reverse complement strand
TTACTTTGAAGCTGCGGGGGCCCTGCGCCGTTTCAGTTCCTCTCATTTCATCCAAGAGATCTGGCCTAACGAATGGAAAAGAAACCTCGAACGGCTTTTCATCGCCCGGGAAGATCTCTACCGCAAGGAAGTTTCAGGCGCTAACTGGCTGGCTGCGCTCGATCTCTACCTGCGCTATTCGCGATTGCGCACGCCTGTGCTGGCAGCGGAGGACACAGACGAATTCCGCCTCGCGCTTGCGGAAAAGTTTGCCGACCAGTCGCCCGCCTCCATCCCGATTGACGCGTTGCGCGACCTCACCGCCGGCGCGCTCGCTCGGCGCGATATCGCCGGCGCCATTCAACTTTTGGAACAGGAAAAAGAGCGCGGCTTCGTGAATATCAACGATGTGTTCCTCCTGATTTACCTCTATTGCTTGCATGGGAACGTCGATCAAGCCGAGGCGCTTGCCGCCGCTGAAGCGTCGTCGATCGAAAAAGATTCCTTCGTGAAATGGCTCTGGGGCGATTTGCAGGCCGAATTTGGCTTTCGTCCTCCGAACTGAGCAAATCCCAAAGACATGACCATCGCCACTGTCGCCTTCCCTTCTGGACGCTTGACCTGTCTTCGCTCCAGAAATCTCGGGACCCAGGACTCAACAGTGCTCTTCTAAGTTCTTTGGTTCAAATGCGACGAAGAGCACATATTTTGGGCGTATCTGGCACCTTCTGAATGATGCGTAATCGGGCTTCAGGCGGGTTACAAACCCGCTGGGCGCACAGACCTGAAGGTCTCTGTTCCGAAACAATGCAACGCGATGCCGCGTACAGCAAAAGAGGCAGCCCCGAATCGGGACTGCCTCTTTGTGAAACTGCGCCCTTGCGATGCTTAGAACTTCTTGATCATCCGAACGTACCAGAACCGCCCCAGGTTATCATAGAGGCTGCCCGGATAGCCGATGGCGTTGCCAAGCTCGTATGAAAACGCCTTTGGCGGGTCTTCACCGAAGATATTTTGCACACCCACGGTCATAGTAGTGTTGTTGAGGATAGTCTTCCAGCACGGCATGGCGTAAGGAACCGGAGGCGCTTCCTTCTCCTTGCCCACCACTTCCTTGCCACCCTTGGAATACCCAGCCACCGGCGCCGCTTCCACGGGAGGCGTAAACACCAGGGTGTAGGAAAGCTGCGCGTCGTTGAACCAGGTGGGATGCACCCAGTGGCGCTTCCAGAATCCATCAAACTGAACGGCATAGAGCTGTTCCCAGTATCCATCCAGGAAATGCACAGTCCAGTTCAGATCCCAGTTGTGCCATGTCCAGTCGAAGGTCGTGTCCCCTCTCCATTTCAGCCATGCCTGGGGATTGGTTACGTCCCCGAAAAAGCTCCCGATAAACCACTCGGCACTGGAGCTACCAGCTGCCTGCCGCGGCTTTGAATCGGGGAAATTGACGACGAACTCGTTCAGATAGCTCCACCGGGTTAAGAGCGAGAACGTGCCGACGCCCGTCTCGATCTGGTGCTGAAGAGCGAGGTCAACACCGTTGGCACGCGTACGCCCGCCGTTAAGGTAAGGGGTCCCCACACCGATGTAACCGCCGCTCGGGTCAAACAGAACCGATGGTACAGTCGTCGGTATGTGCGCAGGCCGTACTACACCCGGATACGTGCCCGCGTTATACCCATTAATGACCGTGGCAGGTGAAAAGTACATCACAAGGCCGGTGCGCTCCACATCCCAGAAATCGACCGTCAACGTCAGAGTTCCCCACTTTTGCGGAATAAATTTGGGCGTATAGACTACGCCTGCCGTCCAACTCCGGTCGTGCTCCGGATGAAGGCCTTTGTTGGGGAACTGCTCGACGGAGGTTTCCGGCTCGGCCACGTCCTGAACTGGATTTCCGGCACTCCCGCAAGCACCAAAAACGGCTTCAGGAGCGCACCCGACGAAGTGCGCCGGCGCCAGAAGAGACCTGTGCGGTCCGAACAACTGGACCAAGGACGGCTCAAGGTAGCCTTCACCCCAGGTACTGCGAAGGGTCAGGCTCTCGTCAAAGGGCTGCCATCGCACCCGAACCTTGGGCACCGCCGCATTGCTATCATTATTCAGCCACTCGCCGTACCGCACACCGGCCGAGAATTCCAGTGAGTAAAACCCGGGTATGTTCCACTTGGGACTGAAAACCGGGATGAGCGTTTCCGCATAAATCGACCAGGATTTGCGCCCGGCATGGATGGTCTCTGCGGCGAATTCGATGCGGTTCTCGTCATCCGGAGAGACGTTGTAAGATTCCCGGCTAAACACACCACCAAAAGCCAGACCTACGCCGCCTGCGGGCAAATCAAACAGGTCGGTCGTGTAAATGTTCAAGTCCAGCGTCATGAGTTTGGACGTGGACAGGTCCCTCGTTCTCAAGGTAGCATATTCGATCAGCGGAAGATTGTCCGGATCCACCACGTGCTGGGTATCCACGAACGGGTTGTAGGGAATCGTCTGCCCGATAAATTGACTTGAGGACGTATTAAATATCGCGTCGTTTGCATTCAGAATCTTCGCGAACCGGAAACGGTCGACGCCTTGGAACTTGAAGATAGTCTCGACCTGGCTGTACATGAACGCGCCGTCGTAGCCCCAGGTTCCGTTAAACAGCTTGTCGCCTTTTACGCCGACCGTGAAACGCTCGGCGATGTTTTCGGTGTCGATCAAGCGGTTGCCAAAATCGAAAATGCGCGCCCGACTGGTGCCCGAGATGATCTGCTGGAACGGATTAAATGGGTTAAAGGCATTTGCAGGCATGCCTACGTTCGCAGCCGTCGGCGTGAATGGCGGTGTGATCGGCTGCCCGTTTGCATCCAGCTCAAAGGGATGATTGGGCGGGATGAAGTACGATACTGCGAGAGGATCAAAGAAATTGCCCGTAGCCTCTGGCGCGAGTTCATCATGCGTTTTGTTATCCACATAATAGAAGTCGCCAAAAAGGCGCAACTGATCGTCGCAGATCTTGTGCTCGAACGCCGCGTAACCGCCCCAGCGTTCCTGCTCCGGATATGAGCTCGAGTACAGATTAAAATTAAAGCCAGGCAGAATGCTAAACGGCGCCCTCGCTCGCCTCGCGGAATAAATATAATCGCTCGCCGGAACGAATCCGTTGGCATTATCCGGCGGCGTGCCGAAAATGTTGTTCCTCGTTGCCAGGCTAGGCGGCAGAACCACCCCTGCTTCCTGGACGACCGCCGTTGACAACTGAAGGTTCCACGGCACCGCGTTTGAGCTCAAGAACGGCGGAACAAGCGAGTTGCCACGGTCATGATTGAACATGTCGTGATGCTTATAATAGAAGATGTCACCGGTGATACTGGTGGTATCGGTGCCTACCCCAAAGAGGAGGTCGCCCCTATACTCGGCTGCATCTTTATCGGTCGTGTTGCCATACTGAAGGGTTACCTGTGCGCCACGATAATCTTTATAAAGATTGAAGTTCACCACACCGGCAACCGCATCCGCGCCATAGGTCGTCGAAGCGCCATCTTTCAAAATGTCAATGCTCTGGACCGCCGTGATGGGAACAGTTTGCAGATCAACGTAACCGTAGCCGGAGTTCGCGACTGCTGGGTACGGCGCAACGCGGCGACGATCGATTAGCACCAGTGTAGCGCCAGGGTCATAACCGCGCAGCGCGACCGCGGCACTACCCACTGGACCGGACTGGCTGGTTCCGTTGTTCTGGACTGGAATATTGGCGCCATTCATGATCGGCTGCCTCTGGAGCAGCTGTTCTGCCGTGGTGCCTGCGCCTGATTTGTTGATCAGGTCGCGGTTGAGGGCGAATATCGGGTTCGGACCGACCTCTTCCGCAGTCGGAATCAGCGACCCGGTCACGATCACACGCTCGACTTCCGCAGCGGGAGCCGCACCAGCGCCCGGCGGCGGTGGCGGTGGCGGAGCCTGAGCAAATGCGTTCGATGCTACAATGAATGGAAATCCGACGCTCGCCACAAGTGCGATGCGCACGAATCCGAGTTTATTTAGCACATTCTTAATCATTAGTTTCTCCATTGGTTTGGTTAGGTTTAGGTGGCTTTATTAAACTATTCGAAGCCTGACAAGCTTTTTTTTCAATTTTTTTTGAACGCTTAAACAGGCCTGTTTGTCCGCCAGCGTTCGGTCTAACTGAAGGGCCAGCCCGGTGGCAAGCTTTTTTTTCAATTTTTTTCAATTTTTTTGAGCAGGCAGACGCACCTGTCCTGAGCCGATTTTCGTGCTCAACGAAGAATCCCGTTTAAATAAAATTGAACCGCGAATGCCTAAGCGAATGTCATCCCGAACGAAGCGAGGGACCTGACAAAGAGATGCTCGCTTTCGAGGAACGTTGCGCGTGATTCGCGGGATGGTTTGCGCATTTGTGAGATCCTTCGCCGTCTGCGGGGCTCAGGATGACAGAACGCGATCGGCGAGCGTTACTTTTTCTGGAACACTTCCACGGCTTCCCACGCTTCGTCGGGCGGAGCTTGTTCGTAATCGAGCGAGCGAGCAAGATACATCTTGGCCAGCAGATCGTCCGGATAGAATTCGAGAAAGCGCGAGAACAGAATTTTTGCCCGAATAAAATCGCGTGCGCGGAATTTCTCCAGCCCTTCTTCGTACGTTTCAAGCCATTTTAGAAACTCTGGATCGACCTCTTCGTCGCGGGCACCAACGAATGTAAAAACATCAACCGGTTTGGTTTTGCCTTTCACCTGGACCCGGGCAACCGAGCGCAGATGAAATTCCTCGCGCACTAATTCGGCAGCGGTCGCGCCAACCAGAATATCGACGCCATAGATTCGGGTAAGACCTTCGAGGCGCGACGCCAGGTTCACTGAGTCACCGATCACAGTCGGGTCCATTCGCTCCTGCGACCCAATATTGCCAACAATCACTTCGCCTTGATTGATGCCGATCCCCATGCCGAGGCCCATGCGGCCTTCGTCGCGCCATTGTTGATTGAGCTGCCTTAGCTCTCGCCGCATCCCCAGCGCAGAGCGCGCGCAGTTTTTTGCGTCTTGCGCCATGCCAAGGCTGCGCACATTGCCCCATACGGCCATGATCGCGTCGCCGATGAATTTATCGAGGGTGCCGCCACCGCCGAAAATGACGGAAGTCATTCGGGTGAGATACTCATTGAGCTGGGCAACCAATGCTTCGGGATCAGCTTTTTCGGCTAACGTGGTGAAACCAATCAAATCCGAGAACAGGATTGTCACCGGCACGCGCACGCCACGGAGGGTGCTGTAGTAGCTGTCTGGGTTTTCGAGGATTTCCCTGACTAGATTTTTCGAGACGTAGCGTTCCAGCGTGCGCCGGGTGCGCAATTTCTCCAATCGCTCCAAGGCGTATTCGAACCCGAGCGAAAATGATCCGCTGAGTACAAGAGCGCTCAGCACGGGCACGGTGAGCAGCAGCAGCCCGGTCTTATCGTAAAACAATCGGGCCGTTCCGAGATACGTGGCGGTGATTACAATGAGCGCTCCAACGCAAAGCAACGGCCTGCGCAAGAAGGCAACAAGCGACCAAGCAATGAGTCCTGCTGTGCCCACGAGCGCCAGCTCAACCTTCGGCGGTGTCGGCTGCAAAAATTCGTGGCCAAGCGCCGCAGCCATGAATTCGCATGCCAGAGTTTGGGATCGAAAACCTCATAAAGCGGGCGCGCTTGGAACGCGTCCGGCGCGCTGAAACGAATCATGTGACCACGAAAATCACGCGGCACATCATTTCCTCGACCGATTTTGGCCAAAGCGCGGGCGGAAAGAGATTCATAGACTTGTTCGCTTGGGTGCGCCGGCAAACCCACGAGTTGGCGGTCCGTCACGCGATAAATCGCAGCGCGAGTTTTTCCGTCAATCGTGTCAGGCCAGAAATTCACGAAGCCGACCCGGGCATCCTGCAGTTGCGGCGGCGGAATCAGCGCATCGTTTGGCGTGACCGCCTGCAGGGCATTTTCCGTATCGAAATTGGCGCCGAGAACAACTTTGTCGTGATAACGATCGAGCGCGGCGTGAAATGCCGGATCACCATCGTTTGGCGGATTAAAAAGCAAGTCAAAGATGACAAGACGCGCACCCGCCCCAAACAGCCGATCGAGCAAAAGCGCCCAGACTTCGCGAGACCACGGGAACGGCCGCTCGGTCAACAATTGAAACGCGCGATTGCCCGCGACCTCTTCAGGCGCCAGCGGTGGCAACTGCAATGTGCTTTGGTCAAGTCCGAGAAAAACGAAATCTCGAGGTGGGGCCGTTTTTCGCCCTTCGTGCCGAAGCAAATCCTCGAAACTTTGTTCGCCGCGCCACGGCGCCGAGAGAAACGGCGTCGTCGGGAGGAAATGGCCGAGAAAAATCAACCCGGTCCAGAAAAAGCAAATCAACGCCAGGACCCACAAGCGATTACGACCAAGCCAGTGCATGCGCGCGCAATGTAGCACTAAAACGTTAAAGCGTTAAAGCATTGAAGCGTAAAATGGCATTGCCATTCTGCGCGAAGCGAAGAATCTCTGATCAGTTCTTTCTGCAAGCTAAGTGGCAATCTGAGATGTCTCACTTCGCTCAACATGACAGGTGGTCGGATTTAGGCATTTCTTGTGCGTTCGTCATGCCATTGGAGTGCGAGCCTACCCGATGACTGCTAACTCCGATCTCCTCTGTCCCCAGTGTAACGTGCCGCTAGAAGAAGTTCGCACGTCGCACGGCGTTTTTTGGGCTTGCGAGAATTGCGCGGGGCGTGCGCTGACCGTTGAATTGCTGCGTCGCACTTTCACTCCGGAGTCGATCAACCCGCTCTGGCTTCATGCAATCAGCGGCGAAGAAAAAAGCGGGCGCCTCTGTCCTTCGTGCAGAAACCCGATGCTCGAGGTGGCGTTGTCCGGGAGTGCGCAGGTCGATGTCGATGTTTGCCAGCATTGTCATTTCGTCTGGTTCGATGCCCACGAAATGGACACCCTCGCACCACGCTTACCGCCGGCGTCGGCGGTCGAGCTGCCGCAGAAAGCGCGCGAATTCATCGCCATCGAAAGAGTAAAACAGATCGCCGAAGAAGCGCGCGGCACCGATTTCGACAGCGCGCCGCCTGATGAAGCATGGAAACAAATCGCAGGCTTCTTTGGATTACCGGTCGAATTCGAAGCACCGGAAGAGGAGCGAAAACCATGGGCAACCTGGTTACTTTCCGCGGCAGTCATTTGCGTGAGCCTATTGGCGTTTCCGCATCTTCGAGACGTGGTCCAACGCTTCGGGTTAATTCCGGCACAAGCAATGCGGCTCGATGGTCTCTCCTTCGTCACATCGTTTTTTCTACATGCCGGCATCATTCATCTGGTCGGGAACATGTATTTCTTGCTCGTCTTTGGCGACAACGTGGAAGATTTTCTGAGACCGCTTCGCTATCTCACGCTCATCGCGCTGGCGGCATTCATCGGGGACCTCGCGCACATCGCTGTCGACCCGCAGTCGCAAATCCCGTGCATTGGCGCGAGTGGCGGCATCGCCGGCGCGATTACATTTTACGCGCTCAATTTTCCGCGCGTCCGGCTCGAATTCCTGATGCGGTGGGGTTTTGTCTGGTTCCGATGGATCCGATTGCCGGCGTGGTCGGTCTTCGTCTTGTGGATTTTCTTTCAGCTTATCGGCGCGTTGGAACAGAAGGCCGGCATGAGTTCCGTCTCATCGTTTGCCCATTTAGGTGGCGCGGCTGTGGGCGTTGTCGCGTGGTTAATTTGGCGAAAAGAGAAACCCAATAACGAAGCTCGAATGTCGAAGGAAGTGACGAAATCCTAATGACGAAATAATGTTTCTCACTGCATCAGAAGTTTTGGATTCTGGCTTCCTTCGTCATTCGTCATTTTTCGGATTTCTATTTGTCTTTTATTCCGATGCGCCTACCTTCCTCGCTCTCGATCTGCGCACCTGATTCCGTATCTCGGGATCGAATTAGCGAGTGAGGTCGCGAAGATCGACAAATGGAACAACAGCTCGCTGAACGAGGAGCCTCGAAGCGATTCGAGGCAGAATAATCATGCCAAGAGCCACCAATGCCCCGGCAAGCCGGGCGCGCCGCAAACGAGTCTTAAAAAAAGCCAAAGGCTACCGAGGACGCCGCTCAAAACTTTTCCGCTACGCGAAAGACGCGATCATGAAAGCCCAGTATTGGGCGTATCGCGACCGCAAAACGCGCAAGCGCACGTTTCGTTATCTCTGGATTCAACGGCTAAATGCCGCTGCCCGCGCGAATGGAATGAACTACAGCCGTTTTGCGGAAGGACTCAAAGCTGCTGGCATCGGGCTGGACCGCAAGATTCTCGCCGACCTGGCCGTCACCGACGAAGCCGCGTTCAAATCGATCGTCGATCAAGCGAGAGCCGCGCTGGAGAAGAAAAACAAAAAGGCCGCATAATACTTGCGCGGCACCATTGAAGCGTTGAAGCGTTTAAGCGTTACATTCGTGTTTCGTTTCAACGCTTCAACGTTTCAATGACTCACCCGCTCGAACAACTGCGCGACGACGCCTTGCGCGAGATCGAATCCGCGCCTGACGAGCAGGCGCTCGAGACCGCGCGCGTCAAGTACCTCGGCAAAAGCGGCAGGATCTCCTCGTGGAGCGAGCAGATGAAAACGCTCGGCAAAGACGAAAAGCCGATCGTTGGAAAATTGCTCAATGAAGTTCGCAACGCCGTCTCCGCAGCGCTCGAATCGCGCGCCGTAAATTTTCGTTCTCAAATGGAATCCGAGGCGCTCGCCAGAATCGACGTCTCTCTGCCGGGAACCCCACATGAGATCGGCGCACTGCATCCGCTGACGCAGATGTGGGAACGCTCTATCGAAATTTTTCGACGAATGGGATTCGCGCTCGCAGATGGGCCGGACATTGAAGACGAATGGCATTGTTTCGATGCGCTCAACACTCCGCCGGAACATCCGGCGCGCAACGAGCAGGACACCTTTTATTTGCCCGACGGTCGTCTGCTGCGCACGCACACTTCAACCGTGCAAATCCGAACGATGCAGGCCGCGCCGCCGCCCATCCGTGTGATTGCTCCCGGCGCGGCATATCGGCGTGATGAGCTCGACGCCACCCACAGCCCGCAGTTCCACCAGATCGAAGGACTTTTCGTGGACGAAAACGTCAGCGTCGCCGACCTGAAAGGCGCGCTCGAATTTTTCATGCGCGAACTCTTCGGTGCAGGAACCGAAGTTCAATTTCGACCGCACTATTTTCCGTTCACCGAGCCAAGCCTGGAAATTTATGTGAAATCCAAAGCGCTCAAAGGCGGCGAGCAATGGATCGAAGTCGCTGGTTCCGGCATCGTACATCCCGCTGTTTTTGAAGCAGTCAACAAAGCGCGCCGTGACAAAGCTTACAATCCCGAAAAATGGAGCGGCTACGCCTTCGGTCTGGGAATGGATCGCCTGGCGATGATTTTATTCGATATCCCTGACATTCGCCTCTTCGGCCAGAACGATTTGCGGTTTCTTCGCCAGTTCGCATGAAATTCTCCGTTAACTGGCTGCGCGAGTTTGTCGATCTTCCAAAAAATCCGGAAGAGATCGCCGAGCTACTTACGCGCGCGGGTGTCGAGACCGAGAACATCGAAACGCGCGGCGCAAAGATCGACAAGGTGATCGTTTCGCAAATCACCGCTTCTTCGCGCCATCCGAACGCTGATCGCCTGACGGTTTGCGAAGTCGATGATGGCACGGGAACGAAACGCCAGATCGTTTGCGGCGCGACCAATTACAAAGCTGGAGACAAAATTCCGCTGGCGTTGCCGGGCGCAAAGCTGGCCAACGGAATTGAGATTCGCAAGACCAACCTGCGCGGCGTTGAGAGTGAAGGAATGCTTTGCAGCCCAATCGAGCTGGGTCTGGGCGAAGATGCGTCGGGCCTTTTGATTTTGTCGGCCAAAACAAAGATCGGCGCGCCGCTTTCCGATCTTTTTCCGAGCGACACGATTCTCGATGTCGAGATCACGCCAAACCGCGGCGACTTGCTGAGCCACTTCGGACTCGCCCGTGAGATCGCAGCGCTCACTGGAAAGAAACTCAAATCAATGCCGCGCGAGGCGAAGACAGACATCAAGAAGTCCGGCGTGACCATCAGCGCCACCCGTGAATGTCCATTTTTCTCCGCGCGAAAGATCGACAACGTGAACGTCGGCCCAAGTCCGCAATGGTTGCGCGCGAAGATTGAGAGCGTCGGCATCCGCTCGATCAATAACATCGTCGATATTTCGAACTTGGTGATGCTCGAGCTCGGTCAGCCGACGCACGCATTCGACGCAGACAAATTAAAAGGCGGCATCAACGTGCGGCTCGCGCGCCAGGATGAAAAATTTCTCGCGCTGGATGGAAAGACCTACTCGCTCACGCCGGATAATTGCGTCGTTGCCGACGAGGAACGCGCGGTCGGAATCGGCGGCGTGATGGGCGGCGAAGAAACCGGCGTCACGAATTCAACGAAAAACATTTTGCTGGAAGCCGCTTACTTTTTGCCGGCGAGCATTCGTCGCACCGCACGCAATTTGAATCTGCCGAGCGATGCAAGTTATCGATTCGAGCGCGGCGTTGATCCAGAGATGGTGCTCCGAGCCTCGCAGCGCGCGACTGAATTGATTCGCGAGATCGCAGGCGGAACTCCGGCAACGGAAATTAACGTCGCTGGAAAACTCCCGACGAACCCGGCCGACGTTTCATTGAGCTACGAAAAATGCGATCGGGTTGTTGGGATTTCGATCAAGCGAAGAAGTGTCGATGAAATTTTGGAAGGGTTCGGGCTGAAACAGACAAAGAGTGAGCGGATAAGGAAGAACGGATCTTCGAAATGGAAGATTCCGAGTTATCGCCGCGATTTGCAGCGCGATGTCGATCTTATCGAAGAAGTCGTTCGCGCTTACGGCGCCGACAAAATTCCGGGAACGGATCGAAGCCGTTTTACTCCGGCGAGCATTGCCGATCATGCGCACGATTTGGAATCGGCGTGGCGGCAGCGGTTGGCAGCCGCTGGCCTCGATGAAGTCCGGACTTCAAAATTGCTGCCGCGTGAACGATTCGCATTCAGCGAAAGCGCAATCGAATTGCGAAACCCGCTCAGCGAAGATCATGTAGCGCTGCGCCCAAGCATCCTCGTCGGATTATTAGGAGTACTGGATCGCAACATTCGCGCCGGCGCAGAACGCGTCGCCATTTTCGAAATCGGCCGCACGTTTATTCCGCCATCCGGCAAAGAAGAACGGCACCTTGGAATTTTGCTGTGGGGAAATGTTGCGAGCGCGCCGAATTGGCGATCCCCGCAAAGCCGCAGCCTTGATCTATTCGATCTCAAAGGCGCGCTGGAGTGCGCCGTTCCAAATCTGTCATTTCACTCCGGGAAGTTTCCTGATCTCGCGCTGCCGGTCGACGTTTTTTCCGGCGATCAAATGATCGGATTCGGCGGACAACTTTCGGCCGCAAAATCTAATGCGCCTGGTCCGGTGTTCGTTGCCGAGGTGCATGCTGACCTTCTTTTAATTGCCGAGGAAACAGCGACAAAGTTTCGTGAGATTGAAAAATTTCCCGCTGTCACGCGCGATATTGCGATGATTGTGCCGGAAGAAATTCCGCACGAAACGATTTTGCGCAGCATTGAAGAACCGCGCGAGCCGCTTTTGGAAAGCGTGGAGCTTTTCGACTTATTCACAGAACAAATCGGCGCGGCACGAAAGTCGCTTGCATATCGATTGACATATCGAGACCGAAGTCGCACACTGACCGGTGAGGAAGTGACGGCGGCGCACGCGAAAATTCGCGAGCGATTGCGGCGCGACCTCCGCGCGGAATTGCGCGAGTAGTTCTTTGAGATTGAGAGCCGCTCGTTGAGGGTTGGGCAGGAAACCAGTGCTTTCCGTTCAACTCTCAGCCAGCGGCTTTCGAGTCCCAAATCTTTTTGGGATGTAAACATTTGCCCTGCGATGTTCGCGATTGAGGTGACGTCCCCGAACCGATAGTTGGCGAAATACGGAGGCTTGGTTGGTGCGGAAAATGACAGGCCTTGATTGGAAGTCAGATTCCGCAGCAACGGTCATCCACCCTTTCCTAAAAGGGAACGGGAGAATCACCTGAACGGCACCAGCGGGGTAAATTCAAAAACCCGGATCGAAAATTCGATCCGGGTTTTTTTGTTCACCGCGTTCGTTTAGAGAGCGCGATTCCTCGAATCGCGATTGAAAATCTGTGGATGAGCTCGATAATGCGAAGTGACGTGCGCACACTTCTAGCTCTCGAAGACGGCCGATATTTCGAGGGCGAATCTTTTGGCGCAACCGGCACGCGCGTCGGTGAAGTTTGTTTCAACACCGCCATGACCGGCTATCAGGAAGTGCTGACCGATCCCTCGTATCGCGGACAGATCGTGGCGATGACCTATCCGTTGATCGGAAATTACGGCATCAATTCTCTCGATCAGGAAAGCCGCTCACCGCATGTGCGCGGATTCGTCATCGAAGAATTGACCGAGGTCCCAAGCAACTGGCGCTCGGAAATGTCGCTCGACGAATATTTGCGAAAATGGAACATCCCCGGCGCCAAAGGAATCGACACGCGCGCGCTTACGCGGCATTTGCGCACCCGCGGCGCGATGAAGGCCTGTCTAACGACGGAAGAGATTTCGCCTGGCGAAGCAACGCAAAGGGCGATCGAAGGCGAGGGCGTGATCGGGATGGATTACGTGCGCGAAGTTTCGACAACTAAATTTTACCGTTGGGACCCTGAGGACAAACTAAGTGCGCCGTGGTCGATTGCGGCGAGTAATGGCAGAAATAGACGCGCGCTTCCGCCGATCAAGTTTCGAATCGCGGCCTACGATTATGGGATCAAAGAAAACATTCTGCGCTTGCTGCGCCAGAAAGGCTTCCAAGTGACTGTTGTGCCGGCGACTACGACAGCCGAGGAAGTGCTCACTTTCAATCCCGACGGAATTTTTCTCTCCAACGGCCCTGGCGACCCAGCAGCGCTTCCTTACGCGCACAAAACCGTGCACGATTTGATGGGTAAAAAGCCGATCTTCGGGATCTGTCTTGGCCATCAGATTCTCGGCTTCGCGTTCGGCGGATCGACGTTTAAGCTGTGGCTATCACTGCGCAGAATCACGGATTCGCCGTCGATGCGGACTCGCTACCGGCGAACGTGCAAATCACACATATCAATTTGAACGACGGCACAGTCGAAGGAATGCGGCACAAGGAATTGCCGATCTTCAGCGTGCAATATCATCCGGAAGCCGCACCCGGTCCGCATGATGCCTCCTACTTCTTCGATCAGTTTGCGGAGCTAATCGAAAAAGGTAGGGCCGATTGACGCAACGGGTCGTAGCGGTTCGGTGAACCGCCGCTACCTAATTGACCAACGCGCCGAGCAGCCCAGATTTGTTGCATGTTTAATTCAACAAACAATAAACCTACAGTCTTGAAAGTTGCAGTGACTGCAACGTTCATCGCAGCGCTAGCGGCCTCGCCGCTGGCGATCGCGCAGGAACACGAGCACGGCGCAGAAGCGGGTGCTTCGAAAGAGGTCACGGGCGAAGTGATCGACATGATGTGCTACGTCGATCATAATGCCGTGGGTGAAAAACACGGGCAGTCCTGCGGGGCCAAGTGCATCAGAAGCGGTGGCCCGGTCGGCATCGTCAGTGAGGGCAAAGCGTATCTGGTCGTCGGCGAACACAAACCGATCAACGATCAACTTGCCGATTTGTGTGGTAAAAACGTCACCGTGAAAGGCAAGCTGGCCGAGCGGGGCGGTATCGCGATGATCGAGAACGCCGAGGTCGTTAAGAAATAGCTGTAGCCGCGTCTCTGTGAGACGCGTGGCGCGTGCGTGCCAAAAACACAGCGGTGCGCTTCGCACAGCAAAGCGGCTACAGGATGCTGTGCTGCTTCGCTATTTGTAATAGGGCCGCAGCGACGGGCGCAGCTTCCCGACTCGAAGAGCAGTTTCAATTTGCAAATCAGAGACCGCCGTATCAGCGAGTCTGCAAATCTCGCCTGCCTCAAGCGCAGCGATCGGTAATCCATCACGGAACAAAATGCGATTGGCCGTGAGCGCGGCAATTCTTGATCCAGGCGTCAGTATGCCTTGCAAATTCAGCGGGTCCGCGGCGCTCAGCGTGATCAGTTCGCCGTTTGACGGCGCCTTGCGGATAGAACGCAACAAGCAAATAGCTTCGGGCAGGGCGAATTGTTCGCCGCTGATGCCCGCCACGAAATAGCCGCCGCGAATTTCACCGCGCGCCTCCCACCGACGATAGACTCGCCCCAGTTCGTACCACGTAATCGGGAAACTTTCGCGCTCGAGCAAACGGCGAAATACCACGCCGCAGCGGCGCAGCAACGCTCGCGCCAATTTTACGGTGGCCGTGTCCCGCTGAGAACTTTCCGCGCCATTTCCCCTTTCCGCACCATCTCGCGACGGCTGCGACGCGATCTGCGTTCTCAACAACGACCAGCGCCCTGCAAACTCAATGCTGGCCAGGTTTGTCTTGCGCCGGCGTTTTCCGATGTTTCGGCCAAACGTGGGCCGTTTGTGTGATGGGACCAGAAGCGCTCGCAATCCGTCGAAACTATCTGAAGTGACCAAACCCAGCGCCGCGAGCTGCGACAAAGCTTCCTCAACTTGAGAAGGCAGCAGGCCGCTGCGTCGCACCAACTCTGTGAAGAAGAGTGCCCCGCCGCTTTGTAGCGCATCGAGTACGACTTGATTGGCAGCTGAAAACTCCATCGCGGAATTTGCCCGCGACAACAGCAGCCAGTCTTGGACATTCTCGCGCTGGTAAAGCGCAATTGGGCTGCTCCGCAACGGAGCGATCGTGCGCGCAGTTGGATTTTGTGGCGCACTTAAACGTCCCCAGCCGACGCGACCGGAAAAACAAAGACGATCGAGCCATTCCGGATCGTAGTCGGCAACGCGCGCCGCGAGGACCGCCGATTCCCACGCCGCCAGCGGTAACTCGCACCCGTCGAGTTGTTCCAAAACAGATTGCAGACCGTCCGGTCCTTCAACGCGATGATCGACATCAACACGCTGCCATACGAAGAGAAATCGATAGAAATCCTGAACCGAGACAGGCTGAATTTCCGCGCGCAGCCGGTCGATTGTGAGCCGGTGGATCCGTGCCAGCAGCCGGCGATCGCACCATTCTTGCTGCGTTCCATTCGGATGAAATTTGCCGCGCAAAATAAAACCTTCTGCTTCGAGGCCCAGCAATGCTGCGTCAATTTCTGAACGCGATAGCTCCAAGATGTCCGCTAGCTCGTCGGCAGTAACCGGCCCGCAAACTTCCATTCGCCCGCGAACCAGTTCGCGAATTGCGTCGGCTCGTTCCCACTTCTTTCCACGCACCGCCTCAGGAACAGTCAAATTGCGCCTCACGACCGCGTTGGGATAAATCGCTTGAATCATCGGAAGTCGTTCCGCAGCGATCCAAAACCCCCGAACCTCGCGGTGTTTCGAATGTTGCGTCGGAAGGATCAGGCGCGTGGCCCGGTTTTCAGCGACAAGCGTTGATATGAAATGTTCTGCACTCTCGCCACTCGACGTTCGCTGCATTTCTTCCGCCGTCATCACACCGAGCAACATCAGCGCGTCATGCAATTCATCCGCGTTTGTCGCTTCGGGCCATGCTTCCTTAAGGACTTTGTCGATCGCGGCCGCGTCGAGAACACCAAGCCCACCGCTACCGTTTCGTTCCGAGGCGCGACGCGTGTACACCGCCTGAGTCCGGCGCTCTTCCAAAGGCGCATTATCGAGGAACGCATAAGGCCGCGCGTTCAAAATCTCAGCGGCGAGCGATGATGGCTCGGGCAAATCGCGTGCGATGCAACGGATCCGGCCGTGCTCAATCCTCCGCAACACGTCCTCCAAGCCATCGATGTCCATCGCTTCGGTCAGGCAATCGTCGATTGTTTGCTTCACAAGCGGGTGATCCGGAATTTCGCGGTCGCCAACGATGTGTTCGAGACAGGCGAGTTGGTCGGGGAAAACTGCCGCCAAAAGATTTTCCGATTCCATGCGCTGCAATGGCGCGGCGATTTTTGCGCCGCCACGAAACCGCGGCACGGCAAGCGAACGGGTCGCGTTCCAGCGCCAGCGAATGGTGAACATCGGCGCGTCGAGCAATGCCTGAACGAGCAGGTCGCGAACCGTTTTGGAATTGAGATATCGAAAGACTTCCTCAAGCGGAAACGAATGTTGTGTGCCGAGCGAAATCACGATGGCGTCGTCCGTCGCCGCTGCTTGCAGCTCAAAATTAAACGAACGACAAAAACGTTTTCGCAATGCCAAACCCCACGCGCGATTGATTCGACTGCCGAAAGGCGCGTGCAAAACCAGCTGCATCCCGCCCGATTCGTCGAAGAAACGCTCCATCACGAGAGTTTGCTGTGACGGAATTGCGCCGAGCGATCGATAACTGTCCGCGAAGTAGTCGCCGAGTTGTTCAGCAGCCTCAGGTGGCAACTGCATTTCCTTAGCGACCCATTCAGCAATGGCATTGGTAGGGACAGCGCGCTGCGCCGTCCGGTCGCCGCAGCACGGCGACCCTACCAAAATTTGTTCCATTTCCATCCGCAGATCAGACACAGCCTCAGACAGCTCAGTCGTCCGAGCCGGAGCTTCACCCAGCCAAAATGGAATTCCCGGCGGCTGGCCTTTGGCATCTTCGACGCGGACGACTCCGGAGTTGATGCGCAAAATTCGCCACGAAGCATTGCCGAGTTGGAAGATATCGCCCGCCAAACTTTCGACGGCGAAATCTTCGTTCACTGTGCCGACGAACGTTTCCGAGGGCTCAAGGATCACACGATAATCGGCATTGTCGGGAATCGCGCCGCCGGACGTGAGTGCAGTCAATCGCGCACCACGACGACCGCGAATTCGATGATTCACTCCATCGTGATGAATCAGCGCGGCACGCCGGCCACGTTTTGTGCTGAAACCTTCGGCGAGCATTTTGACGACGCCATCGAACTCTTCGCGAGTGAGGTTTCGGTACGGCCAGGCTGAGCGGACAAGCTCGAACAACTCATTTTCATCCCAGTCCTCAGTCGAAGCCGCGGCAACCATTTGTTGTGCGAGAACATCCAGTGGTTTTTCCGGAATGCTGAGCCGATCCAACTCGCCACGCTGAACACAACGCAGTAGCGCCGCACACTCGACGAGTTCATCGCGACTCAACGGGAAGACGCGCCCCTTCGGCAAACCGCCGCGTCTATGCTCGGCGCGGCCGACCCGCTGCAGCAATGTGGTAATCGAGCGCGTTGTGCCGAGCTGGCAAACAAGATCAACTGAACCAATATCTATGCCGAGCTCAAGCGAAGCGGTGGCGACCAGCGCTTTCAATTCGCCTCGCTTCAATCGATCTTCGGCATCGAGGCGCAGCTTTGCGGAGAGACTTCCGTGATGCGATGTGACCGCATCCGCGCCGAGCAGCTCACTCAAGTGATGCGTCACGCGCTCGGCCATTCGACGCGTGTTGACGAAAACCAAAGTAGTCCGATGCGCCTGGATCAACTCTGCCAGCCGATGATAGATTTCCTCCCACACTTCATTCGACATCACCGCTTCCAGCGGCGACTTGGGGATTTCGATTGCCAGGTCGAGTTCGCGACGATGACCGATGTCGATGATTTCGCAATTGGGATTGCCAGCGTCGTCCACCGCACGAGTGCCGACAAGAAAACGTGCGACTTCCTCAATCGGTGTTTGCGTTGCAGAAAGTCCGATTCGCTGAAGTGGATTTTTTGTTAGAGCAGCCAAACGTTCGACGCTCAGAGCAAGGTGCGCTCCGCGCCGATCATCCACGACAGCGTGAATCTCGTCGAGGATGAGTGTTCGCGCTGCGCTCAACATCTGCCGGCCCGAGTCCGAAGTCAGCAGCAGATAGAGCGACTCTGGTGTTGTAACGAGAATGTGCGGAGGTTTTTTGATCAGCGCCTGCCGTTGGGCAGCAGTCGTATCACCAGTGCGAACGTCCGCGCGCACGTCGATCTCGAGGCCATTTGTTTCGCCCAACAACGCGCGAATGCCAGCCAGCGGCTCTTGCAGATTTTTGCGGATATCGTTGCTCAATGCCTTGAGCGGCGACACGTAAACGACTCGCGTTTCATCCGGCAATTCCGCCTCGACGCCTTCGCGGAACAGCGCATCCAGCGAAGCAAGAAACGCCGCCAGCGTTTTGCCCGAGCCTGTCGGGGCGGAAATTAGCACGTGCCGGCCGGACTGGATTGCCGGCCACCCGCGCACCTGCGGTTCAGTTGGCGAACCAAACATTTGCTCGAACCACCGGGCGACTGCGGCATGAAATTGGAACGACTGCATGAAAAACGAAAACTGGAACAGATAATCTAGGTGTCGACGCGAGAAAGAAAAGTGGTCGGGGCGATTCACCGAACCGCCCGCGGGCGATTGAGGTCAATCGCCTCTACCTGCTTCCTTAACGCAATCACTTCTCGTAGCATCCGCAGGCTGTCGCGGAAAAAACTAACATTGCTTCCCTCAGCGTGATTCCAGCGCCCGGGAATCTCCCGGATTCGCAAGCCGGCACGTTGCGCGAGATAAAGCAGCTCAACATCGAACGCGAAACCCCGCACACGCGCTGCCTCCAAGATCGGCCGGCAGACATCGAGTCGAAAGGCCTTGAACCCGCATTGCGTATCCCAAAATGGCAGGCCGGTCGCGACGCGCACAAGGAGATTGAAAACACGGCCCGCTTGTTCTCGCCGCCACGGTTGACGAATCCCGATTAAATTGCGGTCGAGCGCGCGGGACCCAATTGCGATATCGACCTCGCCATTTGCAATCGCCCCGATGACTTTCGGGATTTCCGAAAGAGGTGTGGAAAGATCGGCGTCAAAAAAAAGCCCGATGGGTTCTCGCGCGGCAAGTAATCCGGAGCGGACCGCGGCGCCCTTCCCGCGATTTGGAAAGTTTTCGAGCAAACGCGTCGCGATATTCGTCTCTGATAAAATTGCGCGCGCGATTGTCCCCGTTGCATCGGTCGATCCATCGTTCACCACGATCAACTCACTTTCGGGCGCATTGGCGGTGAGATAATCGAGCGTAAGGCGAAGTGTTTCGCCAATACGCGCTGCTTCGTTGAAACAGGGAATAACGACGGAGAACGGAGGAAGCATGGGAAGCGTTAAACCGTTGAAGCGTTGAACCGTTGAAGCGGACACAGCTTTGTCATTCTGAGCGAAGCGAAGAATCTCTGATTCATTCTCACGGCAACACCAAGTGACAATCAGAGACGTTTCGCTTCGCTCAACATGACAGGATCGCCTTGCCCGGTTTAGCGCTTTAACGCTTCAACGATAGATCTCCACAACAAACTTGCCGTTTGGATCTACGTAGCCGCGGTACATCCCGTTTGTGTTAAATGGCAAAGCTACCTCGCCGTTTTTGTCGATGGCGATTAAACCGCCGCTGCCGCCAAGCTTTTTAACTGCGTCCAGAGCCGTTTGCGCCGCTTCCTGCAATTTAATCCCCCTGTATTGCATGAGCGCTGAGACCTCATGCGCCGCGCCGGCGCGAATAAAATACTCGCCAATTCGCCCGGGCAGCTTGTTTGCCATTCCACCGGTGGAAGTCGCCGTGGCCAAATTACCGTCCTTATCCAACGCGACCGCGCCGACAGTGCCGTGTAGATCGTCTTCCGAGATAAAAAATTTCTTTCCGCCAACGCCACCGTGTTTTTCCGCTTCCTTAATTTTCTGCAACGCGTCCCAGCGTTCCTGCGTAAAAAAATATTTTTCATCGACAAGCTCGATCCCGTTCTCTTTGGCGAACGCTTCTGCGCCTGCGCAATCGAGCATGACGTGCGGCGATTTTTCCATGACCAGTCGGGCCAGACCGATTGGATTTTTCACGTGTTTCAAACTGGCGACCGCTCCGGCCTTGAGCGTTATCCCGTCCATGATTGACGCATCCATCTCATTTGTGCCGGCGCTTGTGAAAACAGAACCACGGCCTGCATTGAAGTGCGGATCATCCTCGAGCGCGCGCACGGCAACTTCCGTGGCATCAAGGCTGGACCCGCCTCGCTTCAGAATTTCGTAACCAGCCGTCAGCGCGCGTTCCAATCCCGCGCGGTATTCGCGCTCTTTTTCCGGAGTCATCTTGCTGCGCTCAATGGTTCCGGCGCCGCCGTGGATCGCGAGTCCAATCTTTTTTTTTGTTTTCATGGTCGGCTGATTTTCAGGGCCCTTTTCCGCTACGGCTGTAAGAGACCTGGCTGGCCCTTGGGCGAGCGCGGACGCCCCGGCATTAAATAGCGCGATGACAAAGAAGCAATTGAGTATGCGAAACAATTT
>WNFU01003604.1_pt1 | contig 20352 bp, 20 predicted proteins | sample 5400121 | NCBI WGS metagenome assembly WNFU01 (sample SAMN13153360, study PRJNA577476) | soil metagenome | isolation source: 100 cm soil or saprolite under grassland replicate 1 | place: USA:California | collected 2016-06-15 | reverse complement strand
GCACGAGCAGTTCGCCGTGCACCCGCCGATATCCCCAGCTGTTGTTCTCCCGGGCCAAACGCAGCACCAGGGTGCGGATCGAGCGCAGGGTGCGGGGTCGCCCGCGCCGCTTGGGACGCGAGACGGCTGCGTGGCGGCGGGCGATCAGGTCGCGGTGCCAGCGCAGGATCGTATCGGGATGTACCAGCAGCCGCAGGCTCCGCAGCGTCGGCCGGGGCAGCGGGCGCAGCACAGCGGCCAGCAGCGCCCGGTCGGCCGGCTGGAACCGGATCGGCTGCCCGCCGAGCTGGCGCTGCGACACGCCGAGCTGATGGCGTAGCGCGAGGATCTCCGCGTCCTTGTCGTGATCACTGCCGGGCAGCAGCCGGAGCAGAGCGAACGCGTTGGTGACACCAAGGTATGCCAGCCGAAGGAGCACGAAGCGGCATCATCGCGCAGTTACCGGTGCCGATGAGCCAGGGCTGCGCCGTCGAAGCGAGCAAGATTAGTTTCCAGGCTGCGACCGGTTCTGACCAGGGCGGATGACATTTCCGGCAGGCACAGCCCTCGCGATGCTGCGACTGCTGCCGATGAGCGACCGGGACAAGGACGCGGAGATCCTCGCCCTCCGTCACCAGATCACGGTCCTCGAACGCCAACTCGGCAAGCAGAAGCCACGGTTCGAGCCGACCGACCGGGCGTTGCTGGCAGCGCTGCTCCACCGACTCCCGACGCGGACGCTGCGAGGGCTGCGGCTGCTGGTGCGCCCGACACGATCCTGCGGTGGCACCGCGACCTGATCGCCCACAGCCACGCGCACGTCTCTCGCCCCAAGCGGGGTGGCCGGCCCCGAACGTTGCGCTCGATCCGGGCACTGGTGCCGCGCCTGGCACGGGAAAACAGCAGCTGGGGCTACCGACGTGTGCACGGCGAACTCCTCGTGCTGGGCGTGAAGGTCGCTGCGTCTACGGTCTGGGAAATCCTCCACGAGGCCGGGATCGACCCGGCGCCCGAACGGTCCTGCACCACCTGGGCGGATTTCCTGCGTTCCCAGGCCGACGCGCTGCTGGCGTGTGACTTCGTGGAAACGGTCACACTGACCGGGGCGCGGATCTACGTCCTCGCGGTCATCGAACACGCCACCCGCCGGATCCGAATCCTGGGAGCCACCGCCCACCCGACCGCCTCCTGGGTGATACAGACCGCGAAAACCTCGTCATGGACCTAGAGGACACCGACGCCAAGGCCAGGTACCTCATCCGCGACCGAGACCGCAAATTCCCCCACCTGTTCGACACCATCCTCGCCGACGCAGGTATCGAGGTCGTACTCAGTGGCATCCAGATGCCACGCATGAATTCGATCATGGAGCGCTGGGTCCAGACCTGCCGGCATGAGCTGCTGGACCGGACCTTGATCTGGAACCAGCAGCACCTCATGCACGCCCTGCACGAATTCGAACATTTCTACAACGACCACAGGCCACATCAGGGCATCGCAAACGCCCGACCGCTGCACCCGCTACCAACGCCGATCACCAACCTGGACCAGATCGCCCGCCTCCACGTCCATCGACGCGATCGTCTCGGAGGCACCCTCCACGAGTACCAACATGCCGCTTGAACTGCCCGGATGGGACTTTCGGCAAGCACAGGGGCCGGTGGCGATGGCCGTGCGCATGCCGTCCCGCACGGCGTCGCGCGCCTGATTTCCGGTGGCCGCGCGCACTAGGAGTTTCAGATCGGCGACCACGGTGGTGTGGTGTGCCCGCGGCAGGGCAGCGAGTCCCAGGTCGCGCAGGAACCCCTCGACGCGTCCGGCGGCCTGCTCGTGGTCGCCGGACAGTTCGCCGTCGACCAACGCGGCTATGGCCGTGGCCCGGATCATTCGTCGCAGGTTCGCCAGGTCACCTACGGCTGTATCGCGTGCGGCCGTAGCGGCGCCCCGGTCGTCACCGGTGTCCGGGAGCCGAACCGCGCCCGTGTCGGCCCACGCGGCGATGTCGGGGTCGACGCAGACCGGGTCCGGGCCGTCGGTGACGGTCCAGATCCGCTCGCCGAGTGCGAGGTCACGGCGGTCCAGCTCGGGCTGGTGGCGCTGGACCACGGCGTCGGCGAGTAGGACCGCCTCGGCCGGCGAGGTCGCCGTGACCCGCGTGGTCGTGCCGAGCTGGACGGTGATCCGGTACGGCCGCGACCCGGGGTGGTCGCCCTCGCCGGGGACGACTTCGGCGGCGACGACCTGCATCGGACTGACCCACACCCGCGCCCCCAGGACTGCGAGAAGCGCGGCGCGCACCACCGGCACGGCGTTGTCGCGGGCGTCGGTCTCATCGGTGTGCAGCCGGGTGTACGTCAACGGCGCCTGCGCGGACACCGTCCACGCCCCGGGCAGGCCCGGCAGACCCCAGCCGGCAAGCGCCTCGTCGGCTCCGGCACGGCAGATCAGCCCATCATTGACGGCCGCGATGACGGCCTTTCGGGCGTTGATGGCCAGGAGCTGCCGCTGTTCGACGGCGGCGATGGTCTCAGCGCGCAGGTCGCCGATCTGCGCCGCGAGGTCGCCCGTGCTCATCGCCGTGCCTGCCGGCGCACGACGTTGTTGGCGGCCAGATGGGCTTCCTTGAACAGGGCCGCGGACTCCTCCAACCGGCAACTGACGGTGGCCAGACTCTGGGTCAGCGCGGCGCGGTCGCTGGCCGCCAGATCGGACAGGTTCGGGCCGGTGCCGGTGTCGGCCTGGTGCGCCAGCCGGCCGCTGATCTGCGCCAGGTGTGCCAGGAGCAGATTGAGCCCGAGTAGCAGCCGGGGCGAGCTGCGTGCGGTCGGTGACGGTGATCGGGGCGTGCGGGATGGCGTCGCTGAGGTGCTCGGCCATCCGCAGCATGATTTCCACGGCCGTGGCTGTGTGCGCGGCGCTGAAGCCGGCGTCGTCGCCGAACAGTTCGGCCAGCGTGGCGCTAACCTCGGGCGCCTGCGGCAGGCGCGGGGACTCGGTCAATCCGGTCCAGTAGTCGGGGTCGGTCACCAGGTACCAGGCGAGTTTGAGCATGGCGCTCTCCTTTCCGGTGGGAATGACGAAAGGCGGCCACGGATGTGGCCGCCCGGGGTGGACAGGGGTGTGGGGTGGGTCGCCTCGCGCGCCGGTGAGCGCGTGAGGTCGAGCCGTGTTGGGGTGATGCGGTGCCGGGTGATGACAGCCCTGGCGTCAGGCGGCCGACCACGAAGGGTGGGCGCTAAGCCGACGCGCGGCAGGGTGTCAGGTCAGCACGGTGGTGTTACGAAAGGGATGCGCTGAGGCTAGCTCGATGACCTGACAGGCCAGGCCAGGCCGGGTTACGTCGCCGCTGACACGACCTGTCAGCCCAGCTCGCGTAGCATTCCGAGGCTGGTGACGGAGCCCGCGCCGGAAACCAGCCGCCATCGCGGAACGGCTAGCGCGTGGCCGGTGTCCACAGCGCGGACGAACGTTCCGACACCGCCGGAGGCCGCGGCGAGGCGGAACCTGTCAACGGCCTTCGCAGCACATACACGTCTTCATGGGCCACGAGCGCGGCCGGGATGCCTGCCGCCCTTGCCCGGCGTACTCCCATGAGCCCGAACATCGACGCCCGGTGAATGATCTTCCCGTCGCGGACGGCGGCGAGCATGGCGATGCATCGTTCGACCGGGCGCAGCCCGGCGGACACGGCCACCGTGAAGAGTTCACCGGGTAGGTCGATCAGGTCGTCGGGGGCGATGCGGACCGGGCGGCAGGCGAACACGAAGGTGCCACCCGGGCGCAGCATCTGGTAGCAGCCGGCCACGATCTGCTTCCAACCACTGAGGAGCCGGTCCCAGCCGACGTAGGCCAGGTTGCCCGCGCCGCGCTCGCCGTAGACGTGGTCGCGCTTGTGGACCCCGGCGCCGGGCGCGGTGCGAACCAGACCGTGGGTACGCCGCCCGTACGGCGGGCTCGTCAGGACCAGCGACACCCGGCCACGAACGTTGGCCGGTACCAGCGACCCCAGGCGGGTGGCGTCGCCGGTGATGACCCTGCCCCGTGCGGTCGCCCCATGGGCGGCGGCCAGGTTCAGGTTCGCCTGCGCGAGGGCTGTGAACGTGGGTTCGATGTCCACACCGATCGCGTCACGGCCCGACCGGACCGCCTCGACCAGCGTGGTACCCGACCCGGACATCGGGTCGCCCACCAGCTCACCCGGCGCGGAGTAGGCCGCGATCGCATGCGCCGCCGCGTCCGGCAACATCTTCGCCGGATGACGGGAGGTCTCCGCTACGTACCGCCCGCGACGCTGCTCGCGGGCGGGACGCTGGCAGGTCAGCCAGACGGAGGTGATCGGCAGCTCATCACGCACCGGCATCCCCCCGCTGAGCCGACCGCGACCAATGGAAGATCAACACATCCGTATGCACGCGCAGATGGGTGCCGCCGCCGAGCTGGCCACGCCGCCCGGACAGGTCATGTGCGGCCACGATGTGTTGCAGGTAGGTCAGGCCGACGGCGCGGCCCGCCGCGATGAGGACCTGGTTGACGGTGAAGTCGCCAGTCCCGACCACGACGGCGACACTGCCGTTCACGACGAGCCGGGCCGCGCAGTCGGCCAGGAGGCCATCCTCGGTGGCCTGCCCGACCGGCCAACCGGAGACGATCAACGCCGCCCGGCCCTTGCCGGAGGCCAGGTCGGCGGGCCGGTGCCGCACATGGCGGCGGCGGGCCGTGGTCACCGCGCGGGCCAACTGCTCGCCCTTGGTCAGGTCGAGGATCAGCTTGCGGGGATGGGTGTAGTTGGCGACCAGGCGCTCAGCCAACGGGAAAGACATGGTCTCGCCAGCGCGGGCGGCGGGCACGTACCAGACGGAGATCGGCACCGGCGGCTCGCCAGCAACGATGTCGCCGACCGCCTCGGGCGCCGGCGTACGGATGGGCTCGGTCATGGGCTCGGTGGCCCCCGGACCGGCGGGGCGTACTGACACCACCCAGACGCGACCTGTCAGGCCAAACGAACTCCGCACCCGCCTGACAGGAGCTGTCCGCGCGGGACCTGACAACTGGCGAACCTGTCACGACCTGACCGGACCTATCAGAACCTGACAGCGGCCCGCGGTGACAGGTGCCGATGTCCCAATGGGTTTCTTCGCCCCACACCCCGTGGGGCAGCACTTCTTCGGAGCCCCGCCATGCGAACCGCCCTATCTGAAGCCGACGCCGCGTTCGGATTCCTGGTCTGCCAACCGGCGCCGCTCGCCTTCGACGGCCGCCCCATCGCTGGCCTGCCCGACCGGCACCTCCCCCTCGACGAACTACGCGACCTGCTGCTCACCCCCGGGCTGAGCGCCGAGGTAAGCGACGCGGTATGGCGCCAGCTCATCCACCAGGCCCGAAACTGGGAGCCGGCGTGGATGGTCGGCGCCGTCGGCGTCGCGGTGCCCGGCCTGACCCGGCTCGCGGCACGGCTGTCGGAGGGCTACGCCAAACAAGCCGACGACATCGACTCCGAGGTCCTGGCCGGCTTCCTGCATGCCCTGCGCACCGACGAACTAACACAGCCGCGCGTCTGGCTGCGGCTGTGCTGGGCCGCGTGGCGAGCCGGCTACACCGCGCGCCGAACCGTTGACACCCTCGAACTGCCGGCCGAGCTACCGACCGGCTCACGCACCCCACGCCACCCATACGGACACCCGGACCTCATCCTCGGCCGCGCCGTCGCCGCCGGCATCATCACCCAGCCGCAGGCCGACCTCATCGGCTCCACCCGACTCGGGTACGTGCTCGTGGAGCAGATCGCCGCCGAATGCGGCGTGTCCGCAGCGATCATCCGGATGCGCCGCAAGCGCGCCGAACGAACGCTCCTCGCCGCGATGGCACGCGGCGACCTGGCCGGCGGAGTCCGCGCATCCCGCCGCCTCGCTGTCACCGTTTGACGGTCGAACGATGCGGAAGCGGAAGCCGGCCCAGGGTGGAAACGGAAGCGGCCCAGGGGCGGAAGCCGACCTTCCGAACGGTGCGGAAGCGGAAGCCGGCTCCGGGCGGAAGCGGAAGCGGTCCGCACGGCGCAGGCGGAAGTTGCGGCGTGGGCGGAAGCCTCCGCCGCGGAAGCGGAAGCGGCACGCCGCACCCGGCCCGGAAGCGGAAGTGGAAACGCCGCCGGGCGCAAGCGGAAAGCCACGCGGGCGGAGGCTCGCGTCGAGGCACCGCGCGCACGTCGCGGGTACAGGGAACGCAACGCCGAGTCCGCCGCGCGGCACAGGCCGCACACGCGTTCAGTGTGGCCCAAGAATGGCCGTTGCCTGTTCTTCGAAGTCGTCGACGGCCGCGGTCCCACGATGCGGTGCCAGCAGCCGCCGGACAAGGCGGACGCGATCGGTTCCCCGGATGCTGGTAACTCCCGCCGACAACCTCAGTGCGCGTGCGGCGACGTCCGCCGCCTGGTCGATGTTTGCCTCGTACACCTGTGCCTCGGCCAGCCAGGACAGGTACAGCGACAGCTCTCGGGGGTGGGTGTCGTCGTACCGGCCGACCGCGGCGTTCAGCAGCGCTATGGCTTTGGTGGGTCGCTTCAGCTCGGTCAGGCACCGTCCGGCCATGACGTCGATCTCGTCGCGGTTGAGCCAGTACACCCATGCCGGATCGGCGCTCGGGTCGGTGTCGGCGTACGCCTCGTCGACCTCACCGAGGGCGCGCACGGTCTCTTGCGGATCGCCGAAGCGGGCATCGGGCCACGAGGTCGTGCATGTCTCCGCCACCGAGAAAGTCGTCCATCCGGCGTAGCGTCTCGGCGCGTTCGGTGACCATGGTGGCAAGGCGACCTCCCACCCGCCGCCCGGCTGCCATCTCGATCAATTGCGGGGGATCGACGATGCGCCATTCGTGCGAGAGGCGCAACGCATCGTCTGAGCCGACGTCGTGGTCGTCGGCCAGGAACGACGCGAGGGCGGCGGCTCTGGCGCCGTCCCAGGTGTCGTGGGCCAATAGAAGCCCGGCCGAACCGGTCACCGGCGCCGCATCGTCGGTTGACGAGCGGCGGCCGGAGCGGGTGATGTGGAGACCGAGTTCTGCGTCGGTGGTCGCGCCCAGGACGCCACGCAACGCTGCGCGGTACTGCTCGGTCGGCCAGCGGTGCGCACCGCGTTCCAACTTGCCGATGTAGGTCTCGTCCAAGTGGGACTCGCGCTCGCCCCCGGATTTGGCGAAAAGCCAGGCGTTGACCGCCTCGGCGAGTTCTTGCCGCGACATCGGCCGCCCCGATCCGGACGGCTACGGCAGCCGCTGCCGCGCCCGCCGTAGAGCCTCGTTCGGGGTTCTCTCGTGATCCGGCACCGTCGCTGCCGCCCTCCTCCCGAGTCGGGGCATCGTCGACTCGGCCGCCGTCGGTCGTGTCCGCTGCCGGCGCCGTCGGACGGCAAGCGTAGTCGACAGGTCACCCTGGGGGTACGCGGCGCGGTGCTTGACGCTGCGCACAGCGGTGCTGGCACCTGTCACGGGTGTCCCGGCCAGTTCCTGACACGCCATGGCGTGCGGGCTGCGGCCTGCGTCGTCAGGTGCTGTCAGGTCGGGACAGGTCAGGGGCGAGTTCGTTTGGCCTGACAGCGTCGGTCTGGGTGGGTGCATGCCGCTGATGGCGTGCCCGCCTCGGTGGGGATGTGCACCCCGTGGGCGGCTGGCCGGGACTCGGTACGGGCGTACTGACCACCAACCTTCGCAAACCACGTAGGGAGGAGCGCCCCCACCGGCCAGCTCGTCGCGGGGTTCCCCACCGAAGGCGGCCCACCTGCCTTCGTGGAGCCCGCTCATGTACGCCTACACCATCGTCTCCGCTGTCGGAGACCTGATCGCCGCCGCACCCGACCCGGGTGTCCTGGCGGCGCCGAAGCCGATCAAGGATGTCATCGACGGCCTCAAGTTCTGGATCATGGGGATTCTCGCCGCCGTGGCCACCCTGTTCCTGGTCATCGGCGGCCTGCGGTACATGACCGCCGGAGGTGACCCGGCCCAGGCCGAGCAAGCCAAGGGCAACTTCAAGGCCGCGCTCGCCGGTTACGCGCTGGCGGTCCTCGCGCCGGTGATCCTGCAGGTGCTGCAGGGCATCCTCGGCACGCCCGAGTAAGGCCCAGTTCCGCGATGACGGACTGGTTGCTCAACGGCCTGATCGAATGGCTCGCCGAGCGTGTCCAGGGCATGCTCGGCGGGCTGGTCTCGTTCCTGACCGCCGCCTTCTTCACCTCACCGGACGTCACCGGGTTCCCACAGGTGCAACTGCTCGCGGGCCGTTCGTCGATAGTGGTCAACGCCGCGTTCGTGTTGGCGATCATCGTTGCGGGCGCGGTCGCCATGACGCATGGCACGCTCCAGATCCGTTACGAGGTCAAAGACCTGGGCCCGCGGTTGGTGGTCGGGTTGGTTGCCTCCAACGTCGGTGTCGAGCTGTGCCAGAAGCTCATCGAGACGGCCAACGCGCTGACCCTGGCGATGGTAGGCGAGACGGCGTCGGGGCCGCGGGTCATCGAGTTCGTCAAGGCCCGCGTCGTCTCCGCGATGAAGGACCCTTCCGCCGGTGTGCTGTCGGTGGTGATCGGGCTGATCATCGTGGTGTTGTTCTACCTGCTGCTGGTGGGCTGGTTCGCCCGGATCGCGGCTCTGATCGTGCTGGCCGGGATCGCACCGGTTGCCTTGGCCTGCTATGCCCTGCCACATACTCAGTCGGCCGCGCATCTGTGGTGGCGCTCGTTGCTGGGCTGCCTGTCCATCCCGGTGTTGCAGGCGATGTTCTTCTCCACCGGTGTGGACCTGCTGTTGAACCCGGATCACAACGTGCCGATCCTGCTCGGTATCGGCCCTGCGCCGAGCACCGACGTGTTCAACCTGTTCATCGCCGCGTGCCTGCTCTGGGTGACCGTGCGTATCCCGACGCTGGTCGGCCGCTACGTCACCCGCGCCGGGCAGATGTCCACCGTCGGGGTCGCGCTGCGCGCCGTGATCATCCAGTCGGTCACCCGCCGCCTTCGCCTGCCGGGGCGCGGACGCTGACGCGCCTATTCGCAAGGGAGATTCCCATGAACGACGAGATTCCTCGGGCCACCGTGCCCGCCGATATTGGCGCCCCAGACAAGATCGCTTGGGGGTTGTCGTTCCGGCAGCTTGCAATTGTCGGCGCCGTCGCCGGGGTGGGGTGGTTGTTGTACTCCCGGTTCGGGCCGCTGCTTCCCCCGATGGTGTGGGTGATCGCGGCGATCCCGGTCGCCGGGGTGACTGTGGTGATCGCGCTGGGCCGTCGTGACGGTCTGCCGCTGGATGTGTGGCTGCGTCACGGGTTGGCGCTTCGCCGCGTACCCAAGGTGCAGGCACCGGGCAACGCCCGCACCGGGCAGGCGCTGGTGGAGACGGCGGCGCCGGTGAAGGTGCCTGGGCCGTTGCGCCAGGCGGCCACCACGATCGCCGTTGATGGCACGCTCACCGTCGACGGCAAGGCTCGCTGTGTGATCGCGTGTGGCACGACGAACGTCGCATTGCGTACCGGCCAGGAGCAGGCGGCATTGTTGAGCGGCTTCGGGCAGTGGCTCAACGCGCTGAACGGTCCGGCGCAGATCGTCATCGCGGCGCAGCGTCACGACCTGACCCCGTATGCCGAAGCGGTGCTGGACCACACGGCGCGGCTGCCGCACGAGGCGCTGCGCGCTGCCGCCGACGACTACGCCGAGTTCCTGCTGGAGCTGGACGCCAGCCGGGACCCGCTGCGTCGGCAGGTGCTCGCGGTGGTTCCCGCCGGTCCGTCCCGCGATGCCACCGTCCGCGCGCTCGGCGCGCTCGGCGTGTCGGCCGACCCGCTCGACGGGCCGGCGGTCACCGCGGCCCTGGCATCTGCTGTGGACCCGTACAACCCGCCGGTACCGGGTCCCCGGGCCGTGCCCGGAGTCCCGATCACGACACGGAGGACACCATGAAACGCACCCGCGCTACTGCCACGAAGACCGCGACCGGGAACGTGCCGACCCCGGCCGTGTTGGAAGTCACCCCGACGCATGTGCGGGTGGGCGACGGCTACGCCGCCACCTACTCGGTGTGCGGCTATCCGGCCGAGGTCGGCCCGGCATGGCTGGTGCCGCTGCTGTCCTACCCGGGCCGGGTCACCGTCGCGGTGCACAAGGAGACGCTGCCGGCGGCGGTGGCCGCGCCGATGCTGCAAAAGCAGCGGGCCCGGCTGGAGTCAACGCGGCGCATCGACGCCGAGCGGGGCAAGCTCGGCGACCCGATGGTGGAGGCCGCCGCCACCGACGCCGCCGATCTGGCCGAACGGATCGCCCGCGGCGCCTCCAAGCTGCACGACACCGGCATCTACGTCACCGTCCACGGGCGCAGCCTCGACGAGCTGCACGACACGGCGGCCGGGGTACGGTCGGCAGCGGCCAGCATGCTGCTGGACCTGCAACCGGCCACGTTCCGCCACCACCTCGGATACCTCACCACCCTGCCGCTCGGGGTCGACGCCCTAGGCATGCGGCGCATCTTCGACACCGAAAGTCTGGCTGCGGCGTTCCCGTTCGCCTCCGGCGACCTGGCCGCCCCAGCACCGGGCCAGCACACCAGCGCGGAGGCGATCCTGTACGGGGTGAACACCACCTCGCACGGCGTGGTGATGTGGAACCGATGGGCGCAGGACAACCACAACTCCGTGGTGCTGGCCAGAAGCGGCGCCGGCAAGAGCTACTTCATCAAGGTGGAAATCCTGCGGTCGCTGTATCAAGGCGTCGCGGTGGACGCCGTTGACCCCGAGGACGAGTACCCCGCGCTGGCCGAACACGTGGGCGGCACCGTCATCCGGCTCGGCGCACCGGGCGTGCGGATCAACCCCTTCGATCTGGGCGTCGACGCCGGTCCCACGACGCTGCGGGACCGGCAACTGGCGCTGCACACGATCATCACCGTGATGCTCGGCGGCGCAGGTCGGGTGACTGCGGTCAGCGACCTGGAGAAGGTGGCGTTAGACCGGGCGATCACCGCCACCTACACCTCGGCCGGCATCACCCACGACCCGAGCACCTGGACGCGGCCCGCGCCGCTGCTGCACGACCTGGCCACCATCCTGACCGCCGACCCGGACCCGGCCGCCCAGCAGATGGCCGCCCGGCTGGCTCCGTGGTTGACAGGCAGTTTCAAGGATCTCTTCGACGGGCCGACCACGTCGCCCCCGGAGGGCCATCTGGTGGTGTGGAGCCTGCGGCACCTGCCCGACGAGCTACGCACCATCGGCACGCTGCTCGCGCTGGACGCGATCTGGCGGCGCATCGACACCCCAGCCGAAGGATCCCGGCGTCGCCGCCTGGTCGTGGTCGACGAAGCCTGGCTGTTGATGCGCGACGGCCATGGCGCACGGTTCCTGTTCAACATGTCTAAGCAGGCCCGCAAACGCGCGGCCGGGCTGACCGTCGTCACTCAGGACGCCGCCGATGTCCTCGGCACCGATCTGGGTCTGGCGGTGGTGTCCAATGCGGCGACTCAGGTATTGATGCGCCAGTCGACGCAGGCCATCGAGGCGGTCACCGACGCGTTCGGGCTCACCGGCGGCGAGGCCCGGCTGTTGTTGTCGGTGCCACGCGGCGAGGGCCTATTGATCGCTGGCCGATCACGTGTGCCTTTTCGCTCGCTCGCGTCGAGTGCGGAGCATCGTTTGGCCGTCACAGGAATCGGGGGTGAGCAGTGATGGACCTGCCTGTACTTGATTGGCTGGCGGCGCGGCCCTGGCTTGCCATCTTCGCCGGACTCGGCCTCGTCGGATATGTGATCAGCCGTGACCAGCTCTTGGCTTGGCGGCACCGTCGCTTCGTCGACGGTGCCCGGTGGGTCACCATCGCCGCGCCGCCGGAAGTGGACGCGGCGTCGGCCGCCGCGTTCTGGGCCACGATGACCGGGGTGCTCACCCCGTCGGTGTGGCGGCGGCGCCTGTACGGGACGCCGCACGCGGCGTGGGAGTACACCTGGACCGGCCGCACGTTGACGCTGCGGCTATGGGTACCCGGCACGATCCCGCCCGGCGCGGTCGAGGCGGCCGTCCGCGCGGCATGGCCGGCGTGCACGGTGGTCACTGACGAGGCGGGGCCGCCGATCCCGGCCACGGTGGTCGAGCAGGCCGGTGGGGCGTTGTGGCCACAAGAGGCCGATACGTTGCCGCTGCGCACCGAGCATGACGCCGACCCGTTGCGGGCGCTGCTGTCGGCCGGCGCGGGTGTGCGGGACCGGGAGCACGCCTGTGTGCAGATCCTGGCCCGCCCTGCCTCGGCGCGGCGGGTCCGCCGCGCCCGCCGTGCCGCGTCCGCCGCCGCCAACCCCGGCACGGGGCCGGACGTCGCCACCAAGGCCGTGAACAGCATGGCCCGCCTCGCCATCGAGCCCATCCTGTGGGTGCTTGAAGCACTGCTGCCCGGTCCCACCCGACGCCCCACCCGCCCGGCAGGATCCCGGCTGGAGGCCGCCCGGCGGGATCCGGTGGCGGATGCGCATCAGCACGCGGTGGCTGACAAGGCGGTCCGGGTGCCGCACTTCGAGATCTCGGTGCGGTACGCGGTAGCCGCCGAGCAGACCGGCACACCGGTTTCCGATGAGCGGCGCCGGGAGATCCGGCAGCGGCTGGCCGGGCTCGCCCACACGGTGGCGTCGGCGGCGGCCACCTACACCCGCCCCAACCGGCTGCGGCGGATGAAGATGGCCCAACCGGTGGCCGTGGTGGCGGGGCGGCGGCTGCTGCGCGGGTTCCTGGCCACTGTGGAGGAGCTGGCCGTGCTGGCGGCCCTGCCGCAGGATCTGGCCGTGCCGGGCCTGGACCGGGCGCGGGCGAAGGCGATGCCGGCGCCGGCGGCGATCCCCTCCGGCGGGCGCAGCGTGAAGGTGCTCGGCCGGGCGCAGATCGGCGGGCATTCGGTGGGCCTGCTGGTGGTCGACGCCCGGCAGCACGTGCATCTGATCGGCAAGACCGGAGTCGGCAAGACCTCGCTGCTGCTCAACATGATCCTGTCCGACGTGCACGCCGGGCGCGGCGCGGTGGTGCTCGACCCGCGCGGTGACCTCGTCCTGGACATCCTGGACCGGTTGCCGGCCTCCTACGCCGACCGGATCGCGATCATCGACCCGGACCAGGAGAACCCGGCCTGCTTCAACCCCCTCGACGACGCCGGGGACGCGCACCTGGCCGTGGACAACCTCGTCGGCGTGTTCTCCAAGATTTTCCAGCGGCATTGGGGGCCGCGCATCGACGACACGTTGCGGGTGTCGTGCCTGACGCTGATGCGACACGCCAACCCGACGCTGGGGCTGGTGCCGCCGCTGCTCAACGACCGCGCCTTCCGGGGCCGGTTCACCCACGACTTGAGTGACCCGGAAGGGCTCGGCGGGTTCTGGGCCTGGTACGACGCGATGAACGAGGGGCTACGCGCCCAGGTCATCGGGCCGGTCCTGGCCCGGCTGCGGGCGTTCCTGCTGCGCGAGTTCGTCCGCAACGTCATCGGGTCAGCGCACACCTCGTTCCAGATGTCGCGGATCCTCGACGGCGGGCTGCTGCTGTGCCGGCTGCCCAAAGGTGTCCTGGGTGAGGAGACCGCCCGCATCCTCGGCTCGCTGATCGTCGCCAGGACGTGGCAGGCCGCCATCGCCCGCGCCGCCCAACCGGAGGACCAGCGCAAAGACGCCACCCTCTACATCGACGAGGCGCACAACTTCCTGAACCTGCCCGGCAGTGTCGACGACATGCTCGCCGAGGCCCGCGGGTTCCGGCTCGGCCTGGTCCTCGCTCATCAAAACTTGGCGCAACTGCCGAAGGAGACCGCTGACGCGGTGTCCGCCAACGCCCGCTCGAAGATCTACTTCAATGTCGACCCGAACGACGCGCGGGAGCTGGCCAAGCACACCAGACCCGAACTCGACGACCACGACCTCGCGCACTTGGACGTCTACACCGCCTCGGCCCGGCTGCTGGTGAGCAACCGGGAGATGCCGGCGTTCACCTTCACCACCAACCCGCCCGCCGAGCCGGTCGGTGAGGCCACCGCGATCCGCCAAGCGGTCGCCGCCTCGCACGCCCGGCCCACCGGGGAGCCGCCGATGCAGGAGGTCGCCCGTCGGGCGATGCACCGGCGCACCGCAGCCAAAGCCTGACCCAGGCACCATCCGGGTTCCAGAACCCGGCTGGAGGCCCTCGTTTGGGTGCTCGGTCGGGTCCTCGGCCGTGCCCTCGTGCGGGGGCGTCAGGGAAACGAGGCCCCGCACGAGGCGATTGCGGGGTGCCTGTCAGGTGTCCCACCAGCGGATCCGCATACCGGTCCGCAAGATCCAGTTGTCCAGACTCCCTACCGGGAGACCCTTTCTACTACCGGGGGTGATGCCTATGTCCACACTCACATCGGCCACGCATCTGCTGGCCCTCTACCCACATCTCACGGTCCGGGACCGGACCCTGCTGGCCCTGCTGGACCAGCATCTGGTCCTGACCACCGGGCAGATCCACCGCCTGCACTACCGGGCGGTGCGCACCTGTCAGATCCGGCTGCGGGAGCTGCACCGCCTCGGGCTGCTGGAACGCTTCCGGTTCGCCCGCATGTACGGCGGCGCAGAACCGTGGCAATGGACCCTCGGCCTGCACGGAGCCCGGTTCCGGGCCGGCGCCACCGGCCGAGCGGCCCCGACCGAACGCGCCCACCGCGAGCAGGTGCTCCGCCTGACCGCGCACCCACGGCTGCCGCACCTGCTGGCGACCAACGAGTTCTTCGTCCGGCTCGCGCAGACCGCCCGCACCGACCCCGGTGTCGGGCTGGACCGGTGGTGGTCCGAACGCACCGCCACCGCCCGGTTCATCGGCATCAGGCCCGACGGGCACGGGCTGTGGACCGCGCAAGGCCGCACGGTTGGCTGGTACCTGGAATGCGATATGGGCACCGAGCCATTGACGCGCGTCACCGCGAAACTGGAGGCGTACCAGCGACTGGCCCGTTCCGGCGGGCCGCACTATCCGGTGCTGTTCTGGCTGCCCAGCACGGAGCGGGAGGCGCACCTGCAGCAGGCGCTGCGGCGTACGTCGCCGCCGGTGCCGGTGGCCACCGCCACCCACGACACCGATCCCGCCGGGCCGGTGTGGCTACCCGCCGACGGGTGGCAGCGGGTTCCGCTCGCCGAGCTGCCCAACAACCACGGCCGGCACAGCGCCAGCAACCCGAACTGGCGCGACGGGCAGCTCGACCTGTCAGACCAGGCCGACCTCGCCACCTGACCTGTCCGGGCCCTCCGGCGTGTCGAGCCCGACCTGACAGGACCTGTCAGCCGAGGGTGTGGTTTCTAACAGTGCAGGTCACCGCCCTGCCGGCCGTTGTCGGCGGGGCTGGTCCTGTCAGGCGACGAAGCTACGGTGCACGGCACATCTATTTTTCTGCACCGTTCGTCGTCCACTCCGGACCCGCTCGCGCCCTCGCGCGATCACCGATAGCCCACCCGTTCTCGGGTCGGCTGTGATCGCCTTCGGCGTTGCCCATAGCGGCCCACCTTTGGACGGCCCCGGTGCGCATCCCACCATCCCCGCACGCCCTTGCGAAGGGAGCACCCTGCCGTGTCCGACTCACGTACCGTCATCGTCTGCATGCCCGCCGACCGGGACCTCGACTGGTTCTCCGCCTCGGAGATCCTCGACTGGCACAAACTGCCCGCCGGCACTCCGCACACCATCTTCCCGGTCCGCCGGGGACGCCTCGTCGGCTGGGTCAGCCGGTGGTCTGGCCGCAACCTGGTCCAGACGGTTCGCCGCTTCGGCGCGGTGACCTACGCCGCTGGTGGCCGTAAGAGCCGACTCGACCTGACCGCCGCGGTCACCCGGGCCAACACCGCTGCCGTCTACCGGTGGCGCACCTGGGCTGCGGTGGTCCGCACCACTGCGGCCGCCCGCACCTGGGGCGACTTCCTCGCCCAGCACAAGGCCAACCCCTCCAAGGTCAGCATGGAGGAGGCCAAGCGCCGGTTCGAGGACCAGCCGCGGGTGCTGGCCATGCTGTCCTACAACTCCCACCCCTCCTCGCGGGTCGAACTCGACCCGTACGAGCTGGACGCCTACCAGGCAGGGGAAGCGACCTACACGGTCGTGCACTGGCAGCAGGCCATCACCGGTGACGCGGTCGTCACCGACGACGGTCGGCTCCTGGAACCCACCTCGGGTTCGCTGGCCGACAAGCTGCGCTACCTGGCCGAGGCCGGCGCGTATCTGAACCGGCTGCGTCGCAGCCACCAGATCCTCGCCGTCACGGTCGGCGCACAGCCCTAACCATCCACTCACCTTCGCCAACAGCCGGTCGCCTCCGCGACCGGCTGTTCGCCGTTGCGAGCCCTCCTGCGCGGCCTTGACCGGCCCGGCGAATGGAGCGGCGATACGCCCGGCCGCGCCCGGCCACCCACCGGCCGCCCGTGGGGCGGCCCCGCATCCGATAAGGAGACGTTCCTTGCCCTACGACGCTGCGCTGACCGCCATCGCGGTCGCCACCAACGACGCGCTCACCGACCACCTGTGGCGACACGACACCGCCACCGCCGACGGCGATCCCGTCGCCGACATCGCCATCGCGCTGTGTCACGTCGCCAACGACTTCATCACCACCAGCGGGCTGCTGACCCGGGTCCTCACCCACGTCCGCGAGCACTGCGGCCGGCAGCTCGACAGCATCACCAGCTACGCCACCGTCGGCGTGCACTCGCTGGACATCGACGCGTTCCGGCTGCTGCAACAGCTCGAACGCTTCGACACCCAACGCGAGGCGCTGCTGGCCTGGTATGCGACGTGGCGGCGGCACCGGCCCATCTCCCGCGACCCGCGCGTGCGGCAACTACTCGCACAGCCCTACGACCCCAGCACGGGCATCGTCGCCCTCGCCACTGACGAGCCCGGCCTGAGCTGGCTCGTCACACCCGACCACCAGGCGGCCCAGGCGCACGGGCTGCGCAGCCACGGCGAGGTGATCGGCGAGATCCGCCTCGGCGACACCGGCTGGCAGGCAACCGCCTTCACCCACCCCGAACACCGGGTCACCTGCCCGCACCTGGTCTACCCGCTGCCCGTCACCGACACCGACGACGCTGCCTGCCGCGCGCTGCTGCGGTGGTGGGCGCTGCGCGGGTCCGAGTACTGGCACGGCAGCACCCCGGCCCATCTCACCACCGCCGAACAGGCCGCCCTCACCGCCTGACCGCGCAGGGCACCTGCCTTGCGAAGCCAACCGATGCACCGCTGACCGACGGCCGTTGCCCGGCCGACTCGCGCGTACCGCGCACCCCCGGGCATGGCCGTGCGGCCATGCCCGGACTCCTGCCCTGACCCCAGAAGGAGGAACCCTGCCATGGCCTACCAACCCAACCGACCGCCGGTGGCTCACCACCGCACACGCCCGGTCGCGGCCGGCCTCGACGCCGACCTTGCCCGCCGCACCCGGGCGGGCGACCGGGAGGCTTTCGGTGAGCTGTACCGGTTGACCGTCGGCCTCGTGACCCGATACATCGCGGTGCGGATGCGCGATCGCGACCGCGACGCGATCGACGACCTGGTCCATGACGCCTACTGCGACGCCCTCGCCGACCCGGGCCTGATCCAGCCCGACATCGTCGGCTCGCTCCTGCGCCTCGCAGCGCGTGCCTGCACGCGCCACCAGTGGTCGCGCAACCGGTACCTGCGGGCGGCGTACACCGTCTACGAGGACCAGCACCCGACCCGCGACACCGGCCCTTTCAACACAACGCCATCGGTAACCGTGCCGGCACGAACGATGTTCGTCCACGCCCTGGCCAGGCTCACCACCGACCAGCGCCGCGCCATCCAGCTCCGGCTGCTGGACGGCTACCCCCGCGACGCCGCCGCCCACGCCATGGGCAAGAGCGTCGCGGCGGTCAAGTCGCTGGAACAGCGGGCATTGCGCCGCCTGCACAACCAGCTCGCCCGACCCGCCGCGGCGCGAACTCGGGAGCTGGTAGCCGACCGCCCCGACCCACGGACCGCCGCCGCGCTCGGCCGCTAGCCCACAGACCAGCCCGACCCAACCCGTGGGTCGGGCTTGCCCTATCCGCACCACCAGAAGGGAACCGTCCAGAATGGACAATCTCACACCCACTGCACGGCTGACGTACGACGCCATCCGCGACGGCGGCCCCGGCAACGTGCACCAGCTGCGCGAACGCACCGGCCGCAGCCGCTCAGCCACCGACAAGGCCCTCGCCGAACTGGCCAAGGCCGACCTGATCGCCAAGGTCGACGCCGACGGCGACCCCGCCGACGGCGCCCCGACCCGCTGGCAGGTCGCCGACACCACCGCAGCCGACCGCGAAGCCGCCGCCCCGACCGACGAGACCGCCACCGGCGACAGGCGGGCAGCGCCGACACCGGACCAGCCTCCCGGCCCAGGCGAGTCCGCCGAAGCCAGCGAGGCGGCGCACGACGAGCCGACCGAACCGGCGTCGGGCGGGGACAGCCCGCCGGGCGCCGAAGCCGAGTCCGGCACCACACCGGCAACGGGCGACGAACAGCCGGACAGCGACGGCGACCGGACCGAGCAGCCGAGCGACGGCGACCAGGCCGCCGAGCCGGAACCGCCGAAGCTGTGTCGCGGATGCCAGGCCCAGATGCCGAAGATCTGCGAATGCTGCTGGCAGAAAACCCCCGCCTACTGCGGCAAGTGCCGCCAGACCATGCCGCAGGTCCGCCCGGGCGAACCCGGCGAGCCGCAGATCCTGTCCAACGGGCTGCCCAAGCTGCGCCCCGGCGAGCTGGAGGAACTCGTGGCCAAGGTGCTGCGCGAGCACCCGGTGCCACACCACGTCGGAGTCACCGGCTGGACCGGCGGCCGAGTGGCGATCTTCCTCCCCGGCCGTAGCACCGGAGCCATCAACAACGCCCTGGAGAAGCTGGAAAAGACCGGCGTAGCCGAACTGATCGGGGACAGGCCGATGCGCTACCAGCTCAAAGGCAGCGGACAGGCCGACGCCGACCAGAGCACCGACATCTCAGCCGACGCCGACCCAGACGACGCCGCTCCAGACGGCGAGCAGCCGGCGCAAGTGGCCGAACCCGCCGGTGAGGGCGCCGCCGCACCGGAGGCCGACACGACCCCGTAACACACCGCACAGAGATCACCTAGGTTGGTGGGCCGCCCGCGAGGGCGGCCCACCGGCCCTTTTTCTCTTCACGCAGAAAGGCGCGCCGCCATGCGAAAGATCATCGGTCTCGTCGTCGCCATCATCGCGGTGTGCGCCGGCGTCCCGCTGCTCGGCGCTGCCGCGATCTTCGGTGGCGGCGGCGCCAACTGCGCACCCGGAGCAACACCGGTCTCCGCCCCGGCGAGCCCTGGCCAACTGCCCACCGTCGACGGCTGGGACGCCGAGCAGGTCTCCCACGCCGGCATCATCGTCAGCGTCGGCAACAGCAAAGGCGTCCCGCCGTGGGGATGGGTGGTCGCCGTCGCCACCGCCATGCAAGAGTCCAGCCTGCGCAACCTGCCCGGCGGCGACCGCGACTCCATCGGCCTGTTCCAGCAACGCCCCTCCCAAGGGTGGGGCACGCCCGAGCAGCTCGCCGACCCCGCCTACCAGGCGGGCAAGCTCTTCGACAAGCTGCTCGCCGTCCAAGGCTGGCAACAGATGCCCTTGACCGACGCCGCGCAGGCAGTCCAGCGATCCGCCGCTCCTGACTCGTACGCCAAGTGGACCAACGACGCGACCCGCCTGGTATCCGCTGTAGGTTTCGCGAGTTGGCGAGCAATTCCGGAAGATCTTGAGCAGTGTCTGAGCAATTGTCCACCGATCTTGAGCAACGCGCCTGCTGACCTGGGGAGTCCCAAAACCGCCACGTCCAAGCCGGGCTCGTCGAGCGATGCTGCGGCCCGCAGATTGCTCAAGATCTCCAGACAGGCCGGTGCTCGAATCGCCCGGAACGGACAGGGGTTTACGCTCAGGTTTGCTCGTCAATTCGCGGAACCTACACAACACGCAATCTACGGCCCTTCCCCGGCCGTGACCATCGGCCCCGACCAGTGTGGCGGAGCACCGAGCCAATCCGGGTGGATAGCTCCCGTACTCGCTCCGGTGATCTCCGGTTTCCACACCCCAGAAAGGCCAACGCACAACGGCGTGGACCTCGCAGCTCCACGCGGCACGATCATCCGCGCCGCCGCATCCGGAACGGTCCTCACCCTGCGGTGCAACGTGAATCCCGCCTCCCACGGCTGCGACCAGGACCTGCGTTCCACAGTTGCGGGACGTTCTAGGCACGGGGATCATGTGAGTTCGCAGGTCGGAGGGGTTGCGGGCTAGCGGGAATCTCGTAGACGCCTAGTGACACGAATCTTGAAGTTCGGGCTTGCTGTGCTGGATCGA
>WNFU01003599.1_pt1 | contig 20365 bp, 15 predicted proteins | sample 5400121 | NCBI WGS metagenome assembly WNFU01 (sample SAMN13153360, study PRJNA577476) | soil metagenome | isolation source: 100 cm soil or saprolite under grassland replicate 1 | place: USA:California | collected 2016-06-15 | reverse complement strand
TCAGGACCTTCCAGCACGGCGAGGAGGGGCAGACGATGGCCGAGTACGCCGTCGCCCTTGCACTGGTCGTGCTTGTGACCGTGGCCGTCTTCACCGCCCTCTCTGGCGGTATCCGCGGTGCTGTGAACAACGTCACCGCCCTCTTGTAGGCAGCAGAGGCGCGGCCGAGCGGTTCCTCAGCCTGAAATGAGACGCCCGCCGAAGCGGGCTGCCTGAGTCCCCCCTTTTGGGGGGCGCTCCGCAGGGACGCTCGAACCAGAATTGGGTCTGGACGTTCGGGGCGCGCGAGGAGCGACGCTCCATGGGAAGTGGCGGCGACGGCCCAGGTGAGAGAGGAGAGCAAGCCCCGGGCCGGGCCTTGGGGCGTGGGACTCCCCGCGCGTACATCTTTTGTCGGCCCCTCAGCCTCGTGGCTTTACTCCCTCTGATTAGGCACGCCGCGTATCGCGAGCGCCTTCGGAGCGACGGGCGAACGTATCGCAAGCCTGCCCGAGCTCACGGGTTCTGGCCCCGAGCACGGTTTTTGCGCAGGGCTGTCGCGCGGGGATGGGCGGGTAGGTTTTCTCACGCCGTTGCGTCAGGATTAGGAGAAGGGCGCGGAATCTGCGGCCGGCCTGTGGACTCTCCCCATCAGGCCGGGTTGGTTTGCGGGCCCGCGCCCTCTTCGCTTCGACGCGACCGGCTCGCCCCGCGGCGTGTCTAGTTCACATCAGGGAAGATAGCCAGGACGTCAATGAGCGCATTCGGAATCGCCATCGCCGCTGCGCGAGCAGCGCTAAGGCACGTGCCTGTCAGTCGCCGCCACAAACCAAGGCGCCAGCGCTTGGCGGAAGAGGCCGCCCGTCGGCGAGAAGAGGCTGCCCGTTCGCGCGCCTTCGGCAAGCATCGCTGATGGTCTCGAGCGACGAGGGCTATGTCGAGACGCAGCTCGTCTCCGCCGAATGCGGGCCGAGCGCCTCGCCCGGACGAGGACGCAGAGAACTCCTGGCGCGCCTATCGGACGGGTTCGGGGAGCTTCACGTCTTCTGCCCGAGTGCGCGGAGCGTGAGTTCGGGAGCTAGATCGCAAGAGCCTCGCGGGCATGGGTCTGTCCTTAAGAGAGGCCTGATGCGCTTTCCTAGGGAAGGCTGACGGCAGCGCGTTCGGCCTCAAAGCCTCCGACTGGTTACTGATCCAACGCCGTGACACCGAGCGAGGTGATGCAGTGCGCGGAGGGCTCCCTCCCGCTCCTCAGGTAGGAGGCGCAGGGCGGCGAGCGCAGGCTGCGATTCGTCGAGGCTAATCCCCTCGCCCGCAACGCGAACTTCGCGTGCCAGCGTGCAGCCGCCGGCGAGTACCGCTCGGACGCGACCTCGGCCAGCAACAGGCAGAGCTCGAGCGCGTCCGCCAGCGGTAGCTCTCCGAGCTCTCGGGCGGCCATGAGCGCGTTGCCGAGCTGACGTTTGGCGATCGCGCGTTCAACTCGGCCGTGCGCAGAGCCCTGCGACGTCACGAACATTCGTACGTCCACCGGGAAGGCGAGTGGCGGCCCGCGCCGTAGCTGCGCCGACTGAACAAGAGGACAGCCACTGCGTGCCTCTCTGACGCCCCTCGCATGGATTCCTCGGTTCCGAGAACCAGAGCCTCGCTCCATGGCGGCCCTTTGCAGACACTTCCTGAGTGGGCCGTGAAGGACTCGAACCTTCGACCTTGGGATTAAGAGTCCCCTGCTCTACCAGCTGAGCTAACGGCCCGGAACCCCGCCAGTGTAGCCCGCAGGGGGCGGCGCTCATGGAGACCGACGACTCGGGTCGCTCTAGGCTTGGGGGCGTGAGGGTCCTCTCGGTCGTCGGCAACCGGCCCCAGTTCGTCAAGTCCGCGCCGCTCGCGGTCGCACTGCGCGAGGCCGGCATCGACGAGGTCGTGGTCCACACCGGGCAGCACTACGACCGCGGGCTCTCCGAGGTCTTCTTCGACGAGCTGGGATTGCAGGAGCCCGCCTATCGGCTCGAAGCCCACACCCGGGACGTGGACGCAATGCAGCCGGGAATCGCGGCGGCGCTGGAGCGGGAGCGGCCGGACGCCGTCCTCGTCTTCGGCGACACGAACTCGACGCTCGCCGGCTCCCGCGCCGCGGCCGAAGCTCGCGTACCGCTCGCACATGTCGAGGCGGGTCTCCGCTCCGGCGACTGGACGATGCCGGAGGAGCACACGCGGGTCGAGGTCGACCGCCTCTCGGCCCTGCTCTTCTGCCCGGACAAGCGGTCGGCCGGCACCCTGCGTGCGGAGGGGGTGGCCGGCAGGATCGAGGTGGTGGGAGACGTGATGGCGGACGCGTGCTTCACGCTCGCGCCCATCGCCCGCGAGCGATCGTCGGCCCTCTCCCTCTACGAGCTCGGACCACACCAGTATCTGGTGGCCACCCTGCACCGCGATGCCAACGTCGTATCCCCGAGGCTCGACCGGATCGTCGAGGGGTTGAACCGCCTCGACGAGTCGGTCGTCTTCCCGGCCCACCCTCGTACTCGCGCCGCACTCGCAGGCCAACGGCTGGGCGGTCGCGTCCGACTCGTCGAGCCGCTCGGCTACCTCGACCTGGCCGCCCTGGCCTCACAGGCTCGCGTCGTCCTCACCGACTCCGGAGGCCTTCAGAAGGAGGCCTACTGGTACGGCGTCCCGTGCGTGACGCTGCGTCCGTCGACGGAGTGGGTCGACACGGTCGAGGTGGGCGCGAACGTGCTCGTGGACGACGATCCCGACCTGCTCGTCGAGGCGGTTCGCACCGCGCGCATGCCGGACGAACGACCCCCGCTCTACGGCGACGGCAGGGCATCGGGACGGATTGCAGAAGTCGTAGCTAGGGTTTTCGGCCGATGATCGAGCCTCGTGTGAAGGAAACCGACCCCGCGCAGGTGCCTGCGCGTACCTGGGACCTCGCCGTCGTCGGCGCCGGCTACGTCGGCGTGCCGCTCGCGCGCGTCTTCGGCGAGGCCGGGCGCAGGGTCCTGCTCGTGGACGTGCTCGCCGACGTCGTCGAGGCCCTGAACCGAGGCGAGAGTCACATCGAGGACGTTCCCTCGGACGCGCTCGGACCGCTCGTACGCGACGGCCTGGTCACGGCCACAACGGAGTACGAGCTCGTCCGGGACGCGGACGCGATCCTGATCGCCTTGCCCACCCCGCTGTCCCAGCAGCGCGAGCCGGACCTCTCGATCGTGGAGCACGCTGTCGGAGAAGTCTCGAAGCGGCTGCGTCCGGGCCATCTCGTGGTGCTCGAGTCGACCACGTACCCGGGAACGACCCGCGACGTCGTCCTGCCCATCCTCGAGCGATCCGGGCTGCGCGCAGGCGCCGACTTCAACCTGGCCTACTCACCCGAGCGCGTCGACCCCGGCAACTCCGGCTGGCGGACGCAGAATGTGCCGAAGATCGTCGGCGGGGTGACAGAGGCGTGCACGGAGCGCGCCGCGGCCCTCTACGGCACGGCGATCGACACCGTCCACACGGTCTCATCGCCGGAGGCGGCCGAGCTGACCAAGCTGCTCGAGAACATCTTCCGCTCGGTGAACATCGCGCTCGTGAACGAGCTCGCGCAGCTCTGCGAGCGGATGAAGATCGACGTCTGGGAGGTGGTCGAGGCGGCGGCCACGAAGCCCTTCGGCTTCATGCGCTTCGATCCGGGCCCGGGCCTCGGCGGCCACTGCATCCCCGTGGATCCGTTCTACCTCACCTGGAAGGCGCGCGAGTACGGCTTCTACACTGAGTTCGTCGAGCTCGCCGGCAAGGTGAACGAGAACATGCCCTACTACTGCCGCTCGCTCGTCTCGCAGGCGTTGAACCACGGCAGGGAGCGCTCGCTCAAGGGCTCGAGGATCCTCGTTCTCGGCGTGGCCTACAAGGCCGACATCGGCGACATCCGGGAGTCGCCAGCCCTGAAGCTCATCGGGCTGCTCCGCAACGCCGGCGCCGTCATCGCCTACCACGACACGCATGTGGGCGCCGTGGACGAGCTCCAGCTGTCCTCCGTCCCGCTCGAGCCCGAGCGCTACGACTGCGTGGTCATCGCCACCGGCCACTCCGGAATCGACTACGACGACGTGGTGGAGCGGGCCCAGCTCGTCGTCGACCTGCGGAACGCAACCGGCTCGGCCGGGGAGCGGTCGGACAAGGTCTGGAAGCTTTGATCCGCGTGGGCCTGGCCGGCCTCGGCTACTGGGGGCCGAACCTCGCTCGCAACTTCGACCAGCTCGCAGAGCTCGCCTGGGTCTGCGACCTCGACGTCGCCGCACAGGAGCGCTTTGCCGCCCGCTACCCGCAGGCCCGCGTCACCGGGGACTTCGACGAGATGGTCTCCGCCGGCGACCTCGAGGCGGTGGTGATCGCCACACCCGTGCCGACCCACTATGAGCTGGCAAAGCGCGCGCTCGAGACCGGCAAGCACGTCCTCGTGGAGAAACCGCCTGCGATGCGCGGCGAGGAGATGGAAGAGCTCGTGCGCCTGGCGCAGGAGCGCGACCTGGTCTGCATGCCCGGACATCTCCTGCTCTATCACCCGGGCGTCCAGAAGCTGAAGGAGCTGATCGACGCCGGCGAGCTCGGAGACGTGCTCTGCATCTACGGTAACCGCCAGAACCTCGGCATCATCCGCCAGAACGAGAACGCGCTCTGGTCCCTGGGCGTCCATGACCTCTCCGTGATCCTCTACCTGCTGGACGAGGAGCCGGAGGAGGCGATCGCGCTGGGCCGCGACTTCTTGACTCCGGACGTCGAGGACGTCGTCTTCTGCTACCTGCGCTTCCCCTCTGGGAAGATCGCGCACATGCACCTGTCCTGGCTCGATCCGCACAAGATGCGGAAGATCACGGTGGTGGGCACGGAGAAGATGGTCGTGTTCGACGACATGGAGCTGGAGCGCAAGGTGACCGTGTACGAGAAGGCACCGTGGAAGCGTGCCGAGAGTTACGGCGAGTGGCAGACCCGCTCCGGCGACATCCAGATTCCCAAGATCCCGACGGACGAGCCGCTGAAGCTGGAGTGCGAGCATTTCCTGGCGCTCGTCGCCGGTGACGGCGACCGGCGAAAGGTGGCCTCGGACGGTGCCATGGTCGTCCGCGCGCTCGAGCGGCTGACGGAGTCGCTGCGTGGGCCCGCGTAACGCTCTCACGCTCCCGGGACGTCGCTGGCAAGGGAGGCGAGCGAGCGGCGGGCAGGACGGTACAAATCAGTACGGCCAAGCGCCGCGAGCGCTGGATCCTGCCGCCAGCGGCGTCAGCCCTTTGCGCAGGCCGGCTTCGCCGGCCGAGAGCCAAAGGAGGCCGGGGGCGTGAGAGCCGAGATCCACCCGACCGCGATCGTTGAGCCGGGCACCGTCGTCGGCGAGGGCGTGAAGGTGCTCGAGTACGCAGTCGTCGGCAAGCAGCCTGTCCTGTCCCCGCGCTCGACGGCGAAGCGGGAGGACCTGCCCCCGGCGGAGCTCGGACCGGGCACCGTCGTCTCGACCGGCGCCGTGGTCTTCGCGGGCACCACGATCGGAGCACGGGTGATCGTCGGCGACCAGGCCTGCGTGCGCGAGCGCTGCACCATCGGCGACGACGTCGTCATCGGGCGGGGCTCGCTGGTCGAGAACGACACCATCGTCGGCGCGCTGACGAAGATCCAGGCGGATGCCTACATCACCGCCTACTCGACGCTCGAGGAGGAGGTCTTCATCGCGCCGTGCGTCGTGACCACGAACGACGACTTCATGGGCCGCACCGAGCGCCGGCACGAGCTTCGAAAGGGCCCGACCATCCGCCGAGGCGCACGCGTGGGGAGCGCCGCTGTGCTCTGTCCCGGGGTCCAGATCGGAGAGGAGGCATTCGTCGGCGCGGGGGCGGTCGTGACGAAGGACGTCCCCCCTCGGGTCGTGGTCGTCGGCAACCCCGCGCGGGTGCTGCGCGACGTGCCTGACGACGAACTGCTCTAGATCAGGCGGCCACGACGGCGTCGAGCGGCCACTCGCCCATCTTACGACTGCAGGGCCAGCGCCTCGCCAAGCGAGCGGATCGACTGCTCCGTGATCGGCCGCAGGACGAGGATCGCCTCGTCTGCGCCGGCTTCTGCGAGATCGCGCAGATGACCCCTTACTCGTGCGGGCGGGACGGGGACCACCTGATCGTCGTCGGGCCGCCGGACCGCATCCTCCTCCAGCGAGACGAGCACGCAGGCGCTGCGCTCGAGCTCGTTCGGAGCGCGGCCGGCCCGCTCGGCGGCCTCGGTCACCTGCCAGTTCAACCGCGCGAACCCCTCCGGCGTGTTGCCGTAGTGCGTGTACCACGTGTTCCACCAGTCCACATGGGGCAGCGTGATTCCGAGCATCCGCTCCCCGTTCGATCCGACCATGAGCGGGACAGCGCGTCCGGGTCGCGGCAGCAGCACCGCATCGTCGACGTGCCAGAACTGCCCGGCGTGCGTGACCCGTTCGCCGCCCAGCAGCCGCCGGACGATCTCGAAGGCCTCCTCGAAGCGCGAGACACGGTGGTCGTACGGAAGACCGAAGGCCCGGTACTCGGCCTCGTTCCAGCCGGCGCCGAGGCCGAGCACGAAGCGGCCGCCGCTCACCTCGGCCAGCGTCGCGGCCATCTTCGCGATCAGCCCGGGCGGATGGAAGCTCGCGGAGGCCACCAGCGGGCCGAGCCGTACGCGCTCCGTGACGGCGGCGAGCGCGGCAAGCAGCGTCCAGGCCTCCCAGGGACCGCGCTCGGGACGGCCGCCCTCGGCGCGGTACAGCAAGTGGTCGCCGAGCCAGATCGAGTCGAAGCCCACCTCCTCGGCCGTCCGGGCCATCGAGATGTACTCGGGCCAGGGCACCTCGCGCTCCACCTCTGGAAGCTGAACGCCGACCCGAAGCAGGCGGGTCCCGGCGGGGGTCACTTCTTCTTCGTGATCTCGAGCGAGTAGCCGCCGTAACCCGGGGCCGTGATCTTCACCTCGAGGTAGTACCAGCCACCGGCCCGCGCTCGGTAGACGACACGCTCGTTCGGCCCTGGACGCGCGGATTGGGTCAAACGTCGGCCGGAGAACGCGGCGGTCAAGGTGTCGACGTGCTCCGTTCCCGGCTTCCAGAGCACGAGGTCGAGGTTGTGACCCCCGGGCCCCCGCAGGGCCGCGACCATCCGTTGCGCCTTCCGCAGCTTCACCCGGTAGACGTCGATCTGGTCGTCCCAGAAGTCCACGGTCGCCTGGAGCCGACGCTTCCGGCCGTAGACGGTGGCCGCCCGGACGCCCGCGTCGTCGTTCGCCTCGTATCGATCGGCCTCGGGCAGCGAGGCCTCGGCGGCCGTGAGCGCGGCGGTCACATCCAGTCTCCCCCAGCCGGAAAGTGCGTCACGCGCAGGGCCGCAGCGGCGGCAGCCCGTCGCAGGGCTCACGTCGACGGCAGAGTGCTCGAGGATCGCCGTCACCTGGTCCGAGGTCAGCTCGGGCTGGGCGGCCAGCAGGAGCGCAGCCGCGGCCGCGACCTGCGGCGCCGCGAAGGACGTCCCCTCGGCGTCGCGGTATTCGAGCGGCCCGCAGTCGGAGTACCCCTGGTCGGCGCAGGAGGGCCTGTCGGCCGTGAGCGAGCGCGGGAAGGTCGACAAGATGGCGTCGCCCGGCGCGGCGATGTCGTTGTAGATCGAGTCGCGGTTGGAGAACGCCGGAATCGACCCATCCTGGGCCAGGGCGCTGACACCGATGACATGGGGAAGAGCGGCCGGATAGCTCGCGAAGTTCCAGGGAATCTCCGGCGCCTGGTCGCCGTTGCCGACTGCCGCGACCACGACGACGTCCTGGCTGCGCGCGTACTCGATCGCACCTCGCTCGAGCGACGAGTACGTGTCGCGGGAGGGGTGCGGCGGATCCCGGATCCCTCCGATCGAAAGGTTGATGACCTGAGCACCGTGATCGACGGCCCAGCGGATCGCCCTCGCCTCGACCCCGGGCAGGATCGTCCCGTCGCTGTCGACGACCTTCGCGATCAGAAGGTCTGCGGGGAACGCCATGCCGGCGATGCCCTGAGCGTTGCCGAGCGTCGCCGCGATCTCCCCGGCCACGAAGGTTCCGTGTCCCTGGTGATCAGCGACTGAGCCGCCGACGAAGCTCTTGGAGGCCACCACCCGGCCCTGGAACTCGGGATGTCCCAGATCGATCCCCGAGTCGATCACGGCAACGCGAACTGGGGAGAGCTGGGGAAGATCGGTCCAGGAGTCGAAGGCCCGGTCCCTGGTGAGGTACCACTGGCGCGGCGCCAGCGGGTCGTTCGGCACGAAGACGCGGGCTGCGCCCGCGGTGCCGGCCAGGAGCAAGGCGGCCAGCGCCACGAGGACCACCCGGCGCGCAATCACGAGCCGACGTTCACCCGGAGCGCCTTCGTACGCACCTTGCCCACGACGAGCCGGTACTGCGTCGGCACCGCAGGCGTCACCTGGATCGAGAAGGTCCCGTCCGCCGCGGGTTTGACCGCGGGCCCCGGCTCCCAGGCCCCTCCGGCGGGCCGCTGCTCGAGCGCCACCGGGTCCTTGATCCGCGCAATCGTTCCCGTGAGCGTCACCGGCGAGCCCGACGCCGCGTTGCCGACGGGCCGCGCGAGCGAGAGCCGGCCCGTGGAGAGCCAGGTGGAGCGCAACCCGAGCGCGGAGCGGACGCTCGAGGCCGGAAGCGCCACGACTCCCGCCGTCCCCGTGACAAGTACCTGCCGGGCCCGCGAGCTCGACCTGTCGGGAACGAGCTCGGTGACGCCGGGCACGTGCAGACGCTTCGACAGCTGTGCCGCCGTGAAGAGGACGGGGCCCCAGTTGTGGTACGGCGAGACGGTGTCGTACGGATCGACCACCGAGGCGAGATAGGGAATGGGTGGACGGTCGGGGAACAGCTCCGAGTAGCCCGCGGTGCGGCCGCCCGAGGAGGAGAAGTAGTAGGTCGTCGCCACCTTGCCTCCGTAGAGCACGACCTGGCCCTTCGTCTGCTTCACAGCATCGACCCCACCCGGCGTCTCGGCGTCCAGCCCCCCGTAGACCTGGCTCCGCGTGTCCGCGTAGATCACCGCTCCCATCTGCCGCACGGCGAGCGCGTAGGTGCGGGCGGCCACCGCCTGGGCCTCCAACGCGGCGAGGGGCCAGTCCTTCGGCATCTCACGCGTGACGACCCCGCGAACGTAGGCGTCGAGCCCGACGACGTTCACCGCCTGGAGCTTCTTGCCGACGAGCTGAATCTGGAGCCGGCCCCGGTAGCGCGCCGCTCCCAGCGCGAGCGCGGCCTTGCCGGGAATGAAGGTGACGGGCGCCTGGAGCGCGAGCGGCGGTTGCGCCGGATCCACGCGAAGGATGAAGCCGGGGCCGATCGAGTAGGCGCCGGCGGGGAGATCGGTGACAGCTCGGGCTGCGTCCTGGACCTTGAAGCCGGCGGTGGACGAGACCGTCACCTTCTTCTGCTCGGCAAGCAGGATGCGCAGGCTCGTGGCAGGCGCCTGCCCGAGCTGGGTGCCGCGGTAGTAGTAGGTCAGGATCCGGTCGTAGCCGAAGCCCTTCCGCGCCATGCCCAGGGCGCCCCACTGGCCCATGCCGAGCGCGTGTCCCCAGCCGTGACCCTTGATCACGAATGTGGTGATGCCGACCGTTGGCGGCTCCTGCTGCGCCCAGGCGGAGCCCGCAACGGCGAGAGGCAAGGCGAGAAGGAAGGCGAGACGGCGGCGCATCGGGCGAGAGCGGCTTCGAGGGTAGCGGAATTGCTCGGAGATGGTTTCGCCCTGGGGGCCTCAGCTCATCCCCAGGCGCTCGGCGTACTGGCGCCGGTAGTAGTCCAGGTAGTCCCCGGACTTGATGGGTTCCCACCAAGAGCGATGCTCGCGGTACCACTCGACGGTCTCCGCCAGCCCCTCCTCCAGTCCCACGCGAGGCTGCCAGCCGAGCGCGCGCAGCTTCGAGTCGTCGAGCGAGTAGCGCCGGTCGTGACCCGGACGATCGTCCACGTGGCGGATCAAGCCCTCGTCGGACCCCGTCAGCTCGAGGATGCGGGCGGTCAGGTCGAGGTTCTCGTGCTCCTCGCCGCCGACGTTGTAGATCTCGCCGGCCTCGCCCTCGCGCAGCACGAGCTCGATCGCCGCGCAGTGGTCGCGCACGTGCAGCCACTCGCGGCGCTGGCGGCCGTCGCCATACACCGGCAGCGGCTCGCCGTCGAGAGCGTTGGTCACGAAGAGCGGGATGATCTTCTCCGGGTACTGGTGTGACCCGTAGGTGTTGGCGCCTCGCGTGAGGCAGGCGTCGACGCCGTAGGTGCGGACGGCGGCGAGGACCTGGAGGTCGCCGCCGGCCTTCGAGGCCGAGTACGGGCTCGACGGCCGCAGCGGATCGTCCTCCCTGGAGCTGCGCGGGGGCTCGACGTCGCCGTAGACCTCGTCCGTCGAGACCTGCACGAGGCGAAGGCCTGCCTGGTGCGCCTGCATCACCAGGACATAGGTGCCGAGCACGTCGGTCTCGACGAACTCGGTCGCCCCCAGGATCGAGCGGTCGACGTGCGACTCGGCGGCGAAGTTGACGATGGCGTCGCAGCCGGCGGCAGCGACGGCCACTGCCTGAGGGTCGCAGATGTCGCCCTCGTGGAACTCGACGTCCGTGCCTTCCAGGTTGGCGCGGTTGCCGGAGTAGGCCAGCTTGTCGAGGACGACCACCTCGTCGCCGGCTGCCAGAAGCCGCTTGGCGAAGTGGGAGCCGATGAACCCGGCCCCGCCGGTGACGAGGATACGCACGGCGGAAAGCCTAGCCGCGGCCGATTGAGAGCTCCGCGAGGCGCGCCCGCGACCGCTCCGCCAGGACGAGGTTGCCCTTGCGCTCGTAGAGCGCGAGCGCTTTCTCCAATTCGACCGCTGCCTCTTCGCGCCGACCGGCCAGCTCGAGCACCTCGGCGAGGTCTAAATGCGCGTCGCCGAGACTGTTGATCATGTCTGCCTTGCTGCCGACCGCAACGGCTTCGCGCGCGAGCCGCTCCGCCTCGGCGTGCTCGCCCCGCCGCGCGAGCACCTTCGCCCGCACCTGCCGCCACAGCATCTGCGTGATGGCATCGTCGCTGGCACCCAGCTCGGCAGCTTGGGCGGCCCGGCCGTCGGCCTCATCGAGGCGGTCGAGCGCGTACAGCGCTCGCGCCAGCACCCCAAGGGTGGTCGACAGCCATGCCCGCTCGCCGGCCTGCTCGAGCAGTCGGCAGCCCTCCTCGCCGAGCTCGACCGCGGCGGCGGGATCGCCCGCCAGCAGCTCCAGCTCGCATGCTTGAGCTGTCGCATGGGTGAACAGGATCGTCGCACCGCGATCGGCGAGCTCCGCGCGCAGCTCGGACAGGATCGTGCGCGCCTCCTCGAAGCGGCCGAGCATGGACAGTCCGTTGGCGCGGAATAGCCGCACGAATGGAGCCCGCACGTTGGCCGCCTCCTGCTCGTCGAGCCAGGTGAGCAGTTCCGGGACTGGGGTGCTACCGAAGAAGCGACTGCCAGCGAGGCGCGACTGGAGCCCCGCCTCGTGGTGCGACAGGCCGATTCGCCGTGCGTGCAAGAGCGCCCGCTCGAAAGCCGCCAGCGCGTCATCCATCCGCGCGCGCTGGAAGGCCACCGCCCCGAGCGCCTGGTGGGCGACGTACAGCGCGAAATCGTCGCCGGCATCCTCGAACACGGGCAGTGTCGCGTCGACGAGGGCGGCCAACTCTTCCGCTGCACCTTCGGGCTCGACGTTGAGGCGGAACACGCCCTCCTCGATCCGCACGCCGAGCTCGGCGACGCGATCTCCTGTGGCCGCCGCCCGCTCGGCCACCACGCCCGCAGCGAGGTAGGCATCACGGGTCTGGCCAGACAAGAAGAGGGCTTCGAGGCGATCAAACTCGAGCGCGAGGTCGATCTCGCCTGAGGGGGCCAGTACGAGGGCACGGTCGAAGAGGTTCAGCGCGGCCGGGAGATCCTGCCGCTGCCGAGCACGCCGCCCGGCAGCCGCGAGTCGTCGGCGTGCGGCGTCGGCCAGCTCTCCGCCTCGAGCATTGCCGAGCTCTTGCCGGTACCGCCAGGCCTGCTCCAGGTGGTAACCGAGGATCTCGTCCAGCTCGACGAGGTCGCCGCCGTGCTCCTCCAGCCAGGCGGCGAAGCGCGCGTGCAGCTCGGCCCGCGTCGCCTTCGGCAGGGCATCGTACGCTGCGTCCCGGATGAGGAGGTGGCGGAAGCGGAAGGCGTCGTCGCCTGGGAGCTGCGGCTTGTCGGGCCGCACGAGCTCCTTGCGCACGAGCGCGGTCAGCCGCGCCATCACCTGCGGCTCCTCGGGCGCCAGGGCCTGCACCGCCCCCCGGTGGAAGACCCGGCCTTCGACCGAGCCGCACTGGAGCACCTCCCGCTCATTCGGTTCGAGCTGGTCGAGGCGCGCGGCGAGCAGCGCCTGGATCGTAGGCGGGACAACAACCGCTCCGTTCGGCGCCTCCCGAAGGATCGCCACCATCTCCTCGACGAACAGCGGGTTGCCTTCGGATGCCTCCCGGATGCGTGCGCGTAGCTCCTCGTCGACATCGGCCAGGTTCTCGATCAACTCGTCCGTCTCCTTGGGCGCGAGAGGCTCGAGCAGCACCGTGGTCGCGTTGACCTTGCCGCCGCCCCAACCCGTGCGGCGGTCGAGTAGATCCGGCCTGGCCATGCAGAGCAGCAAGATGGGCGCGTCACGGGAGAGGTCGGCGATGTGCTCGACCAGGTCGAGGAAGGTCTCCTCGCCCCAGTGCACGTCGTCGAAGACGCAGACGAGCGGACCCTCGGCCGCGACGGCCTCGAGCCGTTTCCGGAACGCCCACGCGATCTCCTCGCTCGAGGTGACGACCGCTTGGTCACCCAGCAGTCCGTGGATGGTCTCGGCGGCAAGTTCGTCCAGCTCCGCCTCGGGCAGCTGCTTCACCACCTCGACCACCGGCCAGTAGGTGATGCCCTCGCCGTAGGGCAGGCAACGGCCGCGGACGACGACGGCGTCGTCGTCGAGCGAGGCGAGGAACTCCGCCGCGAGCCGCGACTTGCCGACCCCGGCCGGCCCGAGGATCGTGAAGAGCTGGCAGGCGCCCTCGGAGACCACGCGCTCCCACACGCTCGCGAGCAGGCGCTGCTCGCGGTCACGACCGACCATCGGAGCGTCCAGGCGGCGGGAGTAGCCCTCCTCGCCGCGCATCGAGACCAGGCGGTAAGCGACAACGGACTCGCTCTTGCCCTTGAGCTCGAGCGCCTCGACCTCCTCGACCTCCACCGCATCGCGAGTCAGCCGCAGCGTCGCCTCGCCGATCAGGACCTCGCCCGGCTGCGCCGCCTGCTCGAGCCGCGCCGCCACGTTGACCGCGTCGCCAGTAGCCAACCGCTCCTCGGTTCCGGTGACGACCTCGCCCGTGGTAACCCCGATCCGCCCCTGCACGGCCAGCTCGGGAAAGGCGTCGCGCATCTCGACCGCCGCCCTCAGGGCGCGCAGCGCGTCGTCTTCGTGTAGCACGGGCACGCCGAAGACCGCCATGACGGCGTCCCCAATGAACTTCTCCACAGCGCCGCCGTGCCGCTCCACGATCGCCTTCATGCGCTCGAAGTAGCGGGCGAGGAGCGAGCGCAGGGTCTCCGGATCGAGCTTCTCGCCCAGCTCCGTCGAACCGGTGACGTCACAGAAGAGGACCGTCACGGTCTTGCGCTGCTCACGCGCCGCTGGTGCCTCAGCGAAGGGCGCGCCGCAATAGGGGCAGAACGCGAACTCCTCGGCGCTCTCGCGCCCACAGCTCGAGCAGAGCGGCACGCGGAGAGGCTAGAGCATGATTCGCCGGGATGGCAGTTCGCCTCATGGCCCCGGTCGTCGTCCTCCTGCTCGCGACCGCGTGCGGCGCGTCGCGCGAAGCCAAGCCGAAGAGCGACATCACCCTCTCGCAGCTCCGGCGGCCCTCGGCACCGCCGACCTACTTCCTCGGCAGCCGCTACCAGGGTATGCCGCTCACCGGCATCGTCGGCGGGTTGGGGCGGACGACCTTCATCTACGGCACGTGCAGGGTCCAGCCCGGCCAGGAAGGATGCGCGCCGCCGCTCGAGCTCCAGCACTGGTCCTTGCGGGAGCGACCCCCCTGGAAGTTCCCGGCCGGGACCTCCTGCCGCCTGGTGCAGGTGCGGGGAGTTGCGGCAGCCGCATTCGCCAGCTCGGGCGGACTCGAGGTCTACCTGGGGAACCGGGTCGTTGTCGTCTTCGGGCGCACGCTCGCCGCGATGCGCCGAGCCGTCGTCGCACTGCGTCCCGTGAAGCCCGGCAGCGGGCAACTCCCCGCCCCGCCGGCTCGCGTGACCCGCTACGTCTCCCGGCGCTGTTCCTGAGCCCCGATTTCGGCCAGGCACTCGCGCAGCCCCTCGCGCCAGTGTGGCAGGCGCGGAGTCTCGGGACGCTCCGAGCGGAGCACCGAGTACGCGGGCCGCGGCGCAGGCCGGCCGAGCTCCGCGGACGAGATCCGCCGCACGCGGCAATCGACTCCGGCCTCCTGGAAGACCGCCTCGGCGAGCTCGGCCCATGTGCAGTCGCCGTCGGCGGCGACATGGTAGGTCCCGTACGGGAGCGTGACGAGCTCCCGGGTGGCCTCGGCCAGGTGGGGCGCGTACGTCGGACAGCCACGCTGGTCGTCGACGACTGCGACCGCGTCGCGCTCTCGCCCCAGCCCGAGCATCGTCTGCACGAAGTTGTTTCCCCAGGGGGCGAAGAGCCAGGAGCTCCTGACGATCCAACCCTCGCGCACCTGCGCTTCCCCGGCGAGCTTGGAGCGGCCGTAGGCCGATAGTGGGGCCGGTACGTCCGACTCGACGTACGGGGTCCCCTTCGTCCCGTCGAAGACGTAGTCAGTCGAGAAGTAGACCACCGGCGCGCCAAGCGCGGCGACGTTCCGCGTGCCTTCCGCGTTGACAGCCTGCGCGGCGTCCGGGTCGGCCTCGGCGCCGTCCACGTCCGTCCAGGCGGCGCAATGCAACACGAGCTCTGGCCTGGCCAGGCCGGACGGGAGCGGCCGGGTCACGTCCCAATCCACCCGCGCGAGCGCAACAACCTCGTCCGCCGCGAACGCCTCCACGAGCGCGCGGCCGAGCTGGCCGCCGGCGCCGGTGATCAGAATCCGCTGCCGTCGCGCTCGGAGAGGATCGGCGATCGTGTGCTCCAGAGCTCGCGGACACGTGGGTCGTCCCAGGGGACCTCGTGCTCGTCCGGCTCGGCGGGGTCGTACTCCTCGGTGACGTGGTAGCAGAAGAGGAGATCGGTCAGCGCCTCGAAACCGTGGGCGTGGTGTCCGGGGACGTAGATCGCCACCGGGTTCTCGTCGCCGACGTCCTCGCAGAAGGTTTCGCCCGTCTTGCGGTCGAGCACGACCACGCGGGCGGTGCCCTGGAGGCAGGTGAACAGGTCGTCCTGCCCGCGCTCGTGGTAGTGGAGGCCGCGGATCACGCCCTTACGCGAGAAGGACAGGTTCGTCTGCAGCGTCCGCTTCGGCAGCGACGACTCGCGCCGGAGCTCCATCAGCCAGCCTCGCTCGTCCTCGAAGCGGTGCAGGGGGATGCGGATGACACCTTCGATCACGGCTTGTTCGCACCGTGGGCGCGGACGAAGTCGTTGACGGCGTAGTACGCGTCGATCGACTCGCCCGCATCACCCCAGAAGCCCTCCACGACGTCGTAGTTGATCGCCCCCTGCTCGACGTACCAGTTGTTGACGTCGGAGATCTCGAGCTCGCCACGGGCGGACGGCTCGAGCGCGGGCAGGAACTCCCAGACAGCTGCGTCGTAGAAGTAGACGCCGGTGACCGCATACGGGCTCGGCGGCTCTTCGGGCTTCTCGGCGATGCGCACGACACGCCGCTCGCCGTCGAGCTCGGGCACACCGAGGTGCCGCAGATGTTCCGGGTCGTCCTCCCGCGCGAGGAGGAGCCGTGCGCCGTGCTCCTGGTGGCGGAACGCCTCGACGTACGGCGCGATCGATCGCTCGAAGATGTTGTCGGCGAGCACGACCACGCAGTGGTCGGACTCGACGAAGCGCTCGGCGAGCGAGAGCGCATCGGCGATGCCGCCTTCCTCCTCCTGGTACGCGTACAGTAAGCGGTCGACCCCGTGGTCGTGGCCGTTACCGAAGAGGCGGAAGAACTCGCCTGCATGCGTACCGCCGGTGACGAGCATGATGTCGCGAACACCCGCCTGCACGAGCGCTTCGATCGCGTAGGTGACCATCGCCCGGTCGTAGATCGGCAGCAGGTGCTTGTTCGTGATCCGGGTCAGCGGATGCAGCCGCGTGCCCTTGCCACCGGCGAGAACGACGCCCTTCATGCTGCAGGATGCTACTTCTCCGCAGCACCGAAGAGTGGGGTCGACAACCGGCGATTCGGTCGTACACTGACGCTAGTTCCGTGTCAATCGCCCCTCCAACCGAGCGCTCGTCTGAGCGAACCGCGGTGCTGGATTCATCGCGACTGATCCCGTACGTTCCACGGCTGGCGATCGAATGGCTCCGCGATCACCCCGAGACCCGTCACAAGCAGGTGGAGGGCTCACTCGCCTTCGTCGACATCTCCGGCTTTACCAATCTGACCGAGCGGCTCTCCCGCAAGGGCAAGGTCGGGGCCGAGGAGATGAACCAGATTCTCAACTCCTGCTTCACCGAGTTCCTCTCCAGCGCCTACGACTTCGGTGCGGGAGTGATCAAGTGGGGCGGCGACGCCGTTCTCCTGCTCTTCGAGGGAGAAGAGCACGAAGCACGCGCGGCGCGAGCCGCGTTCGAGATGCAGCGGACGATGCGACGTGTGGGCCGCATCAGGACGGGCTCGGGCGCCGTCACGCTACGTATGTCGATCGGTGTTCACAGCGGCGACTTCGACTTCTTCCTCGTCGGGGACCTCCACCGCGAGCTGGTCATAACAGGTCCTGCGGCGACGCAGACGGTGGCGATGGAGAGCCGCGCCGACGCCGGAGAGATAGCGCTCAGCCCGAGCACCGCTGCCGCACTCGACCCTCGTGATCTCGGCGAGCCGAAGGGGCCGGCGATTCTGCTCCGGCGGGGGCCCAAGGTCGTGGGCGAGCGCGGGGGCTGGATCGAAGGTGTCGAGGCGCTCGACGTCCCCTCCTGCGTTCCCATCGCCGTCCGCGAGCACCTGCTCGCCGGCGGGGGCGAGCCCGAGCACCGCCCCTTGATCGCAGCCTTCATCCACTTCATGGGCGCAGACGAGCTGCTCGCAAGCGACGGTCCGGAGGTGCTCGCGGACGCATTGGACGAGACGATCTCGGCCGTCGAGCGAATCGCCCTCGACCACGGTGTCGCCTTCTTCGATACCGACATCTACCAGAGCGGCGGCAAGGTCATGTTGATCGCGGGCGCGCCGACGAGCACCGGGGCGGACGAGGAGCGGATGCTCCGCGCGATGCGGGCAGTGCTGGACACCGAGCTACCCCTGGCCCTCCGCGTAGGCGTCAACCGCGGTCGGATCTTCGTCGGCGACTTCGGTCCAGAGTACCGCCGTACTTACACGGTCACGGGCGATGCGGTGAACCTGGCCGCACGTCTCATGGCCAAGGCTGAGCCGGGGGAGATGCTGGCTACCGGAGACGTGTTGACGCGCTCGCGTACCGCCTTCCAGACCGTGCCGCTCGAGCCGTTCCAGGCCAAGGGCAAGAGCGAGCCGGTCCACGCGTTCCTCGTCGACGGCGTGCAAGCCCGTGAGGAGCGGGTGGTGACAGCTCCGCTCGTCGGCCGCGAGCGCGAGTTGGAGCTCCTGCTAGAGGCATTCGCCGCGGCGAACGAGCATTCCGGAAGGCTCGTCGAGGTGGTCGCGGAGCCCGGCCTGGGCAAATCCCGGCTGATCGAGGAGTTGCGAGCCCGCGCGACGCCGGTGCACGCCTATTCCGCGCAATGCGACGAATACGAGGCCTCGACCCCGTACTTCGCCTTCAGAGGACTCCTGCACGCGCTGCTCGAGCTCGGCGCCGGAACGCCTGACGAGCTGCGCGCCAGGGTCGAGTCCTCAGCCCCGCATCTGCTGCCGTTCCTGCCTCTGATCGGCGTGCCACTCGGCATCGAGCTTCCGGACACACCGGAAACCGAGCTGCTTGAGGATCGCTTTCGGAAAGCACAGCTCGAAGAAACGGTACGCGAGCTCATGGGCATCCTGCTCCTCCATCCTACGCTGCTCGTCTTCGAGGACGCGCACTGGATGGACGAGGCCTCCGCCGACCTGCTTCGGGCCCTCCTTTTGGGCCTGGAGGAGCGGCCGTGGCTCGTGGTAGTCACACGGCGCGACCAGCCGAGCGGCTTCACGGCTCCTGAGGACGCAGCGGCTACCGTGCTCGCGCTCGAGCCGCTGGGCGAGGAGCAGGCGACCGAGTTGGTGCACGCCGCGACGGAGGAAACGCCCCTATCGCCGCACCAGGTGGCAGCGCTGGCCGAGCGCGCCGGCGGCAACCCACTCTTCCTCACCGAGCTTTTGGCTGCCGCTCGCACAGGGGAGCTTGGAGAGCTTCCGGAGTCGGTGGAGGCGCTCATGCTGGCCGAGATCGACCGCCTGCCGCCCGCCGACCGCCGCGTCCTGCGGTCTGCCTCCGTCGCCGGCGCCACGTTCACCGAGGATCTCGTCGTCGCCTCGCTCGACGAGCCTCCGGATCCCAGTGTCTGGCGGCGCCTCGCCGAGTACCTCGACCAGCAGCCCGACGGACAGCTGCGCTTCCGTCACGCCCTCGTTCGCGACGCCGCGTACGAGGGGCTCCCCTACCGGCGCCGTCGCCAGCTGCACGAGCGCGTCGGGCTGATGATCGAGGAGCGAGCAGAGCGGCCCGCGGACGAGGCCGAGCTCCTCTCGCTGCACTTCTTCCACGCCCACGACTTCGAGCGTGCGTGGCACTACTCGAGAGTCGCGGGCGAGCGGGCGCAGACCATCTACGCGAATGTCGAGGCGGCGACCTTCTACGAGCGCGCAATCGCCGCGGGCCGCCATCTCGGCGAGGTGGCTCGGGAGGAGCTCGCAGGCATCTCGGAGGCGCTCGGCGACGTACGAGAGCGTGCCGGTGACTTCAAGCACGCCCAGGTCGCATACCGGGAGGCGCGGCGCCTCCACCCTGGACATCCGGTCGACGAAGCACGCCTGATGCTGAAGCACGCTTGGATCCCAGAGCGCCTCGGCAGGTACTCCCAGGCCCTCCGCTGGATCCGGCGCGGACAGCGCTTGCTCGACACAGTCGAGGGACAGGATGCGGCGAGACAGCGCGCACAGCTCCACGCATGGCATGGCGCGATCCGAAATCATCAAGGTCGCTTCGCAGAAGCGATCGAGTGGTGCCAGCGGGCGATCGAGGAGGCCGAGCCGTCAGGCGAACAGCGCGCCCTTGCGCATGCGTACTGCCTGCTCGATTGGGCCTACGTCGCCCTCGGGCTGCCGCACCTGGCGACGTACTCGCCGCGCGCGCTAGTCATCTACGAGGAGCTCGGCGATCTTCCACGCCAGGCTGCCATTTACAACGACCTCGGCGCCCGGGCGTACTTCCAGGGCGATTGGCAGGAGGCATTGGAGCTGTACGCGACGGCCCAGCGGATGCGGGAGCAGGTCGGTGATCCCGTCTACGCCGCCATGGCAGCGTGCAACATGGCCGAGATCCTCACGGACCAGGGCGCCCTCGAGGAGGCCGAAGTCATCCTCAAGAGCGCTCTCAGAGTCTGGAGGGCAGCCGGCTGGCGCGCCCAGATTGCCACCGCCTCGAAGCTGCTAGGGAAGGTCGAGGCCCGCTCCGGCCGACCCGACGAGGCGCTCGGGCTGCTTGCCGAAGCTCATTCGGTGTTCCGCGAGGTCGGAGCCCAGAGCGAGCTGAATGAGACGGAAGGCTGGATAGCAGAGTGCCGCCTCCTCCAAGGCAACGGCCAGGAAGCGCTCCAGGTCGCCGGCACGGCACTAGCGCGTGCCGGCAAGGCCGGTGGCTTCGAGGTCGCGATGCTGAAGCGCGTCCGGGCGTACGCCTTGATGCAGATGGGGCTCCTGGACGAAGCTCGCGCCGCGCTCGACGAAGCCGTCGACACGGCTCGCCGCAGGCAAATGGATTACGAGCTCGCCCTCGGGCTCGAGGGGTTGCTGCGCCTCACGCGGCTGGAGGACGGCATCTGGACCGAGGAGCTCGAGCGCGAGCGCGACTCGATCTTCGAGCGCCTGGGCGTCGTGTCGGTCGTGTCGGTTCCGCTGCCTGCTCCGGCCCTCGCGCATTAGCCCCCGGCCAGGTCGGCGAGCTGGGAGCCGGTCGCCGAAGAGGACGTCATCCTCAGACATGCGGCTCCCTCCTTTCCTCCGATTTGGTCTCGAAGGCGAGGGTGAGCCGAGAAACGGACGGCACCCGGTCAAGAAAGCC
>WNFU01008854.1_pt1 | contig 20377 bp, 27 predicted proteins | sample 5400121 | NCBI WGS metagenome assembly WNFU01 (sample SAMN13153360, study PRJNA577476) | soil metagenome | isolation source: 100 cm soil or saprolite under grassland replicate 1 | place: USA:California | collected 2016-06-15 | reverse complement strand
TCCACCCGAATCCGGACCTGACCCGCTCCGGGCTCGGAGACTTGCCGTTCCACTACTCGAAGCACGCCGGGCGCTGAGACTTCCACTGCTTTGTATGTGTTTTTCATTTGTATGTACCTCTCTTTTGTATTTCACTCTGTCTGAACGACAGGCGCGTCGCTGCCACATCGATGCCGCCCTCAATCTTTTTCTCTTTCCATCCATTCGCTGATATATGAAGGGCAGTTCTCAAGCTTCACGCCGTCCGCTTCACAACGCACGAAAAAGCACACGACGTCGCGATCGACCACGCCAACGTCTTTCAAATCTAAAACGATGTCGCAGAAGTCTGATTGGAGTTCAAAGAGTCTCCTCAACTCAGCTATCGCCTGTTTTTCGATTCGGCCACTTAGGACGAATACTGTGGATCCCCCTCGCGCCTCACTCTCAATCCTAAAAGTCATCGATCAGCCTCATCGCAGTTGCGGCTGTGCCGCACTGCATTACTTCCATTCGAGCATCGATCCGGCGCGAGCGAACGATTGTGGGATTTCGCGCGCTCAAGTGAAGTTGGCGCCGCCGTCGACGAGGATCGTCTGGCCATTGACGTAGGCGCCGTCGTCGGAGAACAGAAACGCCACCATCGCAGCGAGGTCCTCCGGGACTCCAAGGCGGGGCGACCGTACCGAGGCGAGGATCCCCTCACGGTACTCCTCTGTGGTCGCACTGAGCGCCGCTCGGGTGAGGATCACCCCGGGCGCCACGGAGTTGCAACGTACGCCGTGCTTGCCGCCGACCGTGGCGGTGTGCCGGGTGAGTCCATAAAGTCCCGCCTTGGCAGCTTGGTAGGCGACACGCCGATCCTCACCCATCCAAACGATGCTTGACATCGTGTTGACGATGGCGCCACTGCCCTGTTCGATCATGATGGGCAGGGAGTGCCGGATGCCGTACATGTAGCCGGTGAGTGTGACATCGATGGTGTGCCGCCACACTTCGAGCGGGACCGAGATCACATCGCTGTCTCGGCCCACCGTGCCGGCCGAGAGATCGGCGGCCACGTTGAACAGGCCATCGAGCCCGCCGAACTCCTTGACGGTGAAGTCGACGAGCTCTTTGTACGACGCCTCGTCGGTGATGTCGAACGGTCGAGCAGCAGCCCTCCCGCCGAGGACTCGGATCTCGTCGGCGATGGACCGAGCAGCAGCCTCGTTCAGATCTGCGGCCACGACGACCGTGCCCTCCTCAGCGAGGCGGATGGCCGTCGCTCCGCCGATGTTGCCAGGCGCCGCGCCAGCGACGATGGCGACCTTGTCCTTGAGTCCTCTCATTGCTCCCTCCTCTTATAGACGGCCGTCCTGCTGCAGCCGCGACTGTATCTTGGCGATGCGCCGCTCTCCGGCTTTAAGCGTAGCCGGACCTGTGTGAACCGAGTAGTTTCCGAGTGCGAGTTCGTACGGATGGCTTGCCGCCGATCCAAGAACGAATTCGGTTTCGGCTTCGGCATAGAAGTCGATCGCTTGGTTCGACGGCTCGAAGACTGCCAGTTCGCCCGCCTCCACACGCTCGGGAACAGCAAGGTTTCCCGTACTGAGCGCGACCCAGCCGACTGTGTGATCGGCAGGCGGCTGGTAGCTCCATGACTCGCCGGCCTTCAGGCGCACAAACAGGTAGGTCATTGAGGACGGCGCCCGAAGCGGGCTCGACACCCCGCCATATTTGCCGAGCAATACAAGGGCGGGTTCGTGCCGCTGAACGGCGTCCGGCGCCTGGTAGATGCTTTCGACCGATCCGAGTTCTTGTTCGGGAGGAAGGGCGATCCAGAGTTGGAAGCCGCGTGCTCGACCGGACCCGTTAGGCCCGCCGCCGTGCCACGCGCCGTGACCGGCCTTGAACCATTCGACGCCCCCCTCCGGCAAGATCCCGTTGGCCCCGGATGTGTCTTCATATCGCACGCTGCCTTCGATCATGTAGGTCAGTGTTGCGATGCCCGAGTGCGGGTGCAGCGCCATGCCGGAAAAGGATGTTCCTTTAGTTCCTTCCCTGTGCCTGTTTCGCCCGTAATCAAAACAGTAGAGTCGGTGGGAGCGACTTTCACGATGCTGGAGAGGACAGTTTTCAAGGCGGGGGAGGAGCCCACGATCTCTTCAAACATGAAGGCCTGATCGATTTGCTCTCGCAACGCGAAGTTCTCCTGCCGCGTTCTTTCTTCCGCCTGTTTGCGATCGTCGATGTCGGTACCGGTCGCATACCAGCGGATGACATTGCCGTGTTCGTCCCGCAGCGGGTTGTATTGGATCAGCAGCCAACGATACTGACCATCCCTGTGGCGCACTCGCCGTTCGTATTCGAAGGGGACCCCTCGCGAGAGCGCCGCTTCGCGTTCGTCGTGCAATCTCTCGGTATCCTCCGGATGAAAAACGTCGCCAAAGCTTTGGGACCTGACTTCTTCTTTCGTCAGGCCGGTGTACTCCATTACCGCTTGATTTGCGTTCAGAAATTTTCCGTCGGCACTAATAGCAACGATGAGCTGAGGTATTGCATCGATGATTGTTCGAAGTTCAGTTTCGGATTTGGCTATTTCGTCGTAAGCACTCGTTAGCGCAACCTCTGCGCGCTTGCGCTCGTCGATATCCGTCGCCAAGTTATACCAACGAACAATGCGACCTTCGCTATCACGCTGCGGACGAGCTCGTACTTGGAACCAATGGTATAAGCCATCGGCTCGACGGCTACGATTCTCAACATCAAGAGGCTCCCCAGTTTCGATGGCGCGCCTATAGGCGTCGATCATGCGAGGAAGGTCATCGGGATGGACAGCGTCGCCGGCGGCCCAATTCTTCATTTCCTCAATCGTCTTGCCGAAATATTCCAGAACCTGGCGGTTGACAAGTTCGACTTCTCCAGCCGCATTCGCGGTAGAAACAAACCCAGGAATGCTGTCGACGATCAGGCGGAGGCTCTGCTCATTCGACCGCAGGGCGTCCTCAGCGCGTTTCCTGTCGTCAATGTCAGTCAACAACATGTACCAGCCGGTGATGCGACCTTCCGTGTCTCGCGCGGGGAGAGCGCGAGATTGAAACCAGCGGTACACGCCATCGGCGCGCCGATGGCGGAGCTCAAGAACATACGGCTGCCCGGTTTCGACCGAACGCCTCCACGCGTCGATCACGCGAGGAAGGTCATCCGGATGGACAGCGTCGCTGGTGGCCCAATTCTTCAATTCCTCAGCCGGCTTACCGAAATATTCCAAGACTTGGCGGTTTAAGAGTTCGACCTCGCCCGCGGCGCTCAAGGTACACACAAACCCAGGAATGGCGTCGACGATCAGACGAAAGCGTTCCTCACTCTGCTGGAGCGCCGCCTCGTTTCGCTTGCGCTCAATCGCAACCGCCGCGAGATGCGTAATCTGCTCGATGATTTTCTCATCCTGCTCAGTTGGGCTGCGCGGCTCACGCCAATAGATCGCGAAGGCTCCCAATACAAGGCCATTCGAGGCCAATATCGTAGTCGACCAGCACGCTCTTAGACCGTGCGTCAACGCGGCCGTGCGCCATCCATACTTGTCCCATTGCGTGTCCGAAGCCACGTCCGACACGATCACTTGTGTCTTGCGGCGCGCCGCCTCAGTGCAGGGTCCTCCCTCCCGATCCACCGGTGTGCCTGGAAAGCGGTCGTTATAGCTGGATGGAAGGCTCGGCGCAACTGCCTGCTGGATTTTCGAGCCACTGGGATCGAACAAAAGGACGCTGCAGCAACATCCACTGGCGGTCTGTTCTACAACTCGGCATAGGGCTTCGAGAATAGATTCCAGCGAATTGCCCTTGGCAGTCATTTCCAGAACGAGATTCTCTCCGGTGAGCATGCATTCCGCGCGCTTTCGGTCTTCGATGTCGGTGTTCGTTCCGAACCATTTGACAACCCTTCCATCGTTGTCGAACGACGGAGTCGCACGGAAAAGAAACCAACGATACACGCCGTCGAAACGGCGTAGGCGTCCTTCAATCTCACCTGGCTCGCCAGTAGCCAAAATAGATCGCCAATAATCAACAAGTCTGTTCAGGTCGTCCGAGTGAAGGGCAGCCGTCCAGCCCCAATCACGCGCCTGTTCGGCCGAGAGGCCGGTATAGTCTAGCCAGCGCTGATTGAAGAAGTCAGCGGAGCCGTCTGAAGAACAGGACCATGCCAGTGTGGGGCACGAGTTGATGAAGTCTCGAAGCTGGTCTGCCGTGTCTTTCATTTCGAACGCCTTAGTCGGGGGAGGCGCCATCTCCCAGACTGAGCCTTTCCCTACAGTTGACTCCACGGCGTCTTATGCTTGTTTCTCCCGCAGCGTTTTCAACGCGCCGCCCCAGGCAATGACCTGGTCGAGCATGGCGTTGACGGACTTCTCTTGCTGGGGAGCTGGCTTGAAGACGCTGAAGTCCTCGAAATCGGTGAAGAGGGAAAGACCGACCTGCGCTTTCACGTCGGCGACCTGCAGTTCCCCCATCACCAATCGCAGATTCTCCACCGCGCGTGTCCCTGACGCGCCGCCGTAGCCAACAAATCCGGCCGCCTTGTTGACCCATTCGTTATAGAGGAAATCAATGGCATTTTTGAGCGCGCCCGAAGTCCCGTGGTTGTATTCGGGCGTCACGAAGACGTAGGCGTCGAAGGACGCGATCTTCGCCGACCATGTCTTGGTGTGCTGGTGGGTGTACCGGCCCAACCAACTCCCCGTCGGCGGCCTGCCAATGGATCTCGGCGTGGAAATCGGGGAACGCGGCGCGGAGGGTGTGGTAAAGGAGCCGTACGCCGTCTTTATCAGGAGTGGTGTTCGGCTGGGGCGTATGGTCGACGAAGTCGTCGGCGAAGAGCTCCTCGAAGACGTCGAAATTCCCACGGCTCTGCACTTCTTCGGTATTGCGCCGGACGACAGCTTTTGCGGCCTCGGTTGACGTATTACGCTGTTCACTCATTGTTAAACCTCCAAGTACATTTTGCTCTCTACTCCAGAACCGTTACGACTCGTTCCTTGCCGGCGACTTTGGGCAAAGGTAAGAGCTGGCCGATGGCGAACCGTCCCGGACCGGCGATCAAGATAGGCAGCAGTGTTCCGATAACCAACAGGTGATATTCGAAACCCTCTCCCGCTTGCTTGCCTGTCCAGTTCATGAAGAAGCCGAACTGGCTGTGAACCATCCCAATGGCGCCGAGCATGATGAGAATGATTGAGGCTGCAGAAAAGCGCGACAGAAAACCGAAGATGAGTCCCAAGCCGCCGAAGAACTCACCGACTGTTCATCTTGTTCTGTCTCGGCTGCCGCCTCGTAGCCAATCTTCTTCAACAGGCGGATGAGCGTCACGCGCTCGGCCTTGGTCAGGGAGGCGGACGCGAGCCGCTCCAGTTCGGCGGCGTGCTCGGCGTAGGCGCGCGTGATCAAGCTCCTGCCATCTTTCGTCAAATGAACGATCCTCGTCCGGCGGTCGGTACTGGACGCGCGACGCTCCACCAGCCCCTTAGTCTCTAAGCGGTCGACGGCGACCGTTATCGAGCCGCTCGTCAACAGAACTTTTCTCCCGATCTCGTTGACGGGAAGCGGCCCTTTGTGGAGCAGGGCTTCCAGTACGGCGAAGTCGCTGCCGCACATCTCCAGCTCCGAAACGCTTTTTTGGGCGTTAGGCTTCAACCGCACGCGCCGCCTTCCACAGTACCAGGAAGACATGAACGCCGCTCCCTCCGGTCAATGATTCAAGCTTATCTACGCTCATCAACAACCACCCTCCAAGTAATTTATCTTGACCTCAAGATACTTTACTTCAAGGCGCATGTCAAGAGATTGAGTTAAGGTTTTTCACTTGAACCGAAAGTTGGCGGGTGGAGCTATGGCTGACGCCTTGCGCGCTTCACTTCGGCGAGATAAGCGCAGCCATTTGCATTTCACCGTCCGGCCGTAATCGCGAAAGACGAGGGCCTTATTTAGCATCAGGCCCTCGTTCTCTTCATCGAATTCTCCTGTTGTCTTCAGATCGTCGGCACTGTACCGCCGTCAATGATGTATTCCGTGCCCGTGATGGAGGCGGCGCGCGGTGAGGCGAGGAAGGCGACGAGCTCCGCCACTTCGTTCGGCCGAGCTGGACGCCCGATTGGAATGCCGCCAAGTGAGTCCATCAAGGCCTGGCGTGCGCTCTCATAGTCGGTCCCCTTGCTGGCCGCCAATTCGCTAACCAGGCCCACGGCGGCTTCCGTCTCAACCCAGCCGGGAGAAACCCGGACCACGCGAATGCCTTTCGGGCTCACCTCCTTGGACAACCCCTTGCTGTAGTTCGCCAGCGCCGCTTTCGCGGCGGCATACGCGATGGTCGCTTCCGGCAACGGCATGACGCTCTGGATCGAAGTGACATGAATGATCACGCCGGAACCCTGGTCGAGCATGGCCGGCAAGAGCGCCCGATCCAGTCGGACTGCGGAGAGTAAGTTCAGGTCGAGGGCGCGATACCACTCGCCATCGTCAAGCGCCGCGAAGCCGCCGGCAGGCGCTGACGAGCCGCCAGCGACATGGACGATGACGTCGATGCCGCCGAGGAGTTCGCGAACCGCATCGGCGATGGTCCCGCAGCCTTCGGCAGTGGTAATGTCCGAAGCTACGAATAAATCCGCTTCGGCAAGATCGCTCGGACTCATCCGGGCTGTGGTGAGGACCGTGGCGCCACCGCCGCGCAACCGCGCCACCACTGCCCGCCCGATTCCTTTCGTGCCGCCGGTGATGAGAACGCGCTTGCCGTCAAATTCATGTGGATCGAGTTTGAATTCATCAGCACCCATAAATATATCTCCTCTGACGTGATTTTATCGGTATTAACATAAGCGCCTCGGCCACTATGCCAGGATCCGGTCTCGCAGACCGCCGTAGGCTATGGCCCGGACCATCTCCCTTGCATACATGTCGTGCGGGAAGCCGAGTTCAATCCGGCTGGCCTCGTCAAGCGTCTTTAACTGCTCCGCCGAGAACGTCAGGTCGAGGCTCGCGAGATTGTCCTGCAACTGAGAAAGCTTTCGCGCTCCGATGATGGGGATGACCGGCACGGGACGGTAGCGAAGCCAGGCCAGCGCGACCTGCGCCATGCTGCGACCGATCTCATCGGACACCGTCTTGACGGCCGCGACGACGCGGTCGGTCCGTTGTCGCTCCGGCATAAACTCCTTCAACATGTCGCTGCTCATCCGGCCCGGTTCGCCCTTCTGCTCAGAGGATCCCTGGCCGTGGTACTTGCCGGTCAACACGCCGTTGGAAAGTGGCGCCCACGCCGTCACACCGAGATTTAGCGCTTTGGCCATCGGGATCAGTTCGCGCTCGACGGTGCGCTCGATCAGGCTGTACTCGATCTGCAACCCGATGAAGTGCGACCATCCCCTCAGTTGGGCAAGCGTGTTCGCCTGCGCGATCCACCAGGCCGGCGCATCAGAGATGCCGATATAAAGAGCCTTGCCTTCGCGAACCAGGTCATCCAGCCCCCGCATGACCTCTTCGACCGGCGTCATCTGGTCCCAGATGTGAACCCAATAAAGATCGATATAGTCGGTTCGCAGCCGCTTGAGGCTCGCCTCCACTGCCTGCCTCATACTCTTGCGGTGGTTTCCGGCTGCGTTCGGGTCTGTGCCAGGAGCGGCATTGGTGTATTTCGTGGCCAACACCACATTCTGCCGGTGGCTCTGCATGAACTCGCCGAGGAACGATTCGCTCGTCCCCTCCGTGTAGACGTTGGCGGTGTCGATGAAGTTGCCGCCGGCGTCGCGGAAGGCGTCGTACACCTTTCGCGCCTCGTCCTTTGCGGCGCCCCAGCCCCAATCATCGCCGAAGGTCATTGTGCCAAGAGCAGCTTCCGATACGCGCAGGCCCGAATTTCCGAGTAGTCTGTATTTCATACTTTTCTCCTTGTTTAATTGCCGTCTAAATCTGCGTTGTCCGTTAACGTTCCCAAGCTGTAGGCAACGGCGGCGCCGGCAAAGGTATGCGCGTTTGCTCGGGCGCCTTCCGCTTACGTTTGCCAGCTTTCCTCTTTCTTTTCTTCTTCGTTTTCTTGCCGTATTTCATAGCGTCACTATGCCAAATTATTTCTAGTACTTCCAAAACATCTTTACTATTAAACTAATACCTGTAAAGTATCGGTATGGAATTGCGACATTTGCGATATTTTGTAGCAGTGGGAGAGGAGCAGCATTTCGGACGTGCGGCCGAGCGGCTCCATCTGGCTCAGCCCGCACTCTCCCGACAGATTCAGGATTTGGAGGACGAGATTGGTTTCAAACTATTCGAGCGCCTTCCACGCGGAGTGAAAATAAGCGCGGCGGGGAAGTCATTCCTGGAAGATGCCCGACGCATTCTTCAGCAAGTGAATGAGGCGACGTTGCGCGCCGGGCGCATAGCGCGCGGCCAGTCCGGCGCATTGCGGGTGGGGTTCACTGAGAACACATCTTGGCATGGTGTGGTTCCGGAATCATTCCGGCAATTTCGCCAACGCCAACCGGACGCGGAATTGCAACTCAATCCATTAAGCACGATGGAACAAGTAGAGGCTGTTCGCGCTGGCCGGCTGGATGCGGGCTTTGTGTTTAACCTGCAGAAGACAGATCCCGATTTTGATCACCTCACGGTCGCATTGCACAACCTGGTGGTAGCGGCGCCCGAGGGGCGCCCCCTAACAAAATTAAAAAAACTCCGGCTGCGTGATATTGGCGACACGCCTTTTGTTTGGTTTCCAAGGCGGGAAAGCCCTGCATACTATGACCGCCTGATGCAGGAATGTTTTCGCGGAGGCTTGAAGTCTCCGAACATTGTTCAGGAAGGGGTGAATGAAGCGACGATCCTGAGCCTCGTGTTACATGGGGTCGGGGTCGCATTCGTCACCGACAATGCGCGCTGGCGATGCCCCAAAGGTGTGATTATTTTGCCAATAACAGATCTGGTTCTTCCATTCCTATTGTCTCTCGCCTGGCGGAAAAACAACGTTTCCCCCTTACTGGCAAATTTTGTGGAGGTTGTGCGGCAAATGCCGGAAGTGAAAGCGTTTGCCAAACATCGAGTTTCAAAGCAGTCGATGCAAAAATCTCTTTGATGTCAATTTACAAACAGAATGCCTGCCCCTGTTGAATGACCGACGTGGATCGCGTTCTTCAGGTCGAGCGCTTCAACGAGCGCGAGGTCATCGGCGTAGGTGTCCATTTCGTTGCCGTTCCATGGCTGGCTCGACCAGCCATGCCCGCGACGGTCGTGGGCGATACAGCGGTATCCGCGGGAGGCAAGAAACACCATCTGGTCCTCCCAGGCGTCCGCGCTCAGCGGCCAGCCATGGCTGAAGACCACGGGCTGTCCGCTGCCCCAGTCCTTGTAATAAATATCGATGGCGCCGGAATTTTCTTCACCAACACTGATGTATGGCATTTGAAACTCCCCTTTTTGTCGTGCTGTTTTCTTCAAACTGACGATTGCAGCGGGCCGCTTCAACGCGATTCGCTGCCGCATTCCCGTCTGCAAACCTGCGACCTTTCGTCGGCCTCAGTCCAGCACACTGTGCGGGATCGAAGTCATCATCGTCTACTGCGAGGATCAGGCGTGAGCGACTCGGCGCCTTCAATCCCGTAAGTGGGGTGACGAAGGAGACTTCTGCTTACCGCGTGGATCAGAATCACGATCCGAGTACCTCGTCCCCGTTGGACCAAAACCCGTGATCTGAATGATCACCGGTGTGGCGCCTGTGCGGGCAAAGTGTGGCTCATTGGGCGGCTCCGTATAGAAGCTTCCTGGCGGTAACGCCTTGAGCTTTCGATCGTCAAACTTGTTACCGTATCCGAAGTACCAAGTTCCAGAGATAACGGCGCCGACCCTATCGTCGGGATGATCGTGGGCCTCGATCCGGGTGTTGGCTGGGATCTTGAGCAGAATGGTGTACAGGCCCGCACTGGTGGGCTCCCCTTTCAGCACGATTGTTTGGGTGCCTGATACCCCTGATGTCCCTGCCCCCGGCCCTGACTTCGACAATAGATCCATCTCTAAGGGAATCAGCCGCTCGCGCGGCGATTGGTCCTGCGCATTGTCTTCTCCGTCATTGAGGAACGCGACGATCGCCGGGACAGTCTGGTCAGCGGCTTCCTCCATCAGCCAGTGACCGGAGCCTTTCACCACGACGCCGGACACATTTGTAGCGACCAACTTCGTCTGCTCGATGAGGAAGGCGCCCGAGGCTTTCTCCCCCGTCAAAACGAGAAAGGGCATGTCCAACTTAGTGGTCGAGAGCGCGGCGAAGTCTTTCGCGTCCTGCTCGAATGTCTTGAAGTATTGGAAGCCGGCCCGGACGCCGTTATCTCGCGCGTAAGCCGCGGCGTAGAGTCTACGATCCGCCTCGGGAACAGACTTATTCTTATCGGCTGCAAAATCGTTCCAGAAATGCTCGAAGTAGATGCGTTCACGTCCCTTGACCAAAGCTTCGGGCGTTTCGCCATAGAAGTGGAAGTGCCAGAGATCGCGCAGCAGCCAGACGTCCTTCCAATTGCCGATACCCGGCAAGAACGCGTCCAGCAGGACTACCTTGGTGACTTCGCTGGGATACTGGGCCGCGTAAGCGTATGCCACCATGCTACGCCACACTATGCAGGATCGAAGCGACGGGCGCATCACCAGATGGAGTGTTTTTGGGCTACCACTCTAGCCGCATCCGGGAATACCACCATCGTGGTAATTGGGAGTAGCCTTGGCGCTGAGGCTGAGACTCGTTAGGCCCGAGAGACCTGATGTAGTGATAAGTGGGCGCCAACTTGATAACTTATTTATCTCTTTTGGTTCCCAACTTCCTAAGCCTTGCTATCGATCTTCGCAGCGACAATCTGGCAAACCATCTCTGTGGGCGCATGGGAGCCTGGTTCAGGTATGCGACTTGGCCGGGGACGGACAGTTCGACTTCTGTTCCCGCCCGGGCGCGGCTCCGGACTTTGAGCCGCGCGCCGATGCCCTCGGCCCGCTCGCGCATGCCCGGCAGTCCCTTGCGCCCGCCGCCTCCCGAACGCGGCGCTTGAGGGCCTATGCCACAGCCGTCATCGCGGACGAGAATGCGTAGGCGCCTGGCGGCATATTCCATTTCGACTTCGATGCTTTTGGCTCCGTTGTGGCGAAATGCGTTGACCAATGCTTCGCGGCCGATGCTATACACTTCGTCACGGATGATCGGGTGCAAGGGCCGAGGCCGGCCTTCGACAACGACACGGAAATCAATCTGTTTCTGAGCGTCGAACTCCTGCCGGATGCGGTCAAAGGCCCGTCCGAGATCCAAGGAGTCATTGCCGGAATAACGCATACCTCGAACTGTGTTCCTGCCTTCTTCGATGACCTGTCCCATAAGTTGTTGAACATGCTTCAGGCGTGGCTTAGCCCGAGAATCCTCAGCTACTTGATCTATTGCGACGTGGAGTTGCATGGACACGCTGAGGAAACCCTGTAGCAACGTGTCCTGTATTTCCTGCGTGATCCGCGTCCGCTCGGCGAGTCGCTCTTCAAATCTGGCGTTAAGGCGCCGAGTCAACTGGCGTAGCCGGATAAGGTGGAAGGCCGACAGCGCGAATAAACAGGCCAGGGCGCCTGAGAGCAGAAACCACCAAGTTTGCCAGAACACCGGAACCAGCATTCTGACCTCGCCCTGCGCGATCGCCATGGCGACAATCGAGGCGCTTTTCTCTGGCAAGACATCCACTCTTGATGGCGGAAGATACTCCGGCTCGACGAGCAAGGCGGCATACTCTGTGCCAAGGTGAGTTGAGTTTCTCCATGTCGAATCCGGCTGAATTTTCGTGAACGGCTGGTCAATGAAAGGTTGTACGTACCAAGTCCCGCTCCTTGCGTATAAAACGATCCGCTGACCGGGGCGAGCGCCGGTGACACGCCCTTCGATGACGGCAATTTTCCCCGTGCCACCCTCATCCAGCAGGGGAACCTTGCTGAACTCGATTCTTGGCGTGACATCAGTTTGCCTCGAGCGGCAATCGCTCACCAGAATACAACCTATGAGCACCAGGAGACTTCCTCTCCAAATGAGATCGCTCGCGGCCGGATTCTCAGGTTCTGATGGCACTGTAGTAGATGCTCGTCGATTCCCGTGTCGTGCTTGCGCCCTTTCTTAAGCGTCTCCACCGCGCACTATGCTAGGTCGGCGGCGGCGGAGACATCACGAGATCGAATGTTTTTTCGTTACCACTATTGGCTTATGTTGATCTACCACCATCGTGGTAGACGGGGTTGCTCGATGTAGGCGCAGGATAATGAGATGGCGCAGGATTTCTAAGCTGAAGATGGCTGGTCAGACAATCAGGACTTTGGTTTTCAAAGTTGGATGATTCCGCGGCGGACGGCGATCGCAACCGCCTGCGTGCGATCAGCTGCCCCCAGCTTTTCCATAATGTGTTTGATGTGAACCTTGACGGTCTCCTCCGAGATGAAGAGCCGATCCGCGATGTCCCGATTCCGGTTTCCTCCGGCGATGTGCCGAAGTACCTCAATCTCACGCTCGGTCAATGCCTCATCACCGAGATGTTCTGCGAGTTGGGCGGCCAACTCTGGCGGAATCCGCTTCTTCCCGACGTGAACTTGGCGGATCGCCTCAGCCAGGTCTTTCGGCGGCATGCTCTTGAGCAGGTAGCCACGCGCCCCGGCTTCAAGCGAGCGCTGGATTTCGACGTCGCCTTCAAACGTTGTCAGCATAATGACAACCGCCCTCCCTGTCAGTCATGACGATGACGCTGTTTTCGGAAAGCCCTTCAATTTGAAGAGGAGTGAATTTTCCGTCCCGACAATGATAATGTTTGTAATTTACATAAAAAATAACGCCGCCCGATGGGTCGTCAAAAAATGACGAACGTACTTTAGGTGGACCTTCGTCAGGTTTCATGGTGATCCTGAAAATGCCCTTTTCGTAAAAAAAGATTCCGCCGTCCTCGGTCTGCACCCATAATTTCCCGCTTTTATCTGCGAAGGCTCCTAACATGCGATTGTTTGTAATTTCAGGGGTGTTACTCTTATTGAAGACTTTGAAACGAACTCCGTCGAAACGCGCCAGCCCGTCATTTGTCGTAAACCAAATGTAGCCGTCTGGCGTTTGCGTTAAACTGGTGACAGAGTTCTGCGGGAGTCCGTTATCGGTTGTCCAGGTGTCTATCCGGTTTTGCGCGTCAACGCATCGAAGCGGCATGAAAAAAGCTGCCGCTATGACGAAAAACAAAGGTATGAGGCGGCCAAATTTCATTGGGAGTCCTTTGCGATGATCTCGACCATCGCGCCATCTTCGATTTCCGTAGCTTTCACACAGGAGAACTCCCGGCGACTTCTTTGACCACCTTAAAACTGCCTCCCGGCCAGAGGCGGCCCTCCCGTGATAGGCCTAACTGTTTCGGGGCTCGTTTCGGCGATCCATACATTTCCATCGGGAGCTTCCGCCAGTATCCATACCAACCCGACGGCTTGCCCAGCGCCGGAAAAGCGTTTTGCAGTGGTATCCTGGACTTGGCGGCAATTCCGAAGAATGTGCGCGAGCCGCATAGCTCCCCCGGTTTTTTTCGGTCTCCCTGAAACATCACGCTAATATGCTCCCGATTTTGCCCCGTTGTCTGGGGTGGTCCTGTTTCAGCGGACAGTAGTGTTGCTTAGTTTTTACGTCCTTCCCTAATTGATTGTCAAAGTTTCGCACCGCGGTGATCGATGTCGCGATGCAGTTTAAACCAGATGAGATCGAGCGCTCATCGAGTGAGAGTAAGAGCGAAAGCTCTTACCTGTTGTTCCAGCCGAAGCGAGACGCCGGTCAAGGGCAGAGCGGCTGGTCTTTTCAGCCGCTCTGCTTGCGAAGCCCTTGACCGCGCGTCGCAGCTGAGCCTTTCTTATCTTGCCAACCTCCGTTGGCGTCGATCATTTTTTTCCATCGGATTTTGGGGGCCAGAGTTCGTATTGTTCATATTTCTTGCGTTTCGCCTCATTGTCCGGGAAAACGATGATCGTTTTTTCTTCCATGAACCGCGCCTGCAGTTTCTTCTCCTCAAGAATAATCTTCAATGCTTGTTCGAGGGTCACATCAGTCAGTTCAATGCTGAGCCTGTCCTCCTTGACTGTTTCGTCGAATTCTACAATTAGGCCCATCTGTTTTCCCACAACAGCAATGGCGGCCTTCGATAAAATGTTTTGAAAGGAAATTGGCTTACTTTGCCTAAGCCTTGACGCTTGGGGTTTCGAATTTGCAGGCCAGAGGTCGTATTGTTCATATTTCTTGTGGTTCGCCTCATCGTCCCGGTAAACAATGATCGTTTTTTCTTCCATGATCCGCGCCTGCAATTTCTTCTCGTCAAAAATAAGCTTCAATCCCTGTTCGGGGGTCACATCAGTCAGTTCAATGCTGAGACTATCATCCTTGACTGAATCGTCGAACACGACCTTGAGGCCCATCTGTTTTCCCACAAAAGAAACGGCGATTTTCACTGTGGAGTTTTTAAAGACAATTCGAATTAACTCTTGCGGTTTCGACGGCGACTCAGCAAATGCGCTGATCGAACTGCAGAGTAGCAAAAACATCACTGGCGCCAAAGTCTGCAAAGATCGTCGAATGACATTGCGGCTGATCATTATTACCTCATTTCTTTGGAAAATTACTGTAGCTTTCATTTCTCGTCGAACGGTTGAAATGACAAAGGCCCAGATCGACGCTTGATTGGCCTGAGCCTTCGTCATACGGCCAACGTCAGTCGGCGTTGATCATTTGTTCGCGTCCGATTTTGAGGGCCAGATTTCGTATTGCCCGTATCTCTGGCGGTTCGTCTCATTATCGGGGAAAATGATGATCGTGTTTTCTTCTATGGTCCTCGCCTGCAACTTTTTCTGAATCAGGATGATCTTCATCACCTGTTTAGCCGTCACGGGGAGTGGTCCTATTTTAGTGGACACCAGTGTTGCTTAGTTTTTACGTCCTTTCCTCGTTGATTGTCAAAAGTTTCGCACCGCGCCAATAGAATTCGCGGCGCAATTTGAACTCGATAAGTAAAGCACTTCTCCCACTAGTTGATTTCCGCCACGTCTTGCAGACAATCGAACCGTCGCGCAGGAGGATAGGGCAATGCTGGAGAGCAACCCGGGCGCCTGTACGATGGCGGGACAATGCCTGGAGCGTTTCTTGAGCCCCCGGCACGGCGGCTCCGGTGCAACACTACAACCATCGCCCTCCGGCGGAATCAAGTTCTTCTTCGAGCAAACGCTTAACAGGAACTGGAGTCTCTTCAGCATCGTGCGACCGGCGCCCGAGCATAAGTTCCCGGTCATCCTGAGCCTCGAAGAGGTACGCGAGATTCTCAATCGCGTCCGGCTACTGCGCTACCGCGTCTGTCTCTCGACCATCTATGCCTGCGGACTCCGTCTGCAGGAAGGCATCCGCCTCGCAGTTCCGGACATCGACAGCGCGCGGATGATGATCCATGTCCGCCATGGCAAGGGCAACAAGGATCGTTATGTTCCATTGCCCCAGCGCACGCTCGAACTGCTGCGCGACTACTGGTCCACGCATCGTAATCCATCGCTGATCTTTCCCGCCGAAGGTCGCGGCCATATCGACCTGGCGAAAGCAACCGAGCCCATGTCGAAGAGCAGCGTGCAGGACGCCTTCCGCGCAGACCTCAAACAAAGCGGCATTAACAAGCGCGCCTCGGTTCATACGCTTCGTCACTATGTCTTCAGCGACATAGGAGGCATACCGCCGCCACTGAGATGCTGCGCCATGGTGTTCCCCTCGATCAGATCGGCTTGGTTCTTCGCCATCGTGGTATCGATACGACCGCCTATTACGCCAAAGTCGATAACACCCTGCTCAAACAAGTCGCTCAGCCGTGGCCGGAGGTGAACTCATGATGCAAACCGTAGAAAGCTACCTCGCCGTGCGACATGCCGCCGGCTTTGATCTCGCGAATGCGGATTATCTGTTGCGTAGTTTCGCCCGCTTTGCCGCCGAGCGGAACGAGACGCACATCCACGCAACGACGGCCATCGATTGGGCCTCTCAGAGTTCATCGCTCGCGCAACGAGACGAGCGGCTGAAGACCGTCTGCCGCTTTGCTCGTTATATCCGCGCCGAAGATAACCGGCACGAAGTACCGCCCGCCAATCACTTTGGCTACCGCAAGACTCGGCGCGTGCCTCATATCTATTCCGGCGCCGAAATCAATTGCTTGATAGACGCTGCCCTGCGCCTCGGGCCCCCTGGCGCGTTGCAACCACAAACGTATGCGACATTGATTCGGCTGCTGGCTGCCACTGGTCTGCGGATTTCAGAGGCGTTATCCCTGCAGTTCTCTGATGTCACTCCTGGTGGGCTCTTGATTCGGGAAACAAAATTCCAGAAAACCCGGTTGGTCCCAGTGCACGAAACCACTGAGGCGGGACTCGATCGCTATCTGACACGCCGCCGACAAGTTCGTTCCAAGGGGAAGGATGTGTTCATTACCGACGATGGGCAGCCACTGCCCTATTGGCAAGTTAACGACACATTCCGAAAACTGCTGAAAACAGTGGACCTTTCGGCATCAGGTGGTGGCCGCCCTCGTCTGCATGATATGAGGCACACATTTGCCGTCAGGGCGCTGGAGGCAAGCCCGGCTGGCCGTCAGCGCATTGGCCAACACATGTTGGCCTTAGCGACTTACCTGGGTCATGCCAACATTTATGATACCTACTGGTATCTGGAAACCACGCCCGAATTGCTGCGCGACATCGCGGTAGCGAGTGAGGGCTTTTTTGGCGGAGGGCAGCTATGACTCCAATCGCACCACACATCGAGGCGTTTCTGCGGGAACATCTCGGCCATCATCGAGGCGCCAGTCAGCACACCTGCGACTCGTACGCTTACAGTTTCCAACTGCTGTTTGAGTTTGCAGCCAAACGGCTCAAGAAGGCTCCATCGGCATTGATGCTGGAGCCGCCGCATTGCCGCAAGGACACATATCACCATCAATGATCGACGAAGCTAGGGATAATCAGCAAATAGCGATAGTTCGATCTGCAATTATGTGTAAAAGGTATGGCCCGGCAACATCTACCACTGATCCGCCTATTTTTCCTTTTTCAGTTTGAAGCTTAACGGAGCAAGCTCAAGCGTCTGATCAGGTCGATACAATCCGCCGACCCCTTCTACTAATATTTCGTCATCGCTGACCAGGGTCGCTTTCCACAAATATTTCAGCTCTGGTTTTTCCTGGTTCTTTATCTTCCATGACAGCGTCTTACCTTCAACCGTCAGAGCGGGAACGGGGCTATACCCGTCACTGAGGAGCCGCTGTTCGCCCTCAGGGCTTACGTGAACACGCGGCGTACGTTGAGTTCCCGTCAACCTGTCACCTTCTATTTTGAAGATCATGACATGGTCAATGATATTCTCTGGACGTATTTTGCCTTTCCAGGTACCGACAAAGAGTTTTGCGGTTGCGACATCATAATTTTTGACTTGTGAGTTTTTGTCTTGCGTAATGTTAATTGGAAAGGCTGCAGCTCCGGCGCCTGACAAGGCCAGCGCGAACAGCGTTATCCCAAGCCATGCCGCCGCTCGCCGCGCACCGATAGATGGTCTCTTCTCAAGAAGTCTCATGACACGCTCCTCCAGGATGTCGGCGTCGTTGACGCCCAAGATGTAAGTCGAGCGGCTTGGTAAAGAGATGGCACTGGCCAAACTGACGAGCGATCGCGCGTAATCGTGGGCGTCCATGATCAATTCGCTGACGGTCTCATCACAGGCCAGTTCCCGCGTCTCATTGATTCGTCGCTTCACCAGCGCCGCTGCCGGGTGAAACGAGATCGGCAGAAAAAGTAATTCGTAAATAATATTCCATGCGAAGTCGCGGCGCTTGATGTGAGTCATTTCATGCCCTAGCGCCGCAGTCAGCAACTCAGCTGATGCCTCTGAGACTAGGCGCTCAGGCAGGATGATCACCGGTCGCCGCACCCCCAATGTGACCGGGACAGTCACTAAAGAAGAGCAAAGGAGCGAGACGTTGCCCACCCCTAACGCTGCGCGGCAATGATCCATCACATTTTGCATAGCCTCGGAATTAGCGACGGGATAGGCGCTCTTGCGGATTGCTGTGGTCGTTCTCCAGGCCCTCCACAACTTATTCAAGCGATAGAGGAGAAACAGCAGAAAGAGACAGGCGAAGATTCTTTTGAAGGGGATCTTCAGGGTAATCGGCCACCTCTCGCTGGGGGCCGGACTCGAATCAGATGACTTCCCAAAATTGGAGACGGTGATCGGGATCGGTAGAATTGCCGCCATTAGCGGCTCGCGTCTAAGTGGGAGTGCGCTCCATAGCGGCAGTAATACACTCAGGGTGAGAGTCGTCGCAGAACCGCCAAATAAACGGTCGACAATATCGCCAATAGCATGACTCACTACCTGTCGTCGGCTGACGACAGCCTTGTAGAGGTAGGCTCTGTTTTCGAGCGTCCGTCTAACTTTCCCCTTTCGGTGTAGAATATTGAGGATAGTCTGCACCGTGGTATAGGCCAGCTCGCGCTTCAGGTTCTGTTGAACAGTCTGCACATTGGCCGGGCCGGTCTCCCAAAGCACGCTCATGATTTCCAACTCCGTCGGGGTTAGCGAATGGTCCTTTATTTTGCCCATTGCCGCTCCGGTCTCTTAAGATGTTAGGAGTTTATATCAGAGAGAGCGTTTGCTGTCAACTAAAAGCTTAGGAGATAGCCAGTGCGAGAGGTGACCGCCGTCTGTCAGAATTGGCCGTGGCAAACGGTCACACAACGGACGAACTCAAACAGCGTTAGTGGATAATATGCGTGTAAGTCTTTCAGTAGGCCAGGCTTTCTGCCGCCGGCGCCGTTTCAAAGCGGCGGAAATCAAAGTTGTACTGTCCGTAGATGCCGATGTGCTGCCGCAAGAGCGGCGACAAATACCGCAAATCGTCATCATTGACTTTCTCGCTGTCAGAGCGAAGCTTCTTCACGCAGGCTTGCAGATGCACGGTATTCCAGACCACGATCGCGGCCAACAACAGATTCAGCGATGACGCCGTGTCGAGCTGCTCTTCGTAAGTCCGCATCGCCGCAGGCGTTTCATCATCGCCGCAGGCGCTTCTCGACAGATCCAAGAGTGGTTATGACCAATCACAGACTCCAAGTCGGCATCATCGCCATAGGCGCTTTCAGAAATTTCCAGGGTTTGATAGGGTGAGACGTCCTTGAATTGAATGCTCCCCCGGTTGGTCACCGTTCAACTTACCTGTAGGCATCTATCGCGGGTTAAATCATCGAGAGTTCTCTCTGACGATACGGAGTAATCTATGAGCAGCCTGGAAAAGCTCGCGCATTCTTCCTATGAGAGTTACAGCGAGACTGCCAAAGCATATGATGCGACAAGAGTCCCTGTCGGGTTGGCGATCCTGATTGAGCGATTCAGCACTTCCGGCCTGGCGCTTGCCCATCAGCACGTTCTAGATGTCGGCTGTGGTACCGGAAACTATCTTGATGCTCTGAAGGGGACGATAGGGTTGCTCACCGGCATAGACGGGTCTCAGGAGATGCTACTCAGGGCATCTCAAAAATGTGCCGGGCATTCCAATATCGCGTTGGAGCGAGGAAGTATTCTCGAATTGCCATTTCAAGATCGACTATTTGATGGGGTGATGGTCAATCAGGCGCTCCATCACTTGAGCGCATCGGCAGATCTTCAACAATATAGACAGTGCCTGGCCGAAGTCTTTCGCGTGCTCAAGAGCGGAGGAATGTTATGCATCAACACCTGCAGCCAAGAGCAGCTCAAACCGGAAGGACCGTTCTGGTATTTCCAGGTATTTCCAGAAGCGGCCCGGTATAGCGCCCTGAAGTATGCCCCAATCGGCGACTTACTGGGAATGCTTCGTAGTTTAGGTTCTACCGACCCAGTCGTGCAGACTCAACCAGATGAGCGCTTCTTTGCAAAAGAACAGTATTATGATGTGGAAGGTCCGTTCAAGAAGGAATGGAGGGACGGGGATTCCGCATTCGCTGTCTACAGAGATCAAGACGACGTTCTGGCTACCCGGTTAGGAGAGCTAAAAAGAAAGATCCTCGATCATTCAATTAGCGAAATCGTTGCAAAATCCGAGCGAATCAGAAAGGTGATCGGCCAATACGTAGTGATCTCTGTCCGGCGACCTTAATGCAGAAAGAACTCGGGATCGATAATCTATATTTTCCGCTTTCACCCAGGGGAAACTGAACCGCACCGGGTTTGTCGGAGACTCCAAATCTTGAGAGGATAAGGAGTCATGAAGACAGTACCAAAATATTCACCAGAATTACGTGAACGAGCAGTTCGGATGGTCTTTGAGCGCCAGGCAGAGCACGAATCGCAGTGGGCGGCA
>WNFU01003843.1_pt1 | contig 20391 bp, 14 predicted proteins | sample 5400121 | NCBI WGS metagenome assembly WNFU01 (sample SAMN13153360, study PRJNA577476) | soil metagenome | isolation source: 100 cm soil or saprolite under grassland replicate 1 | place: USA:California | collected 2016-06-15 | reverse complement strand
TGCAGTACCTGAGTGTGCGCTACAGCCAGCGGCTGGCCGACCAGGGTGCGGTGGCCTCGGTCGGCTCACGAGGCGATAGCTACGACAACGCGCTGGCCGAGGCGGTCAACGGGCTGTACAAGGCCGAGCTGATCGGCCCTCGCGGCCCGTGGCGCACCGCCAGCCAGGTCGAGCTGGCCACCCTGGCGTGGGTGCAGTGGTGGAATCAGCGCCGCCTGCACGGCGCGCTCGACCACATCCCACCTGCAGAACACGAAGCCCGCTACTACCGTGAGCACCAACCGTCCAAGGAGGTCGTGTAAACACCCAACGGTTCAGGCCTCCATCAAACCCAGGGCAGTTCAGATGCCCTGTTCGCCCGCGACGGCGACGGTCCCAACGACCGCCCCCCGCCGGCCGGGTCGGCGTCGGCGCGGAAGCGGACCGCCGACCAGCTGGCCCGCGCGCACGCGGCCAAGGAGGTGCTCCACCAGCGCCACGGCGACACCACCGGGGCACAGACCGCCCTGCAACAGGCCAGGGCCCGCGCCCAGACGGCCAGGGCACGCCTGGAGCGGGTCACCGCCGCCCAGCAGGCCAAGGTGGGACGCCAGCAGCAGCGTGAGCAGGTCAAGGCGGCTGGTGGCAAGGCCAGCGCTGGCCGTCCGCCCCTGCCGGTGGACCAGGCGCCCAAGGTGCTCGCTGTCCGAACCGCGCTCGACAAGGCCGAGACCGCGTTGCGGCGCGCCGAAGCTGACCCGCACAAGGGCGCGGCGCCCAAGGCCAGCCCCACCGACCCTGCTTCCCGCGTGATGCCCGCCAAGACCGGCGGCTATCTGCAGGGCTACAACCTCCAGGCGCTGGCCAACCCCAACCAGGTCATCCTGGCGATCGGCAGCCATGACAACTCCACCGACGTGGGCGCCTTGCACCCGCTGCTCAACCAGGCCCGCGCCAACCTCGACGCCGCCGGGATCACCGACCCGATCGGCAGGGCGCTGTTTGACGCCGGCTACGCCGCCACCTGTAACTTCACCATCGACACCGAGGCGGACTTGTATGTCGCGGTGCACAACGAGACCGCCCAGACCGGCCGCGGTGACGCTGTCGACAAGACGATGCCGACCGGCTGGCAGCCCATGGCCGCCCGGATGGCAACCCAGGAGGCTAAACAGCTGTACCGGGAACGCCCCGGGATCATCGAGCCGGTCTTCGCCCAGCTATTCGCTCGCCTGGGCCGCCACCTCAACTACCGCGGTGCCATGGTCGACGTCGAACTCAAGCTGTGGGGCTTGACCCACAACCTCCTCAAACGCATCCGCCACCTCGCCAACCAGGCCATGACCAGCCCTGCACCGGCGCTCGCCTGAAACCAGGCAGAGGCCAGTCCCACCCCATAAGCCGGTGCCATCCCAGATCACGGCCGGGTGCCGCCGACACTAGCGCACCGCCCCGCCAGCCACAGCCAAGACCCGCCCCGACCCGCACTCCACCGGACCAAAGAGTTACGCAGCCTCGACCAGCACACCCTCGACCTATTCCAAGACGCCCTGCTCGCCCAGCTCAGCCCCGCGGCATAAACCCGAAACACGAGTGTGGTTCTGGACGCCTATCTGTCGGATGCGGTCCGGCGTTACGCCGCGGCGCCGGTGCAGGACCTGCGGCGCGGGCTGGTCGAGGTTGGCGTCGACGCCGCCGACCTGGCGATCAACAGCAAGTTCCAGCTACCGGCGGGCTTGGCCGCGGCGGGTCTGCTTGCCCAGCCGCACCTGGCCGCGGCCGGTGGCCTTGCGTTGGGTGCCGTCAGCGTTCGCCGAGCCACCCGGGCGAAGGCCAAGGCGATTCGGGCAGCGCCGGCCGCCTACTTGCTGAGCGTCCAGGAGACCCTCGCCCCTCAGACATGGCTGCAGCGGGTCATCGCGGCGATGCGCCGCGCCGCCGGCCTCAGCGGCTGAGACAGCGGAACGCGACATCACCGCCCACAAACTGATCGCTTCGCGAGGCAGATGTCGCCAGCAGAATTGATGACAACGCCGAAGTTTGGCGATCTCAACGCGAGGCCACCCGCGCCTGCAAGGGACTTACCATCTACGCGCCCAGACCGGGGAGAAGCCGAACCCGAAAGTCCACCCCAGTGTGGAGGGTCTCACCGACAAGACGCGTCGTTCGCTCTGCCCAGGCAGGTTGCGTCGTGGCGAGCACCAGCTCATGAGCTGTGACCGCCTTCGCCACGCGGGCCAGACGACCGATCGTCTGCAGCTCATCCGGCTCAGCCTCGGCCAGCCGATTCGTCGTCTTCGCCTCGCCAATGATGATTGCCGCCTCAGCGATGACCCAGAGGTCCACCTCCGCCACTCGGCCAGCGCCTTCGAACACGTCCATCTCAGGAGCGAAGAGGAATCCTCGGGATTCACCCCTGATCTTGTCGAGAGCCAAGACCGGGCCGCGGACGTTGTGGTCGACGGCCTGGTAGGCGATCTCATCGAGCTGGTAGTACCACAGCGGCTCGCCCTTCGGCGTCCGCCACGTGGGTTGGGTGATCCAGGAGTGAGCACGGCATCGCACACACGCAAACGTCTGTCCCACATCGTCGGCGGGATACCAGGCGGCGAAGTTGCAGCGAGGGCATTTGAGACACAGCCCTCGAGATAGGATCCCGCGCTGGAGGTATTCGTCGAGCAGTTCTCGAGCCTCCTGGGTCGTCGCCCCTGTAGCCCGCCGCACATCCCACAACGAGAGGAACCGTCGGCGGAGGCCGTCCAGGTAGACGCCCGGGTCCACTCCGCTCCGGGATATCTTGCGATACGCCTCCAGCAACGCCAAGCGCCGACTGTCCCTGAGATCCGCTGCGAAGGCAGCAAGACCTCCCCACAAGTCGAGCACGCCTTGGGTGTACCGCCCCGCCTGCGAGACAACCCCGCGGAGACCGCCCGCCTCCAGCAGCTTCTTGAAGATCTCCGTCGGATCAGGCAGGCGAAGGCGCGGGCGGTACATCATCTGCTCGATGGTCGCCCCAGCAGGAATGAAGAACGGCTCCCGCGAGAAGTAGCTGATGCCATCGGAACTGGCTCGGACGCTCTCCCGCTCGGTTTCGCCAAGCACCGCCATCAGGTGGTTAAGGCACGACCGCGGAGGAAGCCGCGTGTCGTCGATGGCCACATCCACGTGCCACGTGAAGCCCATCGGGTTCATCTCGCTGATGCCGGACGGCTTTGGGGTATCCACAGCCCCAGCCAGCTCCGGCCCGACGAACGGCTCCCAACGCTGCCGAAGAAGCTGATCGGGGTCGTACAGCCGCATCGGCTTGGGCATCTCAACCTCGCCCGGAACGACCCACCCCACGCGAGCCCCCAAGTCGCCCGTGACGGCCAACGCCCAGAGCTTCCCGGCATGAGCCTCGAAGGCCGCACGATCGATGGAGAGCGAGGTCACCACCACGGGCCGAGCACGACCAGAGCCGTAGCCGCCCACTTCATCCAGGTGGTGAGCAAGATACGACCTCACCTTCCCGGACAGTTCGTCATCCCCAGCGAGAAACGCGAATGGAACCCAGATCGCATTGCCGTACATCCGATCGAGCCCCATGGCGAAGCAGAAGTCACGAGCCGCATCGCCGGTGACCACCACGTAGGGCAACTCGCGCCCCCACAGGCGACCCACGACATACCACCGGCATCCCAGTTCGGTCACCGCGAACGGTGTGCGCTCCAGGTACGCCGGATCCCGCGACGGCTGCTCGGCCTCGTCAAGGACCGCTCGAACGACGGCCTCCATCGAGGTCCTTCGCTTGGGCTCAGACGCCCAGCACAGGTCTAGCACGTAACGCAGGTGGGCGCGGTTGGCTTCTGCCGACACGACCTCCACGCCACGCTCCTTGAGGACCTTCCTGAAGCTCGGAGCGACCGCCCCGACCCGGTTCATTACCATGAGGTCGATCCGTCGGTCGATGGCCTCCGCTCGCAAGGACAAGACGGGCGGTCCTTCAAGCTCGCGGATGTTGCCCATATCGAGCAGCTCGCGTCCAGGATCGCCATCCGAGACCCAGGCCTGGTCGAAGGGATGCTCCGGATCCAATGGTGCCAGCCGCTGCCTCGCTCGATCCTCCAGGGCTGGCGGAGGCTCCCACGTCGTCAAGGGCATCCTCAGCACACCCGGATCGAGGAGCCGTCGGCGGGCCTCTTCGGGGGAGGCTACGTCCGTCATCCCTGCCCATCTCTTGGCTTCCTGATCCAGCCACCGCTCGAAGCCGGCTGGGTCGGCCATCTGCCATCCGCGATGAGTAGGCAGATGGTAGCCAAGCCGATCGGGATCGAACCGCTCCAGCAACCTCCACAGATCGTCCGAGACGGTTCCGTCGTCGGAAGTCGGGACAAGGATGTCGCCACGGCCTCCCCATGCCCGGCTGAACAGTTCAATCATTCGCTGAGCCGCCGGAATCCAATCGTCGACGTCGGGGATCAGCGAAGCCACCCGCGCGGGCCTGACGGAGGTCTCCACCCGATGGTAGATAGGCGGCCTCGGACTACCAATCGTGGTCATTGCACGCCAGCACAGGTCGGCACCTGACCTCCATACCGGTCTTCCCAGGTTGTCCAAGATGGCCTTCACAGACCGACCATCTTACGACTTAGTGCGCGATAGCCCTGTTGATCATTATCGCGTCGGCTACTGGTGGCTTTAGGAGTGAGGCCTGGAACCACAACTCACCCTCAGGGCTGGGCCGGGCGCGGCGCGCATGAGCCGGGCCTGTCCTGTGCCGTTGAAGACGGACCGATTCTCCCAGGTTGATGGTTCGGTAGGCTCTGCGCGTGTCGACATCGATGGAGCCGGTGCTGCGCTGGGCGGCCCGAGTGGTCGGCGTCGGCGCAAGCGTGGTCGACGCGACGTGCAGGGGCCTGCAGGCTGGTGCCGGGCCAGTCCCACGTCTGCGCTCGTGGTGGATGAAGACGCCACCGAGTGACCGAGTGGTGGACGTTCAAAGGGCCAGTACGAGCCGGGCAAGTCAGGGAGGTCTCAAGCGTTCCTGACCACTGCGACGTGCCTGGGCGATGGCCTGCTGGATCGCTGCGACAATCCTGCTGCCTCGACGCTGGAAGCCAAGGACGCGCATGACCTCGGCAAGGACCTGATCCTCGGTTCGGAGCAGCGTGTCCGACTCGATCCAACGCACGATGGCGACCAGTTCCCGTTGGGTGTACTGGTCGATCGGCAGACCGGGTGGTACTGGTGGCTTTGGGCCACGCACTGGGACCGTGGCCAGGGTGCTTGCGCCAGGGGAGGTGCCGGCCTCGTCGGTCGTCCGGTGAACGAGGACCCGGTCTGCAGGCGGCGCGGCATCGAGCTCATCCGCGGCGGCCACGGCCTGCCTGTACGCATCGACCGCCGTGGTCACCTCCGCCTCCTGGTTGCGGAACCACTCGGTCGACCAGATGCGGTGAAAGCTCCACCCGAGGACTTCAAGCTGATCTTGGCGGAGCCGGTCCCGGTCTCTTGCCGTCGGAGCGGCGTGATAGCTGGCACCGTCGCATTCGATGGCGAGCACCATGCGACCGGGCTTGGTCGGGTGCCTGGCAGCGAAATCGATACGGTAACCGGAAGCCCCGTACTGTGGGACGAGCGGGATCTCAGCCGCCGTGAGGGCATCGCGTACCGAAATCTCGAACGGGTTGAGCTTAGGCGTGGCGAGCGTGGCCGGGCCAAGGCTGCGACCCCGGCTGGCTGCGTACTCCAGGTAGCCCGCGAGCAACCGGATGCCTTCAGCCGGGCTTCGATCTGGGTCCATGTCGGTGTGAGCGAAGCTGGACACCAGCGTCATTCGCTGCTTGGCCCTGGTGATCGCGACATTCAACCGGCGTTGGCCGCCCTGCTGGAGCAGCGGTCCGAACCGATACAGCAGGCGGCCGTCCGCGGTCTTGCCATAGCCGACCGACAGGATGATCGCATCGCGCTCATCGCCCTGGACACGCTCCAGGTTCTTGACGAAGAAGGCCTCCTCCAAAGTCTCATCAAAGAACGCCTCGAACCGAGGGTCGGCGGTGCGTGCCCGGCGAAGCGCCTCGCTGATCCGGTTGGCGTGTTTGATGCCCATGCTGATGACGCCGAGGCTCTCATTCGGCCGGGTTCGGGCATGCTCCAATACTCGCTCGACCACGACCTGCACCTCGGCTGACGAGCTGTCCTCCTGGCCGCCCACACCTGGCGGCTGGGTCACCAGCACGTGCTCGAGGCACTCGTCCCCGCTGATCCCCGGAAAGGTCGTCAATGCACGGTCGTACAGATGGAGATTGGAAAAGGCGATGAGGCGCTCGTCGTGACTCCGGTAGTGCCAGATCAGCATGCGCATGCGCAGCAGCGGGGCCAGGGTGTCGAGGATCGACTCGAAGCCGGAGGTGAAGGCAAGATCGGCTTGTTCGGTTTCCTCGTCGTCCTCGGTCAGCGCTGCAGTGAAGAACGATGTTGGCGGGAGCTGCCGATCGTCACCAGCGACCACCGCCCGGCGGGCTCGCAGCAGTGCCGGCACGGCATCGGCAGGCAAGACCTGACTGGCCTCGTCGAAGACGACGACGTCGAAGTAGGGCACGTCGCCTGGCAGGAGCTGGCTGACAAGCAGCGGGCTCATCGCCCAGCAGGGTTTGAGGGCGGTGAGCACCTCGGGAGCGTCTGCGAACAACTCGCGTATCGGCTTGTGGCCACGTTGGCGGGCCGCTTGCGCTTCGACCAAGAGGCTCTGGTCGCGAAACTCGTCCCGCGCCCGGGTCAGGCGTTCCGCGCACGCTCGCTTGACCCTGGCTGCGGTGCCCGCGATGTGCCGGGTGTCCAGACGCCGAAAGTCATCGACGTTCTGATGATGAAGCGCACCATCGAACGCTCCGATGCGCGGGTCGGCGATGGCGACCTGCCGATAATGGATGACAACCAGCAATGCTCCAGCGCGGCGACGCAGAGGTCCACCGGTAGTAGGCGGCTCCGGAGATCCTCCAACAACGGAGCAAGCCCACGCCGCTCCAGCGCTGTCCGCAGCCTGTGCAGCGCGGGCAGCCTGAGTAGGGTGGTCTGGTCCGCTAGGAGCGCCGCGAGCCAGTCGGCGAGCTGCTCAAGGGTGGCTTGGCCGGTGTCGAACCTCGGAAGGGCGTTGCGGAGTACGGCCAACTCCCGCTCGAGTTGCTCGAACGCGCCGAGGACATTGGACAGATTCCCCGGCAGTCGTGGATGGCCGGCGTCCAGGGTGACCGCGCGCCAGGTGGCTTGCTGATCGGCTGCCGCCTGGGCCGCGGTGTGCAGGAGTGGGGTTGCCGGAGGCGCATCTCGGCACAGCGAGCGAAGCTGCCTTCGGGCCTGCCGGTACGTCTTGGAACCGACGTATGCACGCACACGCGTGAAGGTTCCGTGGGTCGCCGGCTCAAGCGCCCGAGCAAGAGCTGCCGGGTCGTTCTCGAACACGGCGGCACCAAAGCGGTCCTGCGTGATGCGGACCCCATCCAGCAGCTCAAGGAACTGCCGCCACTCCGCCAGTGGAGCTGGCCTGCGCAGGCCCGTCTGGATCACAGCATCTGCAAGCAGCTTTTGCGTCAGCGGCAGGGTGTGGCCGGCAAGGCGACCAACCGTGTCGAGCGCTACTGCTGCTTGCTCCCCGCTCACGACAGCGGCCTCCGCCCACGGGCTGGTTGCCGGGTTGAGCGCCAGACCGCCACGAACGACATACTCTCGCAGCTCGTCACTGGCCTGGGCGAACGCGTTGGCTCCAAGCTCGGCCAGGCTCTCGCGGCTCAGCCGGACGGAAGTCTCGGCCGCAGCAAGAAGACCAAGCAGCCGCGACTGCGCCTCGAAGATGGAAATTCCCCATGGTGCACGTTCGGCGTGCAGCGCTGCGACATGCTCGCTCAGCGCCTCTCGGCGACGCTCGAGCCGCCCGTGATCCTGCGCCGGGCCTGTCGAGGGGATCTGGGCGGCATCGTGCAGCCCACGTGCGAGAATCTGCGCGAATTGCCGCCGTGAGCCCAGGCTGCGGTGCAGGTCCATGACGAGGTCATCCAAGCCCACCTTCTGCAGACGCGAAAGCACGGCCTCGATCGCTGCACGCTTCTCGGCGACGAACAGCACTCGCTGACCTCGCGCCGCGAGCGTCGTGATCATGTTGGCGATGGTCTGGCTCTTGCCGGTGCCCGGTGGCCCTTTGATGACGAGGTCCTGGCCAGCCACGACCGCATTGATGGCGTAGTTCTGGCTCGCATCGGCGTCCAAGGCGAGAAACTCGTCGGTCGATGGGACGTGATCTGGAGCGGCCAAGTCGACGTCGACCATGCGGTCACGGATAGTCTGACGCGCTTGTTCGTCGCCAGCGATCGCCGCGATCAGGTCGTGAGCGGCGAGCGCTTCCTGGAAGGTCTCCAGATCTCGGACCATGGGCAACTTGGCATAGGAGAACGTGCCGACGACGAACCGCTCGCCGATCGCAAACCGCGGCACCTGCGCGGCCTCTTTGCTCAGATGCTCGAACAACCTGCGCGGATCGGGGACCCCAACGCTGTCCTCGTCGATCAGGTCGACCAGGCTCATCTCTTCCAGATCGATCTGGTATTCGGTGTGCAGCAGATGCAACAAAGTCGGATTGACCTCTGGCTCACCAGCAAGGCTCAACTCAAAGTCCTCAGCTGCGGGCCCACGAGGTTTCAGGCCGATCGCTTGGAGCAGCACAGGGGCCGCCGGAGTAGCTGTACCGCGCCGGTTCTCCCACGTCGCCATGCCGCGGGCGAGATGGAGCGTCTGGATGCCACGTTCCTCAAACAGCTCGATTGCTTTCGCCCGGATCGTTCGGGCTCGCCGAGCGGCGCCAGCCAGCGTGGCGGGGTCCGAGATTAGGGCGGACAGGCGGACAGAGCGGCCCGCGAGCAGCAGGTCGAGGGCCGTCGGCTCAGCAGCGCCAAGATCGAGCGTGCCAACCTTGAGATCCTTGTAGTAGAGAAGGGTGTTGCGTCCGCTGAGGTCGACCAGTTGGCGTCTCCACCTGCTCACAGCCTGACCCACCCGGCTGCGCCGCTCCGGTCCAACGCTGGGCCCACCGACCCTCAGCGGACCATTCCATGCTGCTTCCTGCTGCCCCTCACCCATGGCGCCCCCGGACGAAAACGGCGGACGAACCAATACTCCCTACGAAGTCTCATGGGATGCAACAGACGCGAGCTGGACGGCAAGACGTCGCGGTTCAGTGCAGGCTCGACCGGTTCCTCAAACATACCGGTCATCCCTGGTGGGTGTCGTCGGTGGGACGAACGACACCCTCTTCGCCCGGGCACTCGGGATAAGATGCCGACGCTTGTGGCGAGATCCGGCTGCCTGAGCTGTTCGAGGAGTCCAGATGAGTACAAGAGGTCCTGGCCCGAACGAGAGGAGCGATCCAAACCGCTTGCCGGCTGAGCCACAGCAAGGGAACGACGAAGGCGAGGCGCCTGCACAGCCGCTGGGGATGCGGGCATTCCTCGCCGCGGTGTTGGATTCGACACCGGAGGTTTCCGGGGAGCTGGCGCAGCGGCTGTCCCGGCTGGCGGTTGATGCGGGGACTAACCGGGCCGCCAGGATCCGACGGTTGTTCGAGGAGGCGGCCGGTGGGTGAGCGCATTGAGCGCCTGCAGATGCAGGCGTTCCGCGGGATTCCGGACACCTTCGAACTCCACCTGGATGGAAAGAGCTTGCTGGTATTTGGCGAGAACGGCACGGGCAAGAGCAGCATCGCGGATGCCTTGGAGTGGTACTTCACCGGCCGCATCGAGCTGCTCTCTCACGAGGGGCGAGACCGTGCAACCCGGCACGTGGGCGCGGACCGGAAGCTCCGCACCGCGGTGACGGTGACGACCACAGGGACGCTTGGCGGAACGATCACCTACCCGCCGGGTGAACTGCCGAAAACGCGCCGGGCTGCGGGCCGGGAGACCTTCATGCTCCGCGGTCGCACCCTGGCGGACTTCGTCAACAAGCCGAAGGCCAAGAAGTGGCAGGCGCTTGCCGAGATCCTTGGACTTGAGGAGATCGATCGTTTCCGTCTGGATCTGCAGCGCGCACGCAACGAGCTACGGTCCGCTGCCTCCGAGCGGCAGGCCGCGCTCAACTTGGCGGCTGCGCCGCTGCGGAAGGTCACGGCGCATCCTTCCGAGCCGACGCTGCTGGCAGCACTGCGGGAACGATGCGTTCGCGCCGATATTGCGCCCCCGGCCAGCATCGAGGCCGTTTACTCTTGCTCGTGGAACGTCGCCGGCGCCTCGGGCGACGGGGACCCTGCAACGAGCCGGACGACCGCGATACATACGGTTGCCGAGCGACTCCGTGCCCTTGTCGCACTTCCCGACGCCACCGAGCGTCTTGTGGCCTGGAACGAGGCCACCACAAGCGAGGACAAGCGGATTACTGTCCGGCTTACGCTGCTGCGCGCCGCCGACGCCTACCTGCGGTCGGAGGGGCAGATCGATCACTGCCCGCTCTGCGGCGGCCCGGTCGAGCCTGCGGAGTTGGCCGCACGGGTGCAGGCGCTCGTGGTTGCGCTGGAGCGGGAGCACGAGGCCGCCCGGCGCGCCGAGGAGAGCCTTAGTGAGGTGATCAGGAGCACTGACGCGGCCGAGCGTCACCGCCAAGCACAGCGCGACCAGGCACGCCAGCATGGCGTGGAGCTGTCTGACCTGCCCGAGAGCCCTGCGGGGGCGCTTCGTGCCGCCCTTGGCAGCCAGGAGCCGGTGGATCGCGCGATGGTCAGTGCGTACGCCGACGCGCTAACTGACTGGGACCGCGATGCCATCGCACAGTTGCTGAGACACGCACCACCCCCCAGCGATCCTCGCGAGGCCCTGCTGGTAGAGATCGGCGTACTGTCCGAGCAGATGCGGGCATGGCGCAAGGCGGAACGGGCAGCGCACGCCGCGCACGCTGCCTTTGAGCTGGCCGACCAGATTCTCTCGACCTACCAGCAGCGGCAGCTCGCCCACTTCGAGGCTGTCCTGCGGCGGATCTCCGCCAAGACCGCCGAACTCTACAGCCGGCTCCACCCCGGCGAGGACCTCGACCACGTCGGCATCGAGACCTGGTCAGAGAAGGGGGTCGAGCTGGTCGTCGAGTTCCACGGCTCCAAGCAGAAGCCACCCCACGGGGTCCTGAGCGAGTCGCACCTCAACTCCCTTGCGATCGCACTGTTCCTCGCGATGGCTGAGACCTTCAACCGACTGGTCGGCTTTCTCGTCCTCGACGATGTCGTCAACAGCTTCGACGACGCGCACCGGGCCGACCTAGCGGACCTGCTCGCCAGCGACTTCGAGCACCGGCAACTCATCATCCTCACCCACGACCACCTCTTCTTCAAGCGCCTGACTCGGTTGGCGCCCACCTGGAAGCAGGTCGAACTCACCTCCTGGGACTTCGCTGAGGGGCCACGCATGACCGTCTACTCCACCGCGCGGATGCTCGACGCAGCCCAGCGCAGCCTCGGCGACGGCGATCCGCATGGCGCGGCTGCCAAGGGCCGGCGCGCGTTGGAGGAACTGCTCCAGGAAATTGCCGAGGCGCTACGCCTTCCGCTCCCATTCCGCCGTGGTGCCGAAAACGACCGGCGTGAGGCGCAAGAGCTGCTCAGTGGGCTTCTGCGAGGCCTGAAGGAAGACTACAAACCGCTGTATAAGGAACTGCTGCCGCTCCTTCGGGCTATCGAGGTCGATGTTCAGGAAGCCCTCAATGTCGAGGTGCACGCCGGCCAGGACCGCGCGGCGAGCAGGGAGATCGCCGCCGCGCTCGCCCGCATCGGCCAACTCGATGCGCTGTGGACCTGCGCGGACTGCGGCACTCGCGTTTGGAGGCTGGGCAGCCCGGCGGCCGCGAGCTGCAAGTGCCGAAGCAAGCGGTTCCCTCCACGGGAGGGCGAATGGCTCCAGCCCCAGCCGAGCCAGACCACTCGGTGATGGCCTCCCTGGACGTCCGTCAGAGTCGCCTGTGGCGAGAGCTTGCCGACACAGCGGAGCAGGAGGGCTGAGGTGCCGTCGCTGCTCGCCTGGCTTGATTACTCCGAGGAGGACCACCGGCGCATGCGTGAGCTGGTGGCGCTCTTCGCGCAGGAAGAGAGCCGAGATGAACTCGGCATCGGCGCCATCCGGGACGCCTTCAGCGACCGGCTGTTCCCGGGCGTGTCTGTTATCCAGACCCGGGCCCGCTACCTGCTGTTCGTCCCGTGGATCTACCGGGCCGCCGAGCAGCGCGGGCTCACTGGCGCGCAGCTGCGCGCTCGAGCGGAGGCGCAGGAACGCCGCCTGGTCGAGACGCTCCGGCGGGGTGGTGACCTGGCGGGCCTCATCGGCCGGGTCGCCGGACCGGGCGTGAAGATCCTTCCGTCCACGATCTACTGGACTGGTCTGCAGACCTACGGCATCGCCCGCCACCCTGGCACCTTCGACCAGGCGATCCGCTCGCTGGTCGCGGTCAGGCATCTCGACGAGGCCGACGAGCTCGCCGAGCGCGTCCCGAGCCTGTGGCATCCGACGCTTCCCCCTGCCCCGCCCGGATTCTTTGACTTCGAGTCGGACACGTTCGCTGTCCAACCAGACGAGGCGAGCTTTCTGGTTGAGCGCATCGTCGATCGGGTCCCCGACTCGCTTCACGCCCATCTGCTCCTTCACCGCATGCGGCTGGCTGGGGATGCGGCAGCGCCATGGCTGCTGCCTACCCTGCGCCAGCTTCCTGAGGAGCTGCGCGGCGCGCTCGAGCACGCCCGGCTGTTTTCGCTGGCCATGCACGGCGCGGCGCTGCTGTACAACCTCCTGCTTGCGCGGCGCGGCGCGGAGCTCGGCTACGACGGCATGGATGATCACGCCGATCACTACGAAGATCAGCTCGCCAACTGGTGGGGGGAAGTCGCGCCCGACCCCGGCGTACACGACTGGGATCGCACCGACTTCTGGCGAACCGTCCGCGCCAGCAATCCCAACGTCACGCCCCGCACCGTCGCCTGGGTCGACTCGTGGCTCGACGGGGTCGTCGGTGGGACCGCCGCGATAGCAGCTACCGACACCGGCCTGGCCAGTCTTGTCTCGGACCGGGAACGCCGGCTCAAAGGCTCGAAGTCACGGCTGGTGAACGACCGGCTCCTCGCAGCCTGGAACGGCAGCGCTGGCACCGCACGGCTGCTGTACCGGTGGCCGACCGTGAGGACCCAGCTGCTGGATCTGTTCGACGGCCTGGAGCGACACGATGCTGGCGCCTGACGGGCGGGCAATCCTACTCGACGCCCTCCGGCCACCGCCCGGCTACGGGCTCGGCCGCGCGGTCGCGACGACGTTCACGCTGGATCTCACCGCCGCGCTCGTTGTGCCGTTGGCGTTCGCCACCTCACAGCTTGGCGACAGCAGGGACCCGATCGCTGTCATGGAAGCCGTCAGAAGCTGCGCCGAGCGGGTGGACGTGTTCTGTCAGGCTGGCAACATCGTCGTGCCACGGCAGGCGTCAGACCTCGTGGCGTTCGTGGAGCCAATGGTCCATCAGGTGCGCCGGCCCCGGCCCGGCCACCTGTTTCACCCCAAGCTCTGGTTTCTGCGCTTCGAGGCCCCCGACCAGGTGGAGCGGTTCCGGCTGCTCGTCCTCACCCAGAACCTGACCCTGGACCGCGGCTGGGACCTCGTGCTTCGTCTCGACGACCAGACTCGCAGGCGAAACCGCAACAACGACCAGCTCGTCGCGCTCCTCGAGTCCCTTCCCGCGATGGCCACTGCGGCTCTGCCGGCGCAACGGACCGAGGCTGTGCGCAACCTCGCCGACCAGCTGCGGTACGTGCAATGGGAGCATCCAGACGACGTGAGCGAGGTCCGCTTCTGGATCTACGGCATCGGCAGAAGGACACGAGCTGACTTCAGCGGCTACCGCCACCTTGTTGTCTCCCCGTTCCTCACCGAAAGCGGGCTCGATCTGGTGCTCGCTGACGCGTTGACCGACAACATCACCATCGTCAGCCGCAGCGAGGAACTCGACCGCCTGCCAGCTGCTCCCGTTGGCGAAGCGAGCGTCTACGCGCTCGACCCGCTGGTGGGCTACAGCGACCCAGCCGAAGCCGACCGGATCGGTCCCGGCACCGCCGAGCAACCGCCCCACGACGACAGCATCAGCGCCGAATCCTCACCTCCCGGGCTTCGCGACCTTCACGCCAAACTCATCGTTGCGGAACGCTCCAGGCGCGCCCACGTCTTCGTGGGATCCGCCAACGTCACCGACGCCGCGTTCGGCGGGAACGTCGAAGTGCTATGCGAACTCATCGGTGGCGCATCGAAGCTCGGCGTCGCCACCATCCTGGATGAGAGCAACGGGATGGGAGCGCTATTGCAGCCCTACCGGCCAGGCGGCGTCCCCATTGACCCTGAGGCAGAGCAACTCCAACGTCGCCTCGATGAAGCGCTGCGCCGAGCCGCCGAAGCGCGCCTTACGGCAGCCGTGTCATCTGTGGGCGAAGAACGCTGGTCGATCTTGCTCACCTCCGACCGATCCCTTTCCGACGGCGACGATGTCGACTTCACCATCGCGCCGCTCAACCGGCCCGCCGAACAGCACCTCGTCGAACCGGCCGCGCCAGTCGATATCGAACTCGGCCCACGGGTCGCCGCCGACGTCACGGCCTTCTACGTCCTAACCGGCACGCTGCGTGACGAGCCGATCCAGCCTCGGTCCACCGTCGTCCGCGCCGACCTCGTCGACGCACCATCCGACCGGCTGAACGCGATCGTCGCGCGACAGGTGGACACGCCCGAGAAGTTCCTGCGGTTGGTCCTCCTACTGCTGGGTGTCACCCCTGATCCCACCGCTCTCGCTGGCGCCGGCAACCGCAGCGACGCGCCCACCGCGTGGATCGGCACACACGCTGGCGTGCTCGAGCTGCTCGCCAACGCGCTGGCAACACGGCCACAAGCGATCGACGACCTCGCCGGTCTCGTCGACCATCTCCGCGCCAGCCCAGCAGGCAGACGGGTGCTCCCCGAAGGCTGGGATCGGCTCTGGACCACGGTCCTGGCAGCTCGCCGTCAACTGAAGCCACCATCATGACCACCCGTTTCGACCCTACGCCTGTCCTTGAGGGGCTTCGCGACTTTCAACGCCGCACCGTCGAGTTCGTCATCCGCCGCTTCTTCGACGACCCGCACCCAACCCGACGCTTCCTGGTCGCCGACCCGGTCGGGATGGGAAAGACCTACGTCGCCCGCGGCGTCATCGCCCGCACCATCGAACGCCTCGAGCAAGACGACCAGATCCACAGGATTGACCTGGTCTACGTCTGCTCGAACGCCGACATCGCCAGCCAGAACATCCGACGTCTCGATGTCACCGGCGACCTCACCCGATCGTTCTCCAAGCGCCTCACCCTGCTCGCGACCCAGGCCCATGACCTGGACCGAGCGCCGGAGCGCACCCGCAAGACGATCAACCTGATCGCGTTCACCCCAGGCACCTCCTTCGATCTTGCCGGACAGGGAGGCGTCGCACAGGAACGAGCCCTTCTTCACCTTCTGCTCGCCAACCACTACGGCCTGGGCCGCGCCGAGCGCACCGCGAGCCGGCGCATCTTCCAAGGTGGCGTGTCAACCCTTCGCCGTTTCGAGCGCGTCGTGGGCCGGGTCGCCTCGCAGATCGACCAGAACCTCGATCGCACTATCACTCAGGCCTTCCTCCGCCGAGTTCGCCACACCACCGCCGGACGTGACTACCTCCGCCTCGTGGATGCGGCGCGGGGCCGCAAACCGACCGAAGAGGAGGCCAATCAAGCGCGCAGGCTGGTCGGGCGGCTCCGCAACCTTCTCGCCAGGGTCAGCATCGACGCCCTCGAGCCCGATCTGGTCATCCTCGATGAGTTCCAGCGTTTCAAGCACCTGCTGGACATACGCCAAGGCGGCGAGGCCGCCGAACTCGCCCACCACCTCTTCGAGCACGCCGACGCCCGCGTGCTGCTGCTGTCGGCAACCCCGTACAAGATGTACACGCTCGCCGAGGAAGCGTCGCTTGGCGAAGACCACCATCGCGACTTCCTCGACACGATCCGGTTCCTTGGTGCCGGTGACAGCCAGGGCGTGGATCCCGACGAGGTCGCCCAGCAGCTCGCCGAGCTTCGCAATGCGCTCATCCAGGGCGGACCCACCGATGAGCCCGCCCGACGCCTCAGCGCGCGGCTTCGGCGGGTGATGTGCCGCACAGAACGCCCTGACCTGGACGGCCACCGCCTTGTGGGAGAGCGAATTGACCCGGCCGAGCAGATTGCTGCCGGCGACTTCGTGGGTTATGCCGCCCTGCGTCGTCTCGCTGCTATTCTCGATGCCCCTCTCACCGTTGAGTACTGGAAGTCCGCCCCCTACTTCCTGAACTTCGTCGCGGGCTACAAGCTCGGCGATCGGCTCCGCGAAGCGCTCGACGACACCGAGCGGCGCCACGAGTTGCGGCCGCTCGTCCAGAACGCTCAACGGCTTGACCGGCAGCAGCTACGAGGCTATGGGACGCTCGACCTTGGCAACGCCAAGCTCCGATGCCTCGCTGGCCAGACCGTGGATGCCGGATGGTGGCAGCTTCTTTGGCTGCTACCATCCTTGCCATATCACGCGCCGGCCGGGCCCTGGGCCGAGCCATCGGTGGCGAACGGCTTCACCAAGCGGGTCGTCTTTTCAAGCTGGGCGGCAACCCCAACCGCCATCGCGTCGCTCCTGAGCTACGAGGCGGAACGACACACGGCCGAAGGCACCAGCGTCGAGAACACCCCCGAGGCCCGCGACATCCTCGGCAACCGGCTCGACCTTCGAATCTCCGACAGACGCCCCGCCGCCATGACTGCCCTTGCTTTGCTCTGGCCGCTGCCAGAGCTCGCCGCAGCATGCGACCCGCTGCGCCTCGCCCGCACGAATCCCGACGCGCTGCTCAGCTTCGAGGAGGTGCTCGCGGCTGCCCAACGCGAAGCACACCAGCTTGTCGGAGACGATGGCCGGTCGGCCTCCACCGCCGCCGACGCGTGGTATTGGGCCGGACCATTGCAGCGGGACCGCATCCTCCAAGCGATCCTGCGGGACGTCGATCCCGCCACCCTCGTCGACGCCCTCGCCGGCACCACCGAGCGCGACGTCGAGGAGCGAACAGACCCCGCTGGACTTAGCGCACACGTCCAGCGGGCGCTTGACGCCATGGGCGGGCGGGAGCAACTGCCAGCGAGGCCATCCGATCTCACCTCGACGGTCGCCCTCCTCGGCCTTGCCTCACCCGGAAACGTCGCCTGGCGTTCCCTTGACCGGCTCCTCGACGGCGAACACGACGTGACGCCGCTCGGGCACTGGCGAGCCGCGGCGGTCCTGGCCGCTGGCTTCCGCACCCTCTTCAACCGGCCAGACACTACCCTCGTCCTTGACCGGCTATTTCCGCGCGGCATCTACTGGCGCGCCGTCCTCACCTACTGCGCGCAGGGCAACCTTCAGGCCGTCCTCGACGAGTACCTCCATCACCTCGCCGAAGACCAAGGCTTCCAGCGCCTCGACGACGAGGCCATCCTCGCCCTCGCCGACCGCGCCCGCGCCGCGATCTCGCTTCGACCCGCGACCTACCGCGCGTTCGATCCCGACCACCCCCACGACCTCGGCATCCCGTTCCTCAGCCGCTTCGCCCTCCGCTACGGCACACTCCGTCAGCGCGACGACGACACCCGCCTGCCTGAGGTACGCGCCGCCTTCAACAGCCCATTCCGGCCCTTCATCCTCGCGACCACATCCGTCGGGCAGGAAGGCATCGACTTCCACTGGTGGTGCCACGCCATCGTCCACTGGAACAACCCGCCCAACCCCGTCGACTTCGAGCAACGAGAAGGCCGGGTCAACCGCTACAAGGGACACGCCATCCGCCGAAACGTCGGCGCCGCCCACCGTGCCGACGCCCTTCGGGCAGCAGATCGTGATCCGTGGAAGGCAGCATTCGCTGCAGCCGCCGCACGCCGCCCCCCGGGTGCCACCGATCTCTTCCCCTACTGGGCTTTCCCGGGCCCAACGGAGATCGAGCGGCACATCCCGCTCCTCCCGCTCAGCCGAGACCGGCAGCGATACCAGCAGGTCCGCGACACCCTCACCCTCTACCGCCTCGCATTCGGCCAGCCCCGACAGGAAGACCTCATCGACCTCCTGCGACCCCGGGCGAAGCAGGAACCTGCTGACCGTACGCATGTGCTGGTCAACCTGGCTCCAACCCTCGACGAGTCATCGCTCAAGCAGTGAGATGGCGGTGCATATGGGTCCTGCTGGATGAGTAGGCCAGATGCCCGGTGTCGATCTGGAATGAGACCGCCGGGCTCGGTGGATACTCAGGCATTTGGGTACGACAGCATGCAGGAGATGATTCGGATACCGGCGAACTCTCTGATCGAGCGGACCGGATCCATGATGATCTTGTTTGCGTTCTATGGCCGTGTGGGGAGTACGCGTTTGCAGGATGTCGCCGCGTCCAAGGCGTGGCAGGTCACCCGCGCCCGCCAGCTCATCGAGCCCAAAGGCGGCGTGATCGTCGCCGAGTACTTCGACATCGGCCACAGCCGCGCGCTGCCCTGGCAGCGGCGCCCCCAAGCCAGCCAGCCACTTGCCGCACTCCGCGACCCCGATCGCGGGTTCAACGCGGTGGTCATCGGCGAGCCGCAGCGCGCCTTCTACGGCAACCAGTTCTCCCTCACCTACCCCATCTTCGAGCACTTCGGCGTGCAACTGTGGGTCCCGGAGGTCGGCGGACCGATCGACCCCGGCTCAGAAGCCCACGACCTGGCCATGACGCTGTTTGGTAGCCAGTCCAAGGGCGAGCGGATGCGCATCAAGACCCGCGTGCGCGCCGCCATGGGCGCCCAGACCGCCCTGCAAGGCCGCTTCCTCGGCGGCCGACCACCCTACGGCTACCGCCTCATCGACGCCGCCGAGCATCCCAACCCCGCCAAGGCCCGCCTAGCGGTGGTTTGTTAGTTGAGGCTGGAGGCGGGAAGGTAGAGGGCTGACCTATTGGCGCTGGAAGCGGAGGTGTCGCGATGACCAAGCGCCTGCCCTGCCCACCCGCCCCCGGTCCCTGGAGGACTACGCCGCCCAGTTCGATGCGCTGTGGGGCTCGCTGGCCCAGCGCCGCGGCCTTCGGGACTACCTGCAAGGCCTGCTGCTACCCCGCGACCGCAACAAGACCCTGACCGCCCTGGCCGACGCCGAACCGATCGTGGGCGCCCAGCACCGCCAGGTCCAGCGGCTGCAATGGTTCCTGTCGGAATCGACCTGGGACCACCAGGCCGTCAACCAACAGCGGATCGAGCTGCTGCAGGCCGACCCGGCCACCGCGCCACACGCGCGGGGGCAAGACCGACAACGGCATCGTCGCGGTCACCAGCCTGTGGGCCGATCCGCGCTGCTACTGGCCGCTGCACCTGGTGCCCTACACGCCGGCGTCCAGGTTGCCCAAGGGCAAGACCGACCCGGGGTTTCGGACCAAGCCCCGGCTGGCCGCCGAACTGGTCGCCGCCGCCCAGCAGGCTGGCATTCCGTTTCGGGCGGTGGTGGCCGACTGCTTTTATGGCGACAACATCGGGTTTGTCGAGGCGCTTGGCAGGTTGAAGGTTCGGTTCGTGTTGGCGCTCAAGCCCCGCAAGGGCACCTGGGCGCCGGCCGAGGCTGCCCACACCCCGGTGGAAGCCGCCCGCGAGCTCGGCTGGGGTGGCCCCAGGCGGCCCGGCCCGTGGCGGCGCATCCGGCGGCGCTTCCGTGATGGCCACACCGAGACCTGGTGGGCCGCGGACGCGGTGCTTGGCGGCTGGGGGCCGCAGGGGCCGCACCGGCTGGTGGTGGCCACCACCGACCCAGCGACACTGCCCAAGTTGACCACCTGGTATTTGCTGTGCAACCTGCCCCGTCCCGCCGCACGTCGCGCCCAGCAGGCCCAGCTTGCCGAGATCGTTGGGCTGTATGGGCTGCGCAACTGGGTCGAGCAGGGCTACAAGCAGGTCAAGGACGAGCTGGGCTGGGCGGACTTCCAGGTCCGCAGCGACCGGGCGATCCGCCGGCACTGGACGCTGGTGTGCTGCGCGTTTAGCTTCTGCTGGCACGCCGGCCAGGCCCGGGCGGCGCCGACCGCCGGCCCGGCGCCGCCTGCTGCCACGCCGTCGGTACCGGCCGCCGCCCAGGCGCCCGCGCGGGGGGCCCGGAAACGTCGCGATCCCGACGGGCTCGACCGCGACGGCGGGCGTGGGGGTGTCGTGGCCCAAGGCGCTGCGGCGGGTGCGCGCCTGGCTGGCCCCGTGGGTGTGGCTGCAGCGCTGCTGGCGTGGATGGTCGGCCAGCCCGCCGCCCCCGCCGTTACAGGCAGCGCTTGAGTGGGTCAGGACTGGACAGCCGATCTACCTCTACCTGCCACCCTAGGTCAACAAAC
>WNFU01003593.1_pt1 | contig 20393 bp, 21 predicted proteins | sample 5400121 | NCBI WGS metagenome assembly WNFU01 (sample SAMN13153360, study PRJNA577476) | soil metagenome | isolation source: 100 cm soil or saprolite under grassland replicate 1 | place: USA:California | collected 2016-06-15 | reverse complement strand
GACGTTCTGCTGGGCGTTGGCGACCGCGACGGCGTGGCCGGCCCAGGCGAGCATGGCGAGGTCGTTCTCCATGTCGCCGACGGCGACGACCTCCTCGCGGTGGACGCCGAGGCGGTCGCAGAGCCGCCCGAGCGCCCACGCCTTGGTCACGCCGGCGGCGGAGATCTCCACGACCTGCGTGCCCGCCCAGGTGACCACCGCCTCCTCGCCGACCGCCTCGCGGGCGCGGCGGGCGACCTCGGCGTGCGGCATGGTCGGGTGGCGCAGCAGCAGCTTCACGACCGGGCCGGTGACCAGCTCCAGCGCGTCGCCCTCAAGCCCGTCGGGGGCCGGCGGGAGGGTCCCGTCGGTCCAGCCGGCCTCGCGGCCGAACCCGCGCTCCAGCTCGACCGCGAACAGCGCCCCGGGGATGGCCCGGCGCAGCCCCCGGACCAGCCCCACGGCGAGCTCGGCGGCCAGCGGGCTGGTGTCGAGCATGGTGGCGGCGTCCAGGTCCCAGACCACGGCGCCGTTGGCGCAGATGGCGATGCCGCCGAGGCCGATGCGCGCCGCGATCGGGGCCAGGCTGCGGGGCGGGCGGCCGGTGACCAGCACCAGCGTGAGCCCGGCCCGGCGGGCGGCTGCGACGGCGTCGCGGGTCCGCTCCGAGACCGTCCCGTCCGGCCGGAGCAGGGTCCCGTCCAGGTCGCTGGCGACCAGCCTGATCTCGCCCATGCCGCCTCCACGGTAGCGGTGGGCAAACCCGGTCGTACCGCCGTGACCGCTGTGGCAAGCTGGTGGGCTCGTGCGCGCGTACCGGGCGATGCTGCTCGCCGGCTTCCGCCGCCAGGCGACCTACCGCCTCGCGGCCGTGAGCGGGCTGGCCACCAACGCCTTCTTCGGGGTGGTGCGCACCGCCATCTTCTTGGCGCTGTACCGCGAGCGGGCCCGGGTGGGCGGCCTGGACGTGCGCGACGCCCTCACCTACGTCTGGGTGCTGGAGGCGCTGTTCGGCGTGATCTTCGTGACCTGGATCTGGGAGACGGCGGAGTCGGTCCGCTCGGGCGACTTCGTGGTCGAGCTGCTGCGGCCCGGCGACCCGTACCTGCGCCTGCTCGTGTTCGACCTCGGGCGGACCCTGAACCTGCTGGCGGTCCGGGCGGTCCCGGCGCTGTCGGTGGCGGCCCTGCTGCTGCCCCTGCGCCTGCCGGCCAGCGCCGGCGGGCTGGCGCTGCTGGCGGCCAGCGGGGTGCTGGCCGCCTTGGTCGGCTTCCAGCTCCGCTTCCTGTTCGGCGCGGCCGCGTTCTGGACCCCCGACTACCGCGCGGTGTGGATGCTGGCCCTGCCGCTGGTCTGGCTGGCGTCGGGGTTCATGATCCCGGTGGAGTACTTCCCGGCGCCGCTGCGGCTGCTGGGCGAGGCGGGCCCGCTGTCGGCGCTGCTGGTCGCGCCGGTCCGGGTGGCGACGGGCCGCTCGGCCGGAGCGGCGCTGCTGCTGCAGCTCGCCTGGGTGGCCGTGCTCTGGGCGATCGGCCGGCTGGTGCTGACGGTGGCCAGCCGCCGGCTGGTGGTCCACGGTGGTTGAGGACCTGCTCGTCTACCTGCGGCTGGCGGCGGCGGCGGTGCGGGCCAACGCGCGGCGGCCGGCGTTCCTTGCCGCCCGCACCCTGGCGAGCGGGTCGATCGTGGCCGTCGAGGTCGCCGGGATGGTGCTGCTGCTGGACCGCTTCGGCACCGTCGGCGGCTGGCGGGCGGCCGAGGTGGTGCTGCTGGCCGGCCTGGCGTTCGCCAGCCAGGGGCTGGCGCTGACGCTGGGAACCCGGCTGGAGGCCGACAACCTGTCGCTGCTGGTCCGCAAGGGCACCTTCGACCAGGTGCTGACCCGGCCGGTCTCGCCGCTCGGCTGGATCGTCACCAGCTACGTCGACACCCGCTACCTGGGGCGGCTGCTCGCCGGGGTGGGCGCGGTGGTGTGGGCGGGCGCCAGGGCGGGCGTCGAGTGGACGCCGGGCCGGGTGGGGCTGGCCGCGCTGGCGGTGACCTGCGCGGCCGCGATCGTGTTCGGGGTGCTGCTGTTGTCGGCGGCGTTCACCTTCGTCACCGTGCAGGGCAGCGAGGCCGGCAACGTGCTGGTCTACGGCGGCGCGTACCTGACCAGCTACCCGATGCAGATCTACGGTTCGGCCCTGCGGCTGCTGTTCGTGTGGGTGGTGCCGCTGGGCCTGGCGATCTACGTGCCCGCGCTCGGCGTGCTCGGCCGCCACGGGCCGCCGGGCCTGCCGGCGTCGCTGGCCTGGATGACCGCGCCGGCGGCGGCCGCCTTCCTGGCCGCCGGCGGCTTGGCCTGGCGGGGCGGCGTCCGCCATTACGTCGGCGCCGGCTCGTGACCGGCCGCGGGGGAGGTGCAACGTGCCGGCGATGATCGAGGTGGAGGGGCTGCGCAAGCGGTACCGGACTCGCCGGGGACCGGTCGAGGCGGTCGCCGGGATCGACCTCCGGGTCGAGGCTGGCGAGTTCGTCGGCTACGCGGGGCCGAACGGCGCCGGCAAGTCGACCACGGTGAAGATCATGAGCGGCATCCTGCTGCCGTCGGCCGGCCGGGTCGTCGTGGACGGCCTGGTCCCCTACCAGGAGCGAAAGCGGCTCGCGCGTCGCATCGGGGTGGTGTTCGGGCAGCGCAGCCAGCTCTGGTGGGACCTGCCCCTGTCGGATTCCTTCGACCTCGTCCGGTACCTGTACCGCATGCCCGCGGCGACCTGGCGGCGGCGCCTGGACGAGCTGGCCGGCCTGCTCGACCTCGGCCCGCTGCTCCCCCAGCCGGTGCGCACCCTGTCCCTGGGCCAGCGGATGCGGGCCGAGCTGGCCGCCGCGGTGCTCCCCGCTCCGCGGGTGCTGTTCCTGGACGAGCCGACCATCGGCCTGGACATCGAGGCCAAGGCCGCCGTGCGCGGCTTCCTCCGCCACCTCAACGCGGCCGACCGCACCACGATCATCCTGACCACCCACGACCTGGACGACATCACCGAGCTGTGCGACCGGCTGATCATCATCGACCACGGCCAGATCGTCTACGACGGCACCATCGACGAGCTGCACACCGCCTACGGCAGCACCCGCATGCTGGTCGTCGACCTCGCCGACCCGGCGGCCACCCTCACCACGGGACCGGACTGGGCCGGCGCCCAGGTCGTTCGCGCCGAAGGCCACCGCCGCTGGATCCGCTTCGCCCGCGAGGGCATCTCCGCCGCCCAGCTCGTCGCCCTGGTCCTCGCCGACCACCAGGTGCTGGACCTGTCGATCGTGGAACCCGACATCGAGGACGTGATCCGCCGCATCTACCGCGGCGAGACCCGCCCGCCAGGCACGGGCCCGCCGCCCTGGTGATCCGGTCCCATCGTCGGCGGCCGCGACCTGCCGCGCTGAGGGCCGTCGCCGCCGTGAGCGGGTGTGGCGGCGCGGGCGGCGGCCCACGCCTGGATCGCCGGGCGCAGGGCCCGGAAGGCCCGGCCGCGGTGGGAGGCGGCGTCCTTGGTCGCCGGGTCGACCTCGGCGCTGGTCAGGTCCCAGCCGTCGGGCACGAACACCGGGTCGTAGCCGAACCCGCCGGTGCCTCGCGGCGCCTCCAGCAGCCGGCCCTCCCAGGTCCCCTCCGCGTGCCACTCGACCCAGCGCTCCGGGGGCCTACCGCTTCGCTCCTCGAGGCCGACAGTCCGGGGCACCCCCTCGGGGTTCCCCGGACCCCTCCGGCCGGACCCCCAGGCCCGGTCGACCAGCACGGCGGCGCAGCGGAAGCGGGCGCCGCGGCGCTCGGGCGGGACGCCGGCGAGCGCCGCCAGCAGCTTGTCGAGGTTCGCCTGGTCGCCGGCGCCCTGGCCGGCGTAGCGGGCCGAGCGCACCCCCGGTGCGCCGCCGAGGGCGTCGACCTCCAGGCCCGAGTCGTCGGCCACCGCCGCCAGCCCCGACCAGGCCGCGTAGGCGCGCGCCTTCTCCACGGCGTTGTCGAGGAAGGTGGCGCCGGTCTCGGCCACCTCCGGTGGCTCGCCGGCGCCCACCTCGGCGAGCCCGACCAGCTCGACCGGCAGGCCATGCAGGATCGCGCGCAGCTCGCGCAGCTTGCCCGGGTTCCCGCTGGCCAGCAGCAGCCGTGGCGGGGAGGGGCTCACCGACCGCCGGCGAGATCGAGCTGGGCCGGGCCCAGCGCCAGCCGGCGCAGCGGCGGGATGGCCGCCTCCTCCAGCATCGGCCCCAGCGCCTGCTTCTGCGCCTTGACCAGGGCCTGGATGCCCTGGCCGGCGAGGTCCAGCAGGGCGTCCAGGTCGGCGCGGCTGAACGGCTCGCGCTCGGCGGTGCCCTGGACCTCGACCAGGCCGCCGAGCCCCGTCATGACCACGTTCATGTCGGTCTCGGCGCGGACGTCCTCGTCGTAGTGGAGGTCCAGGCAGGGGGCGCCGTCGACCATGCCGACGCTGACCGCGGCGACGTGGTCGCGCAGCGGGAAGGTCTTGACGCGCTTCTCCTGCATCAGGCGGTGACCGGCGGCGAACAGGGCCACCCACGCCCCGGTGATGGAGGCGCAGCGGGTGCCGCCGTCGGCCTGCAGCACGTCGCAGTCGACCCACAGGGTCGACTCCCCGAACGCGTCGGTGTCGGTGACGGCCCGCAGCGACCGGCCGATGAGGCGCTGGATCTCGTGGGTGCGGCCGCCTGGGCGGCCCTTGGCGACCTCCCGCGCCGACCGCTCGCCGGTCGCCCCGGGCAGCATCGCGTACTCCGACGTCACCCAGCCCTTGCCGCTGCCCCGCAGGAACGGCGGGACGCGGTCCTCGTAGGTGACCGCGCAGACGACCTTGGTCCGGCCCAGCTCGACCAGGGCCGAGGCGTAGGCGGTCTGCTGCCAGCCGACGGTGATCGTGACCGGCCGGAGCTGGTCGGGGCTGCGGCCGTCTCGTCTGGTCACCGGCTCTCCTCCAATGCGTGCAACTCGTGGACCTCCATCTCGATGGCGACGCCGACCGGACCGCCGTAGGCGTCGGCGGCGCGGGCGAGGGCGGCCTCGGGGTCCGCGCCGGGGCGAAGGTGGGTCAGCAGCAGCCGCCGCGCCCGCGCCTTGGCCGCCCACTGGCCGGCCAGCAGCGGGGTCAGGTGGACGGGCCGCATGTCCGCCGGCCACTCCGCCCACGCCGCCTCGCACACGAACAGGTCGGCGTCCTCGGCCAGCCGGCCGAGCGCGTCGCACGGGCCGGAGTCGGCGGAGTAGGCGACCGTCCGGCCGTCCGCCGACGCCCGCACCCCGAAGGTCTCGACCGAGTGCAAGGTGGCGACCGCCTCCAGCCGCAGCGGGCCCAGGTCGATCCGCTCGCCGTCGCCGAGCTCGTGGACCTCGAAGACGCCCTCGATCGGCTCGCTCTCGCCGGTGTTCAGGAAGCCGCGGACGTGCTCGGCCCAGCCGCGCGGGCCGAACACCGGCACCGCGGCGGGCGGCGGCTCGATCTCGCCGTACCGCAGCGCATAGTTCGCGGCCAGCAGGTCGCTCACGTGGTCGACGTGCAGGTGGCTGACCCAGATCCCGGCCAGGTCCGGCAGTTCGGCGACCCGCAGCAGGTTGGCCAAGGTGCCGGGACCGGCGTCGACCCAGACCTTGACCGTCTCGCCGCCGCCCGCGGCCGCCTCCAGCAGGTAGCCGGAGCAGGCCTGCCCGGCCGCCGGGTAGGTCCCGCAGGCGCCGAGCACGGTCAGGCGGATCACGACGCCTCTGCCTCGACGGGTACCGCCAGGCCACGCCGCTCGACCGCGCCGACCTCCGGGCCGAGGAAGCGGGCCCCCAACCGGCGGAACTCGTCGGGGTCGCCGGAGGCGAGGAAGCGGTGGCGCGGGCGCGCCCCGTACGGAGCGTGCAGGTCGGCCCGGGTCAGCTCGGCGAAGACGCCGCGGGCGACCCATTCGGCGGAGTTCACCAGGAACACGTCGGGGCCGACGATGTAGCCGATGACCCCGGTGAGCAGCGGGTAGTGGGTGCAGCCGAGGATCAGCGTGTCGACCTCGGCGGCCATCAGCGGCGCCAGGTAGCCGGCGGCGATATCCAGGATCGGCTGACCGGTGGTCTCGCCGCGCTCGACGTACTCGACGAAGCGGGGGCAGGCCTGGGCGACCAGGGTGACGTTCTCGTGGGTCTCCTCGATCGCCTCCCGGTAGCGGCCGGAGCCGATGGTCCCCTCGGTGCCGATCAGCCCGACGGTGCGGTTGCGGGTCAGGCGCACGGCGGCCCGCACGGCCGGCTCGATGACCTCGACCACCGGCAGCGGGTAGGCGGCCCGCAGCTCGTCGAAGGCGGCCGCCGAGGCGCTGTTGCAGGCGACCACGGCGAGCTTCACGTCCTCGGCGACGAGCAGGTCCATGATCTCCTCGGCGAAGCGGCGCACCTCGGCCTGGGGTCGGGGGCCGTAGGGGAAGCGGGCGGTGTCGCCGAAGTAGATCACCGACTCGTGCGGGAGCAGGTCGATGACCGCGCGCGCGACGGTCAGGCCGCCGACGCCGGAGTCGAAGATGCCGATCGGTCGCGGGTCCATGCCTCGGACGATACCGCAGCGCGCCGACCGGCTACGCCCAGAGCTGCCCGGCCAGGCCGGCCTCGGCGGCCGCCGGGTCCGCCCCGTAGGCGCCGGTGGAGAGGTACTTCCAGCCGCCGTCGGGCGACAGGACCACCACGTCGGCGTGCCCGAGCGGCTCGGCGACGCGCAGCGCGACCTGCAGGATCGCGCCGGTGGAGATGCCGGCGAACACGCCTTCGGTGGCGGCCAGCTCCCGGGTGCGGGCGAGGGCGTCGCGCGAGCCGACCTTGATGCGCCGGTCGAGGACGCGCTCGTCGAAGATCGGCGGCACGAAGCCCTCGTCGAGGTTGCGCAGGCCGTAGACCAGGTCGCCGTACTCCGGCTCGGCGGCCACCACCCGCACGGCCGGGTTCTGCTCCTTGAGGTAGCGGCCGACCCCCACGAGGGTGCCGCTGGTGCCGAGCCCGGCGACGAAGTGGGTCACCTCGGGCAGGTCGCGCCAGATCTCCGGGCCGGTGGTCTCGTAGTGGGCGGTGACGTTGGCGGGGTTGCCGTACTGGTACAGCATCACCCAGTCGGGGTGGTCGGCGGCCAGCCGCTCGGCCAGCGCGATCGCGCCGTTGGAGCCGCCCTCGGCCGGCGAGGGCACCACCTCGGCGCCGTACAGCTCCAGGAGCTGGCGGCGCTCCGCGGAGGTGTTGGCGGGCATGACCACCACCAGCCGGTAGCCGCGGACCCGGGCGACCAGGGCCAGCGCGATGCCGGTGTTGCCGCTGGACGGCTCCACCAGGGTGGCGCCGGGCTGCAGGCGGCCGCTCTTCTCGGCGTCGTCGACCATGGCGCGCGCGATGCGGTCCTTGATGCTGCCGGTGGGGTTGTGGCCCTCCAGCTTGACCCACAGCCGCACGCCGGGGCGGGGCGAGAGCCGTGGCAGCCCGACCAGCGGCGTGTTGCCGATCGCGTCGGCGAGGTCCTCGTAGCGCACGACTATCCCCGACCGACCGGGGGGCTGGGCTCGAGGCCCCCGGACCCCCCGCCCCCGGCGACGGCCGGGAGGATCGCGACCACGTCGCCGTCGTCGAGCTTGGCGTCCAGCGCGCCGAGGAAGCGGACGTCCTCGTCGTTGACGTAGACGTTGACGAAGCGGTGCAGGGAGCCGTCCGCGTTGAAGAGCTGGCCGGCGATCCCCGGGTAGCGGCGGTCGAGGTCGCCGAGCAGGTCGCGGACGGTGTCGCCCTCCGCGGTGACGGCCTTGGAGCCGCCGGTGTGCTTGCGCAGGATCGTCGGGATACGGACTTCGACGGCCATCACGGTCTCCTGGACGGGGTCGGCTGCCGCCCGGCGACCTGCACGGGCTCCTCGTCGACCTGGCCGTCGCGGATGCGGAAGGCCCGCAGCGCGGGCGCGTCCTGGTCGGCCAGGGACAGGATCAGGTAGGCGGCGTCGGGGTAGGCGGCCAGCTCGACGTCGGTGCGGGACGGGTACGCCTCGGTGGCCACGTGGGAGTGGAAGATGCCGACGAGGTCGAGGCCGAGGTCGTCCATCTCCGTCATCGCCCGAAGCTGGGCTTTCGGCTCCACGACGTAGAACGTGGGGCTCGCCTCGGCGTTGGGCAGCGGGTAGACCCGTTCCGCGACGCCGTCGCGGCCGCTCAGCAGCGCGCACGCCTCGTTGGGGTACTCGGCCCGGGCGTGGGCGACGAGTGCCTCGTAGTGGTCCTGGTCGAGCTCCAGCATCGCCATCCTGGGTCGTCGCCTGCCTCCACCGCGGCCAACGCTCCACGCCGGTCGCGTGTTCCCACGCGGGAACCTCCTGGTCAGAGCGTAGCATCGGGGATTCCGACCGGACCACGGCGAGGAGGATTCGCATGGGACCCCAGGACCCGATCCGGGTGGTGACCCCTGGTGACCGCACCGAGGGGCCGCCGACGCCGGGGATGGATCGGCAGCAGGCGTTCGCCAGCGACGGGATGTGGGCGGGGTTCGTCAGCACCGACGCCGGCATGGTGTCCGGCTGGCACCACCACGGCGACTACGAGTCGGTGATCTACGTCCTCACGGGCGCCCTGCGGATGGAGTTCGGTCCCGGCGGCGCGACCGTGGTCGAGGCGCGTCCCGGCGACTTCGTCCGCGTGCCGAAGGGCGCCGTGCACCGGGAGAGCAATCCCTCCGCGCAGCCGGCCGACATCATCGTGGTCCGCGCCGGCAGCGGGGAGTCCACCTACAACGTCGCCGGGCCCGGGTAGGCCGGGCGGCTACGCCGGCGGCAGGCGGCGCACGCGGATGCGGCCGGCCGGGCCGGGCAGGACCCGGCCGACCAGGGCGGGCTGGACCCCGCGGCCGCGCAGGTCCTCGACCAGCCCCGCAAGCTGCCGCGCCGGCACCGCCAGCAGCAGGCCGCCGGAGGTCTGGGCGTCGTACAGCAGCGTCGCCACCACCGGGGGCACCCCCGGCTCCAGGTCGACCTGGTCGCGCAGGAATGCCTCGTTGTTGCGGGTGCCGCCGGACACGAAGCCGGCCGCGGCCAGCTCGGCGGCGCCCGGCAGGAACGGCACCCGGGCGGCGTCGACCTCGCCGGCGACGCCGCTGGCCCGCAGCATCCGGTGGAGGTGGCCGAGCAGCCCGAAGCCGGTGACGTCGGTCGCGGCCACCACGCCGGCCGTCAGGGCGGCCTCGGCGGCGTCCTGGTTCAGGGTGGTCATCGCGGCGACCGCGGCGGCGACCACGGCGGGGTCCGGCTCGCCCCGCTTGACGGCGGTGGCGACCACGCCGGTGCCGAGCGGCCTGGTCAGCACCAGCCGGTCGCCCGGCCGCGCCCGGTCGATGGTGAGCAGGCGGTCCGGGTGCGCCAGCCCGACGACGGCGAGCCCGTACTTGGGCTCGGGATCGTCGATCGAATGGCCGCCGACGATCGCGCAGCCGGCCAGCGCCGCCACCTCGGCCCCGCCCCGCAGCACCTCGGCGAGCAGCTCGACGGGCAGGTCGTTGGCCGGCCAGGCGCTGAGGTTGAGGGCGATCAGCGGCCGCCCGCCCATGGCGTACACGTCGGACAGGGCGTTGGCGGCCGCGATCCGGCCCCAGTCGCGGGCGTCGTCGACGATCGGGGTGAAGAAGTCGGTGGTGAGCACCAGCGCCCGCTCGTCGTCCAGCCGCAGCACCGCCGCGTCGTCGCCGTCGGCGGCCCCGACGAGCAGGTCGCCGTCGGCGCCGCCGAAGCCCTCGCCGACGGTGGCCATGAGCCGCTCGAGGGTGGCGAACGGCAGCTTGCAGGCGCAGCCCGCGCCGTGGGACAGCGAGGTGAGGCGAGGGGTGCCGGTGGCCTGTGCCATGGCGAGCTGCTCCTGTCCGGGGGTGTCCACCACGTAGGATAGGCTCGCCGTCGACGCCGCCCCGCGAGGAGCCCCGTGTTCGTTGCCGTCCTGCGCGACGCCTGGCGCCAGTACCGGCGCCGGCCGCTGGCCGCCGTGGTGACGGTGGCGGTCGGCGGCCTCCCGGTGTTCTTCGACCCGCGGACCGCGCTGGTGGCCGTGCCGTTCACGGTGGTGCTGCTGGTGGCCGGCCTGCTCGTCGAGCTGTTCATGGTGGCATGGCTGGCCGGCGCGCTCGCGCCCGTCCCGACCGCGGCCGCCGACGCGCTCGCGGCCGCCCGCCGCTCCGTCGGTCCCGGCGTGCGGGCTTGGCTGCTGCGGGTCGGCTACCTGCTGCTCGCGCTGCTGGTCGGCCTGCTGCTGTTCGGGCCGCGCGACTCGGAGGCGCTGCCCCGTCCCGAGCAGGCGAAGCTGGCGGTCGGGCTGTGGCCGCTGTTCGGGTTCGCGCTGGCCTTCCTGGCCGTGCTGATGCAGCCGGTGGTGCTGGACCGGCAGCGCGTCCGCCAGGCCGCCGCCCTCTCCCACCGGGTGGCCGCGGCCAACTTCCCCCTCTGCCTGCTGATCGGGCTGCTCCAGGCCAGCGGGCTGGTCCTCGCAAGCTTCAACCTGAAGTTCACAGTTATGGCCGTGCTGGCGATCGTCCTGGCGCTCGCCGACCCGTTCCTGGTCGGCATGAGCAACGCCCTGTACCTGCGGGCCAGGGCCGCGGCCGAGGCGGCCCAGGCGGGCGGCGGCGCCCTCAGGCCCCCACGCAGGAGTTGAAACCGCTACCGACGGGGTAGGTCCCGATGCCGGCCAGCGTGAGGGCGATGCCGGCCAGGAAGGGCACGGCCAGGGCGGCGTTGGCGAGCCCGCGGTTGCGTACCGGCGCCACCTCCAGCAGCACCATCGCCCCCAGGCCGGCCAGGAAGCCGCCGACGTGCGCGAGGTTGTCGATCTGGGGGTTGCGGGAGGCGATGAACAGGTTGAGCAGCAGGACCAGCAGCAGGTTCTGCAGGGGCACGGCGCCGCCGGCCTGGCGGCGCCGGAAGAAGAACGCCACCAGCGCCCCGAGCAGGCCGAAGATCGCCCCGGAGGCGCCGACGCCGAGCTGGGTGTGGCTGAAGGCGAAGCTGGCCGCGGCGCCGACGAAGCCCGCGCCGACGTAGAGCGCGACGAACCGGGCCCGGCCCAGGAGGTTCTCCAGCGTCGGCCCGAACACCCACAGCGCCCAACTGTTGAACGCCCAGTGGAGCAGCCCGCCGTGCAGCACCATCACGGTCAGCAGGCGCCACCACTGGCCGGACTCGGCGATGGCGGCCGCGTTGAGCGCGCCGAGCCGGCACAGCGCCCGCGTCGACGGTTCGAGCAGCCCGAACCCGCCGCCGCTCAGCAGCGCCGTGACGATCAGCATCAGGGTGTTGATGCCGAGCAGGGTGATGGTGGCCAGGGGCCGCTCCTGGCCGGGCAGCCCGCGGACCCGCACGCGCGAGCGGGCGTCGTCGGGGCAGAGCTGGCCGACCGGGGCCGGGTTGGAGCACTCGCCGCAGATCGGCCGTCCGCACCGCGAGCAGCGCAGGCCGGTGGGGCGGTCCGGGTGGCGGTAGCAGACGGTCGGGGCGGTCTGGTCGGCGAGCGGCTCCGGGCGGTCAGTCAACTCGGCTCGGCTCCTTGGCTTGGGAGCCCCCAGCATGCCAGCTTTGGTCGCCGTGGGTTGGGCCGGCCGGGGCCCCACCCTTCCTCCGAGAAGTACAGTCGGGCGGGTGAGGCCCCGGCCGCCCCTTTGGCGCTGCGGCTGCCTTGCCCGACTGTCAGCGGGCCAGGAACCCCGGGATCGCGGGGATCTTCAGCTCGGGGGGTGGGGGGAGGTCGGAGCCTGAACGGAGGGCGTCGACGGTGCTGATGGTGTGGGCGGCGATCTCGTCCCAGGACAGGGGGGCGACGGCCGCCTGGCGGAGGGCCCGGCGGCGGTCCCGGTCGCGTTTGAGGGCGCCCTGGATGGCGCGGGCGAACTCGGAGGGGTCGCGGGCGATCCACACCAGGCGGCGCAGCTCCTCGGCGCCGGCGACCTCGGTGGTGACGACCGGCAGGCCGGCGGCGAGGTAGCCGAAGAGCTTCTCCGGGACCACCGCCCTGGTGGCCGGCGCGACCTGGTGGGGGGCGATGGCGACGTCGGCGGCGGCCAGGTAGTCGGCGAGCAGGCCGTAGGGGCGCGGGCCGATCACGTGGACGTTGCGCAGCCCCGACACCAGCGGCAGCAGGAAGTCCGCGGCGGGACCGACGAACACGAAGCTCGCGTCCCCCAGCCGGTCGGCGGTGCCGCGGATCAGGCCGACGTTGAGGTAGGCGCGCATCGAGCCGGCGTAGATCACCAGCGGCCGGGGAAGGTCGGCCAGCTCCACCGCTGGCGTGCCACCCGCCAGCCCCTGGTCGGCGCCGACCGGGTGCAGCACGGTCCGCGGGTTCAGCGCCGCGAGCTCGTCGCGCAGCTCGCGGGTGCCGGCCCAGACCAGGTCGGCCCCTGGGAGCTGGGCGCGGTACACCTCGTCGAGGGCCTCGTGCTCGTCGGCGCCGGCCGGGTAGGCGGCGCGGGCGTCGCGGCGGAGGATCGCCACCCGCGTCACGCCGCGGCCGCCGAGCCGGCTGGCCAGGTCGCCGGCGAACGGGTTGACCAGGCCGTGCAGCATGAGCAGCGGCCGCGCGAACGCCTGCTCGCGCTCCAGGATCGCGACCGTGGCGTCCAGGGCGGCCTCCCGCCGGTCGGGACTGGCCGTGGGGGCGAACAGGAACACCCCGTCGTCCTCGACCCCCCGCAGGCGGCGGAGCTGGTTGGCCATGTCCTGCTCCCAGCGGGGGTCGCGGAAGCGGGTGCGGAGCTGCGCCGGGTCGACCGGCGGCTGGACGTGGAACACCCGGGCGACGCGAGGGTGGCGCGCCAGCGCCCGGCTGAGCAGCTCGTCCCCCCTGCCGTACAAGCCCCAGTCATCAAAGGCCCAGGTCTTGAGCACGTTGTAGGTCGGCTGCTCCGCCAATCGACTCTCCTCGCCGCGGGGACGGCGCGCATCCTACCCGGGTTGCGAGGAGCTCTCGGTGTCCAGGTCCAGCGCCAGCGAGTTGATGCAATAGCGCTGGCCGGTCGGCGCCGGGCCGTCCTCGAAGACGTGGCCGAGGTGGGAACCGCAGCGCGCGCAGGTCACCTCGGTGCGGACCATGCCGTGGCTGTGGTCGGGATGCAGCTCGACCCCGGCCGCGTTGGCCGGCTCGGTGAAGCTCGGCCAGCCCGTCTTGGAGTCGAACTTGGCGTCGGAGCGGAACAGCTCGTTGCCGCAGGCGGCGCAGCGGTAGACACCGTCCTCCTTGGCGTAGGTGTACTTGCCCGTGAACGGTGGCTCGGTGCCCTTCTGGCGGAGCACCGCGTACTGGTCGGGGGTCAGCAGCTCGCGCCACTCCTGCTCGGTCCGCTCCACCTCTGCCATAGTCCCTCTCCTCCTTGGGTGAATCCTCCGTCAAGGATAGAGAGGCGCTGCCGGCGGGGCCTTAGTACTCTGCCGCCATGACGAACCCGCCGCCGCTCCCCCGCTACGGCGAAGCATCCCTCGCCGACCTGCTGCCGTCGCTGCTGGCCGCGCTCGACGTGCCGGGCGCCCCCAACCCGCTCGGCGTGGAGCCGCTCCGCCGCGTCTGCCTGCTGGTGGTCGACGGCCTCGGCTGGGACCTGCTGCTGGCCAACCGGCAGGCGGCGCCGTTCCTGGCCGCCGCCGCCGAGCAGGCCATGCCGCTCACCACCGGCTTCCCGGCGACGACCGCGACCAGCCTGGCCTCGATCGGCACCGGCCGCCCGCCGGGCGGTCACGGCCTGGTCGGCTACACCATGGCCCTTCCGGGGATGGAGCGGGCGTTCAACTGCCTGCGCTGGTCCCCATACGGCCTCGGGGGGGCCAAGGACCTGCGCGACCGGGTCGTCCCGGAGCGGCTGCAGCCCCAGCCGACCGGGTTCGAGCGGGCCGAGGCCGACGGCGTCGAGGTCACCCTCGTCGGCGCCGGCGAGTACGCCGCCTCCGGCTTCACCCGCGCCGTCCTGCGCGGCGGCAACTACTGGCGGACCTTCTCGCTCGGCGACATCGCCGCCGGCGCGTCACGCTGCCTGGCCAAAGGCCGCCGCAGCCTGGTGTACGCCTACCATCCCGACCTGGACCGGACCGGGCACGTCCGCGGCGTCGCCGGCGACGCCTGGCGGCTGGAGCTCGCCCACGTCGACCGGCTGGCCGCCCAGCTCGCCGAGCGGCTGCCCGGCGACGCCGCCCTGGTCGTCACCGGCGACCACGGCATGGTCGACCTGCGGCCGGAGCAGCGCGTGGACCTCGCCGACCAGCCGGAGCTGGCCGCCGGCGTACGGCTGCTGGCCGGCGAGGCCCGCGCCCGCCACGTCCACACCAAGCGAGGCGCCGCCGCCGACGTCCTGGAAGCCTGGCGGGCGCTGCTGGGTCACGACATGTGGGTGGTGCCCGGTGAGGAGGCGGTGGCGGCCGGCTGGTTCGGCCCGCAGGTGCCGGACGAGGTACGGCAACGCATCGGCGACGTGGTGGCGGCCGCGTCCGGGCCGGTGGGGGTGGTGCAACGGGAGGTGGACCCCACCCAGGCGCTGCTCACCGGCCACCACGGCTCGATGACCGCGGCCGAGCAGCTCGTCCCGTTGCTGCTGCTGCGCGGCTGAGCCGGCCGGCTCAGCCGCGCCGGCGGCCGGTGGCGAGGCGGGCCAGCGTCCCCGCGGCGGCCAGCAGCAACGCCACCGGCAGCGCGCAGCCGCCCCCCACCGCCCCTCGCCTGGCCCTGGTGCGCCAGGGCCCGCGTACCGGCGCCTCGTCCGCGTAGTTCGCGTCTTCCTGCCAGTCGGGGATGCCGTCGTCGTCTCTGTCCATCGTTGCCTCCGCTGTCACGCCGCCGTCCGGGACCGGCCCCGGGAACCGCAGCGCCGCGCCAATCCTACCGGGCCGCGCGGACGCGCTCGACGTGCGGTGCGGCCCCGAGCCGCTCGTACACGGCCAGGGCCGCCGCCCGCAGGTGCGCCGCGTCGGCGTCCGCGGCGACCGCGGCGAGCCGCTCGCCGGTCAGCGCCGCCTCGAAGACCGCGCCCATCCGCCCGAAGGCGTCCAGCGCACGTCGCAGCAGCGCCTCGGCGGCCGAACGGTCGCCGGCGGCCGCACGAGCCAGCCCCTCCGCCCGGTCGCTCGCCGGCCCGGCGAGCGCCAGCCCGCCGGCTGCCGCCCGCGCCCGCGGCAGGAAGGCGACCAGCGCGTCCCACTGCTCGAGCGCGGCCAGGGCGTCGAGCATGGCGAGCACCTCGAAGGCGTTCTCCTCGGCGTAGACGGCGCGGCCGGCCATCCGCTCGGCCAGCTCTCTGCCGGCCAGCGGGTCGCCGCGGGCGACGTGGTAGCGGGCCACCAGCGCCTCCGCGAGCCCCGGCTCGTCGAGGTCGGGGGTGAGCGTGGCGGCCAGCTCGGCAGCACGGTCAAGGCGTCCCTGGTGCGCGAAGGCGATGGCGGCCACGACCGGGCCGCCGCGGACGTAGGGGCAGCCGATGCCCGGCTCGCGGGCCAGCGCCTCCAGGTGCTCGCCGGCGGGCGCCTCCAGCTCCGCCCAGCGCCCGGTCAGCGAGCGCGCGCTCAGGACCGTGTAGGTGCTGTGCATCAGCTCGTGCGGGGACAACGCCCTGGCGACCTGGAGGGACCGTTCCGCGTAGCCGGCGATCTCGTCGAGCTCGCCGGCGATCTCCATCAGGAACAGCGCGTTCCAGAACAGCGCGAACGCCTGCTCGGTGCCTTCGAGCCGGTCGGCCAGCAGGACGTCCCGGCGCGCCATCGCCACGGTCACGTCCCAGGCGCCGGCCATCGACTGGAGGAGCCCGTAGGTCCGGTAGGCCTGGCTGAGCAGCGCGGGGGCCCCGATCGTCTCGGCGACCTGGACGGCCGCCGCGGCGAAGCGGACGCGCTCGGCGAGCGGGAGCGGGTCGCCGAGCGGCGACCACGCCCAGCGCAGGCCGACGTTGCCCTTCAGGACGGTGAGCCAGTTGCGCGTCTCCTCGTCGGCCGCCACCTCCAGGCCCTCGTCGACGAACCGCTCCATCAGCGCCGGGGTCGGCTTGACGCGGAACCCGCCCCATTTGACGGCGGCCATCCGGCTGGCCATGAGGCAGATCCGCGCCCGCAGCGGCTCGGCTCCCGGCGGCTCGCGCAGCCGGTCCAGCGCCGCGATGTACGCCTCGAAGGCCTCGTCGCCGTGGTAGTTGGCCTCGTGGTCGTCGCCGATCGCCGCCAACGCCCTGCCATGCTCGAGGTCGCCGGCGGCGAGGGCGAGCGCCTGCTCGTGCACCTCGAGCGCCTTGGCGATGGCGAAGCGGCGCCGCGCCACCTCGCCCGCCGTCAGCAGCGCCTCGAAGGCGCGTGCACGGACCCTCGCGAATGCCGGGTCGTCCTCGGCCCAGGCGAGGTCGGCGTCCGGTCCCGCCACCGCGGAGCGGTAGTGGTAGGCGACGAGCTCGACGAGCTCGTCGAGGCGCTCGCCGGCCAGCTCCTCCAGCCACGACGCATGCTCGGCGTGGGCGTGGGCGCGGCGCGACTTCGGGAGGCCGGCGTAGGCGACGTCGCGGACGAGCGCATGCTTGAACTGGAACTCGGTCTGCCCGCCGAGCGCCGAGGTCGGCCGCGCCACCACCAGGCCGCGGTCCTCCAGCCGCAGCAGCGCCTCGCGGACGACGGCGTCGCCGAGCGTCCGCACCAGGGGTGCCTGCCAGAACACGCGGCCGACGACCGCCGCCTCCTGGAGCACCCGCTTCTCGACCGGCCGCAGCGCGTCGATGCGGGCGGCGAGCAGGCCGTGGACGGTGTCCGGCAGGGAGATCCCGGCAACCTCGGTCGTCACCCGCCAGCGGTCGCCGTCCCGGACGATCGCGCCGGTGTCCACCAGCCGCAGGACGATCTCCTCCAGGAAGAAGGGATTCCCCTCGGCCATGCGCACGATCCCACCGCGCAGCGCCTCCGGCAGCTCGACCGAGGGGAGGATGCCGGCGATCAGCGCGGTCGCCTCGGGCTCGGGGAGCGGCTGGAGCGAGACCGCGGTGGTCCCCTCGCGGCCGGCCGCGAAGCCGGGATGGGTCTCGGCGAGCTCCGGGCGGGCGGTCGCCACCACCAGCAGCGGGCCCGCCACGCGGGCGGCCAGCCGCGGGAGCATCTCCAGCAGCGGCGCGCCGGCCCAGTGGAGGTCCTCCACCAGCAGGATCGTCGGTCGCCGCACCGCCAGCGCGGTGGCGAACCGCGGCCACGCGCGGGTGAGCTCGTCGGCCACCACTCGCGGCTCCATCCGGTCCAGCGGGTTGCCGGGGAGCGTGATCCCCGCGGTCGTGGCCAGCGCGAACACGGTCCGGTCCAGCTCCTCGCCGGGCAGCGGGAGGGCGGCGAGGATCGCGCGCGCGCCGGCGCGCAGCCGCTCCCCCGCCGTCTCGACCGGATTGTCCAGCGCGATCCCGCAGGCGTCACGCAGGATCTCGCCGAGGGCCCAGTAGGTGATGCCGCGTCCGGCCGCCAGGCAGCGGCCCCTGAGCACCGCGACCTCCGGGTGGCGCTCCCGCACGACCGTGAAGAGCTCCCGCACCAGGCGGCTCTTGCCGATCCCCGCCGTCCCGTACACCAGGGCCATCCGTGAGGTCCCGGTCCCGATCGCCTCGTCCAGGAGGCCCGTGAGCCGGTTGAGCTCGCGTTCCCGCCCGACGAACGGGGTTTCGAGCGCCGCCCGCCGCGGCTCCAGGCCAGGGAGCGGTCCCCGCACCGGGTGGACGAGCACCGGTCTGCCTTGCGCGTTGGGGTCGAGGGCGACCGGCTCGCGGAACCGGATCGCGCGGCGGGCGACCAGATAGGTCCGTCCGCCCGCGAGGATCGTCCCGGGGTCGGCCGCCTGCTGGAGGCGCGCGGCGAGGTTGACGGCGTCGCCCGCGAGGAGCTTCCCGCCGGCCGGGCGGTCGCGCGGCACCAGCACCTCGCCGGTCTCCACGCCGATCCGCATCGCCAGCGCGACGCCGTGCCGCGCCTCGAGATCGCGGTTGAGCGCCTCGAGGCGCTCGAGCATCTCCAGGGCGGCCCGGAGCGCGCGCTCCGCGTCGTCCTCACGGACGGCGGGGACGCCGAAGACCGCCATGACCGTGTCCCCGACGTACCGCTCCAGCGTCCCGCCCCAGGTGGTGACGACCTCCGACATCGCCTCGACGTAGGTGCGCAGCAGCGCACGCAGCCGCTCGGGGTCCAGCCCCTCGCCGGGCGCGGTCGAGGCGCCGACGCCGGCCAGCAGGATGGTGGCGAGCTTCCGCTCCTCACCGAGCTCGACGCGCTCCGGGGCGGGCGGCGCCGCCGCGGCGTCCGCGCCGGCCGGCGCCCGCGGTTGCGGGTCCAGCGACGGGTCCTGGTCCAGGATCTGCCGCTGGAGCTGCTGGAGCGCCGGGCCGGGGTCGATGCCGAGCTCCTCCACGAGGGCGCGCCGCGCGTCCTGGAAGACGTGGAGCGCGTCGGCCTGGCGGCCGCAGCGGTAGAGCGCGAGCATGAGCTGGCCGCGCAGCCGCTCGCGGAACGGGTGCTCGGCGACGAGGGCCTCCAGCTCGCCGACGAGCTCGCGGTGGCGGCCCCGCGCGAGGTCGGCGTCCAGCCGGTCCTCCAGCACCGCGATCCGCAGCTCCGCGAGCCGGAGCAGCTCGCGCTGGGCGAACGACTCGTAGCGGAGGTCGGCAAGCGGGTCGCCGCGCCACAGCGCCAGCGCCTCGCGCAGCCGCGTCGACCGCTCCTCGGGCTCGTCGGGCCGCCGCGCCGCCAGCACCAGCGACTCGAAGCGGGCCAGGTCCAGCTCGCCGGGATCGACCCGCAGCCGATAGCCGGGCGCGTGGGTCCGGATCCGCTCCGCGCCGAGCAGCTTGCGCAGCGCGGAGACGTGGCCGTGCAACGCCGTCGGGGCGCTGGCCGGCGGCGCCTCCCCCCAGAGCGCCTCGACGAGCCGGTCGGAGCCGACCACCTCGTTCCGGTGCAGGAGCAGCATCGCCAGCAGGGCGCGCTGCTTCGCCCGCCCCGGGGTGAGGTCGCGGTCGCCGTCGAGGACCTTGAGCGGACCGAGGATCGAGAACTCCACTGCACGCCGATTCTCGCATGCGTCAGCGCCGCATTAGGAGGGCGTCACCGCCGCGTAAGCCCGTCTCCCGATCCTCTTGCCTCGGAGGAAGGAGCAGCAATGACCGACCAGGTACGCCTCTACGACGCCACCTACCGCCGCTTCCAGCTCGGGGCGCGCCAGCGCGTCCGGCTCGACACCTACGGGCACGACCTGGGCCAGAACGGTTGGCTGACGGTCGACGAGTGGCGGGCCGCGCTGGGCTGGCTGGGGCTCGCGCCCGGGTCGAGAGTGCTGGATGTGGCGTGCGGGTCCGGCGGCCCGGCCCGCTGGCTGGCCCGCACGACCGGCGCCGAGGTCGTCGGCGTCGACAGCAACCGCCACGCGGTCCAGACCGCCGGCGAGCTGGCGCGGCAGGAGGGCCTCGACGCGCTCGCCCGCTTCCAGGAGGCCGACGCCGGCCGGCCGCTGCCGTTCGACGACGCCTCCTTCGACGCCGTCGTCTGCATCGACGCGATCAACCACCTGCCCGACCGGCCGAGCATGCTCAGGGACTGGCACCGGCTGCTCGCGCCCGGCGGGTGGGCGCTGTTCACCGACCCGATCGTCGTCACCGGCCTGCTCTCCAGCCAGGAGATCGCCCTGCGCGCGTCGATCGGCTTCTTCGTCTTCTCGCTCCGCGACGAGGACGAGCGGCTGGTCCGTGAGGCGGGGTTCGAGCTGGTCCGGTGCGAGGACACCACCGCCAGCGTCGCGCTGGTGGCGCGGCGCTGGCACGACGCCCGCGCGAGGCATCGGGCGGAGCTCCTGGCGGACGAGGGCGAGGAGACCTTCACGGGGATGCAGCGGTTCCTCGCGACCGTGCGGGCCCTCGCGGAGCAGCGCCGCCTCTCCCGCTACACGTTCCTGGCCCGCAAGGAGGCGATGCCATGCTGACCGTCGGAAGCGAACTGCTGCTCCAACAGTGGGCGGCCGGGTGGTCGGCGCACGACCCGGAGCGGGTGGCCTCGATCTACACCGACGACTGCGTCTACGAGGACGTGCCGCTGGGTGCGGTCAGCCGCGGCAAGCGGGAGCTGACGGCGCTCGGCCGGCCCTTCCCGCTGTGCGGTCTCGGCGCCAGGCCCCAGGACGCCTTCCCCGACTTCGGGATCGAGCTGACCGCTGGGTTCGTGGCCGGGGACCGGGCGGCGATGGAGTGGGTCATGTCCGGCACCCATGCGCGCGGCCTTCCGGGCATGCCGGCGACCGGGCGGCGCTTCCGGGTCCGGGGCGCGACGGTGCTGGAGCTCAGGGACGGGAGGGTCACCCGCAACAGCGACTACTGGGACATGGCGACGCTGCTCACCCAGATGGGGCTGCCGTAGCGCCGCCCCGCC
>WNFU01007642.1_pt1 | contig 20402 bp, 25 predicted proteins | sample 5400121 | NCBI WGS metagenome assembly WNFU01 (sample SAMN13153360, study PRJNA577476) | soil metagenome | isolation source: 100 cm soil or saprolite under grassland replicate 1 | place: USA:California | collected 2016-06-15 | reverse complement strand
TAGCTTGATATTGATTGTTTCTTTTACATGTTCAGAATATGTAGGAGGCTGTGAAGGTCCGCAAGGACTGGAGCCGCCAGTGAGATACTACTCTTGTAAAAGCGACAATCTAACCAAATTCCATTAACTGGAATTGGGAAAATGTCTGGTGGTTCAGTTTGACTGGGGCGGTCGCCTCGACCGATCAAAAAAAGGGGCGGCTCTATACGCGAGGTAGAGTGTCTAAATCTGGCTGTATGCTGGGAAGTCTGGAAAAACGTAGAAGAATATTTTATTTATTCAAAGCGGATTCCGAACCAAAAGTTGTGAAAGACAATTTATTTTTCGAAGACAATATTTTGTGATTTTGAAACAGATAATCAGCAGGGAAGTTTGATTTTTTTTCAAACCCCTCAACGACTATACGCCGGACATCATTTAATTTTTAAATGATGATGAGATAGTCTGAACTTTGTAGTGATACAAAGCTGGTATTTACTAGCATTAATTCTGATACCTCCACTTTCTAATAATATTACTGGTCCTAATTAAACGAGTCTAACGATTAAAACGACTAGGTTTAGAAAACTATAAGAGGTATTTTTAACTTGGAATTAATGAACATATTTGCCTAAAAAGTAACGGAGGCGTCCTAAGTTGTTCTCAACATGGACGGAAACCATGTGAAGAGTATAAAGGCGAAAGAACAACTGATTGTGAGACTTACAAGTCGAGCAAGGACGAAAGTCTGGCTTAGTGATCCAACAACTTCGTATGAAAGGGTTGTTGCTCAACGGATAAAAGTTACCCCGGGGATAACAGGCTAATCTCCTCCAAGAGTTCACATCGACGAGGAGGTTTGGCACCTTGAAATTGCCAAAAATTATATTTTGTCTTTTTTCTTGAACGAGTTTTTGAATGTTCTTTTATATTTGAAATGTCAAATGTTAGAATTTCCTACCTGAGTATATGTGTTAATCGGGATTGTTCTGGGAGGAGCTAAAATCTCGAAACGAAGAACAGGGATTGTTTTTAATTTCACAAGACCGATTTCGGAAAAAAGTTATTTCGATCAACTTCGAAAGATACTTGAAGGTCCGAGTACGGAAATTTATTTAGGGAAGGTTGGTTCGGAAGAATCTACTCTTTCTCTCCAAATGGTCTTTCGGGGAATAGATTTTTTCCTGTTTCTTTTTTCTCCCCAGAGAGGACGGATAGAGATATCCGCAGAAGTTTTTGAGAAACGTTTTTTCAATCACATCACTCTAACACATTGGATATCCTGTTCAGGAAGACCTGTGAAAAGGAAAGGCTTGCTACTCAGTTCTCTTTTTTTTTCAAGAGAAAATGCTGAGGCGTCTATTAGTTCGTTAGAAAAATATTTTCATCTCCGATGTTCGCTCGTGCGAAAAAGAATGATGAAAGGAAGTATTTGACGAGTGTACATTTCAAATAAAAGTTCAGGATGATTGGAACTTATCCGTTCAATTTCTTTTTGGATGGATTCTTCAATGATCTATAAACTTGTGACAAGAATTTAGGATTTTAAAATTATTTTGAAATCGGGGCTACATATTTGTGAAAATATGTTTAGCATCGGGCTATATACTGGAAAGTCTGTATTTAGGAAACAAAAAAAAGACATAATCTGGCCGATTAGTTTGAACCCAAATTTGTTTCTAGAATTGAAGAAGCGAGGATGAAAATCTTCGCCCGCAGATAATCAGTAGGAAACTCAAATTTATTTTGAGGATCCTCAACGACTATACGCCCGACATCTCAATTTACTTTGAGATGATGAGATAGTCTGAACAGTAATGCGAATTACTGAATAACAATTTGCGATGTCGGCTCACCACATCCTGGAGCTGTAGGCGGTTCCAAGGGTTGGGCTGTTCTCCCATTAAAGTGGTACGTGAGCTGGGTTCAGAACGTAGTTTATTCACTGCGTTAGCCGTTAGTAATAATTGGCTTAGCATTAGCTAATATCGGCGGAATCTTACTTTGGTGGCCCAACTGGCCAAGAAGATAACTCCGAGGGAAGAGTAAAAAGAAGATATTTTTTTTAAAGAAAATTCTATTTTTATTCCCCGTAGAGACTGAAGAAATTCATTTTGAATTTCTGAGATATTTCTTCTCTTTACTTTATGTAAATAGCTCGAGAAATATAATACGCTAACTCCTTTTCAATTTTGTCAGATTGATAAGGATGAAGATATAGTCCATACCTGTAGAAATACAAGGATTCAATATGCGTGAGACAGTTCGGTCCCTATCTGTCGTGGGCGAGGGAAGTTTGAGGGGGTCTATCCTTAGTACGAGAGGAATAGGATGGGTTTGTCAATGGTGTTTCGGTTGTCGTGCCAACGGCATCGCCGAGTAGCTAAACAAATCAAGGATAAGTTCTGAAAGCATCTAAGAGCGAAGCTGTCCCCAAGATTAGACTTCCATTTTCATCACTTTGGTGATGAATAAAAGGTCACTCGAAGATGACGAGTTTGATAGGTCAAAGGTGTACGCACAGCGATGTGTTTAGCCGATTGATACTAATTGACCAAAAAGTAGATTCTATTTCAAAGAAGGTTTCCTCAACCAAAAAAGAAGTAATTGCTTCAAGATTTATTCCGTTTGTTTGATATTGTTCGTCTATCTTTGGTTTGCGTTTGTCTTTTTTATTTTTTTGCCCTTGCGATAATAGAGAGTAGGAAACACCCGTTCTCCTTCCGAACACGGAAGTTAAGTTACTCTTCGGCGACAATACTATAATGGGAAGATAGCGCGTCGCAAGGGCAACAAAGAGAAATGCTAAAAGTTAGGGGATTACTAGATTTCGAATCTTTTCGAAACAGATGAAAAAAAAGTCAAATTTTTGTTCTAGTAAGCGGAGGGATTGATTCTGCTTTTGCTCTTAATTGGGTAAAGAATAAGTTTGTAAACCAACCGGTGGTTGGAATTTTTTTACACTGTTGATCTCCCGATCTCTTTCCTTCGGAAAGAAAGATAGAAATGAGTTGCCGGACGGCCGACGATCTGCTTTCCGCAAAGGAGGTTTCTAGCCATTTTGGAGTTGATTTGCTAGAACTTGATTTGACTGAGGAGTATTTAGCTCAAGTTTTTAACCCTTTTCTCGTTAGCTGTCGAAATGGAAAGATTAGTAATCCTGATATTGATTGTAATGCACAAATAAAATTCGGTTTACTTTTTCGTTTTTTAAATCAGTATTTTCCTAACTTTATCTACCTTGTTACTGGTCATTATGCTGAAATTTCGAAAAAAGATAATGTATTTCTGCTCAAAAAAGGGATAGATAAATCGAAGGATCAAAGTTATTTTCTTTCGACCATTGATCCTAAATATCTTAAAAACCTTCTTTTTCCCCTTGGAGGCATTTTAAAGTCTGAGGTAAAAAAAGAAGTTTCCCGTTGAAAAGTATCGCATCTACTAATGAGACCTTCAACAACGGGCCTTTGTATGGTTGGAAAAATACAGTTTTCTCGTTTTCTCGAAGCCTTTCTTCCCCCTTTAGCGGCCGAAGTGTTTGAAATATCCTCTCAAAAGAAAGTTGGTGAAGTTGATAATTTGTATCCCTTGACCATCGGACAAAGAACAGGTCTTGGATTAGAAAAGTTAGGATATTCAGTTTATGTTATCCGAAAAGATATTAGTAACCAGCGAATTTGGGTTGAATATTCGCATCCGACTTTTCATTTGCTAAAAAAACGATGTTGAATTTCTGAGATTAAATGAATTTGTCAACCTAAGTTTGACACTGGAATGTTTTTTGAAGTTGTTTTTCGCTACCATCAGCCTCCTGTTAATTGTGTTTTGAGAGAATTAAAAAAGGGAATTTTATTTGAAATTGATATTCTTCCAGGTTCACCATCAGTGCTAATTGTTCCGGGTCAATTTGCGGTTTTTTATCGTGGCGATATTTGTTTTGGAGGCGGAATGGTTGTTAAAACTGTTTAGTTTGGCTTAAATGTTGTGAAGGATCCAAATCTTTTTGGTAAATTTCTCTTCGTATTTGCGCGATTCAGAAGTAGTTTATTATTAAATAATGGAAGAAAAGATTGAATTACATAGTTGGTTAAAAAAAAAGTGAATAGAATTTTTTTCCCTTTATTCTCATCGACAAGTAGATTCGGTATCAATAAGGAGCAAAAGAAAGGAACTCTTTTTTATTAATTCAGGAATAGCCGCGGTTCGGATGTATTATTCTCAACTACTTAAAAAAGGAGGAAACTATTTCAGTATTCAACCGGTTGTTCGAACCTCTGATATTGAAAAAGTTGGAAAAAATCCTTGACACCTCACTTATTTTGAGATGTTAGGGAGTTTTTCCTTTCGAAATTACTCTCGAAAACAAGCAATTTTTTTTGCTTGACAATTTCTTACGCGAAAAAAGTGATTAGGATTAAATGTAAGTGATTTAGAAGTTACTTATCTAAAGGGAGATAAGGAATCGAAGAAAGAATGGACAAGGTTTTTACCTGCAGAAAAAATTATCGCTCGCGGACGAGAAGATAACTTTTGAGATCTTGGTTATGGACCTTGCGGACCAAGTTCAGAGATATACTTTTTAAAAGGTGATCAAAAAATTGAATTATGAAACTTAGTTTTTTCGGAGTTGATGAATGACGGCCAGGGTAATTATTCTCCTCTTCCTTATCGAATAGTCGATACGGGAGCCGGATTAGAAAGAATTGTTAGTGCTTTAAAAGGTGCGGTTTTTCCGTTTCAGATTGGAAAAAAATTTCTGTTGCTGACACGACTTAAAAAAGATAAAGTCGTTATCTCAAAAGAAAGTCAAGAGGTTGGTCTTCGGATAGTAGTTGATCATGTTAGAACTATCGGTGAATTGTTGAGAGCAGGAATTCTTCCTCAAGGAAAATCCCAAGGCTATGTTTTAAGGAAATTGATTAGACGGGCAAGTTTTTTGTCTCGTTCTCAAAAACCGTTTATTTATCGTTATTTTGACTTTTTTTTTCCTTCTTCTTTTGATCAGAAACAACTGGTTGATTTTCGGAAAATCATCTTGGGCGAGGAAAATAAGTTTTGGCAGGCGGTTAAAAAAGGTCGGAACATTTTGATCAATTGGTTAAAATTAAAGAAAGGACGAGTGAGTTCTCAGGATGCTTTTCTTCTTTATTCCTCTTTTGGATGCCCGCTTGAAGTTATTGAAAATATATTGAGAGAGAGAAATATTTCTTTTGATCTTCAGGAGGTAGAGAAATTAGTACTGGCCCACAAGATTAAATCAGCGAAAGCAAAGGATAAGATAGAAAGAAAAGATGGAAAATGGTAAAAATAGTACTAGAAAAATTGAGTTACTAAAAAGGTTAGAAAGGGAGTTGGAGTATCGTGTGCGTCATCTTCGGCCGAAAATCATTAATGAACTACGGAGTGCTATTTCACAAAGAGATTTAAGTGAAAATTCAGAGTATGAAGCTGCAAGGGCGGCTCAGTCAGAAAATGAGTTTCGAATTCGTCAACTTGAGATGTTAGTTAATCGTACTTCTGATTCTGGAGGAGAAGCGGGGGTTGTTTCTTTTGATTTTTTGCTGGAAGTCCTTGAAAAAGATAGACCATCGCCTTATAAGCTTAAGCTTAGAGTAGCGGATGAGATCGAGCTAGATCCATTTGCTAATTGTATAACTATTACTTCTCCTTTGGGGAGTCGTTTAATTAACAGCCAGATCGGTGATAAATTACAGATGGGTGATTTTGAGTATAAAGTTCTAGAAAAAAATGAAATCAAATAAGGATATAGCGAATCTAGCTAAAAAAAAGATAGATTCAAAAATAGATTTGAAAAAAGAGAAACAGGGAAAAGGAGAATCTCCAAAATTATTTCTTCGTTTTTCATATCTTTTAGAAGTGAGCTCTCGACATCAATTTTATCTTCCAAAGGGAAAAGAGTATTTTCGTTTGAGTGGAAAACTTTTTTCTGAAGAACAGCCGATTATTGTTCCTGCGATTGCCTTTCGAGAAGAAGAAGGGATAATTTTTGGAAAAGTTGTTTTAAGTGTGGTTCGTTTTTTAAAAGAAAAAAAGGAAATTTCTTTTAAGATTAAGCCGAAAAAGAGAAGTGTAGTAAAAAAGGGTTATCGGAATGTTTCTACACTTTTCCGAGTTGTTGATTTTCTTTTTGAGGGTAAAAAATAATGTTGTTTTGCTCTTTTTTTGAACTATCAGATTTAAATTAATTTTTGGTAGCTTTTTATTAAAGGAGGTTTCTTGAGAAATTTTTTACTGATGGGGACAAAAATATATCTGAAAAACTACTTTTTTTTACTTGCTTCTGCATGCGTTTCTAATTCTTTTGCTTTTGATTTTTTTTCTTCCTTTTTAGGAATTTCTACTAGTTCCCATGATTTTTCGTTAGGAATGAATGTTTTTTTTGTCGAGTTATATTCTTTCTATTCGCGAAGTTTTTATTTCGCTTTTATCTCTGGTTGTTTGGCGGATACGTTTTTTTTCTTTTTCGGTAATCGCGGCTCGGTATATAATGTGATTTTTGCTCTCCGGAAACCACTCAGCGGGATGATTGCTGCGGCGCTTGGTAAGATTTTTTTTTTGATCCGACAAAGATACTTCTTGAGAAAGATTTTTTTCTTTTTTTTTTGTTTTCTTATCACCTTTCTTTCAGGAGTTGTTAGTGAATTATTAATTTCCCCTTTTGGTCTCTGGTTGTATTTTGGTTATGATTTTCAAATCCTGTTTTTCCTTCATCTCCTCAGATTTCCTCTTCTTCTCGTTATAAAAATCATACTTTTTTTTCAAGTTGGAAAGAGATTATTTCTCTCAAATGGTTTGGAATAGTTTTGTGTTGTTTTCGGAGGGCGGAAAAGATTTATCGTGTTAGGGGAAATGTTTTACCAGTCGACTGGCAAATACTCAATTAGTTAAATTGATCCATATTCCTATTTTCCTAAGGGAAATAAAGAAGTTTTTTTTTCCTTCTTCATGTATCCTCGGTAATTTCACTATAGTTGATTGTACCGCCGGAGAAGGAGGGCATACCTTTTCTTTTCTCGATTTTTCATCAAAAGTAAGGGTAATTGCTTTAGAAATTGACTCTGAACAGGTTGTAGAAATACAAAAAAGAAGACGAAAACTTAATATTTCTCAAGAAAGATTGAAGGTTTTTAATCTTAGCTATTCGCAAATTGAAGAAGTAGTTTCTTTCACCGGTTGGACGGTTGAGGCAATATTGTTTGATCTTGGAATATCTAGTTGACAATTAGCTTCTGACCGCGGATTTTCCTATCGGAGAGAAGGAAAGCTGGATATGCGTTTTGATCACCAAAGACAGAAAGTGACTCTTGAAGAACTATTAAGACGGATAGATAAGGATACTCTTGCAAAGAATATTAGAAGATTTGGCGGTGAGAGATTTGCGGGACCAATTTCAAGGAATATTCTTAAGTATGTGAATTCTTCCAAGGTTTCGCAGGTATCTGGCTTGGTAAAATTTATCTCTGAATCTCAACCTGCTTTCTACCGACGCAAAATTTTTCGTCATCCTGCAAAAAGAACGTTCCAAGCTCTTAGGATAATGGTAAATAATGAATTAGAAGAGTTACAAAAAGGGATAAAAAGGGCTCTTGATAGTTTACCTCTTGGAGGAAAAATGGCGGTAATATATTTTCACTCTCTTGAGGGGAAGATAGTTATTGGTGAAGTTAAAAGCTAAATTATTAGAGGCTAAGCATGAGAGGGGGAAATTTTTCGAAAGAAGTTAAAAGGGTACAGCACCTATTAAAATCTGGTTCTTCTTTGGTTAAGGATTTTCTTGTCTTAAAATTTTGTTTTTCTCGTTTACATCTTCGTTTTGCTACCGGAATTCACTTTCAGAGATTTTTTTGTCATAAGCACTTGTCTGAATCATGTAAAAGTATTCTAGTTTTAGATTTTGTAATTTCTGTCCGAAGAAAGCCAAAGTTGGAAGTGGTAAAAAGAAATCTTCTCCGCCGACGAACAACAGCGGCTCTTCGTGCATTTATGTTTGAGCGAAAATGTAATTTTTTACATTGTTGTTTTGAAAATAGCAAATTTTTTTTATTGGATTTGTTTTTTTTATTATCTTCAAGTGCTAATGAAAAAAGCTATTTGCAGATTAAATTAACTATCAAAGGGATATTAGACAAAATTATCGGCAAGTGAAAAAAAAAACTGTCCCCAACTTACGAATAGAAGACGTGTTTAAGATTGAAAAGCATAACCCCCCTATCTTAAGCAGAAGAAATCTGATTTGAATTTTTGTCGTTCTAAAAAAAATTTTTCGGATTCTATTTTTTCTTCTTTCTATCTGGAGTATCGGAGAAACAATTTTTAACTCAAGAATTTTGACTCAAAAGATAGTTTCTATTTATGATTCTACCAATTTTACTCCTGTTGGAAGTAATTTAGAAATCGTTTTCGGCTCCTCTTTTTCTCTTTCGATCAAGCATCACTTTTTTTCACTTTCAGCAACGAATGAGGTATCTGAATTTCCTTATTTATTAGTTGATAGTTGGGGAAAAAATTTTTGGTTGGTTCATTCAGTTTTTTTTGCTTTTTTTGTTTTTCCTATCAGCTGGCTTCTTTTTTTATTAATGAATACTTTTTCGTTTAGCTCATTAGGAATTTTATTTTCGCTTTTTTTGGTTACTGCAGTTCTCAAGTTTACCGTTATTCAAGGTGTTTCTCAAGAAGACCAGCTAAAATTCCAACGAATAAAGGAAAAAACTAAAGAAATTCAAAATCGTTATTCGTATCTTAATAATCCAACGGCAAAAGAAGATATGCAAAAAGAGATTATTGGTTTGTATAAGCGGGAAAATTTTAATCCACTTTCTAGTTTATTCTCAACCTTTGGATCTTTTCCTCTTCTAATCGCGATGTTCTTTTCTCTTCGGGTACTTCGTGCTGTAAAAACTGCGTCTCTCTGATCTTTTTCTTTGCTCGCGGAACCCTATTCGGAAATTATTTCTAACCATCATCGTTTAGGGTATCTATTTTTTGTCTTTTTTTATTTTATAATTCAGGTTATAGTTGTTGTTGCTCCTTCCCTTTTCAACAAAAGAGAGAAAATTCTTGCTCAGGAAAAATCCGGGCTTGGTGAATGATATCGAAAAAGTTTTTTCTCCTTACTTAGTTCGTCGTTTCGGGAAAACCTCCTTCAACTTTCTCTATCGCTATTTTTCCTTTTTATTATCTTGAAAGCTCCGCTTGGTTTAGGGATTTATTGGACTATTTCTCTTTTTCTTCAGCTTGTCCAACTATTTTGAACACAGTATTTTTCTTTTCAAAAAAAGAAAAAGCGTAAACAATCTTAATTGTAAAAATGTACTTTGAGAAAGACAATATCTTTGGATTAGCAACTCTGAATGCGGTGCAGGCGCTGTCGTTGGTAAGGTTGTCAGGAGATGAGGTTTTTAAGTCAATTCAGCCTCTAATTAAAGATGAGAATTTTGGAAAGGAAAAGCGAAGTGCGAGGTTAAAAAAGTTATTTCTTGATTCATCTCTAGTCGAAAAAGTGATAGTGTTATCGTTCCGAGCTCCCCACTCCTATACTGGAGAAAATATGCTTGAAATTATTTGTCACGGAAGTCCGTTGCTAGTAGATCGTCTGCTAGAGAGATTATCTGAAATAGGATTCCGGCAAGCCGCACCAGGCGAATTTACTTTTCGTGCCGTGAGAAATAAGAAAATGAGTATTTTTCAAGCCGAAGAGATTAATAATCTTATCAGATCACAAGGAGTTTTCGCTTTAGAGAAAGGACTTCTTTCTCTTCAGATTGATCGGAAAACAATCGTACTGAATGGTTTTAAAAAAAGAATTCTTTCTCTTCTCTCAGTGATTGATGCAATGGTAAATTTTCCTGATCAGATGAGCGACCAAAGAGAAAAAGTTTTTCAAGAAGGTCAAATTCTCAGCAAAGAGATTTCTGATACTTTTATTAATTTTCAAAAGGAGAGCCATTTTTATTATCAGGCAAGGGCGAACCATAAATTTCGGGTAGCGATTGTTGGAAAACCAAACGTTGGAAAGTCATCTCTTTTTAATTTAATTTTAAATAGGGAAAGGGCTATTGTTTCCGAGTTTTCGGGGACAACTCGCGACGTAATTGAAGCTGATGTTGATATTGGAGGTTTAATTGTAACTCTTGTTGACACTGCGGGGATCGTAAAGGCAAAAACCGATGATTTTTTGTTAAATCAGATGGTTAGTAGATCTTGCCAAGCCATCCAAGGAGCAGATTGGGTTCTCTTTATTTTTTTTTCTGGGGATTTTAACGAGGAAGATGAAGAGATTTTTCAGTATGTTAAAAAGGTAAAGCCACATTCTCATAGTCTAGTGGTAAGTAAAACTGATCTGGGAAATTTTTCTCAGCTCTGACCGTCGTTACCCTTTTGAAAGAAATACCCAAAGAAAAATTTTTTATTAACAAGTTCTTTAAACGGAAAAATAAAAGATGTCGAAAATTTACTTCTCAGACTAGTACAACAGAGACAGGAGGCCTTTTCTCATTTGCAAAAAGATCTCTTATTCGAAAAGTATTGAGTAGAAAAATACATTGTGAATATCTCTTCGATTGCGAATTCAATTCTCACCTTTGAAGGTAAGGATATCATGTATTTTTATTCCCAATTCCAAGTCTTAGCTGAAATATTTTCTCGCTTTCTTTCTCAAGATCAGGAAGAAAATATTGATTACGAAAGAAATATGTTTAAACGTTTCTGTATTGGAAAGTAGAAATAAATAAGGGTTGTAACGGTTTATGAAAGAGAAAATTTACGCTGAATATATCGGAAGTGATGAAAGCGGAGTTGGTGATTATTTTGGTCCTCTGGTAGTCGCCGCGGTAAGCTGGAGCGATAAAATTGATTCAACATTAAGAGATAAAGGGATTAGAGTGAGAGATTCTAAGACGTTAAGTAATAAATACATCAATTGGGCAGGAAAAAAGTTAATTTCATTTCTTGATTTTGAAGTCTTTATTTTTGATAATCCTCTTTATAACAGAATGATTGAAATGGGCTTTAACCAAAATGTTCTAAAAACACTGGGCCATTTAGCGGTGATTAGTTTGCTTCTCAAACAAAGAGGCAGAAGAAAAAGGATAATTGTGGATTCTTATGCGAATTTTAAAAATATTTCTAAGTATCTTTCCCAACTTTCATCTCTCCGAGCTACTTTTTCGGCTATCAATCTTAGTATACCGATTATTTCTGAGTGAATTTTTGTCAAAAGAGCAGAAGAAAGTTATGCAGGAGTTGCTGCCGCCTCGATGATTTCTCGGTTTTTTTTTCTACAGGAAATGGATAAGCTTAGTAAAAAGGCTTCGCTAAGACTACCATTGGGAAGCGGAAAAAATACTACTGATTTCTTGCAAAACATAGTTGTTATAATAAGAAATAAACAGAATTTTGCCAATTTTATCAATCGTTTCGCAAAGTTCCATTTTAGACTGACGAGATTTTTTTTGGATAAAAATAAAAATAGGTTACAAAATTAACAAAAGTAATTTTGTAAAATCCGCGATAAGAAGCAGGATAGGATTATTTTTTTGAGAAACAAAAAAATAAGAACAATCGGATGGTTAGAATTAGATTTAAAATTGAAAAAATTTATGAAAAAAAATAAGGTTGGGCTGAAAGAATTGGTGTGAATCGGTTTTAATTATACCTGCGGGATTTCCTTTCCGATGGTTTTTTCAAGCATCTTTTCTGGTCCGAATGGGGTTGGAGTTCACATGTTTTGATTAATTCTGCTCGGCGGGGGAATTGCCTGAGTAAGCGGGGTCGCTTTCATGCGTTGTTCTCAGCTTTACCATAGTTTGAACGGCGGTGCCTATGTATATGTGAGAAGTAATTTTGGTCGCTTTTTTGGCTGATTGATTGGGATTTTTCAATACATCTTTTTACCCTTTGCGACGGTGAGTTGAATAGTTTCGATGATTGCCTTTAATCTTAAGAACACTCCTTTTTATGCCTGATTGTTAGGTTTTATTCATAGCGAAGCTCTAATTGATTTTTACTGTAACTCCTTTGGAATAATTCTCTACATAATTGTGTCCTCGATGATTATTTTAGGGTTTAAAAAATTTAGAAATTTTTTTCACTTTTCTGCTTTTGTGAAATGGGTTTCTACTTTTTTCATTATTGTCTGTGTTACATTCGTTGCGTTTAATAATTTTGGGGAGAATTCGAAAGCTATTTTTAGTAATGTTCCGACAATCACGTGGAGTAGCGCGCGCGAGGGGTTTGTTACTTTTTTCTTTTTTTTTCTTGGATTTGAAACTTATGCTACTATCACTCATAATGTAAAAAATCCAAAAAAAACGATTGGTAAATCGATTATTTTGGTGCTGCTCCTTTCGACAATTTTCTATTTACTAATTTCCTTTTTAATTGTAGTTGGTTTGAGAGATTTTTCCGGAATAGATAACCCTGTGAATTTCATTGTTTCTAAACTTACCCGCGAGATAGGAGTAATAATTTTAATTATTGCTATTCTTTCCTTGAAGTTAAATGCGGTTTCCCAATCGTCTCTTTATGCAGCCGCAATGCTCGAACCTCTTGCAATTGAAGGATATATCAGCGAGAAATTGGCAAAGTTAAACAAAGACCGAGTGGCAGTCAGAGCCTCTATTTTTCATATTATCACTTCTGTTATTTTTTCGTTTATCTTTCTCATCGTTCCTTTTTTAGTGACTCGTTCAACGGTGAGTTATGCCTCTGTAATAGAATTTTCGGTGATTCTTATGGTGGTTGTTCATTTATTTGTTCTCTTGTCTGCTATCAAATTATCCTTGAAGAGATTAATTAAGAGAAATTGAGTTTGGATATTCTTATGAACTTTAGTAGCTGGTTTTTTTGTATTTTTAATTGGGATGTATATTTGGGATAAGTTTGCTGCCTTCTTTATTGATTTTGCAAGCCTTCCACCGAAAGAGCTTGATCTAAATATTGTTAAGCGAGTCCAAGCACTACTTTTTCTGGGGATATTTTTTTTTTCTCTGCTTTGGTATCGTTTATATTATCTTCCTATTCATCGTTATCGGATGATTGGTGAACCAGAACTTCAGAAAAAGTTAGATGAAATGTTTGTTTTGGATTCATCTGATATTTATTCAACTGCTTAATTTTTTAATTTATCTGTTGTTTTAGTTCGCTTATTCATCTTTCATTTAGAATTTTTTCTCGAGAAGATATTTTTTCAAGAATAAACTATGTTAAGAAAACGATGACACAGGATTTTTTTGTTGATTTTTTAAGATCAATTTATCTTAAAAAAAAAGACAAACTTGGTTTTAGAACTGATTTGATTGAATTAGGTCTGAAAAAAGGACAAACAGGATACAGCTTAAGGGATATAAAGGCTAAACAAGAAGTACCTGCGTTTGATGTGACTTTGAAGGCTCCGGCGAAAGGAAAAATTACTTCTGGAAAGCAAGTAAAGAATTCTTTCTTTCAAGGAGGAGTTATTTTTCCGTTTACCGATAAGCAGGATTTTTTTCGCCGTTCGCTTTTTTTTTATACTGAATCCAGCTCTCCTTTGGTTTCTTTGTTTGATCAACCAGTAATGGTAAAAAAGATTGGGGTTTCTGACGCTCAATTTACTTTCAAGAATCTAGAATTTGTTCTTGTTGTGATTCCTCATGACGAGATGATGCGAAAGTTTCAATGGGTGTGACTGACAAAAGAACAGGAGATTTTAAAACCAGATGAAGAAATAGGCCGATGTCAGAACGGAGCAGAGTCTGGATTTGGTTTTTGGTTAGTTATTTTTGTTCTTGTTTCCGGTTCGCCCTCAGAATCATTGCGAAAAAAGTTCAGCTATGTACGCTTAAAAAGTTATAACGAGATTCTTCAAAAGGGAACAGATTTTGTTACAATTGTTCTAAAGGAGTAGAGGGAAAATTTTGTTTGAATTAGGGGAAGTTTTAGTAGCAGAGAAACAGAAGGAAGAATTTAGTTTGAATTTAGATTGGGCGGCTAGTAAGTTATGTTAATAGATAAGAAAAGAAAGGGAGTGGAAAATGATGGAAAAAGATAAGCAAAGGACGAGTGATCAAAAAAAAGTTTGATCTTGCTGCCCGCGAAGCGGAATGAGTGATAATTGAATAGATGGAATTGCGAACTCTTTTAGAAATTTACTGAAGGCTTTTTTTGTTTTTGTTAAAAGTGTTTTTTGGAAGCCAAGGTCTTCTTCTTGTTCTTCTTGCTGCCCATGTACTTGTTCAGAATGTACTTGCAATAAATGCACCTGTCCCGAGGGTACTTGCGCTTGTGATGAGACCGAAAGGGCTTGTTCGATAAAACCGAATTTGAAGGAGGAAGAAAAAAATTTTGAGGAAGATAAAACTAAAAAGAGCAAAGATTCTTCCTCTTCTTCTCTTATCACCGAAGCTTCTTTCAAGGATGTTAGAAAATCCTCAAAGAATAATAAAAAGAGATAATTTTTTCTTTTATCTTTAAAGGAAAATGAAAGGGTCGTCGGAGGAATTTTGGGTACCGATAAAATCTGTGGCTCCTGGTTCCCTTTTTGATTTTCAAGGGGAAAAGCTGATTCTTGTTTCCGTTGTTATTAGCAAGCGAGCCCGTGGGAAGGCGTTGGCAATAGTTACTGCCGAGGAACTTAGGAACCAAAAGATTAAAAGGTTGTCTAATTTGCCCGCGCATAAAAAAGTTAAAGTGTTTTCTTTGTCGAGTAAAAAACAATTTAAAGTTATTTCTTGACGAAAGGAGAGAGTTATTTCTTGTTCTATTTCTGATCCGACTAATATACTTGAATTATTTCCGGATAAGATAAGAAAGAAGTATCTTTATCTTTCCCCAGGGGTAACTTTCCGAGCGGTTTTTTTTCGAAAAGAACTGATAGATATTATTCTTCCGCCGACTGTCGAGTTGACTGTTAAAGAAATTCTTGCCGAGGTAGGAGATAGAAGAAGAAGAATTTTAACTAATACCGGATTAAAGCTTCTTTGTCCAGCTTTTGTTGATATCGGGGATGTAATTTGAGTATCTAGTACGGAAGAGACTTATCTTAGCATTTCGAAGAAAAAATAGGATATATAAAATAAAAAATAAATGTTTTCGCGATTTTTTACCAAGGTTCTGTCAATTTTGATGACAGGTTTACTTTTCCTTGGAGGTGGACTAGTTCTTCTCTCTGTTCCGAAGGCAGAAATCAAAGTCACTTTTCCTGGCAAAGACAAGATTCCACTTTGCCGGAAAAACTCTGCTGAGTCTGAATTTTGTTTTATTCCTCACCGAAAGATCTTAGATGGTAATTTAGTGACAAAGTATATCGTTTTAGTTAATCAACTGCTTAACGATATCTGTTTTAATGAAAAAAAGATGGATCGGTATTTTTCCAAGGAGATTAAAGACCAGATTATTTATCTCCAGCAAAAGAAAAGGGATGTTTGAAATGGTAATTGATCTTCTTTTTCTTATCGAAAGGATGGTCAAAAAGGCGATCTTACAAATAAAGAGCAGCTTCCCTTTTCTCTTTACAGAGACATCAGTCGGTTAGATTTTCGATTGTTTTGGTTTCCGCAGCAAGGAATTGTTAGTGGTTTTTCTTCGGTTCTTGCTAATAAGTATGTTTTTTACTTTTCGGTTGACTCGAAATTTTTTTTCTTTTCGCAATCACTTTTTTTGGCAAATGGTTTAATTTCGATTAGCGACTTAGTTTCTAATAGTTTTTTGGTTGGTGATAACCTAAAAAGGGTTTATAAAATGGTTCATCTTCAAAAAATAATTAAACTAAGGTAAAAACAAAAATGCTGTTGCTGGCTGGAGTAATTTTACTTGACAACAAAATCTCTTTCCTTCGAGAAACGACTGATATCAGGGGTTAAAAAAAAATGAATTAGTTTCCTCAGCTCTCAATTTGATAAGAATTATTTTCTTGTCTGTCTAAAGAGGATTAAATTAAACTACTCACAAACTGTTTGTTGTCCTCCGATAGCAAAAATATTTCTTCCGTTAAAAGTTGTTTCTCCTCATCAAATAAGAGTGATAATTTTAGGTCAGGATCCGTATCCGGATTGCCAGATTACTTCAGGAATCGCTTTCGATGTGCTTGATTACAAAAAGAATCTTCCTTATAGTTTACGCTTACTAATGAAGAAGACTAGTCGTGATCTGGCAGTTCCGTTCTTAAAGGTGGTGAAAAACTTGCGTCTTCGAAATTGGTTGGAACAAGGAGTCTTTATTTGAAATATTGTTCCTACTGTCACTTCTGGTCTTCCTCTTTCTCACCATGTTTTGGGTTGAGAGAAATTTAGTTGTGAGTTGATTCGTTTTATTTTGAATAATTTCTCTGAAATTCCCGTTGTTGTGATAGGTAGTTATGCAAAAAAATGATTAGAGCAAGAAAAAGTCCAACCTCTTAATTGTCTTTTTCTTCCTCACCCCGCAGGAATTAGATATAATCCGCTACTAGCGGCTAAATTCTTTAATATCAATTTTTTTCGCTGGATCGAAGAAAAACTGCCACAAAGAAGTAAAGGAACGATTAAATGACTGAACCATTAGTAAAAAATATAAAGTTTAATCTTATTGCTCTTTTAGTCTCTTTTTTCACCTCGACGATTTTACTGTTTTCTCTCATTATTTTTCCTGTTTTTCAATTTTCCTTGGTAAGAGTCAGTCTTGAACTTTTAATGATCAGATTAATCGTTTTCATCGTTCCTGATTTTTTTATCCTTACCATGGTGCCGATTTTTTCAGAAATTATTCTTCTCTTAGTTTTTCCTTTTTACGGAGATCTTTTTTATCTTCCGATTATTATTTTATCCGCCTGGGGTTGTTTTGGTATTATGCGACTAAGTTATTTTTTAATGTCTTTGGAAAAGGGAAAAAATTGATTTTTACTTCTTCTTTGTATCCTTTTGTTCAATTTTTTCTTTTTTTTTTCTTTTTTCTATTGGGTGACGAAGTTAAATCTTTATCTGATCCTTTTTTGTGTTAGCACTTTATTTTTTCCGTTATTTTTTTTTTGAAAGCAACAAGGAATACTTTTGGTTTTTTTATTGGTTTTGTTAATGAATTCTTGAAATTATCTTCTGATGCCTTTAATGAGTATTGTGGACAGTAGACTTTTAGTTTTAATTAACTACGATTTTTTGATTTCCATTCGAATAGCTAAATTACCTTTGAATTTTGTTTTTGATTTTTTTATCCTGTTTCCCACTTTAGTTCTTCTTATTAAGACGAGAAGAATCGTTTTCAAGCAAAACACAGGATACATGTATAATCCCAGTTTGTCTGGAATTTAAAATTTAAGAAGTTTTGCTTAGTTAGCTCAGCGGTAGAGCAGTCGGCTGTTAACCGACCGGTCATAGGTTCGAATCCTATACTAAGCGCAAAAAAAAAAAAATGGTAGTAGTAAAAAAAGAAGAAACCTTTAAGGTATTGGTATTTGGGGACGTCTTTGGCCGAGTCGGGAGACAACAAATTAGTTTTAAGCTTTCTGAGCTCCGCCGTCTTTATTCTCCTGATTTGATTATTGCTAACGGGGAAAACGTAACTCATGGGAGTTCAATTTCTTATAAGCATTATCTATTCTTAACTAATTTAGGAGTTGATGTGATTACAAGCGGAAACCATATTTTTTCCTTGCCGGAGACAGTTACTTATATTTCAGAAGTTGACAATCTTATCCGTCCTGCGAATTGGGGTCGTTTTGCTCCTGGTAATGGATCGGTGGTGATTTTTAAAAAAGGGAAAAAGGTAAGAGTAACTAATTTGATTGGTCGGGTATTTATGTCACGGGCTTACGAAGATGTTTTTGCCTGTTTAGAAAAGTTGGTAAGTTTAAGCGTTAATAAGCAAGAAGATTTGCATTTAGTTGATTTTCACGCTGAGGCGACTGCAGAAAAAAAAGCGCTAGCTTTATTTTTTGATGGAAAAATTAGCGCTCTTTTTGGTACCCACACTCATGTTCAGACTAACGATGAAGTTATTCTTCCAAAAGGTACTGCCTTCATCACTGATATAGGAATGGTCGGAGCAATAAATTCAGTTATTGGCGCTGACCCTGCCGGGGTTTTGCTTCGGAGCCGAAATAATCTTCCTGCGAGAATTATCCCTGCCCTTGGTCCAGGAATGCTTAACGCAATTCTTTTGGAATTTGATCGAAAGACGAATCGGGCTTTAGTTATCAAGAAAATTAGGTGGGAAGATTAGTTTTGGTTGAGTAATTTTTATTTTTTCAATCATTTTCTTGATTAGTACTTTTTTTGGTTCATTTGAATTAAATTCTCAAATTCCCCGCTTTTTTTTTAAATTAATAAATAACTGGTGATACCTTGAGTTGATTAGTTCAAATTTTTCTTTATCTATTAGATCTAAATGGTTTACCTCGTGATTTATCTCGGCCTCTTTTCTTTTTTTTATTCTTTCCTTAAAACTTTCGTAGCTGGTATAAAGAATAAAGGTGAGATCTGGTGTTTTTATTTCTCCAAGTTGGTGAAGGCGGTCAATAATGTCTTTTATTTCCTGTGAATCTCCCCCTTGGTAGACGGATGTAGAGTCGATATAACGATCACAAATGATTATTTTTCTTGCTTTTAGTGCTGGTCTGATAATGCTATCGAAATGCTGAATCCGTCCCGCGATGAATAATAAGAAATCAAAAATAGTACTTGCTCTTTCGTTTTGCTTTAGTGTACCATTGGAGCTTTCTTCGATTAGATTTCATAACTTAATTGACAGAGATGTGTTTTTTGGTTCTTGGGTAAGAATAATTTTTTTTTTGCCAAATATTTTTTTCAATAGCTTAGCAAGGGTTCTGGAAAGAGTAGTTTTGCCACTTGTTTCTCCTCCTTCGAGGGTGATTAATATTCCTGCGGGCAATTTTTCGGAATACTGATTCGCGGGAAAATATTTTGCTATAATCTTTGTAGGGTTTCCTTGCGGGGATCTTTTTTTCTCTTTACCCACTCTTGTGGAAGAAGTGATTTTTTTTTGTTTCTTTTGTTTTTTCTTTTTCGGAGTGGTCATTTGCCGCTTTTTAGTTTGGAGGGAGCGTCTTGGGTCTCTTCTTTGGTTAACAGATATCAAGAGGGGAATCATGCTTTAGCCTTGTCTATTTTTCTTAGTTCTTTAGTTTGCTTACTGAATAAAATTATGACTACCGATGGGAAAAATAAGGAGAAAAAGAAAAATCAGTTTTAAATATCTTATTCTGGCTGTTGTCGGACTGCTGTTGATTTACTTTTTCTTTTTCTCTTCTCCTCCGGAACTCGATTATCGAGTTTTGATTAATTGTATCAGAGAAGGTAAGTTTGAGGAAATGAAGATCAGTAAAATTGTTGATCTTGTCATTTCTACCAATTTAACTACTGTAATAATCACCGGAAGCATTGTCTTAAGTAGCGGAAGAATAGTTCCCTTTCGAACCGAAGTTCCTAATAGTATTTTTTCTTTTGACTTTGTCAAATCTGGAGTATTAAAAAATCCAATTATCAGTGGAGGAATATCAATTGTTGATGTCTCTAAACCTAGTTTTCTTAGTGCATTATTAACCCAGATTCTTGTCTTACTTATTTTTTTTGGCTTGGCTTACTTCCTTATGTGACAATTTCAGAAAAAAGTTGCTTCGAGATCTACCCAAGGGGGAGGATCAATATTTTCTTCTTTTCTTGGCACTTCAATGGCGAAAAGAAGTGTTTCGGAAGTTACCTTTGCAGATGTTGCCGGTTTAGTCGAAGAAAAACAAGAGCTAGTTGAACTTTTGGACTATTTAAAAGATTTTACTAGGTATAAGATCGCTGGCGCTCGTGCTCCTAAAGGAATTCTTTTGATTGGCCCGCCGGGAACAGGGAAAACCCTTCTCGCGAAAGCTTTGGCAGGAGAGGCTTCTGTACCTTTTTTCTCGGTTTCTGGTTCTGAGTTCGAAGAAGTTTTTGTTGGTTTGGGTGCCTCTCGGGTTCGCGAAACCTTTGCTAATGCCAAACGTGTTTCTCCAGCAATAATTTTTATTGATGAGTTAGACGCGATTGGGAGCCGTAGACCCTCCATTTCTTCTTCTAATGTTGGCGAACAAACTCTAAACCAATTATTGGTAGAAATGGATGGATTTCAAACAAATTCTGGTTTAATTGTTATTGGAGCCTCGAATCGTTGGGACAATCTTGATCCCGCTCTTCTCCGGCCAGGAAGATTTGACCGTCAGGTCTATGTCTCTCTTCCTACTCTTGAAGAAAGGGTGGCAATTTTAAAAATTCATTCTCGGGATAAGACTATCTCTCCAGAAGTGGATTTTTTTCAGGTAGCTCGAAGAACCCCAGGTCTTAGTGGTGCTCAGCTAGAAAATGCTCTAAATGAAGCCGCTTTACTAGCGGTAAGAAAAGGGAAAAAAGAGATTGGCCTTTGGGAAATGAACGCAGGAATAGATAGGGCGATTGGAGGAATAGAGA
>WNFU01003590.1_pt1 | contig 20409 bp, 20 predicted proteins | sample 5400121 | NCBI WGS metagenome assembly WNFU01 (sample SAMN13153360, study PRJNA577476) | soil metagenome | isolation source: 100 cm soil or saprolite under grassland replicate 1 | place: USA:California | collected 2016-06-15 | reverse complement strand
ACGACGAACCTCACGCTGATCTGCTCGGCGGTCTGTGGACTGACACTGCAGGAACAATCGCGCCCGATAATTCGCTTGACCCCGTTCACCTCGGCGTCGGCGATGCCGGCGACGTCGCGGTAGGTGATCTCGAGCATCTGCCCGTCGATGACGCGATAGCTGACGGGGCGTCCCAGCAGCCGGTGATGCGGATCGATCTTGGCGAGCCCCTCGGCAAGCCGGCGCTGCAGCTCGGTGATGGCGTCAGTCGACGTCATAGGGGGTGAGGACCACAGCCGCGTTGCGCCGGATCCCTCGATGGCCGGGACGCGTGAAGGGCGTTCCGGCGTAGCGCCGCTGAAAGTCGGTCTCGTCCATCGTGGCGAGCTCGCGGACGTCGGGCCGCGCGACCTCCGGACGCGGTGCGAACGCCGAATCGTGCGTGGGCTGCGCAAAACTCACGTTCCAGGGACAGACGTCCTGACAGACGTCGCAGCCGAACACCCAGTCGCCGACCTGGGAGGCCTGCGTGTCGGTGAACTCGCCGCGATGCTCGATCGTGAGATAGGAAATGCACGCCCGCGCGTCGAGATCGCGTTCTCCGACGAACGCCTGGGTAGGGCACGCATCGAGGCAGCGGCGGCACGTGCCGCAGCGGTCCGCCTCGAACGGCAGATCCGGCTCCAGATCCGCATCAGTCAGCACAACGCCGATGAACGTGAACGATCCGATTTCGGGATGAATCAGCATCATGTTCTTGCCGATCCATCCGAGCCCGGCGAGCTGGGCCAACTCCCGCTCGGGCACGGGGCCCGCGTCGACGTAGCACCGTGTCGTTGCGCCGGGGATCAGTTCACGGATTGCGGCTGCCAGCTGCTCCAGTCTTTTGCCAAGCACATCGTGGTAATCGGGTGACCAGGCGTATTGGGCCACTCTCGCGTTGCTGACCCCGGGCGGTAGCCCGGGGTTCAAGACCCGACCGTCCCCGAGCGCTTTTTCCCCGGGCTGCCGCCCGGGGTTAGCCGACCCATGGAAATAGTTCGTGAGCGTGACCACGGCCGTCTTCGCCCCCGGCATGATGCGGCGCGGATCTTTCCGCTTCTCCGACTGTCGATGCAGATACGTCATCGTGCCGGCGTGGCCGTCCGCGAGCCAGCGGTCCAGCTCGGCGGCGTGCGGATTGCGCTCGAGGCGCGCTACACCGGTCGCAGTGAACCCCAACGCTTTTGCTCGACGCTTGAGCTCGACGCTTTGCTCGACGTTGTTCATAGCCCCATCGTCTCGCGCCGCCAGCGCGCGAAGTTCACGACGTCATCGACTGTGGGGATTGCTCGTTCGTCGCCATACGCGGTGAACATGCGCCACTGCATGTAGTCGCGTGGCGGGATGGGCAAGAACGGCGGATGCCGGTACCAGTCGCGGGCGCGAAAACTCCACGCGAGGCGCAACAAGTCGACGGCGAGTCGCGGACGCACCAGCGCCCGCAGCGCCAAACGCAGATAAAGTGTCGACCAACTCGCGATACGCCGCATTCCTTCTGTATATTCCCGGCCTATGACGCTCGCAAGCAGCGTAAAACCGCGCGCGCTTGGACTCGCCAGGTATCGTGGCGAGTTTCCCATCTTCAGGGATCGCGTCTACCTCAACACCTGCTCGCTCGGGGCCTTAGGCGAGCGGGCTCGCCGCAAGGTAGCGGAATTCTTCGACGTGTGGCAGAGCCGCGGCGCGTCCGCGTGGTATGACGTGTGGTGGGAAGCGCTGGGCGATCTGCGAGCGCGCTACGGCGGCATCGTCAACGCCGCGCCCGGGGAGATTGCGCTGGCCCCCAGTATCTCGGTCGGACTCAGCGCGGTCGCAGAATCGCTCGACTATCGCCGCCGCCCCAAGGTCGTGATCACGTCGCTCGATTTCCCGACGGTAGCCTATCAGTGGCTGGCCAAGGTCCCGGGAGGCGTCGAGCTCGTCGTCGTCGAGAGTCCCGATAAGATCAGCGTGCCCGTCGACGCGATCGCTCGGGCGGTCGATGATCGGACCGCGCTGGTCGTGACGTCGCACGTGTACTTTACGACCGGCGCGATCCAGGACATCAAGCGCGTCGCCGAGGTGGCGCACGCGCGCGGAGCCCTCTGCCTCATCGACGCCTACCAATCGGTCGGCCAAATTCCGGTGGACGTGCAGAACGCCGGAGTCGACGCGCTGGTCGCGGGTGGCCTCAAGTGGCTGCTCGGCGGACCGGGAATCGCGTTTCTCTACGTGCGGGAAGCCGTAGCCCGCCGACTCGAGCCCCGGATCTCGGGGTGGTTTGGGCAGCGGGAGCAGTTCGCCTTCGATCCGCGCGCACTGACACTCCACGATGACGCGCGACGCTTCGAGATGGGGACGCCGTCGCTCGCCGCGATCTACGCCCAGCTCGGCGGCCTCGAGTACATCGAGGAGATCGGTGTGCCTCGGATCCGCGAAGTGACCGCCGCGCTGACCGAGGATCTGATCGCCACGGTACGCGCCGCGGGATTCACGCCGAAGGTGGCCGCCGAGCCGGAGCGGCGCTCGGCGATCGTGATGATTCCCATGCCCGACCCCGCGGCCGCCGTCCGGCACCTCGCGGCGGGCGGCGTGATCGCCGATAGCCGGCCCGGCCACGTCCGGTTCTCGCCTTTCTTCTATAACGTGCAGGATGACCATGTCAGAGCAACCGAGCGCCTCGCCTCGCAGCCCGCTCACTGAGGACGAACAACTCCTCATCCCGCCGCAGATCTTTCCGATCGAGCGGCGGGCGTCCTTTACGAGCACCGACCCCTGGCGCGTGCTGCGCATCATGGGCGAGTTCGTCGAAGGCTTCGATACGCTGTCCGACGTGCGCAACGCGGTGACGGTGTTCGGTTCGGCGCGCTCGCTGGACGGCGATCCCTACTACGCGGCGGCGCTCGAGACGTCGCGCCTGCTCGCCAAGGAAGGCTTCGCGATCATCACCGGCGGCGGACCGGGGATCATGGAGGCGGCCAATCGCGGCGCCAAGGAGGGCGGCGGGCTATCGATCGGCTGCAACATCGAGCTCCCGTTCGAACAGGGCACCAACAAGTGGGTCGAGCGGTCGATCAACTTTCGCTACTTCTTCGTTCGCAAGACGATGTTCGTGAAGTACTCGACGGCGTTCATCACCTTCCCGGGAGGTTACGGCACCATGGACGAGCTGTTCGAGGCGCTGACCCTCGTGCAGACCGGCAAGGTGAAGCAATTCCCGGTCGTGTTGTTCGGCCGGGACTATTGGCGTGGTCTCGCGGACTGGCTCAAGGAGCGCGTCGCGGGAGAAGGCAAGATCTCGCCCGAAGACCTGAATCTCTTTCTGGTCACCGACGATCCGAAGGAAGCTCTTGGCTGGATCGTGGAAGCCCGCGAGCGCCGCACGCGCGCCTTCCGGGCGATGAACACCGGGCAGGCGACTCGATGACGCAAAGCGAATTCCTGCGCGGACAGCGCATCAATCCAAAGCCGGTCAACGGCAAAGAAACGGTGGCCGACCTCGTCGACAACGCGTTCCTGGCGTACAACGCCGGTCGCCTGGCGGAGGGGTGCCGGCTGTTCGCCGAGCGCATGCTCGAAGACGACGTCACCGTGGGCATGAGCCTCACCGGTGCGATGACGCCCGCCGGCCTCGGCATGTCCACGATCATTCCGCTCATCGAGGCAGGATTCATCGATTGGATCGTCTCCACCGGCGCGAATCTCTACCACGACGCGCACTTCGGTCTCGGCATGGCGATGCATCGCGGCACCCCGTTCGCCGACGACGTCGTGCTGCGCGAAGAAGGCGTGGTCCGCATCTACGACATTTTCTTCGATTACGACGTGCTGCTGTCCACGGATCGTTTCGTGCGCGAAGTCTCGGCGCGAGACGAGTTCCAGCGGCCGATGAGCAGCGCGGAGTACCACTACCTGCTGGGTGGTTACGTGCTGGAGCGCGAGAAGGCGCTCGGCCTGTCACGCAAATCGGTGCTCGGCGCGGCCCACGCTGCCGCCGTGCCGATCTATACCTCCTCGCCGGGCGACTCGTCCATCGGCATGAACGTCGCCGAGCAGGCGTTGTCGGGGAGCAAGCTGCGCTTCGACGTGAGTGCCGACGTGAACGAGACATCGTCCATCGTGTTCTGGGCGAAGGTGCACGGCGGCAAGAGCGGCGTGCTGATCATCGGCGGCGGCAGTCCCAAGAATTTCGTGCTGCAGACCGAGCCGCAGATTCAGGAAGTCCTCGGCATCAGCGAGAAGGGTCACGACTACTACCTCCAGCTCACGGACGCCCGTCCCGACACGGGGGGTCTGTCCGGCGCGACGCCGGCGGAGGCGGTGAGTTGGGGTAAAGTGGATCCGGACAAGCTGCCAGGGACCGTCGTGGCATATCTCGACAACACCGTCGCCTTTCCGATTCTGGCGGCGTACGCATTGGCACGACGCAAGCCCCGCACGTTGAAGCGTCTGTATGACCAGCGCGGAGAGATGATGCGCGAGCTGACGGATTCGTATCTCGAGGCAAAAGCGGATCGCGACGCGCGCGCCGAGGCGGCAACTGGCGGCCGAGCGACCTGAGATCCAGAAGTCCGCTGCGTCGACCAGGACGTATGCCGCTTACGTCCTGGGTCTGCTGACTCTCGTCAATCTTCTCAACTATCTCGACCGCAACGTCGTCTACGCGGTGTTCGAGCCGATCAAGCGCGATCTGCATCTGTCCGACGCGCAGCTCGGCTGGCTTGGGTCCGCGTACATCATCGTGCTGTCGCTTGCCGCCCTGCCGCTCGGCGTCATCGGCGATCTGCGCTCGCGCCGGCTCGTGATCACGTGGGGCGTCGCGGTCTGGAGTGCGGCAACCACGGCGGGTGGCATCGCTAGGCAGTTCTGGCAGCTGTTCACCTGCCGGGCGCTCGTCGGCTTCGGTGAGGCGGGCTACGCGCCGGCATCGCAGGCGATCATTGCGCAGTATTACCGAGGCCGGCGCCGGGCATTCGCAATCGGGATCTACTCTGTCGGCATGGCACTGGGCGGCGTGCTCGGCATCTGGCTTGGCGGTATCATTGCGGAGCGGTACGGGTGGCGCTGGGCCTTCATCTGGATGGGTTTACCCGGATTGGGATTGGCGTTGCTCGCGTCACGCCTGCGCGAGCTCGACCGCCGGCCTCCGCCGCCGATCGTCGAAACGCTGCGCCAATGGTGGCAGCACGGCATGCACGGCGTGACGCATTACGTCATGCCGCTCGCGATCTGCGCGGGAATTGGCGCGGCGCTGGCCGGATTCTTTTCCTTATTCGAGGGCATCCCCTCGCAATTCGGCACCGCGCTGTTCGGCATCGGGACCAGCGTGGGCATCGTGTGGACGGTGTGGCGGCTCGTACCGCTCGCCGTGCGCCGCACGACCGCCGCGGGCGCGGTCGCCGCGGGCGCCTTCGACGATTTTCAGGACGCCGCGATCCTCGTGCTGCGGACTCCGACCTTGATCTGGGTATTTCTCGGCGGCGCCATGGTCACGTTCGCGGTGAACGGGCTGGTCGCGTGGGCGGCGGCATTCATGCAGCGCATGCACGGGCTCTCCGTCGCACAGGTGGGCGCCGAGTTCGGCCTGTGGGCGCTCAGTGGCGGTGTGCTGGGGGCGCTCGTCGGCGGCCGCCTGGCGGACCGGTTACAGCATCTTTGGCACGGTGGACGCGTGTTCACGTCGGGCGCGGGGTTCGTGCTGGGCGGGCCGGTGTGCGCCGCTCTGCTTTTGGTGCACGATCTCCGCTGGTTCGGCCCGCTCATCCTGGCGACATATTTCCTGTACACCTGGTACAACGGACCACTCGTAGCGGTCATTCTCGACGTTGTGCCGCCCGCCGTCCAGGCATCGGTGCTGGGTGCGTTCGTGTTGTTCTCGCACCTGGCCGGTGACGCGCTGGCGCCGCCGCTCATCGGGTATCTGTCCGACCGCACCGGCGATCTGCGCACGGCGATGCTGCTGCTCCCGGCCGTTGGGCTGCTCGGAGGCCTAGTGATACTCATCGGGTTACGGACAGTGTCGCGCGACATGCGGCGCATGACCGCGCTCGACATCCATGTGTCCGGTCAAGGCTGAGGGGGGTCGTGAAGATCGCCGTCATTTTCGATTCCTTGCACCCCGAATGGGAGGATGCCGCCTTCAAACGCGAAGTCGAGCAGAAGGCGGAGGAAGCGGAGTACGACGTGGCGCGCGCCCTGATGACGGGCGGGCACGACGTGCTCATGATCGGCATCGGCGACGACGTCGCGCCGCTGCTCGTGAAACTGGCGGAGTTTCAGCCCAAGCTCGTATTCAACGGGTGCGAGGGGTTCCGCAAGAACGCGCGCCACGAGTATGCCATCGCCGCCCTGCTCGACATGTATGGCTACCGCTATACCGGATCGTCCCCGACCGCGCTCCTCGTCGCCCGCAACAAATCGCTGACCAAAAAAATCCTCGCCTACCACGGCATCCGCGTGCCGGCGTTTGCCGAGTTCCACGAGGGCGACAAGTTGGTGCGTCCGTCGGAGTTGCGGTTTCCCCTGATCGTGAAGCCGCTGCTCGAGGACGCGTCGATCGGCATCGCGCAGGCGTCGGTTGTCGAAGACGATCCCTCCCTGGCCCAGCGCGTCGAGTTCATTCACACCAAGTACCACCAGGCGGCGATCGTCGAGGAGCTGGTCGAGGGACGCGAGGTCTACGTCGGGCTGATCGGCAACGACAAGCTGGAAGTGCTGCCGCTCACGGAGATGACGTTCGGCGAGCCCGAAATGGGCGAGCATCGCATCGCCACGTATAAGGCGAAGTGGGACGAGGACTATCGCAAGAAAAAGAAGATCAAGAACGTGTTCGCGAAGGGCGTCTCCGACGAGCTGACGGGGCGGATCGGCGAGATCTGCAGCACCGCATTCCACGCGTTGTGGCTGCAGGATTATGGCCGCGTCGACGTGCGTTTGGCGCACGACAACGAAGTGTACCTGCTCGAAGTGAACCCGAACCCGTTCATCGCGGCCGAGCACGAGCTGGCCGAGGCGGCGGAGAAGGCGGGCTTGAAATACAACGCCTTCATTCAACGCATCGTCGACGAGGCGATGGCGCGGTGAGCCGCCGCGAAGTGCCGACCCCCGAGCTGCGCTGCCCCCGCTGTCACACCGAGCTGGAGCGGTTCTGGAGCTATTGCCCGAGCTGCAGCCGGCGGCTCGAATGGCGCGACACGCTGCGCGAAACGAATGCCGAGTGCGCGTACTGCGGGTGGATGGTATCGGACGCGTCGTCGTTCTGCCCGTGGTGCGGGCGCGACATCAAGGACAACGATTCGAGCGACGAGCCGCTCAAAGCGCCCAAAGGCTTCAAGTACCACGCGCGCTGCGACTGGGGATGCGGCGGCGGGGTGATGTACCCCATGCGCTTCTGCCCGTGGTGCGGGCGCGCCCAGACCTGGCGCTACGATGATTTCCAGAATGTCTGTCCCCACTGCGATCGCGGCGTCGACGATTGGATGGCGACGTGCCCGTGGTGCGGCGAGGACGCCACCGGGGGCGATCTCATTCCCCGCGCGCTGCGGCGGGCGCGACGCCTGCTCATCGTCTCCCGCATCCGCGACTGGCACTACCGCGTCGCATTGCGGCCCGGCGTCTCGGGCGTCGCACCACGCGCACCCAAGGTGATCGAGCTCGACCGCCGCTACGTGACCGGCAAGCGCCGCCGCGACGAAATCTCCTGGAACATGCTCACCGGCCTGCTGCTCCACGAGCTCGGCCACTCATTCCTCTATCATCATTGGGCGTGGACGAGCACCGGCCGTTTCCGCCGTGCCTTCGGGGAGGTGCGCAAGGCGTATCGCGTGGCCGATGAGCACTGGGTGGACTTCGAGCGGCGCCGCATCGCGACGACGCTCACCGATTACGTCAGCGCGTATGCGGCGACCCACCCGCAGGAAGATTTCGCGGAGACGTTCCGCTTTTACGTCGCACGCCGCGGCCGGCTCCGCGAGCTGTTCGCGGAATTCGGCCGCAAGCGGAAGGGTGTGAGGTTGTACGAGAAATTTTTGGTGCTGCACGACTTTGTGAGGAGCCTGAGAGGATGGAAGTAGGGGCGCAGCATGCTGCGCCCCTACCCTCATATCACCTTCGTCAGTACAACGTCACATTCAGGCCGAACAGCAGCTGGAGCGAGGAATTGCCGTGAAATAGGCCGCGCCCCTCGACGTACGGATGGGTCCGCCCGTAGCGCATCTCGAAGCCCCCGAACAGATCGAAGCCGGTGTCCGAGTTCCCGCTCGCCCGCAGGATGTTCAATCCACCGCCAAAGTACAGCGGCGTGCCCAAGCTGCGGAATTTGAGGTCCGCATTGAAGCCAACGAGCGATCCGGGGTCCACCAGGTAATAGTCGAACGAAGGGTAGAACTCGATCGACCGCGACACCGGCATGTGGAGCTGCGCGCCGATCAGCCAGTCTTCGCTATCGAAGTTGTAACCGCCGTGCACACCGAAGTGCGAGCGTTGGGCCACAGCGCGGGACACGCCGGCGACACTGAGGAGCAGCACGACCGCAATGAGAATGCGTCGCATGATGTCCGGTCCTCCGGTTGAAGTGCGCTTCCACTACCCGGGGGACCGGCCACGGGTTCGCGGGTTCCAGCCCCGCGCCCCGTGGTCCGGTGAGCCGTGTCACAAACCGTGATGCGTCAGCCGGCGAAGCAGTACGCGCACCCCTTCTCCTGCGACCGCGCCACCGCGAGCACGCCCGACGGCACGACCTGCACGCCAGGAAGAAGACCCGCGACCCACTCCGCTTTCACCGCGGCTGCGTCCATACTCATCTTTTGCGCCACCATTGCGCTGTAGACGGTCAACGCGACGGCGCAGCACCCGACCTGGACGCCAGCCGCCAGCAACGCCTTGAGTCCCGTGCCCGGCAGCGGGAGCGGCATCACGTCGGCAAAGATGTTGCGTGTTGCCGGCGCCTCACCCTCCTTGATGCTGAACGCTTCGCCGAGTTTGTACTTCGCCCACAGCGCATCCTGCATTGCAATAGGAATCGCCGAGTGGCGGAGCACGATCACCGCCGAGTTGTCGGTGTCTTTCGTCCCGTAGTTCTCGTTGTTGCCGTTGAGCCAGATCCGCGGCCAGACGACCGGCATCCCGCCGTTCGGCTCGGGGGCGTCGAAGATCATCTTGTGTTTGCCGGTGATGCGGTTCAGCCACGTCTCGAACGACGGGTCGGCAGCTCCCGAAATCGGCTCGTGCCGAGCGGGCTGCGCTTCCAGTCGCAGCGGCGTCAGGCCTGCGACTCCAGCGGCCGCGGTGGCGGCAAGACGACCGAGAAATCCACGTCTGTACATCTGAACCTCCTAGTGGTGAGACCGTGTCGGATATGCGACATCGGGTGGTGAATCGCCGTTGGGCCAATCGTTTTCCTTCCCCCGATAGTCGGGCCGGGGGTGCGCGTTGACGTACGCGGCGACGTTGAACGCCTGGCTATCGCTCAGGGTGCCAGGCACATCGAACGGCATGCTGCGACTGATGAATTCGGCGGCGGTCCGGACGCGCGACATGCCCGCGCCGACGTTGTAAGACTCAGGCCCCCACAATGGGGGTGCGCCCGCTGTCCCCTCGCCCGCGGCGCCATGGCATTTGGCGCACGACGCCGCGAACACCCGCGCGCCGGCGGCGGTGTCGGCCGTGAAGCTCGCCCACCTTTGCAGTCGCGCGTTCGGGCCGGCCGGCGGGGACACCGTCACACCGCGCGACAGGAACGCGAAATAGGCGACGATGTCCCGCATGTCGGCCCCGGCCGGATCGAGCGCGGTGCCGTTCATGCTGCGGCGGAAGCAATCATTGACGCGGTAGTCGATCGTCTCGACGCTGCCGCTCCGGGCGCGGTACTGCGGATACCGTGCGAATACTCCGACCCACGAGCCCGTCTCGCGGCGCCCTGCGTCGAGATGGCAGCTCGTGCAGCGCAACTTGTTGCCCACATGACTCGGCAAACTGTCCCGCGTCGCGGTGAGCAGCGCGCGACCGCGCCGGACCGCGTCGCCGTATGGACCAGCCGGGATGGTCGAGTCTGCGGCGACCGCGGCTCGCGAGGGAGCGGGATTCGAGCAGCCGCCCAGGGCGGTGACGCCGACCAAGACGGTGAGGGTGCTGGGGCGCACCCGGCGAGATAATACCGGCATTTCCGAAGGCGGCAACCTTTTGTGCGGCGCTCCTATCCAAACGTGCGTATCCTCCACCCAGGAAGACTATGATTGCGCCGCTGCTCGCTTCCCTGCTGCTCGTCGTCCAAAACCGCCCCGCTCTCGATTCCGCAACCGTCACGCGGGTCCTCAATCAACTGAGGACCAGCGACTCCGCGGTGTGCGCGCTCGCCGGTCAGGCGCTCACCAACTACGGCGGGTTCTGGGGACACGCGTTTGACGGTCCCGGCATGCCGATGCCCCAGCCGATGCCGACACCAATGCCGATGCCGGGCGGCGGTGGGGGTGGGTTCCACGTCAACATGCATGGGGACACTCACGGCATGGACCCGGCAGTGCTGCGTGCCTTCCGTGCGGTGATTCGCGACGACAACCGGTGTGTGCGCAACATCGCCGCACGCGTGCTGGGAAACCACGGCGGCGCGGAGAGCTACAGTCTGTTCATTGGAATGCTCAAGGACGCTCGCCCCGACTTCCGGGAAACCGGAGCGTTGGGCCTCGGCGAGCTCGAGGACTCGCGCGCGATCACGCCACTCAGCGACGCGCTCAGCGGCGACGCCAGTCCGGTGGTTCGCATGACCGCGGCATGGGCGCTCGGCGAAATCGAAGAGAAAACCGCGATCCCCGCGCTCACCCGCGCGCTCGGGGATCGTGCGCCGGAAGTGCGGCGTACGGCCGCGTGGGCGCTCGGTGAAATCGAGGACAAAGGCGCCGTCAGGCCGCTCAGTGCCGCACTCACTGACGAGGCCATCGAGGTGCGTCTCACCGCGGTGTGGGCATTGGGAGAAATCGAGGACGAGTCCGCGGTGCCGCTGCTCGCGACCGCGACCAAGGACCGCGACGCCCGCGTGCGTCAGCAGGCCGCGTGGGCGCTCGGCGAGATCGAGGCGGCGCTAGGAATCGCTCCGCTCGAGGCATTGATGCACGATCCTGTCGCGGATGTGCGGAAGACGGCCATCTGGGCCCTGGGCGAAATCGAGGACGGCGGCGCGCTGAGCGCACTCTCGGTCGCGCTGAAAGACAGCGACCCGGAAGTTCGCGTCCTGACCGCCTGGGCCCTCGGCGAAATCGAGGATGATCGGGCGGTCGAGCCGCTGGTCGGAGCGCTGAAAGACAGTGACGAGGATGTCCGCGCGACTGCGGCCTGGGCGCTGGGAGAAATCGAAAGCCCGCGGGCCATCGACGGACTGACGGCGGCACAGCGGGACGAAGTGGGGTCGGTCCGTCATGCGGCCACTTGGGCCCTGCGGCAGATCGACGACAACGACGACAACCACGACGTGCGCGTCCGCGTCCGGCCGCGCGTGCGAGTCAAGCCTTGATGCGGCCTCGCTCGACGATCTGAAAGTAGTCGCGCAGCTCCTCGGCTTCGCGGGTCTGGTCCCAGCCGAGGAGCTGCTTCATTCGCGCGGCGACCCTGGGCACGACTGACTGAGCCTGATCCGGAGCCTCATAGAATAGATGCAAGCGCCGGATCAGGATGTCCTGCAGCCGCACCGCCATCTCCCGCTCGACCCCATAGGTGACTTCGGCCCAAATCTCCGGGCGGCCCGCCACGATCGGTTCGCCGAGTGGTCGATCGCGGTCCACGAGATTGAGTACGGCCGCCGCCTCGCTGCCGTAGGAGGCGACCAGGTGGCGAGCCGTCGTCTCCGGCGCACCGCGCGCTCGCGCGGCTTCGACGAGCACTTCGAGTTCCGCGGCCTCTCCGCCGGGCAACGGCTGCCGATCTGTTTGGGCGCGCGGCGGGAGCGCCCGGCCGTCGAGCTCGTGCAGACGCGCCGCGACGCGATCCACGACATCCCGCGCCATCACCCGATACGTCGTCAACTTCCCGCCGGCGATCGAGATCAGACCGTGCGGGCTTTCGAGCACCCGATGCTCGCGCGAAACCTGCGACGGATGCGCGTGATCTTCACGCAGCAACGGACGCAGCCCCACCCACGCCGAGACGACGTCCTTCGAGGTCAGGTGCGCGTCGGGAAACGCCGCGTTGGCCGAGCGGAGGAGATACGTGACGTCCGCCGCCGTCACGCGGAGCGCATCGGGCGAAGCGTCCGCATCGGTATCGGTTGTCCCGACGTAGGAGAGGTCGCCCCACGGCAGTGCGAACATCACCCGGCCATCGATTTGCGAGAGGAGCGTCACGGCGTGCTCGTTGCCCAAACGCCGCCGCGGTACGGTGACGTGCGCGCCCTTGGTGAGCCGCAGGATCGGCTTCGCGTGCGGCTCATCCAGCTGGCGGAGGAGGTCGGACCAGGGACCGGTCGCGTTCACTACGACGTTGGCGCGAATGCTCGCGGTCTCGCCCGTCAAGACGTCGCGCACGATCGCGCCGCGCACTCGTCCATCAGGCTTGAGCAGCGCCGTGGTCTCGACATAGTTGGCCGCGAGCGCGCCGGCCCGGACGGCGCTGCGCACCGTCGCAATGACCAGCCGCGCGTCGTCGGTCTGCGCGTCGTAATACAGCGCCGCGCCGATCAGGCCGCGGTCGCGCAGTCCCGGCTCGACGCGCCGCACCTTCTTGGCGCGGAGCCACCGATGCCAATGGACGTTGCGGAATACCGACAGCACATCGTAGAGCCACATTCCGGCGCGCAGCTTCCACGCCGGTAGCCGGCCACCGCGATAGACGGGAAAGAGGAACGCGAGCGGTCGCACGAGATGCGGCGCGATCTTGAGCAGCACCCGGCGTTCGCGGCTTGCTTCAAAAACCAGATGGAATGCGCGCTGCTCGAGATAGCGAATGCCGCCGTGGATGAGACGCGAAGAATGTGAGGACGTGCCGGCGCCGAAGTCCGATTTGTCGACGAGTGCCGTCCGGAACCCGCGCAACGCGGCGTCGCGCGCAATTCCCGCTCCCGTAATGCCGCCACCGATAACGAGTACGTCCACCGGCGTCTCGGACATGGACGCCAAGGTTGCGGCACGCGTTTGCTCCAACTCCCCTCCACTAGGGGCTGATGGTAGGTTTCCGTTCCCCCTCTCCGTGTGCGGAGAGGGGGTCAGGGAGTGAGGACAAAGGAACGGGGGAATCTAATGCCCGGTCTCAACGGACGTCGCGTGGCGGTCATCGCCGGCGTCCGCACGCCGTTCACGAAAGCCGGCACGGCGCTGAAGGACGCGCGGGCTGTGGATCTTGCGCGCTATGCCGCCCGCGAGCTCCTCGAGCGTACGAATTTGGATGGGACCGAGGTCGACGAGGTCATCTTCGGGCAGGTCGTGCCTTCGGCACTCGTCCCGAATGTCGGTCGCGAGGTGAGCCTGCTGCCGCAGCTGCCCAAGGAAATCCCGGCATACTCGTTGAATCGCGCCTGCGCCTCCGCGAATCAGGCGATCACCGCCGCGCAGGACCAGATCGTGCTCGGACACTCGAACGTGATCATCGCCGGGGGGGCGGAGGCGCTTTCCGACATTCCGATTCTCGCCTCGCGCCGCCTGGCAGACATCCTCGTGGAGGCCAGTAAAGCCAAGTCGCTCGCCGGCCGGATCAAGACGTTCGCCAAGATCCGGCCGCGCGATCTCGTGCCGGTCTCGCCGGCGATCGCCGAGCCATCCACCGGTGAATCGATGGGTCAGTCAGCGGAAAAGATGGCGAAGGAGAATCACATCTCCCGCGAGGCGCAGGATCGCTGGGCGCTGCGCAGCCACACGCTGGCGGCCCAGGGCACCGCCGACGGGCGCCTGACGGCGGAAATCGTTCCCTGGCTTCCCACCCGTCCCGGTGGGGAGATCGTCCGGCGGGACAACGGGATCAGAAGCGACACGTCGCTCGAACAGATGGCGAAGCTCAAGCCCGTCTTCGATCGCCGCTACGGCACCGTCACCGCTGCGAACTCCTCGCCCCTCACCGATGGCGCTTCCGCGGTCCTGCTGATGAGCGACGAAAAGGCCAGGGCGCTCGGCTACGAAGCGCTCACGTACATCCGTTCCTACGCGGTTGCGGCGGTCGATCCCGGCTGGCAGCTGCTCCAGGCGCCGATCTTTGCAGTGCCCATGGCGCTCGAGCGCGCGGGCATCCAGTGGAAGGACCTCGGCCTGATCGAGCTTCACGAAGCATTCGCGGCGCAGGTGCTGTCGAATCTCCAGGGCTTCGCCGCCAAAGGCTGGGAGATCAACGAGGACATCATCAACGTCATGGGCGGCTCGATCGCGATCGGCCACCCCTTCGGCGCGACCGGCGGCCGGATCGTCATCACGCTCTCCAACGAAATGCGCCGTCGCGATGTCCAGTTCGGGCTCATCTCCGTGTGCGCCCAGGGCGGCATGGGATTCGCCATGGTGCTGGAGCGCCGCTGATGTCCACGATCGCTCGTCCGCCGGCGCGCTCCGCTCCTGCCGTCACCTGGGATGTCCAAGACGGGATCGCGACCGTCGTGCTCGATCTCAAGGACCAGCCGGTCAACGTCATCTCGCGAGCGGTGAAAGACGAGTTCGTCGGCTGCTTCGCGGCGTTGGCCGACGATCCGAGCGTCCGTGCCGTGGCGTTCTTCTCCGGCAAAGTCGAAAACTTCATCGCCGGCGCCGACATCGAGGAATTTGTCCGGCTCAGCTCGGCCGCCGAGGCCGAACGGCTGGCGGCCGACGGACAGGAAATGCTCGACCGCGTGGCCCGCTTTCCGAAGCCGATCGCGGTCGGCATTCACGGTGCGTGTCTCGGTGGCGGATTCGAGTTCGCGCTTGCCTGCCACTACCGCGTCGCCACCGACCACCCCAAGACACAAATCGGCCTGCCCGAAGTGCAGCTCGGCATCCTCCCCGCGGCGGGAGGCTGTCAACGCCTGCCGCGTCTCGTCGGGCTGCGTGCCGCGCTCGACATCATTCTCGCCGGGAAGACCGAACGCGCCGCCAAAGCCTTCCGCCTCGGAATGATCGACGAGCTGGTGCCACCGCCCATTCTGACCGACATCACACTAGCGGCGGCGCGGCGCATGGCGGGCGGCTGGCGTCCGAAGCGAAAACGACTCGGCGGTTTCCTGGGATTTTTGCTCGACGGCAATCCGCTGGGCCGGCGCATGGTATTCCGGAGGGCACGCAAGCAGGTGCTCGAGCGCACGGGCGGCAACTATCCGGCTCCGCCGGCGGCGCTCGAAGCCGTCGAGTACGGCCTGGGGCACGGAATTCCCGAGGGACTCAAGCGCGAAGCGCAGCTGTTCGGCCAGTTGGCCGTCACGGACGTGTCCCGCAAGCTCGTGCAAATCTTCTTCGCCACGAATCAACTCAAAAAGGAACCGGGCATCCCGAACGCGCCTCCGCCCGTGCGCGTGCAGCGGCTCGGCATCATCGGCTCCGGTTTCATGGGCTCCGGTATCGCAGGCACCGCGGTGGCCCAGGCTGAGGTGGACGTGCGGATGAAGGACGCCGAGCTCGGCCGCGTCGCGCAAGGCATACTGGCGGCGCGCGCCATCCTCGACGACCGGCTGAAGCGGCGCAGAATAACCAAATACGAATACGCGCGGCTCGTGGCTCTCCTGTCCGGGAGCGACACCTACGCCGGCTTTGGGCGCGCGGAGCTGACGATCGAGGCGGTCTTCGAGGAGCTCGGCGTCAAGCAGCAGGTGCTCCGGGAAGTCGAGGCGATGCTGCCTCCGACGGGTGTGTTCGCGTCCAATACGTCCACGATTCCGATCACGCGCATCGCCGAAGCGGCGCGCGCGCCCGAGCGCGTCATCGGCATGCACTTCTTTTCGCCGGTCGCAAAGATGCCGCTGCTCGAGGTCATTCCGGGCGCACGCACGGAGCCCCAGACGGTCAGCACCGCCGTCGCGTTCGGCCGGCGGATGGGCAAGACGGTGATCGTCGTGCAGGACAGCCCGGGCTTCTGGGTCAATCGGATCCTCGCGCCGTACGCCAACGAAGTCGGCCATCTCCTTGCCGAGGGGGCGCGCATCGAGGACATCGACACCATGGCGGTGCGTTTCGGCTTCCCCGTCGGACCGGTGACGCTGCTCGACGAAGTCGGACTCGACGTTGCGATCAAGGTCGCGGGCGTCATGCAGGAAGCGTACGGGGACCACATCCAGCCGGCGCCCGGCGCGGGGATCGCCGCGCTCGTGAAGGAGGGTCGCCTGGGCCGCAAATCAGGCCGCGGTTTCTACCTCTACGAGAGCGGCAAGAAGCGAGGCGTGGACGAACGTGCGTACGACCTCCTTGGCGTCCACCCGAATGGCGGCCCTCGTCCGGCCGAGATTCTGCAGCGCCTCGTGCTCGGCATGGTGAATGAAGCGGCACGGGCGCTCGGCGAGGGCGTCGTCCGGAGCCCTCGCGATGGTGACATCGGCGCGATCTTCGGGTTCGGCTTTCCGCCGTTCCGTGGCGGGCCGCTCCGGTATGCCGACGACCTCGGACCTGAGCGCGTCGTGACCGATCTGGAACGGCTCGCCGAGCGGCACGGTGCCCGGTTCGCGCCGTGTGAAGTCCTCCAGGAGCATGCGCGCGCCGGTACCAAGTTCTACGCCTGATGCTGCGCGCCGTTTTTCTCTGGCTGAGCGAGCAACCGCGCATCTTCAGGTTCGTCCGCAAGAACCGGCTCGCCCGCAAGCTGGCTTCGCGGTTTGTAGCCGGTGAAACGATCGATGAAGCGATGCCGGCAGTGCGAGAGCTGAACGCGAGTAACCTTTCCGCCTCGCTCGATCTGCTCGGTGAGTCGGTGCAGCAGGCCGAGGAAGCACACCGTGCCTGCAGCAGCTACCTCGATCTGCTCGACCGTATTCACGGCGCAAAAGCCAATGCCAACGTCTCCGTCAAGCTCACGCAGATGGGGCTCGACATCGACGAGCAGCTCTGTCTGGGCAACATGCGGGCGATCATCGGCAAGGCGAAGCAGTACGACTCATTCGTGCGCATCGACATGGAGCAGTCGACCTACACCGCGAAGACCTTGCAGCTGTTCACCGACGTGTTCTATCCGGAGTTTGGAAACGTGGTCGGTGTCGTGCTGCAATCGTACTTGCGGCGCACCATGGCCGACGTGGACGCGATGATCGCCCTGGGCGCGCGCGTGCGACTGTGCAAGGGAGCGTACCAGGAGCCTGAAGACGTCGCCTTTCCCAAAAAGAGCGACGTGGACGCCAACTACATTGCCTGCATGGAGCGATTGCTCGAACGCGGGAACTATCCCGGCATCGCGACGCATGACGCAGCGATCATCGATCACGCGAAGGCGTTCGCGAAAACGAACGGGATTTCCCCGCAGCGATTCGAGTTCCAGATGCTGTACGGCGTGCGGCGCGATCTCCAGTACCGGCTGAGGCGCGAGGGCCATAACCTGCGCGTGTACGTTCCGTTCGGGACACACTGGTATCCGTATCTGATGCGACGCCTCGCCGAGCGCCCCGCCAACATCGCATTCATTACCACGAACATTCTCAAAGAGTGGACGACACGACGTTAGGCGGTTACAAGCAAGTACACGGGCGTCCTCCGGCATTCGGTGCGGCAGACGGCCAGGCGTACTCCGTCGACACCTTTGCCGACGACGTGGCCGAGCCCGGCCGGTACGGTGCCGCGTTGCTCTTTGTCCGTTGGGGCGAAGGAGAAAGGCCGGTCGGCCACCTGGAAACCGATTACCTCGCCTTCGGCGCAACGCCGGACGAAGCGCTGGCACCGGTTCTGGCCTTGACGCTGGAGCAGGTGAAGGCCCATCTCGATCGTTGCGTCGCGGGGGCCAGCGCGTGACTCCCACGAGCGGCGTCGTGTTGGCGCGCACCGCCGGCGGTTATCGCGTGCACACCGACGCTGGAGAAATCACGGTGACGCTCCGGGGCAAGCTGAAGTATCAGGACTCGGACCGCGTCGTCCCGGGCGACGTCGTCGTGCTCGAGGGATCGACGATCGCCGAGATCCGTCCGCGCCGTTCCGTGCTCGCGCGGCGCGAGGCCGGGAGCGGCCAGCGTCGATCGCAGCCGGTCGCCGCGAACGTGGATCAGGTCGTCGTCGTCACCTCTGCTCGTGACCCGGAGCCAAGTCCCAGGATGATCGACCGTTTCCTGGTGATCGCGGAGGCAAACGGGCTTCCGGCAGCCGTGGTGCTCAACAAGATCGAGCTCGATCGTGCGATCGAGGAGCCTCTGACCCGTCGCTTCAAGACTGCCGGCTACCAGCTGCTCGCCACGTCGGTGAAGGCGGACGAGGGTCTCCCGGCACTTCGCGATTTGTTGCGGGGCCGTCACTCGGTCTTCACCGGCGCCTCGGGCGCGGGGAAATCGAGCCTGCTCAACGCGCTCGAGCCGGGTCTCAAACTGCGGGTCGGCGCGATCAGCGAGAAATGGCGCACCGGGAAACACACCACCACGGCAGCCGAGCTCGTGCCGGTGGCGGGAGTGGGCTATGTGGTCGACACGCCTGGGCTACGAGAGGTGGGGGCTTGGGGCGTCGATCCCAATGCGCTGGGCGCGTGCTTTCCGGAATTCCGGCCGTATCTCGATCAATGTCGATTCGATAACTGCCGGCATCTCGCCGAGCCCGGCTGCGCCGTGCGGGGCGCACCGGCGGGCGCGATCGATCCCGACCGGTTGGTGTCCTACGAGCGGATCTACGAGGAAGTCAGCGAGCCTTCCTGGTCCAGCGGCCGGCGTCGCGGGCGGTGACCTTGGCCATCGTCTGCGCGAACGCGTCGTCGAGATCGATGTGCTGCGAGTTGGCGATGCAGATCACGACGAAGAGAATGTCCGCCAGCTCCATCGGAATCGATCCGGGCGGCTCGTCGGGTTTCTTCGGCTTGGGGCCGAATTGATGATTGACCTCGCGGGCCAGTTCGCCGATTTCTTCAGCGAGGCGCGCCACGTTGGCGAGCGGCGTAAAATAGCCCTGCTCGAACTGGCCGACCCATTGATCGACCGCTTGTTGCGCCTCACGAAAGCTCATGGCTGACCTCGTCGCGCCGTTTCGGGGTGAGCGGTACGCCGCCGTCGAGCGACTCAGCTCGCTGATCGCGCCGCCGTATGACGTCATCGATCAAACGGAGCGGGCGCGGTACGCGGCGCTCGCCGCAGAGAATATCGTGCACGTCATGCTGCCGGAAGCGCCGCCGGGCGGTCTGGGCGACGATCGCTACCGCCTCGCCGCCGAACGGCTCGCCGGTTGGCGCGCCAAGGGTGTGCTGCGGCGCGACCCTCACCCCGTGCTGTATGTGCTCGCGCAGGACTTCACGTTGCCGACGGGTGAGCGGCTCACGCGGCGCGGCGTGTTCGCCGCGGTCGCCGCGGAAGGCTACGAGCCCCGCCGCGTTCGACCGCACGAACGGACGCACGCCGGGCCCAAGGCCGATCGTCTGGCCCTCATGCGCGCCACGGCGACCAACATCGAGTCGATCTTCCTGCTCGCGCCGGACCGTGACCGCGCGCTCGCGAATGCGGTGGCCAGTGTTTCGCAGGGAAAGCCGGATGCGACGGCCGAGCTGAACGGTGTGGGTATCCGTCTCTGGATTGTTCATGACCCTTCCCCTTTCCCCCTTCCCCCGTCCCCGCTTTATATCGCCGACGGCCATCACCGCTACGAAACGGCGAGCGCGTATGCGCTCGAGAATCCCGCCGCCGATCGCGTGCTCGCGCTGATCGTGTCGGCGCAGGATCCCGGACTCGCGGTGCTCCCGACCCATCGCGTGATCTTCGGAACGGGGCGTGACCTGGAGCGCATGCTGCCCCGGTGGCGCGAGTGGTTCGAGGTACAGCCGCTCGCGGCGGGCCGCGATCCGGTGACCGCGCTCGCGTCACTCGGCAACGGCCGCACCGCGTGTCTCGTGGCAGATCGCTCGCGGATCCTCGCGCTGGTGCTCAAGCCGGGCGCGCTGCCCGATCGGCTGCCGAGCCTGGCGCAGAGCACCGCGGTGCGAGATCTCGATGTCGCCCAGATCGAGTCGTTGGTTGTGAAAGAAGTCCTCGGCGCGGGCATGTCGACGCCCATCGTGCGCTACGTCGCGGACGCGAAAGAAGCCTTGGGGCTGGTCCAGCATGGCGGCGCCGCGGTGGCGGTACTGCTCAACCCGACGAAGGTCGAACAAGTCTTCGCGGTGGCGGACGCCGGCGACGTGATGCCGCCGAAGTCGACGTATTTCGTTCCGAAGGTACCGAGCGGCCTAGTCCTGCGGCCCTTGTCGTAATGCGGCGATCAACGCTTTGCAGAACTGTGGCAGATCCGCTGGCGTGCGCGACGAGATGAGGTTGCCGTCGACGACGACGGCGCTGTCCTCCCACACGACCCCGGCGTTCTCCATGTCGTCCTTGATCGC
>WNFU01003583.1_pt1 | contig 20425 bp, 15 predicted proteins | sample 5400121 | NCBI WGS metagenome assembly WNFU01 (sample SAMN13153360, study PRJNA577476) | soil metagenome | isolation source: 100 cm soil or saprolite under grassland replicate 1 | place: USA:California | collected 2016-06-15 | reverse complement strand
TTGCGACGTTCAAGCTCGCGCGGCTGATCCGGCGCGAGCGCCCGCAGATCCTGCACACGCACACGGCGAAGGCAGGAACCGTCGGACGCGTCGCCGCCCTCCTCGCGGGCTCGCACCGGCCGCCGATCGTCGTGCACACGTTCCACGGGCACGTCCTGCGCGGCTACTTCGGGCCGGTCCGGTCTCTCATGTTCCGCCTGCTCGAGCGGTGGCTCGCCTCGAGCACCACGGCGCTCGTGGCCGTCAGCCCGCAGGTGCGAGACGACCTCGTCGCCCTCGGCATCGCCCCGCGCGAGCGTTTCGCGGTGATCCGCCTGGGGATCGAGCTCGACGCGCGTGTGGCGGCACAGCAGGACGGCCGTTCGGAGAGTCGCCACTACCTCGGCATCCCGGTCAACCGCTTCGCCGTCGGCTGGATCGGGCGCATGACCGCCGTGAAGCGAACGGACGACGTGCTCGTAGCCTTCAAAGCCTTGCGCGACCGTGGCGTGGATGCGTGCCTCTGCATGGTCGGTGACGGGCCCGACCGCGGGCAGCTCGAACGCCGCGCGCACGAGCTTGGAATCGTGCGCGACACGCTCTTCCTCGGCTACCAGGAGGACGTGGCGTCGTTCTACGCCGCCTTCGACGCCCTCGTCCTGCCCTCCGGGAACGAGGGCACACCCGTGAGCGCGATCGAGGCGCTCGCCGCCGGCCGGCCGGTCGTGGCAACGCGCGTCGGCGGCGTTCCGGACGTCGTCCGCGACGGCGAGGACGGATTCCTGGTCGAGGCCGGCGCGACGGACGAGCTCGCCGACCGCCTCGCGCGCCTCGCGCGCGATCCAGACCTACGTGAGGAAATGGGCAGGCGAGGCCGCGAGCGCGTCCTCCCGCGCTATGCCGTCGACCGTCTCGTCGACGACGTCGACCGGCTCTATCGCTCGCTGCTCAGTGCGGCAAGCGGGCAAAAACGCTGAACGCGGGCTTCTTCCTTCCAGTCGCGGTCAGGAAGCCCGACTGCCAGCCAATCGAAAGGTTCGTATCGTCGCGCAGCATGAACCAGACGATCATGTCGATTCGCGGATTTCGCCGGCCAATTGCGAACGACTGGCGCACATAGGCCGCCTGCCGCGCGAACGACACGCCGAAAACTCGGTCGGGCGGCCTGGTCTGCCAGCCGTACTCCGTAATCCAGATCCGCTTCTTGCCCCACAGCTTGTTCACCAGGGAGATGAGCGTGTTGATGTTTCCCAGGGTGACCGCCGTCCCACCGGGCCTCGTCGCGGGCGTCTCGCTCGGCTTGCCGTAGTACGGGTTGTGGGCATACGCGTCGAGGTTGCGCAGACCGGCGCGCCTCGTCAGGCGCATGAACGTGAGCGGCGACATGGAAGGACGGCCGGAACGGGCCTGGTTGTTCCCGCGAGGCCCGGTGACGCCACAGCCGACCTTCTCGTCTGCGAAGTTGGTGAAGTGGACGCCCTCCCAGATCGCCGTGCAGATCCGCGCGTAGGACTGAGGGCTGACGAACCGCCCGCCGGACGTCTGCTGCAGCCAGTTCGGGTTGCTCGGCTCGTTCCACGCGAGCCAGTACTTGACGGCCGGGAGATAAACCTCGTCGAAGGCGTCCGTATTGGGGATGTAACGGCCGCTGTAGCGGGTCGCGGCGGCGTATGCGAAGTTGCGCATGTCGTTGTAGTTCGTCGGCGGAACGTTGCGGGCCTTTCCGCCGTTCGCCCACCGCGGAACGAAGAGGAAGGTCAGCATCACGCGCATCCCGTTCTGGCCTGCGTAGCGGATGGCACGGTCGTACAGGCGCCAGTCGTAGGCAGGATCGGCCGGATCCTGTGGGTGCGCAGGACGTCGTTCCGCGACGTCGGGCCAGTTGAGATTGATGCGGATGATCTGGACGCGCAGCTGCTTCATCATCCCGAAGGTAAACGTCGGATTGCCGCGTAGCACCATCGCGTCGTCTTGAATCCCGACCAGCAGGTTGCGCTGCGCCTGCGCCGCCGGCACGGCGAGACCCACAGCGGCGAACACGACCGCCAGGAGGACCCCTATGCGCCTAGGCAACGACCGGCTCCCGTCCAAACGTTGGAAGCATCCGTCGTAGACCCTCTTCGAGCTCGATCTCCGGCTCCCAGCCGAGCAGCTGCCGGGCACGGGTGATATCCGGCTGCCGCACCTGCGGGTCGTCCACGGGCAGCGCCTCGTAGACGATCTCGCTCTTGGAGCCGGTCACGCGGAGCACGGTCTCGGCGAGCTCGTTGAGCGTGAACTCCCCCGGGTTCCCGAGGTTGACCGGCAGGTGCTCGCCCGACTCCGCCAGCAGAACGAGCCCCCGGATCAGGTCGTCGACGTAGCAAAAGCTGCGTGTCTGCGTTCCGTCTCCGAACACGGTCAGAGGCTTGCCCTCCAGAGCCTGCCGGACAAACGTCGGAACCGCACGGCCGTCGTTGGGCCGCATCCGGGGGCCGTAGGTGTTGAAGATGCGGGCGACGGCGGTGTCCACGCCCTGCTGGCCGTGGTACGCCATCGCCATCGCCTCGGCGTACCGCTTCGCCTCGTCGTAGACGCCCCGTGGCCCGATCGGATTGACGTTGCCCCAGTACGTCTCGGGCTGCGGATGGACCTGCGGATCGCCATACACCTCGCTCGTGGAGGCGAGGAGGAAGCGGGCCCGCTTGAACTTCGCCAGGCCGAGCGCGTTGTGCGTCCCGTACGAGCCGACCTTGAGCGAGTGCAGCGGCATGCGCAAGTAGTCGATTGGACTCGCGAGCGCTGCCAGGTGGTAGATGACGTCGACCGGGCCTTCGACCTCGAGATGGAACGTGACGTCGTGGTTGAGAAAGACGAAGTTGTCGCCGCGGAGGTGCTCCACGTTCTGCAGCGAGCCCGTGTCGAGGTTGTCGACGCAGATGACGCGGAAGTCCCGGGCAATGAGGTGATCGCAGAGGTGCGAGCCGAGGAAGCCGGCCCCACCGGTGACGACGGCCGTGGGCATCGGCGGGATGCTACCGACGCTTCCGGCCTGGACGGCGCAATCCTTACGGGGCCTTTACAGGCGGCCCGGAGGTCTCAGCGGCGTCGGAATCTGCTCGCTCGCTCCGCGCTTGAGGCAGGCGAGGTCGGCGTCAACGAGCATGCAATAGTCATCGGCCAGCCCGGAGCACGCGTTGGGCCATACCGCCACCGGTAGGCCCGCGTAATCTGGTGGCCGTATGCCTTCGCCACGCGATACGGCGTCAGCGGGCGCAGCGCGGTTTCTTCGTTCTGCGAACTCTCGTACGGCTGGCCAAAGGTCTCGCTCGAAGACGCCTGGTAGAAGCGCACTGCGGCGTCGACGAGACGAATGGCCTCCAGCATCGAGGTGACCCCGACATTCGCGAGGTTCGCGGTAAGCACCGGCAGCTTCCAAGACGTCGGAACGCTCCGACGGCGCGGGGCGGATGACGCCGAAAACGGCGTAGTCTCGCTCCCGCAGTCTGCGGCCAAGAACGAGCCATCTTGACCACCAGGACCGGTGATGAGCGCGCGTTTCACGTGCAGAACTATCTGAGCTCCAAGACGCCGTGACAGACCGCGTCAACCGCACCGCGGACGTTACTCGGCTGACCTGCCGCGCAGCGCTCGTCCACGACTGGTTTCAGGGTTACCACGGCGCGGAGCGGGTCACCGATGTGATGCGCACCGGCCTTTTCGCACCCGGATCGGAGCCGGACATCTTCACCTTCACGGCCGTGCGGGAGCTCCTTCCGCCTGAACTTGCGCGATCCATCGTGAAGGAGTCGCGGCTCGCTCGGCTTCCCGGCATACGGCAGCGCGGGCACGATCCGGGCCGCTGGCGCTACCTCCTCCCGTACATGCCGCGCTACTTCCGTAGCCTCGACCTGAAGGATTATGACGTCGTCATCTCATCGTCTCACGCGTGCGCCGCGCACGTGCGGCCGCGGGCTGATGCCCTTCACGTCGTCTACTGCTACACGCCGATGCGGTATGCATGGATGCCGGAGACCGACGAACGACAACTCGGGCGCCTCAGCGGATCGGTCTTCGACTATTTCCGCTCCTGGTTGAGGGAGGTGGACTTTCAGGCCGCGCAGCGGCCGAATCTCTATCTGGCCATTTCAAGCGCAGTCCAGGACCGCATCCGCCGCTTCTACGGCCGCGACTCCATCGTCGTCGGCGCACCAGTCTCGACCGATGACATCTCGCCGACGCAGCTCAAGGATGACTTCGGGCTCCTCTGGGTGCACCGTCTCGTTCCGTACAAGCGACCGGAAGTCGTGATCGAGGCATTTCGCGATCTGCCGTACAAGCTAACGATGGTCGGGATAGGGCCGCTAGAGCAGAGGCTTCGGGAAAATCTCCCCCCGAACGTTGAACTACGTACGTGGGTTTCGAGAAGAGAACTTGTGCAGTTGTACGAGCGAGCAAGCGGCTTTATTCATGTCGGCGAAGAGGACTTTGGCATCACGATGGTCGAGGCCCTTGCTGCTGGCACGCCCGTCATAGCACTAAACCGCGGCGGCGCACGAGACATCGTGCGACACGGCGTGGACGGTCTACTCATCGAGGAGCCGAGCGCAGAACAGCTCAAGGCCGCGATGCACGAGTTCGTAGACCAGAGGTGGAACGCGCAAGTCCTTGCCGAACGCGCCAGGGAGTTCTCGCGGAATCACTTCATTCAACGCGTCCTCGAGCCGCTCAGAGAACGCATTTCATCGCCCGATTCACGTGCGTGAAATAGCTGCGCCGTTTCCTGGTCGTCGCGTCGGCTAGCGCGTTACGCCACGACTTCCGAGCGTCCGCGTGATGGAGCCTCCGCTTGTTCGGCAAGGCTCGTCCCATAGACGGTAACCGGACGTGCGAGGAGATAGGTCGCCGCGCCCACCGCCCAACTAGTCAACGGTGTTCCGAGCGCCTCCTGTGTGATGCCGATGACCCCGACGGCCACGATGATCGGCAGGCTCCCACGATCGCCGTTTCGTAGCGGTCGTAACAGCGTCAACCAATACATCGAAACCACGATCAGAATTCCTAGAAGCCCGCCGACGCCGAGGTAGTAGAAGAACGTCGAGTCGATCGTGTTAGGGATTACCCCACCACCGATCAGAGGGTTCTTCTCGAAGGCGTGCCAGGCAGTCCCCCAAGACGCAAAACGCTGGTGCAAAGAGAGGCCGGCGAGCGTGAAGCGTGACGTAAGGATCTCGTCGAGCTTTCCAACCTGCCACAGGATGAGCACCCCGACGACCAGGCCGGCCGCACCGGCAATCAGGACGGGGCGTCGCAGAAATGGCGTGCGCCACAAAACGACCGCCAGTCCGAACAGGAGGCCAGTCGCCGCACCGCGCGAGCCTGAGACAGCTATCGCGAGCAGGCCGGCGACGAGGGCCGCCGAATACCCGTTGATCGAGAGGAGTCGGAGTCGCCTGCGCTCGATCATCACGAGCGCGACGATCGCCACGTACGCGCCGTAGGGCCCGAGGTTTCCCGGATAGACGAAGGCGCCTTCCTCGCGACGTGTCTCGAGGAAGTACGAGGTGAACCCGATATCGCGTGGACGACTCGGCGAGAACGGGTCGATTGCAGGGAACGCGGCGTGAATAGCCGCGAGCGAACAGCCGGCAACACCGCCGAGGAGGAAGAGCTTGATCCAGCGATCTCGGTCCGCGCCGGCGAGAAAGATTGCGCAGACCGAAAACGTCAGGACGGCGTGTAGCGGCCGGTAGGCATTGCCGATGATGCCCAGCCTAAAGTCACCGTGTAGGGCACCGGTCTCTGCCACATAGAGAGCGGCCCATGTGAGCGCGAAGACGATCCAGTCGAAGCGCCTCGACAGAAGCGAGGGGAGCATGAGGACAGCAGCGACGAGCACAACGACGGTCCCCACGTAGAGCCGTTCGTCGAGGGACTTGAGGATCTCCGGATTGAACACCGGTATGACCACGAAAAGGACGAGGAGCAAGCCGCGCCCGAGGAAGAGTCGCGGTGACGCGAGCAGCGGACGCAGGAGGCGTGCCGAGTATCCGGACCACGGTGCCGTCCCGGCCGCAGAAGCGTCAAGACCGGGGAGTTGGCGGGTTTCTGTCCTCATCTCGCGAGGACGTCCATGATGCCTCGTCGGGCGCGGCGAACACGCACGAGGTGCTTAGCGCACTGGGCGAGAAATCTCTGGGGGGTCCACAACGTCGCGCCCTTCTGCCACCGGTCCAGAGACTATGCGCCTTTCGGCGGCGATCGATCGCCTAGCTCTCAGACCGAGGCGTAGACCTCGCACGAACTCGCTGACCAGCCTTGGGAGGCGACGGAGCTGTCCTCGTTTCATTCGCATCAGCACCATGCCTGCGAGATGGAGGGGGGCTGCAACAAGAAGAGCGGCGCCCGAGTGCTTCCCGAGGAAGATCCCGTTACTCCGCACGTGCGTCCGATCGATATCGAACGATCGCCTCAGCGACCCGGCGTTAGCCGTCGCTCCCACCTTGTGATAGACGACGCTCTCTTCGGCGACAGCGATCCTCCAGGAACGCTGCTTCGCCCGGAAGCAGAGGTCGGTGTCCTCCATGTAGAGGAAAAAGGTCTCGTCTAGAAGACCGGCGTCCTCGAGAAAAGCCCGTCGCACCAGCATGCTTGCGCCGGTGATGAAGTCGAGTTCACTCGCCTTGGTGGGTTTCATCGAACAGGACGTCTTCCCGAGGAGCGCGTTGAACGTCCCACCGCCCCATGCCTGAACCCGCTCCGGATGGTCGGCAAAATAGAGAACAGACCCCACAATCCCGATGCGAGGATCCGTTTCCGCCTCTTTCACGAGGGTAGTGAGCGCGGACGAGTCGACTGTCGTATCGTTGTTCAGGAGCCAGACGAATGCGGCGCCTTCTGCAAGTGCATGGCGAATCCCGAGGTTGTTGCCGCGCGAGAAACCCACGTTCGCCCCAGCTTGCAGCACAGTCACTTCAGGGAAGCTGCGTCGGATGCGCGCCTCCGAGTCATCGACTGATCCGTTGTCTACTACGACAACTTCCCGATTCTCATAGTCGAGTCGACGGAGAGAGTGGAGGCACTGGCGCGTATCTGCCCACCCATTGATGTTGAGCACGACCACGAACACAAGCGGATGCGGCGGATGACTCATCGGCACCTAACTCGGCGGCATAGCTGCGATTTCCGGCTGTGTATCCCCTCGCTTGACGTGCGGCGACAGGCGATACGCCTGCCAAAACATCGCGAGGAGAAGGACCGTGCCCGCGACCATGCCGACGACGGCTCCGTTGACTCCCCATTCAAGGATCAGCAGCCATCCGACGAGCACCGCAAGGGCAGCAGCGTAGAGGTTTCCCGTAAAGAGGGGCCTGGTCCAACGCTTCGCGTTCAGCGCAGAAGTGAAGAGGTAGACCGGGTGCAGCACGAAGTAGTAGATGGAGAAGAGCACGACGACGCTGCCATACCGTGAATATGACGTCCCGTACAGGAGACGTAAGATGGGACCGGAAAAGATCGCGACTGCGACGCAGTAGATCAGAACAAACGGCGCGGTTGCCGCGTACGTCAGGATCAACGCCTGATGCAGCCCAGCGTCTCCAGCGCGGCTGCGCGTTCGGGCATACCGGATCGGGAGGATGGTGAACAAGAAGAGCAGAAATGTATTGAGTGGCCCGAGAACGATTTGGGCCGCCTTGAGTGCGCCCGCGGCCGTAGCGCCCCGCATCGCGGCTGTGAGGTAGATATAGAGTTGGCCGGCGAGCCACGAGGCCGCAATCGCCGCGGCGAGCCACTTCCCAAAGGTCCAGTTCTCGCGCAGGGCAGCCCCGTCAGCGCAGCGCCGGAGGCTGTGCCTGATTTTCCAGGCGCCTAGCGCAGCACCCACTGCAGATGTCGCACTCGCGACGTAGAGCGCCCGCGGAGCGTCGATCTCAGCGAATGACACAACAGCGACGAGGGCTCCGACCTGTCCGGCGTAGCTGACGAGATCGACGGCGAACGCCGTCGCCAACCTTCCCTCCGTATAGAGGACGCGCCGAACAAACTCCTGGAGCTGCCATGCAGCGATAGCCGCCGCGAGTGCGAGCAAGATCGCAGCTGCATGCGCGGCGAAGGTCGCAGAAGCGAGCGCGCTTACCAAAGCAACGATCGACAGAATTGCGGACAAGCCGATCTGGCCGAGCGCCGTCGAGCTCGTATACCGGATGTAGTCGTCTCTCTCGCGGTTCTGACCAAGAACATTATGGGGCTGCGTCACGAGCGCGGTTTGAACGCCGTTCAGGAAGAGAAGCGCCGTGTACGCAAGAACAAACGCACCGAATTCCGACGAACCGAGCGCTCGCGCGAGCACGAGCATCGTCGCGAAATTCGTTACGGAGATGAGCGTCTGATCGAGAAGTCCCCAAAAGCCGGTCCGGACGAGAGGCCTCAGCCCGTCGCCATCAACGCGAAGCGGCGCGGGGTCCGTCACGCGGATCTCCGCGCCGTCACATCGAGCGCACCGCCGATTCCGACGCCGAGCAGCATCGTGGCAAGCGGAAGGAAGGCGTAGTACAGCGGCATCGATTCGCGGAACTCGACTTCCCGACCGATCAGGGCATCAACCGTGTGCCGGACGCTACCGCTCAAGGTGTTCGCCTGGTATTGCGGCACCACGCGCTCGACACGAAACCCGGCGATCTCCAGCATCGCGCGGATTGTGTTTCGGCCAAAGTGGTAGAGGTGGCGTGGCACATCAAGCCCGAACCAGAGTTGTCGGAAGACCCTGCTCTCCAGGCTTTCGAAATCGGGGAGCCAGAGACGCAGGACTCCGCCCGGTCGGAGCCAGCTGTGGAGCTTCTCGAGCGCTCTCCGCGGGTCGTGGAGGTGCTCGAGGGCGTGACCCATGGTTACGAGGTCGAACGCGCCGGGGGGAAACTCCGCCTCCTCGACCCTACCGACGAAGATCCGGTGGGGGTCCACGCGAAGTCTCTCAGCGGCGCGCGCGGCCGCAACTGCGTCGGGCTCAACACCTCGCACCGACCATCCCAGGTTCGCCATTGCCTCTAGGTAGACGCCGGTTCCACAGCCGATGTCGAGAAGCCGATTCCTGCGATTGGACGGGCGGAACCATGGATCGGCTGATCCATACCGCAGGACGTACGGAAGCCGCACGACCGAGCGAAGCACTGCATACCAGACGCTCGTGCGTGAAAGTTCAGCCGCAAAAGAGACGTAAGAGGGTGGGTAATACTCAGCGATTGAGGCCACGCTAGGACGCGGATCCGTCCGCACCAGGCCACAGCCGTCGCACCGGACGACGTCGAAAAGGCCTGGAAGCCAGTGCCGGCGGTCACGACAATTCCGGTAGACGATGGAAGCGTCCGGAGCGCCACACAGAGTGCAGTTGCTTCGTTCGAAGTCGGCCACGCGCCAGAAAAGGCTCTTGCGTCTGATCGAAATGAAAGCGCCATACTTGCGGTCCGGATGGGGTCGCCGCCGTTTCAAGGGCTCAGCCGATCGCCGTGGCGACGGCAGTACGTAAAGCTCTGCGACCTTCCCGATTTCGACGACGCAGGCCTTCGGCGGCGCATCCGCAACATCGTGCCGAATCACGAGCCTCGCGCCGAGGTTCGGCGAAAGTTCTGGGAGTACGCAATGCTCACGCTCTTCTTGGAGGACGCCGGGGCCCTCCACGACCACACGCAGGTGCTATCGGTCGGCGCGGGCCATGAGGAAGTCCTCTTCTGGCTCGCCAACAGAGTCGGGAAAGTTGTCGCGATCGACATCTACGGCGAGGGTGGCTTCGCGCGGCAGGAGGCCAACGCCGCGATGTTGACGAATCCCAAGGCTTTTGCGCCTTATCCCTATCGCGAGGATCGACTGAAGGCTCTGAAGATGGATGCACGTGCTCTCCGCTTCCCCGACGCCAGCTTCGACGTGGTCTTCTCGCTGTCATCGATCGAGCACTTCGGAGCTCATGGCGATGTTGCGCGAGCAGCTCGTGAGATCGGCCGAGTCCTCCGCCCTGGTGGTCTCGCGTTCATCGTCACCGAGTGCTTCGTCGCGCGACACCCGCTAAATTCGCCGATTCTCCAAACAGCAATTCGGATAGCGACACTCGGTCGTCGTTGCGCAAACGCGACTCCACGACGACGCGCAGTCGACGTCTTCACTTCGCGAGAGCTACAGAGGTGGATCATCCAACCGTCGGGGCTCGAGCTTGTGCAACCCCTCGATCTAACGCTCTCTCCCGAAACCTGGCAGAACGTCATCATCTGGCGCGGTCAGGGCGAGTTCGAAGCATCCCGCGGAGATCCCTGGCCGCACATCCTCTTGCAGCCGCAGGGATCGGCGTTCTTCCTTCGCGGAGGCGCGGCAGCGTTTACCTCGGCAGCGCTGGCGATGCAGAAACGGGACGGAGTCCTAAAACCAGCTGCGGAGAACTCGGTAAGTTGATAGTTGCGTCAAAGCTGTTTCATGAGCGAGCCACGACCGCTCGCACTATCGGGTGGCGCGGCATCTAAATGCGTGTTACGTCTTCGCGGCCTGGGATCCTCCTCGACGCGCGTTGGCTTGAAAGTCGGGGACCTCGAAACGTGCTCGGACTCGCTCGTGTCGCGCAGGAGGTTGTCCGCCGCATGCCGCCGCTCGAGTGGCTCGACGGCGGTCTTCCGCTCCTCCACCCCGCCGAATTCCTTTGGCTGACGAGTGTTCTCGCGCGACGGCGCCCACAGCTCTTCTACAGTCCTGGTTACAACGCTCCGCCGACGTGCCCGGTCCCATACGTCTTCACTGTCTTCGATTTGATCCACCTGCACGTCGAGGAGTACCGCAGCGCGGGAAGACGCCTCTACTACGCCTTGCACGTAAAGCCGGCTATCAAACGAGCGCGCGCGGTGCTGACCGGTTCGAACTACTCCCGCTCGAGGATCCTCGAATGGACCGGCGTGGATGCTGAGCGCGTGGTCGTCATCGGGGCCGCGGCCGGAGAGCGCTTCACGCCTATCGGCGATATCCACAGGCCCGGCTATCCGTACCTTCTTTACGTCGGGAATCGCAAGCCTCACAAGAACTTGGCGAGGCTCGTGTCGGCTCTCGCCCGGGTCGAGGAGCGAGCCGCGCTAAGGCTGGTCCTGTCGGGACCTGCGGAGCAGGATCTCATCACGCTCGCACGGAGCGTCGGCGTCCACGACCGGATCGAGTTTCTCGGAAACGTGCCGGAGGAGAAATTGCCGGCCCTTTACCGCGGTGCGATCGCTTTCGTTTTTCCCTCGCTCTACGAGGGCTTCGGGTTGCCGCCAGTGGAGGCAATGGCGTGCGGCACCCCTGTCGTCAGCTCCCTCGCCACGTCGCTTGCGGAGGTCGTAGGCGATGCCGCCGTCGCAATCGACCCGTTCGATGTCGATTCGATCGCAGCCGGAATCGACAAGGTGGTGGGAGACGACCAATTGCGCCGGGAGCTTCGTTCGCGCGGCTTCGCCCAGGCTGCTCGCTTTTCCTGGGACGACACGGCTCAGCGCACATGGACAGCGCTGCAGGCAAGCCTGGAGGCGGGGACTCATGAGGGATAGCGCCGTAGTAGTAAAGAACGCGCTACGCGCTGGTTCAGAACGCGCCGCGCCCGCTGGCAACAGTGGGCAGCGTCAGGGCGAGGATTCGCAGGTCGCGACCGACCGAGAGATTCTCAATGTAGTCTCGCTCGACGGCTAGACGCTCCTCGAATGTCAGCTGGCCGCGACCGTACACCTGCATCGGCCCCGTTAGCCCCGGCTTTACTGCCAGGCGGAAAAGCTGCTCCGGCGCGTAGCGCTCGACGAGCTCCACCTGCTCCGGACGCGGTCCGACAAGGCTCATGTCTCCCTTGAGGACGTTGAAGAGTTGCGGCAGCTCATCGAGACTCGTGCGACGGAGGAGCCTCCCAACCCGCGTGACGCGTGGGTCGTTCGCGAGCTTGAACATCGGCTCATTGAGCGAGTCGAAGCTCACGAGCTTGAAGAGTTGTGCCTCAGCGTCCTCGACCATCGTCCGGAACTTGTGCATCCGAAATCGTCGTCCTTCCGAACCGACCCGTACCTGCGAAAAGACGATCGAGCCAGGGCTGTCGAGGAAGATCGCAATAGCGATCAACAGAAAGAGCGGGGAGAACAATACGAGGCTGCCGAGAGAGACCGTTAAGTCGAGTGCACGCTTCAAGAAGAGCGTCGAGCGTGAGACGTCCCAGGTGTTGTACTCCAGCACCGGAAGATCAGCCACACGCGTGAGGCGCGTCGCCGTGCCGAACATCCCATGCACGGGCGGAACGACGCTGAGCTTGATCCCATTGCGCCGGCACGTAGCAACGAGCGCGGCAATGAGCTCTTCATTGATTGAGTGCGTTGCCACGAGGATGCGATCAACTAGGAGGCCAACGAGGCGCTCGGGATCCGTCAGCAGCTCCCTGACGCCGTGGCCCGGATCGTCGACTGCGCTCGCGTGAATGTCTGGAAAAAGCTCGAGCTTTCGACACGTCGCATCGGCGAGTGGCCCTTCGCCAAGAATCAAGATTCGCTCCGGCGAAGTGATACGACGCCATCCAAAGCGCGCCAGCGCGCGGAAGACGAACGCCGCGACCGCGGTCGCAATCCAGAAGCGGACGCTTTGCATGAACGAAGGTCCGCCGGCCGGCGTTGCGTGGAGAAGGAGGGCGGTCCCGGCCGTCGCCGTCAAGGCCCAAAAGAAGATCGAAGGGAGCTCGTCGACGGTGAGGTGGCGCAGAGCGGTGTGATCGCGGTCGTACAAACCGTAGAGCTTTGCGAAGACCACCCAGACCGGCAGGATCAGCGCCGCCCAAACAGCACTCTCGACGTCCGAGTCGAAGGCGATACCGAGCGAGAGGCTCCCAGCGAGAAGCGCCAGGACATCTGCAAGGGCGAGCATCCTTCGGCGCAACGGATCTCGCCAGCCGCGGAACCCGCTTCGGAATGGAGACGCGGCGACAGACCGAGTCGGCGCTGGGTGGTCGTCGGCACCCCACTCGACCGGCGAGTTCATAAGCTGCGGCTTGCTCACGAGATCCGTCCCCCTCCGGTCACGTCCTTGAGGCGGGGAGGATAACCGGCTCGGAGACTCCAGGAGCCGCCGATCTGGTCAACTGCCGGGTTTCGCGAACAGTGGGGAGCGCGGATTGAGGCTCTCCGCCCGCAGGAGGCTGCGGCGAGCGGCTGCGATGTCGCCCCTTTTCGTCTCGATGCGCGCCGCGACGAGCCATAAACGCCAGTCGATCGGATTGCGATCGACTGCCTCTCCTATCCACTTCCGGGCGGACCCGAGATCTTGGCGCTGCTCCTGCACCAGCGCGAGCTGTAGATACGGCGAGGCCGCCCAGGGTTGAAGGTTTTTCGCGTCGAGCGCGCGGCGCAGCGCAGTCGTCCCGTCATTTCGGTCGACGGCCGCCGCGCTCGCCTTGATCTGCAGGTCGCTCAGCCACGGAATGGCCTGGGCGCACATCACAACCCAACCGAGGACGAGCAGGGCGGCCGCCACGGCAAAGCGCGGCATTCGGGTGGGCCGGGGCCTCCGATCGTCCCGAACCGGCTGAAGCTCGACCGACGACCCCCCAGGCCCGACCAGCAGGCCGAGACAGACCAGACCTATCGCCGACAGCGCGGTCAGCTGCCAGATCCACTCGATCCCGGCGCCGACGTAGAACGCCGCCACGACACCGAGCAGGGACGCGGTGACAACGCGCTCGTCATTGACGCGGCGCAAAGTGTTCCTCACCGCGACGACCCCGCCGTACGCGAACGCCCCGCCCAGCAGCAGAAAGCCAGCCACTCCGAGCTCTCCGAGCACCTCCAAATAGAGGGAGTGCGCGTTGCGTATGAAGTACGAGAACGAGGCGTGCTCAGCCCACCAGGCTTGATAAGAGCCGGCGCCGCGACCCACGACGGGCGCGCTTTCCCACTCGTGGAGTGCCGCCGTCCAGAACTGCCAGCGCCCGCTACCCGAGCCGGACAGCAGGTGACTTCGGACGAAGCCCGCGTCTCCCGTGCCTGTGGCTCCGGGAAGCTGCTTGAACGCCTCGAACCGCCGAGCCGGGTGGCTCGCAAAGGCGCCGGCGATCAGTCCCACGACAATGGCCGCCACGAGCATGCGGCCAAACGCGGGCGAAGGGGAGAGATCGCCAAGGAGTCGGTCGCCGACGGCATAGAGGACACCGGTGCCGAGCGAGATCGCCAGGATCAGAAGGAACGCCTCGTGACCTTCGATCGCCGCCTGGTGAGACCGAAGCGGGCCGTCGACCAGCTCGTGACGGGGGAGCAGGACGGAGATGGCTGCCGCGGAGCCTGCGGCGACGGCGAGGAGTGCTCCGATCGCCGCCCAACGACGGGTGGTGGTCGCGAGAAACACGATTGCGCCGACCCATGCGGCCGCCACACCTCCGCGAGAGGACGTGAGGTAGATAACCGCGGCGAACGTGGGGAAGGGCAAGAGCACCAAAATCCGCGGCCACCAGCGCGTCGCCCGGAGTGCCAGTCCGAGCCACAAGGCATAGGCGAAGCCGATGAAGACGCCGAGCCCGTTCCAGTAGCCAATGGGAAAGCTCAGACGCGTGACGACACCGGGCAGGAATGTCGGAAAGCCTTGAAGCGAGAAAGTGGACGGAAAGCACCGGCTGATGAGTGCGACGACTGCGATCCCGGCGATGCCGACAGCCAACCCGTCGGCCCAGCGGCGCACATTGCCCCGCGTGCCCGCGAACACGGCGAGCAGGAAGATCGCCAGGTTCATCGTGACGCGGTTGAACTCGACGAATGCGTTCTCTGCACTTTTCGCCCACCAGATCGAAGCGAAGGTCCACACGGCGAACGCCGCCAGGAGACCCGCAACGATCCAGGTCGCGCGTGGTACCCGAGTGCGCGGCCAGACACCAAGCCCGACGCCCAAAAGCAACGCCCACCACGCCACGATCGCCGTGGTAGCACGAGCGGAGAGCGCGAAGCCGCCTCGATCGTAGGCGAGGAGGAAGGCGGTACCACCGACCGCTCCGATGATCCAGACGTCCATCGCAGCCAGATGCCGCAGGCTCACCACCGAGCGACGCTGGCGCATGCGCGGCTCGAGCGTCCGGGCCATGGGCTGCTAGGCTACCGCCGCCGCCGATGAGATTGCCCAAGTCTCTGATTGCCGTGCTGGCTGCCGGCATCACGGCGTGTGTTTTTTCCGCGCCTGCTTTTGCCGAGGAGCCTCCTCCGCCGGTGCCGCCTGGGACTCCCTCCATCGATCAGTACGTCGAGACGGTCCCAACGAGCCAGGGGGGCATATCGGCAGGAGTCGGCAAACCTCGCGGAAAACCGCTGCCGCACCGAATCGCCGCCAAAATTCACGCGCGGCCCGATGCCGTTACGAGGCGCCTCGAAACCGTCGCAACCTCTTCTGCGTACGGAGCGCCTCAGCGCGATCTCTCTCGTCCTGCAAAGACCAGCAGGGAGCAGCGAGCAAAGCCGTCCGCGAAGTCGACGACACCCGCGCAGCCGAAAGCGGCGAATCCCCTATCCGCTGCCGTCAGCGCAGTGAGTGACTCGGGCGACAGCCACGTGTTTTGGCTGCTCGCCGCGGTCATCGTCGTGACGACGACGATGGTTTGGGCCACCGCTCGTCGCCATCGCGCTTAGCACGGCTGCCCGTCCGTCTGGGGCAGCACGGCCCGGCCGAACGGGTTGTACACGCGGTCGCGCGGGACGCGCATCGAGAACGAAAGCGACCTTTCGCCGCTCACGAGGATCGCGCGGAACTTCCCGATCCGCTTCACATTCAGCACCGCCTGGACGATCCCGTAGCGGTCCGTTCGCAGCCTCGCGACGCGCTTCCACCCTCCTCTGAACGTTTGCTGGACGACAACCCGGCCCGGCTTGCCGAGTGGCGTATGCGCCCACACGTAGACGCCTTTGCCGCGGCGGAGCGCGACGAACGGGAACCGAAACGCTTGGAGGAACGCCTTCGGCTTTGCCTGCGCGAACGTCGCTCCGCGGAAGAAGAGACCCGACTGGAAGTAGTCCGTAGTCAGCGGGTTGTCCATCAGCTGGAACCAACCGATCACGTCGACTCCGGTCGCCCATATTCGGTAGAAGGCCTCGGGCACCCAGCGCACGAGCAGCTCCATGGGAGCAGCGCAGAGATCGGGTGGATTCGAGTCCCAGCTGAATTCCGTCACCCAGAACCGGACTGGGACGATGGATTTGACGTGCCCGGCGCGGATTGCGGATTGAAGGGTCGCGCCCATCTCTGGAAGGTCCGCGATGGAGACGTCGTAGGGGAGCACAGCATGGTGCGTCGGGCCGCCGGACGTGTACGGGTGTGTCGACCATACGTCGAACTCCGCCGTGTTGTGGCAGGTCGGCCGGCCTCGATCGTCTATGCAGAGCAGGCGCCGCATGAACTTCAACGGGCCCCAATCTTCGTCGAGCGCCATGACCTCAGGTGTCGGGTCGCGGAACGGCGAGGTCTCGCCCGCGACGGCTACGTTGTCGCGGTGAACGGCGTGGATCGACTTCGCTGCAGCGTTGAGCATGTCGCGATAGACGTCGGGTGACGTGAACTTCCCCGTCGAGTCGAACTGCGGCCAAAAGTAGAGCCCGAGGTTGGGCTCGTTCCAGATCTGCCAGTAGCGGACGCGAGGGAGCCCGGGATACTTGCCGCTGTAGCGCTCGGCGGCTGCACGCATAAAATGGCCGTACTCGGATGCCTCCGGCGGCGACTGAGGCACGCTTGGCGCAAGACGGGCCCACACCGGCGCGTCGCCCACTCCCAGCATCGGTTGGAAGCCGGCCGCCACGATTGCCTTGATGCTGGCGTCGACCTGCGACCAATCGTAATTCGGATCGTTCGGATTCTCCGGGTTCCAACTCGCCGGTTCCTGCCGCGGCGCCGTCCTCGGCCAGCTGATCCAGGTGTCGATGATCGTGATTCCTGCGTTGCGGATACGCGCGAAGGCAATATTTGCTTCCGGCCCGTTGATCTCCGGTGCTGCGATCATCGCCATCGTCAGCGGGTGCGATGCGGCCGACGCGGCGGCTGCGGGAAATGCCAGCGCTGCAGCGACAGCGGCTGCGAGAACGACGCGGATGAGCATACGGCGGTGGCGCATCATCGACGGAAAGGCGGACGGCCCCGATCGGGCAACGAAACAATACGACGACGACAACGACGGAACGTTAGCCCGGCAGGTGAAGGAGCGGCTCCAGACGAGGACTGCGGCAGTGACGGGATCGCAGAGCTCCAAACGACCCGGTGACGGTTGGGGTTGACACGGGTCGAGAAGTGCACGTTGCGGTCGCGCTTGATCAGCTTGGCGACGCCTCGACCAGATCGAGGTCGCGACCAGAGGGGCGGGCGCCGCAGGACGCGCGTCGGCACAATGGCTCAACCACGCTCACCTATCGCAAATCCTTGTTCGACTCCATGTCGAACCACATGGCGAAGAGGGTGAACTGCGAGCCGAAGATGAACAGGAGCGCCACGAGCGCGACCGTGGCCACGGACGCCGCCTTGCGCATGATCCGGAGCACCACCTCGGCGATCCCGAGGCCCAGTTCGAGCAGCGTCATCAGGAAGCGAGCGCGTAACCCCTCACGAGGGCCGTGGCACGACCTTCCGAATTTGGCGAGCGCTCGGCCCCTAGACCCTCAGGCACGCACCGGCACGCGGTCAGCAAGCTCTGGCTCGCTCGTCTCCGCGGCCGGCTCGGCCTTGGCCCGCCGTCGGCCTACGGCCGCGACCAGTGAGACCGCGGCAACGCCGTAGGCAGCCAGCCCGGCCCAGTACGACGTCGAGATGCCGAAGAAGACGGCGATGACGATGCCGAGCACGGACGCGCAGACGGACGTCGCTCCGTTGATGCCCCAGAGGAAGGCCGTCGGAGCGCCGGGCCGCGCGGACGCGGCGCGCATTCCGATCGGGAGCGGCATGCCCATCAGGAGCCCGAGCGGCATCAGGATCCCCACGGCGGTGGCGATACGGACCGGGGTTGTCGCATCGTCCATGCTCGAGAGCAGGTCGGGGGTGACGATCCCGAACACGGCGACGGCGATGAGCAGTCCCGCGAGCGGTGCGAGTCTCAAGGCCTCTCGTCCCGCACCGGCGAGTCGCTCGCTCACCATGCTGCCGATCCCGCTGAACACGAGCAGCGAGAAGAGCACGACAGTGAGCGCGTACGTCGGCTGGCCGAGGAAGATCGTCAGCCGCTGAAGCTGCGACAGCTCGATAAGCAGGAAGCCGAAACCGATCCCGGCGAAGTACGTGTAGAAGGGGAGCATCCCGCGGTGCGCTGTGCGGTCGGTCGTGATCAGGAGCGGGAGCATGATGAAACAGAAGGCGAGGCCGAGCACCGCGAGCGCCAGCAGGCCGAGGACGAGGACCGGTCGCATCGACTGGTCGCTGGTGAATCCCGCGCCGTGTAGCAACGTGCCGAGGTTCGCGGTCTGGAAGAAGAACGGCCGGTCATCGGACGGCGGCGAGATGTCCTCTTTGAAGTCGTCGACGGCGGCCGCCGGGCCCTCAGGTGCGGCGAGGGCCGCGAAGTGCCGGTCGGCCGCGTGGTGCGGCGTCAGGATCGGGGTGAAGCCGAGCCGATGCGTCACGCGCGTCAACGTCGCGACCTCCGCGTCGCTGAAGGCACGCCAGGGGTTGACGAGGACGGTCGCGACGTTCCCGCCGCGGAAGACGAGCAGGTGGTCGCGCGGTCGCGCGACGCCGTGATCCTTAAGCGCCTGGGCCGCGAGAGCGGTCGTCCGATAGGACTCGATCGGCCTGGAGCTGTGCGCGATCCTGTACCAGCGGGAGACGGAGAGGATCCCGCCCGGCTTGAGCCGCCGGAAGAAGACGTCCCACGCCTCGGTCGTGTACAGCGCGTTCTCGCTGAGGGCGTACGCGCCGGCGGCGCTGGCCGCCCACGTGTCGATCAGCGAGATCTGGAGCAGGTCGTACTTCCTGTCCGTGCGCGCGAGGTAGCTACGCGCCTCGTCGTTGACGAACGTGGCACGCGGATCGCGGTCGAGATGTCCCGTGAAGTCGCCGTACTTTCCGTTCGTGGCTCCGAGGACGTTGCCGTTGATCTCCACGCCGGTCACCGACCGCTGGCCGAACTCGAACGCGGACAGGATGTCCCGCCCGCCGCCCACACCGATGACGAGCACGTCCGCGTTGCGGCGAACGTAGTGCGCCAGGTTCGTCACGTCGTAGCGGAGGAAGTCCGTCTCGGCGGGATTGCCGTCGTACCGCGTTAGAACCGTGCTCGCTGTGCTGTCGATGACCATCCCGAGTTGGTCGACGCGCACGTCAGGCGGCACCTTCGTGCTCATCCCGAAGCCCCACGGAGGCGCAGGGCCGTCCGCGAACCGGTCAACCGTGACCCGGGAGAACGCGTTCCACTTCTCGTAGCCGTGGGCCGGGTCCGGAGAGCCCTTGGCCCAGACGATTCGAAGCAGCGGATGGCCGCGTGAGTGCAGGAAGGTGTTGAAGAGGGCGAAGCTCCCGAGCAAAACGAGCACGGCGAGGGACAACGTGACGCCTCGCCGGCTGCGGGCGTCCGCCGCGAAGATCACCGCGGCGACGGCCGCGAGCGCGCCGATCGCGATGACGAGGCTCGGCCCGTCGAGCACGACGAAGAGGACGACGAGCAAGACGCAGCCGAGCGCTGCGCCGACGAGGTCGGTCGCGTACAGGCGGTTCACCTGCCGTGGGAAACGGGTCAGCGCAAGGCAGACAACCACTCCGCTGAACACGAAGGGGACGGAGATGACCGCGCAGGTGAGGACGACCGACCAGGCGGCGGCCAGGTTCCGCTCCGGCTGGAACGGGAGCGAGAGCTGCGTGACGAAGCAGACGGCGAGCGAGACGGCGAAGAAGAGCGAGTAGCGCCAGAGGCTCGCTCTGACGTCACCGGCGTCGCGGAATCGCTGCGGCCGGAGGTGGACGAGCAACGCGCCGACCGTCAGCCCGAACAGCGCGACCGAGATGGCGACGAACGCGAAGTGGTACCACATGGTGACGCTGAAGATCCGCGTCAGCGCGATCTCGTACATCAGCGTCGAGAGCGTGACCACGAAGAGCCCGGCGTAGGTGCCCGGTCGGGCGCGCAGGCGCGAGTGAGGGAGCACGGCGGTCGTCACCAGCGGCCTGCCACACTAGCCGATGGATCAGCTGGCTCTGTCGTCAGCGCAAAGTCAGGTTTCTTCCGCGGCAAGCACGATCAGGTCGGCGCCGCGTTCGGGCGGGAGGTAGTCGGTGTTGACGACCAGGTCGTAGTGGGTTGGCAATTCGAGCGCGATCCTGTGAAAGCGCTTCAGGTAGTCGGCTCGCGCAGCATCATCTTCCGCGAGAACCTTCTCGGCTCGCCGCGGGTCGAGGTTCCGCGCACCTGCGATCCGGTCCGCGCGGCTCTTCTGCGAAGCGGTGACGAGGACGCGGAGCGCGTCCTGCCGGTCGGCAAACACCATCGACGCGGCGT
>WNFU01003582.1_pt1 | contig 20426 bp, 19 predicted proteins | sample 5400121 | NCBI WGS metagenome assembly WNFU01 (sample SAMN13153360, study PRJNA577476) | soil metagenome | isolation source: 100 cm soil or saprolite under grassland replicate 1 | place: USA:California | collected 2016-06-15 | reverse complement strand
GTCATTCCTGAACGGCGCCTCGGCAACTGACACGGTCGACCCGAACCCGAGAGTCGGCAACGACGCTCCCGAGTTCTTGACGGTCGGTGTCCACACGGTCACGTTCGGCGCAACCGACTTCAGTGGCAACACCACGCTGAAGAGCGCGGTGATCGAGGTCTTGCCGATGCCGCCTGCGGGGACGCCTCCGCTCCCGATCCCACCGGCACGCGTTGCACCGCCGGATGTCCTCAACCTGAAAGCCGAAGCCGGCGACCGCAGGGTCCGGTTGAGCTGGCAGACCCCAGCCGGGGTCGACGACGTCGTGATCAGCCGCTCACTGTCATTGGGGGGCGACGCGCAGGTCGTGTACACGGGCTCGGCCGAGTCCTTCTTGGACCGCGCCGTCGTGAACACGCTCGAATACCGCTATCTCGTCGTGTCCGTCGATAAAGCTGGCCTGGCCTCTGCGGGAGTTGCAGCCACAGCACAGCCGAGGGCGACGCTCCTGAAGGCCCCGAAAGACGGCGCCCGGCTGCGCAAGGCCCCGAAGCTGACCTGGGTCGCGAACTCGGAGGCCAACTACTACAACGTGCAGCTCTTCCGAGGCGACAAGAAGATCCTCAGCATCTGGCCCGTGAAGCCTGCCCTGAAGCTCAAGAACAAATGGAAGTACCAGGGGCACACATACAAGCTGGCGCGCGGCGTCTACCGCTGGTACGTCTGGCCCGGGTTCGGAGCCCGCAAGGCGGTCGACTACGGCGAGATGCTCGGCTTCAGCACCTTCCAGATCGTCCGCTGAGCTAGCGAGCCGAAACCGCCATCCAGCGGAGCGTGGCCGCGAGACTCACGATCGGCAGGAAGGCGAGCGGGGCAGCGATTGCCAGGGTCAGCATCAGTCGCCCCCCGTCCCGATGATCATCCCGAGGCCCGCGAGGACGAGGGCTGCGGTGACGAGCAAGATGATGAACAGTCGCTTCTTCATGTCGTAAGTCTCGTCTACTAGACGCGCGAAGTCGTTACGGTTTTCCCTACCTCCTAGGGCGGCCTGCCTGTGAAAGCTCGACCTTGCCCTCGGCCTTCTCGATCTTCTCGACGAGGACCCTGATCGGGTCTCCCAGGCGGTAGGTGCCTCCCCCCCGCCGGCCGGCCATCGCCGTGCCCAGCTCGTTGAGCTCGAAGTAGTCGCCGGCCAGGCGCCTCGCGGGCAGGTAGCCCTCGAAGACGTCTCCGAACCGGATGAACAGGCCCGAGGGGATGATCCCGACGATCTCGCCCTCGAACGGGTCGTCCCAGCCGCGCTCGTACAGCGTCGCCTCGAGGAGCCAGGACAGGCAGAGGTCGTCGGCGAGATGCTCGACCTGGGCGGCTTCCCGCTCTCGGGCCGAGGTGTGCTCGGCCAGGCCGTCGAGGTCCCCGGGCGGCGGATCGTCGGATAGGCCGAGCTCGCGCAGCAGCGCCCGGTGGACGACGAGATCCGGGTAGCGACGGATCGGCGAGGTGAAGTGGCAGTAGGCGGGGCTCGAGAGACCGGAGTGGCCGAGGTTTTCGGGGTGGTAGCGGGCCTGCTTGAGCGAACGGAGCACGAGCGAAGGGAAGGCTTCGCGGCCGCGACCCGAGGGTTCGACGTAGTCCATGACTCGCACGCTCACCTCCCCGGCGACCGCGGCGGCCGTCTCGGGCGAGAGCTGCTTCGGCGCGGGCGGCGTCGGGACGCCCAGATCGGCGAGCTTCTTCAGCAGGAGCTCGATCGCCTGCGGGTCGGGCCGTTCGTGGACGCGATAGAGCGCTGGGCGCCTGCGCCCGGAGAGCAGTTCGGCCACGGCCTCGTTCGCGGCGATCATGAGCTCCTCGATCAGGCGGTGGGCGGTCGGCTCGGTCTCCTTCCACGCGCGCGCCACGCCACCGTTGCTGTCGAACTCGAAATTGATCTCCGGCGTTTCGATGCGGAGCGCGCCTCGTGCGAACCGCCTATCACGCATCTCCGCCGTCAGTCGGTCCGTGAGCTCGAGAGCCGCGACGACAGCGGGCTCGGCGCTCCGCCGCTCTGCTTCCGCATACGTGAGCCGCGCGCGGCTGCGGATGACCGAGCGGTAGAACTTCGGCTCGCCGTTCGGCGGCATCTCGACGGTGAGGCAGAGGCGGTCCTCGTTCGGGCGCAGGCTGCAGCGGTTCTCAGACAGCTCCGGCGGCAGCATCGGGGCAACCCGCCCCGGGACGTACGTCGAGAACGCGCGGTCGGCGGCGCCACGATCGAGTGGCACTCCCGTGGGCAAGTAGGCCGACACGTCCGCGATGTGAACCCACCAGCGGAAACCGTCCCCGTCCTTCTGCACGGAAATCGCATCGTCGAAGTCCTTCGCGGTCTCGGGGTCGATCGTGAAGCAGAGCTGCTCGCGCAGATCGACTCGGTCTGACAGATCGGGTTCGGGCGCCTCGTAAGGCTCGAACTCGGTGCGCACACCCGAGTGCACGAGCAGGCCTTCGAGCACGACCTGGATGTCCTTCGCCTTGCCGAGCTTGCGCTCGACGCGCGCGCGACCGCGGCCCGTGCGGACGACGACGAGGTCTCCGGGCCGGATGTCGCCGCTGCCTTTCCGGTCAATCGTGACCGGAACGTTCGGAACGAAGTACGGCTCGCCGACGAACAGCTTGCCGCGCTTGTCGATCTCGACGACTAGGAGGTCGGTCAGTGCCCCTCCCGGTAATGCTGTCGAGTCTCTGGGTCGCGAGCACCAAGCCAGAGGCCGCACTCGTTCGCAGCCAAGGCTGGTTGCCTTGGCAAGAACGAGGGTGGAATCTGGCGCAGCGTGATCGCGGGCCAGAGGCCGACGTGCGTTGCCGGGAGGGGCACTAAACTTTGAGGAAGCGGCGGATGGTGAAGCCGGACCCGGCTGCGCCGAGCAGCAATCCGGTTCCGAGCAAAATCAGCGCATTCAGCGAGAACGCGATCGCGTTCACGTCGTCACCGGCCTTGAGCGGCCCGCTGTGGAGGAGCGAGGGCAGCGCGATCTCCTTGCCGATCACGAGCAGGATCACGGCGCCCAATGCACCGGCGATCCCACACAACAGTCCTTCGAGCATGAACGGGCCGCGCACGAACCAGTTCGTCGCGCCGACGAGCTTCATTACCTCGATCTCACGACGGCGCGAGAAGATCGATAGGCGGATCGTGTTCGCGATGAGCAATGTCGATGCCAACAGCAGGAGTAAGACCGCAATCACGAAGAAGATCTCGATCACGTGTGCCAGCTTGAGCACGCGACTCGTCGTCTTCTTGCCGTAGTCGACCTTGTCGATCCCGACCGATGGGCTCGCCTGGAAGAGTTGCGCCACCTTCGCGACGTCGTCTCCGCGCTTGGGAACGACGGTCAGCGCGTTCGGGAATGGATTGCTCGGGAGCGCGCTCACCTCCTCGGGATGCTTCTGCTTCATGAGGGCGAGCGCCTGTTCCTTCGAGACCGGAACGATCCTCTTCACCAGCGGGCTCGATGAGGCGATGTTCGCGACCGTGTTCATCTGCTTGACGGTCGCTTCCTTGGCGCAGGTGTCGTCCGTGCAGTAGTAGACGTGCACGACGAGCTCGCGCTTGACGTGGTTGCTCCAGGAGACGACCCACGTGCCGAAGGCGATGAAGAGACCTAGCAGGAACATCCCGATCAGCACGGTCACGGTTGCGGCGAGCGTCGTGGATAGGTTCGCGCCCAGCGAGCGCACGGACTCCGAGAAGAGGAGCTTGACGCGTCCTATGACTCGTAGCCCCCTCGGCGCTCGTCGCGCGCGAGCCGGCCGTCCTCCAGCGCGATCACGCGTCGGCGCATCTTGTCGACCATCTCGCGGTCGTGCGTCACCATCAGGATCGTCGTCCCCGCGCGGTTGATGCGGTAGAGGAGCTGCATGATCCCGACCGAGGTGTCGGGGTCGAGGTTCCCGGTCGGCTCGTCGCAGACGAGCAGCGGCGGATGGTTGACGAATGCGCGCGCGATCGAGACGCGCTGCTGCTCGCCGCCGGAAAGCTCATCCGGGAGGGAGTTCATCTTGTGCGAGAGACCGACCATGTTCATGACCTCGGGCACCTTGCGCCGGATGTTGTTGGCGCTCTCGCCCTGCACCTTGAGCGCGTAGGCGACGTTCTCGGCCGCGCTGCGGGTCGGAAGAAGCTTGAAGTCCTGGAACACACAGCCGACGTTGCGGCGCAGCTGCGGCACGTTCGAGCGCCGCAGCCGGGTCAGGTCGCGGCCGCCGACGAAGATCCGCCCCCGGGTCGGCTCGAGCTCCTTCAGCAGGAGCCGGATGATCGTCGACTTGCCGGAACCGGAGGCGCCGACGACAAAGACGAACTCGCCCTTGTCGATCACGAAAGAGACGTCGCGGAGAGCCGTCACGTCAGGGTCATAGACCTTCGTGACGGACTCGAAGACGATCATCGAGCCAGGGCCCGGGACCGTCGCCTCGGTGGGCTGCGGCTCTGGGAGCGTTGCCGCGGGAATCTCCTCTGTCTGAAGGGTTACGTCCGACACCGGGTTTTTCTGAGGGGGCGCGGGACCTGCGCGCGCACCGGCCTTGGAATCGCGGGCCAGTCTACCTGAGGGGTCAGACCACCTTTCCGGCTGCTCGGGCGAGCAAATAGGCGTGGATGAAGGGGTCCAGGTTCCCGTCGAGGACGCCCTGGGCGTTTCCCACCTCGTAGTCGGTCCGGTGATCCTTCACCAGCTGGTACGGCTGGAGGACGTAGCTTCGGATCGGGTTGCCGCCGAAGCCCATGCTCACCACCCCCCGTTCCCTGGCGAGCTCCTGCTCCCGCTCCTCCTCGGCGAGCTCGGCGAGGCGGGATTTCAGGATGCGCATCGCGGTCTGCTTGTTGGCCGTTTGGGAGCGCTCGTTCTGGCACTGGACGACGACGCCCGTCGGGAGGTGCGTGATCCGGACGGCGGAGTCGGTCTTGTTCACGTGCTGACCGCCCGCGCCCTGAGCGCGGTAGGTGTCGATTCGCAGATCGCCCTCGTCGATCTCGAGGTCCTCGTCTTGCGCGAGCAGCGGCGCGGGAATGACCTGCGCAAACGAGGTGTGGCGCCGATGCGCCTGGTCGAACGGGCTCAGGCGGACGAGGCGGTGCTTGCCGCGCTCCGCTCGGAGGATCCCGTACGCGTTTTCGCCCTCGACGGTGAACGTCGCCGATTTAAGACCGGCTTCCTCGCCCGGGCTCGCCTCGATGACCTCCGTCTTGAAGCCGCGGTCGTCGGCCCAGCGCTCGTACATGCGTAGCAGCATCTCGGTGAAGTCCTGAGCATCCGTGCCGCCGACGTCGGACTGCAGCGTGACGACCGCGTCGCCGGCGTCGTACTCGCCGCTGAAGAGCGCCTGCTCCTGCAGGCGCTCGAGCTCCTGCCTGAGCGGCGCAATCGACGAGGCGATCTCGTCCTCCATTCCGCCGTCCATCGAGAACAGTTCCTGCGCGTCTTCGTAGTCGCGCGTGAGCTGCTCGTAGCTCTCGAGCTTGCGCGTGACGCGGGAGTGTTCCGTAGAGATCTTGGCCGCGCGGTCCTGGTCGTCCCAGAAGCCCGGCTCGCCCATGCGCCGCTCGAGCTCGGCGCGGCGGGCGGTCAGCGCGTCCGGGTCAAAGGTAATCACGGACCCAGGCGAGCTGGGTCCTGATCTCCTCGAGCTGCTGCTCGAGCGGCTGTGCGCTTTCTTCCGCCATGAGTCGATGTTAGCCAACGCCCGAAGACATGTCGGGGAAAGCCGCGCGAAGTCCGGCCCGGCTGCGCCGGGCCATGATGACTTCGCGCGGATTCGCCGTTAGCAACCAGCGCTGGGTGGCGGACGCCGGCAGAGCCGGCATCCGCGAGCACGGCTACCGATGTTGCGTGACCGAAGCTGAAGTGCCACGGCGCCTGACTACGTGACTCCACGAAAAGCGTCTGGGGACTCTATGCACCATGGCACTTTTTGAACTTCTTGCCGCTGCCGCACCAGCATGGTTCGTTGCGGCCTATGTTTTCCTGCTCGGACTTCACGATCGGGCGCGGCGCGCCTGCGGTCGACGTGCTCCCGCCGCCCGACATCGCGAGCGTCGCAGTGGCGCCTCCTGCGCCGCCACCCGCGGCGGCAATCGCCTCCGCGCCCGCGAGTGACTCGTGTGCGTACTGCAGCCCGCCGCCGTTGACGCCCGACGCTTGCTGCGCCTGCTGCAGCCCGTCGGCCTCCTCCGGCGCTAGCTGAGCGTGGAACAGCGTCAGCACGACCTCCTCCCGGATCTGCGCGCCGAGCTCCTCGAACATGATGTGACCTTCGTGGCGATACTCCACGAGCGGGTCCTTCTGCGCCATCGCGCGGAGATGGACGCCCTCGCGCAGGTAATCCATCGAGTCGAGATGCTCGCGCCAGCGCTGATCGACAACCTGAAGGATCACGAAGCGCTCCAACTCGCGCATCAGATCGGCCGTCAGCTCCTCTTCTTTCGCCGTGTACGAGTCGCGTGCGTCCTCCTGGAATTCCTCCACGAGCGAGTCCCGCGTGACCTCGCCGAGATCCTCGCGCAACTCGTCGACCGTGACCTCCGTGTCGTAGAGCGCCGCCATCTGCTTCACGAGGCCTTCGAGATCCCACTCCTCCGCGTAGTCCTCCTGCGTGAACTGCGCGACCGTGCGTGCGATGACCTCGTCGATCCACTCGCGCACCTGCTCCGACATGTCCTGGCCCTCGAGGACGGCGCGGCGCTGCTCGTAGATGACCATGCGCTGTGAATTCATCACGTCGTCGTACTTGAGGACGTTCTTGCGCGCGACGAAGTTCTGCTCCTCGACCTTCTTCTGCGCACCCTCGATCTGACTGGAGAGGATCTTCGCCTCCATGGGCTGATCGTCGGGAATCTTGAAGCGCTCCATGATCCGCTTGATGCGGTCGCCTGCGAAGAGACGGACGAGATCGTCCTCGCCGGACAGGTAGAAGCGCGATTCGCCGGGGTCGCCTTGACGGCCGGAGCGGCCGCGCAACTGGTTGTCGATCCGCCGCGCCTCGTGACGCTCCGTGGCTAGGACGTACAGCCCACCGGCCTGGACGACACCCTCGCCCAGCTTGATGTCGACGCCGCGGCCGGCCATGTTCGTCGCGATCGTGACCGCGCCCCTCTGCCCGGCGTCCTTGATTGTCTCGGCCTCGCGCGCATGCTCCTTCGCGTTGAGGACGTTGTGCGGGATCCCCTGTCGCGTCAGGAGCTGGCTCAGGTACTCCGACGTCTCCACGGCGATCGTGCCGACGAGGACCGGCTGCCCCTTCTCGTGACGCTCCTTGATGTCCCGCATGACCGCCTGGAACTTCCCCTCCACCGACTTGAAGATGAGGTCGTTCTTGTCCTCGCGCATCACGTCCACGTTGGTCGGGATCTCGACAACGTGCAGGTTGTAGATCTCGACGAACTCCTTCTCCTCCGTCTTTGCGGTACCGGTCATGCCGGCGAGCTTCTCGTAGAGGCGGAAGTAGTTCTGCAGCGTGATCGTCGCGAGCGTGACGTTCTCCTCCTGGATCTTCACGCCCTCCTTCGCCTCGATCGCCTGGTGCAAGCCTTCCGACCAGCGCCGTCCTTCCATGATCCGGCCCGTGAACTCGTCGACGATCTTCACCTCGCCGTCCTGGATGACGTAGTCGACGTCGCGCTTGTACAGCGACTCGGCCTTCAGCGCTTGAATCAGATGGTTGACGAGCTGCGAGTGGCGCGGGTCGTAGAGGTTCTCGAGCCGTAGCGCGCGCTCAGCGGCTGCGATCGACGCCTGGCCCGGCGCGACGGTCTTGTGCTTCTCGTCGTACTCGTAGTCCGCATCGGGGTTCCCGCCCTTGAGGAGCGGGTCATGCGCCACTCCCTTCAGCGAGCGAGCGATGCGCGCGAAGTCGTGGTAGATCTGCGCTGCCGCTTCCGGCTCGCCCGAGATGATCAGCGGCGTGCGCGCTTCGTCGATCAGGATGGAGTCGACCTCGTCCACGATGGCGTACGAATGGCTCCGTTGCACAACCCCGTCGAGGCTCACCGCCATGTTGTCGCGCAGATAGTCGAAGCCGAACTCGGAGTTCGTTCCGTAGGTGACGTCGGCCTCATAGGCGACCTTGCGCTCAGCGAACGGCATCATGTTCTCGATGAAGCTGACGGTCATGCCGAGGCGTTCGAACACGCCGCGGTTCCACTCCGCGTCACGTTGGGCGAGGTAGTCGTTGACCGTGACGAGGTGGACGCCCTTGCCTTCCAGCGCGTTCAGGTAGAGCGCGAGGCTGGCGACGAACGTCTTGCCTTCACCGGTCTTCATCTCCGCCACGTCACCCTCGTGGAGCACGATGCCGCCCATCAGCTGGACGTCGAACATGCGCTGGTCGGACTCCCGGAGACGTGCCTCACGAACCGCGGCGAAGGCCTCGAACAGGAGCTCCTCGAGTGTCTCTCCGTTCTCAAGGCGCTGCCTGAATTCCACGGTCTTGTCCTGGAGCTGCTCGTCGGAAAGCTCGCGGAACTCGGGCTCGATCGAGGTGATGTAGGCCGCCTGCTCGGCCAGCCGCTTCATACGGCGGCCCTCGCCGATGCGGAGGACCTTCTCGAAAGAGCCGAGCTGTGAGGACATGGAACCTAGGGTAGCTTGCCCCACCTAGAGCGGATCGACACGAACCTCCCAGAGGGTGCCGTCCAGGCGGCTTGCACGTATCACCGCGTCGCCGTCGGCGAGCTGCTCGAGCTCCGGCAGGGTCCCGAAAGAGCGGTTGCCGTCGACCACGAGGGTCTTGTCGTCGCCTCTCAGGGCGAGCTCGACCTCGTCGCCGCCCGGCTCGGGCAGCTCGATGACGCGGAGCCGGTGGGCCGCAACCGCCCACGTGCTCTCGCCGCGCCGGACCGCGGTCGCGCGATACGGGCGCGCAATCTCGTGCTCGATCGCGTCGGCAAGCGCCGTCAGGTCGCCGTCGCCTTCCTCGATCAGGAGCGAGCCGTCGGCGAGCCCGACGAACCGCGCAGAGTCTCCCGCCGCATCCGGCGCCTCGGTTGTGGCGACCGCGTCGTATTGCCGCTCACGCGGAATGCCGTGGATGCCGGTCTCCGGAATGACTCCGGTGAACAACGGCACGGTGGATCGCTCCACGAGACCGCCCTCCTCGGCAAGCCGCTGGTGCAGCGGCTTGCGCCGGAAGAGTCCCATTACCCCGCCGGCTCGCTAAGGCACCGCTTGCGGTGCCGCCTAGAGGAGGTGCGGGCTCCGCCCGCGCCTCCGTCTGAAACGCTGACCGAAGTGGTTCGGACGCTCACGGCCGAATTAGCCCTGCGGCTCGCTAAGGCACCGCTCGCGGTGCCGCGTAGAGGAGGTGCGGGCTCCGCCCGCGCCTCCGTCTGAAACGCTGATCGAAGTCGTTCGGCGATCACAGCTGAATTAACCCTGAGGCTCGATCAGGCCGTAGCCGCCGTTCTTGCGGCGATAGATGACGTTGATCTCTCCGGAGTCGTCGCTGCGAAAGACGAAGAAGTCGTGCCCGATGAGCTCGAGCTGCAGCACGGCCTCCTCCGGGCTCATCGGCTTCACCGAGAACTGCTTCACCTTGACGATCTCTTCGCCGGCCTCTTCTTCGTCGGGGATGCTCATCGGACCTCCGGGGCTGCCGTTTTCGCGTGGACGCCAGTCTTTTCGCTGCTTGCCGCGGGCATGGTCGATCTGGCGGGTCAGCTTCTCCGTCAGCTGGTCGATCGATGCCTTCATGTCGGTCGACGCCTCGGTGACGCGCAGCGTCGGCCCCTTTGTCCGCACCGTCACTTCCGCCACCTGGTTGTCGGCGATCGAAGGATTCTTCTCGACACGGAGCTCGAGCTCGACTTCCGCCAGCTCGTGCAGCTGGCGGTCGAGCTTTTGCATCTTCTCCTCGGCATACCGGCGGATCGTGTCGCTGACCTCGTGGTTCTTTCCCTTCACCTGAAGTCGCATGCGCCTCCTCGTGAGCCGGAGATCTCACCCTAGCGAATGCGAATCGTGCGGGCGAACGTCACAACCTCGACGTTGCGCGCGCCTCCTTTTCGGAGTGCAGACGCGGCCGCATTGGCCGTTGCACCGGTCGTATAGACGTCGTCGATGAGCGCAACGCGGGCTGGAATGCGGCCGTTCGGGAAGAAGGCGCCCGCGACGTTCCGGCGCCGTTCGTGTTGCGTCAGCCCACGCTGGCGCGGAGACCCTCTTGCTCTCGTCAGGAGTGGCCGGAGGGGGAGGTCCCACTCTGTCGCAAGCTCGCCCGCCAGCCGCTCGGCCGCGTGGTATCCGCGTTTCAGCCTGCGGTCCGGATCGCCCGGGACGAAGACGACGCAGGCGGCGTCCGGCCGCGCCACGGACTCCCGGACGACCGCCGCAGCCCAGCCGGCGAGCCGGCGTAGACCGCGCTCCTTCCAGGCGACCACGACTGGGCGTAACCGGTCGTCGTACGCCAGCACGGCCCGGGCATGCGCGAAGGCGAGCCGTCGCCCGGCGCACTCACCGCAGCGATGCACAGGCCAGGCTGTCGGTGCGCCGCAACGCGTGCAGAGCGGCGGCTCGATGCGGCGCAGCGCCGCGGTGCAGCCGTCGCAGACCTGCGCCCCCGGGAGAGAGCAGACGAGGCAGCGCTGAGGCAGAAGCAGATCGAGCACGTCACCACGCTAGGGCAGCGTGTGTGACGTGTCTGTGTCAGCTTGGCGAATACTCCGCGCGGTCGGGGAGGCCGCGCCGGCGACGCATCCGGTTGTCCGCCTCGAGCAGCTGGTTCGCGTCGCCGATGTCGAACCACTGGCCCTCGAAGCGATACGCATAGACGGGCTCGCGCTTGTGCAGCCAGGCGACGTAGTTCCCGGGCTGGTCGGGAGCGTTTCCCTCCTCGAGGTACTGCTCGATCAATCGAACGTGGTCGCGCTCGTAGAGATAGGTCGCGGTGGCGCAGAGTGTCGTCGGCGGATTCTCCGGCTTCTCGACGAAGTTCGTGACGCGGTCGTTCTCGTCGACGTCCACGATGCCGTACCTCTTCGCCAGCTCCCGATCCTTGACGTCCAGGACCGCTATGCAGCTGCCGTCACGCTCGCGCCAGTAGCGTTCGTACTCCGCGAGGGAGTAGTCGAACAGATTGTCGCCGGCGACCACGAGCAGGTCGTCGTCGAGGCCGACGAACCGAATGTCGCCGATTGCACCAAGGCGGTCTTCGTTCGACGTCGTCCCGTCGTTGTGGATCTGTACGCCCTTGTCCTGGGCCCAGCGAGCAAAGTCCTCCGCGAAGCGTGCGTTCGTGACCAGGTGCACCTCGTCGGCGCTCGTCTCCTCGATCCGATCGAGGATCCAGTCCACCATCGGCCGGCCTCCGACCGGCAGCAGCTGCTTCGGGATCGAATCCGTGAGCGGACGTAACCGGGTTGCATAGCCCGCGGCGAGGATGAGCGCCTTCATACGAGTGCCGCGAGGGAATGCACGTACGGGGCGCGGTGGACGCCGTGCTCGGTGACGATCGCCGTGATCAGGTCCGCAGGCGTGACGTCGAACGCGGGATTGCGTGCTGCGAACCTCGAAGTGATCTCGGCCGCGGGACGCTCCTCGATCGGAATCCCGGCGCCGCTCGGCGTCGCCAGATCGACGGTCGATGTCGGTGCGACGACGTAGAGCGGAATGCCGTGGTGGGCGGCCAGGACCGCGAGCGAGTACGTGCCGATCTTGTTCGCAGTGTCACCGTTCGCCGCGATCCGGTCTGCACCCGTGACGACGCAATCGACCTCGCCCGCGGCCATCAGCGAGGCCGCCGCCGAGTCGGCGATCACCGCGTGCGGGATGCCCGCGGTCTCCAGCTCCCACGCGGTCAGGCGCGACCCCTGCAGCAACGGACGGGTCTCGTCGACCCAGACGCGTTCGAGCAGGCCGCGCTCCCAGGCCGTCCGTAGTGCTCCGACCGCGCTGCCGTAACCGCCCGTCGCCAGCCCGCCGGCATTGCAGTGCGTCAGCGCACGGGTGCCCTGACCGAAGAGCTCGGCCGCATGCGAAGCCATCGCGCGACAGCGCTCGACTTCCTCTTCGTGGAGAGCCCGGGCGTGCGCGGGAGAGGGGTCGTCACGCATCTGCTCGAGCGCCCACACCAGGTTGACCGCAGTGGGACGCGAAGCGGCGAGCAGCGCGGCGGCTTCGTCGAGGTCATCTCCACGCGCTGCAGCCAGCGCGAACGCGTAGGCCGCGGCGACGCCGATCGAAGGCGCGCCGCGAATCGCCAGCTCGCGAATCGCGTCGACGACTTCCGCCACCGAGCGGCACTCCAACTCGACCTCTTCGTCCGGTAGGCGCCGCTGGTCGAGGAGGACGACCTTCGGGCCGTCCTCCTCGTACCGAACGATGTCGTCTGCTTCTAGCGCTCGCTTCACGAGCGCTTCAGACGGACGCGCCGGCTAAGCCGCCACGTCCTTTTTGGTCGGCATCGCAAGCGACGCCTAAGTTCCTTCGTCCCACGAGGCCAGGTAGTTCTCCTGCTCCTCCGTGAGCGTGTCGATGTCGACGCCCATCGTCTCGAGCTTCAGGCGGGCGATCTCCTTGTCGATCTCCACCGGCACGGGATAGACCTTCCGCTCGAGCTCGGCGGCGTTCTGGATCGCGTACTCGGCCGAGAGCGCCTGGTTCGCGAAGGACATGTCCATGACGAGGGCCGGGTGGCCTTCCGCAGCGGACAGGTTCACGAGGCGGCCGTCCGCGATCAGGTAGAGGCGCTGGCCTCCGGCCATCGTGAACTCCTCCACGAAGGCGCGTGCCTCCCGTGTTTCCGTCGCCAGCGACCTGAGCCCCGGTATGTCGATCTCGACGTTGAAGTGGCCCGTGTTCGCGAGGATGGCGCCGTCCTTCATCTTCTGGATGTGCTCCTTGCGGATGACCGACTTGTCGCCGGTCGCCGTGCAGAAGATGTCACCGATCGACGCGGCCTTCTCCATCGTGAGCACTTCGTAGCCGTCCATGCTCGCTTCGAGGGCGCGCATCGGGTCGACCTCCGTGATGATCACGTGCGAGCCCATCCCACGGGCGCGCGACGCAACGCCGCGACCGACCCAGCCATAGCCGGCCACCACGAAACGCTTACCTGCGAGCAGCACGTTCGTCGCGCGGATGATTCCGTCGATCGTCGACTGACCGGTGCCGTAGCGGTTGTCGAACAGGTGCTTCGTCTGCGCGTCGTTGACGGCGATGACGGGGAAGCCGAGCGCACCGTCACGTTCGAGCGCCTTGAGCCGGATGACCCCGGTGGTCGTCTCCTCGGTGCCCGCGATGATGTCGCCGAGCTGCTCGCGCCGCGCAGAGTGCAGGACACCGATCACGTCGGCACCGTCGTCCATGGTCAGCTGCGGCTTGTGGTCGACAGCCGCCTCGATATGCGCGTAGTACGTGTCGTTGTCCTCGCCCTTGATCGCGAAGACCGCGATGTCGTACTCGTCGACGAGCGCGGCGGCAACGTCGTCCTGCGTCGAGAGCGGGTTCGAGGCGCAGAGCACCACGTCGGCGCCGCCCGCCTTCAGCGTGCGGGCAAGGTTCGCGGTCTCGGTCGTCACGTGGAGACACGCGGAAATGCGATAGCCGGCGAGCGGCTGCTCGTTCTCGAAGCGCTCGCGGATCGCGGCGAGCACGGGCATCTGGCGGTCGGCCCACTGGATGCGGCGCACGCCCTCGGGCGCAAGCGCAATGTCTTTCACGTCATGCCGTTTCGTCGTAGCCATTCAGTCCTTTCAGATTTAGGCGGCGAGCAGGCGCTCGTGCTTGCGCTGCTCCCAGTCGAGGGCGGACAGCAGCGTGCCTGCCAGCCAGGTCTCCACCGCGGCCCGCAGCTCGGGCTCGCGTTCGAGCCTAGCTGCGAAAGCGACGTCCGTGAGCTCCACGTCGTGGCGACGGCGGAGCTCCCGCAGGGAGCGCAGCTGATTGAGCTCGAGGAGCCCGTACAGGCGATAGCCGGCCCCGCTCCGGCGGGGGACAACGAGCCCCGCGCCTTCGAGGTAGCGCAGCATCCGAGGCGACCAGCCCGTCTGGGCGGCGGCCTCGCCGACGGTCGTTCCGTTCATGCACGCAACCTTAACACAAGCCTGTCAATGCTCTCCACGGAAGCGCCGGCCTCGAGGAGGTACTTCCGCGGCCCGCCGTAGCGCGCATCGATCTCCTCGAGGATTCCGACCATCGTCCTGCCAGCGGGAGCGAAGATCCGACGCAGTCGCACCCGGTCGGCCTCGGTTGCTGCGTCGTTCAGCCACATTTCGAGCTTCGGAGCCCAGTTCGCGTCGCTCTCCCCATGATCGGAGGCGATCAACTCCGGATCGACGCCAACCATTTGCAGAATCAGCGCGACCACCAAGCCCGTGCGGTCTCGCCCGCCCTGGCAATGGATGACGACGGGGCCGTTCGCGTCACCGACCGCGGCGATCGCTTCGGCGAATCGCCGTCCGAAGTGCTCGATCAGCGCGAGGTAACCCTCTCGCATCGACGGCCAACCGTCCTTGAGCGCGGCCAGCTCCCATGGTGTGACCGGGACACGGAGCACGGGGATCGGAGCAGCGTCGGGCGGGTCCTGGGCGACTTCCTCGTCCGCACGGAGGTCGATCGCACGCTCGACGCCGTAGTCCGCGAGCGCTCTCCACCCGTCTTCGGTCAGGCCGCGGATCGAATCGGCGCGGACTACAACGCCGAAACGGGTCGCCCGGCCGTCTTCCATTGCAAGACCGCCGAGGTCGCGCACGTTGATGCAGCCGTCCCAGGCGAGCACACGCTCGCCGTCACGGTTCAGACGTTCCCTCCCGTCCATACCGATCTTCGAGCCGGACGACGTCGTCCAGCTCGGGCGTCGAGACCTCCAGGATGGTCGTGTCCTCGAGCGCGGTGACGCGATGAACCGTGCCCGGGTGGAAATGGAACGAGGCGCCGGGCCCGATCACCTCTTCGCTCAGTACGGCATCCCCGGCCGAGCCGAGCTCGAGCCTGGCACGGCCCGACTGGACGAGCCAGGACTCGTCCTTCACGCGGTGGAACTGCAGGCTGAGGGATTCGCCGGCATTCACGAAGAGCACCTTGCCGACGTACTGCTCGGTCTCTGCCCAGATGAGCTCGTAGCCCCAAGGCTTGTCGACCTTGCGCGGCTCGAAGGCCCATGCGTCCAGACCTCCGAGATTGGGCGAGTCCACGCTCATCGGACGACTCTATGCCGTCATGAGCGGAGCGGAGGACGTGTTCGGTGCCAGGCACAAGACCTGTCTGGCGGGGCGGTGATCCGAACGGCAAGGGTCTGACCCCGGCCTTTTCGGTCAGCTGCGACCTCGGGCGAGGGTCGGCCGCAGCTCCGGATGAGCCGCGTAGTGCTCTTCCGCCCGCTGCAGGTCCTTGGGCGTATTGACCGTGATCCAGAGGCCTTCGTGCCTGAAGCCGAACAGCTTTCCCTCGGCCGACAACTCGGGGAAGGTCGACTGCTCGTGGTCGCCGCGCTCCGGGAGGCGGGCCAGTGCTTCGTCGTCGAGCACGTAGACGCCGGCGTTCACCCAGTGCGGCAGGTGCGGCGCCTCGCGGAAACCCGTCACGCGGTCCTCGTCCCCAAGCTCGACCACGCCGAACTGCGACCGGAGCGGAGCGACGACGATCGTGGCGGCGCCGCCGTGCTCCTCATGCGCCTCCAGGAAGGCGCGCAGATCGACGTCGTGCAGTTCGTCCCCGTTGAACGCATAGAGCGGGCCCGATTCCTCTCGGTGCTCCGCTGCGAAGCGCAAGCCTCCCCCGCGTCCGAGCGGCTCGCGCTCCGCGACGGCGATGATCGCCGCCCCCAACCCAGAGAGTTTCGCCTCGAACAGCGCCGCCTGGCCCGCGCCACAACTGACGATCACGCGGTCTACCCCTGCGCGCACGAGCTGCGACACCTGGTACTCCGCGAGGGGATGTCCCGCGATCGGGACGAGAGCCTTCGGGTTTCCACGCGCCGCCTCGCCGAGCCGCGACGCCTGCCCGCCCGCGAGGATGATCGCTTCCACTAGTGCCCCTGCCGGTGATGCTGCCGAGTTTCTGGGTCGCGAGCACCAAGCCAGAAGCCGGCGGGCATTTCTGGCAGGGGCACTAGCTGGAGATCCTCGTCTGAGGCTCTCTCGTCTCCGGAAGCGCCTCGAACGGCGAACTCGGCCGGCCGATGCCCTCGTAGGCAAAGCCGGCGGCACGGGTCTCGGCCGGGTCGAGCAGGTTCCGCCCGTCGAGGATGAGAGGCCGTGCCATCGCGTCGTGCACGTCCTTCGACGCGAGGCCGCGCAGCTCGTCCCACTCGGTCACGATCACCGCAGCGTCCGCACCCCGCACGGCGTCGAGCACGGAGTCGACGAGGACGGCGCCCTTCATCAATTCGCCGGGCCTCGCGACCGGATCCCAGGCACGCACCTCTGCGCCCTCGGCCAACAAGCGTGACGCGAGCACGAGTGACGGCGCCTCCCGCATGTCGTCCGTGCCTGCCTTGAACGCGAGCCCGAGGAGCGCGATCTTCTTGCCGCGCAGCTTGCCGAGATGCTTCTGCAATTTCTGCACGACGCGCCGCTTCTGCAACTCGTTGACCTCGATCACCGCCGCGAGCAGCTGGAAGTGATAGCCGGAGTTCGACGCGAGCTGCTTGAGCGCGAGCGAGTCTTTCGGAAAACAACTTCCGCCGTAGCCAATGCCCGCACGCAGGAAGTGCGGGCCGAGCCGGTGGTCGAGACCGATGCCCTTTGCTACTTCCACCACGTCCGCGCCGACCGCCTCGCACACGTTCGCGATCTCGTTGATGAACGAGATGCGGGTCATCAGGAACGCATTCGCGGCGAGCTTGATCATCTCGGCCGACGCAACGTCGGTTCGCACCAGCGGCGCCTCGATCGCACCGTAAAGCGCTTCGACCGCCGCGCCGTCCTCCTCCTCGAACGCCCCGATCACAATTCGGTCCGGATTAAGGAAGTCACGCACCGCGTGCCCTTCGGCCAGGAACTCTGGATTGGACACATAGCCGACGTTCGTGAGCCCACGGCCCTCGAGCGCGGCGCGGACCTTCTCGCCGGTTCCCACCGGCACGGTGGACTTCATCACCAGAATCTGCCGCCGCTCAACTTGCGGGAGATCGTCGAGCGCCGACCACACGAACGACAGATCCGCGTCACCGGAGTACGTCGGCGGCGTCTGCACGCAGATGAACAACGCATCAGCGTGAGCAAGATCGCCCGCGTCGAGCGTGTACCGAATGCGATCGTGATTCCGCTCGAGCACCTCGGGCAGATCGGCCTCGTGGAACGGCATCTGACCGGCGCGCAGCGCCTCGATCCTCTCCGGCATCACGTCGCGCACGATCACCTCGTGCCCGAGCTCGGCAAAGCAGCCGCCGGTGACGAGCCCGACCCAGCCCGCGCCGAAGACGCCGATCGTTCGCGATTCCGCCATGACCGGGAAGCCTACTTGGGGAGCGGCGCGAGCCCTCGCGCGATTGCGATCATGGTTTCGTTGGACAGCTCGTCGAGAATCGAGTTCACGACCCAGTACGTCGCCCCGTCCTTGCGGAGCACGACCATATGTAGGTGCGCCCCGGAGTAGTAGAGGGCGTACTCACGGCCCTTGATCTTGTGCACGAAGCTCGGGTCGGCAAGCGCCGGCGCGTCGTTCCAGTTCGTCTCCTGAATTCCCCAGTACTCGTTAGAGCCGATGCGGAAAGTCAGGCGCACCGCGCGGTGACCCTTGCTGATGTTGTAGACCCGAATCGGCGCGTCGAACTCCAGCCGCGAGGAGCTCTCGATCAGGCGGGGCACCTGGAGCCGGAAACGCACGCGCTTACTGGCCTGCAGGAGCAGTGACCGGGTCAGCGCCGCGTTCGGCGTCACCCTCGGCGGCTGCCGGGTCGGGGTCTTGTCGACAGGCGCCGGCGCGATCGTCCCGTGGAAGTTCTGCCCGACCACGATCGTGGCCATCGCGCCGTTCGCGAGCGAGATGAACCTGGCGGGCAACCGCTTGACGTCCGCGTCGCCGAACAGGTTCGCGAGCTTCGCAGCGGCGGCCCTGGAGCGCGCTTGCGCGGTGTCGTAGTACACGGTGGTGCGGAAGTACTGGAAGTTCGGAGCGTTCTGCGGCTGCCCGGTCGGGGGCAGGACGATCTTGTAGCCGCGCTGCCCGAGCTCGTAGGCGGCATTGGCCGCCGACCCCGCAACGCCGTTGCCGTTCAACACCGTCGTGCTGATGTCGCGCGCACGCGGCGCCCGTGAGCGTGGCTTGATGCCGAACGTCACGTTCCGAGCCTTCTCGGGCGCGCTCACGTCCGGCTGGACGAAGTCGCGTACGGCGGCGGCGATGTTCTCGGGTGCTGCGGAGAGCTCGTTGGCACCGGTAAGGCCTTCGATCTTGGATTGGAAGACGTGGCCGGACGGGAGCCCGTGTGCAAAGTAGAGGTAATCCTTCAACGTGTTCGGATCGAGCGCCTTGCCACCGCCGCGACCGACGACGACGTTCTTCTCGACTGCGCTCATGATCTTGAGGACGGTGTCCAGGTCCAGCTGGGAAGAGATCTGGGACTTGAGCGCTTTCAGGAACAGCTGCTGCCTGGCGTTACGGTAGAGATCCGAGTCGAAGTGGCGGAAGCGCACATAGGCCAGTGCGTTCGTGGCGTTCAGGCGCTGATAACCCGGCAACAAACTGATCTTCGACACACCCGGACAGGTGTTCGCATCGCAGAGATAGCGGTGATCGACGTCGAGCCAGACGCCGCCGAGCTTGTTCACGAGATCCGTGAAACCGCGGAAGTTGACAGTGACGAAATAGTTGATCGGCAGACCGGTGAGCGCGCGCACGGTCTCGACGGCTCCGAGCGTCCCACACGCCGAGAACGCTGCGTTGATCCGGTCTCGTAGGTCCGGGTGGCCGGGACACTTGATCGTCGCGATCAGGTCGCGCGGGAACGAGAGCATGGAGAGAGAGTTCGTCCCCGGATCGGCCCGAACGAGAATCAGCGTGTCCGAGCGCCCGGTTAGCTCCGCTTCCTTGCCTTTCCTCCGGTCGGTGCCGATCACGAGCGCCACCGTCGGCTGTCCGGGAATCGCCAGGTCGAGGCGCTTGGCCGCGGCGCGATCGGCCTTCGTCTTCGGAGCGATCGCCTGGAGGAACTGGTGGGTCTTGAGGTACGCGGCGCCCGCCGCCCCACCCGCGACCACGAACGAAGCAAGCAGAACCCAGAGCACCACAGTCCGCACCGTCTGCCACGCGTCCCGGCGCGGCGGCTCGGGCTGGCGATAGCGCCGCATCGGCGTGTGGACGCCCGGCGGGTACACCGGACGGCCGTTGCCGTTGACGGTCGCACCGCGACCCATGCCTCTCTTGAGAGTGGTTTTCATACGGCCTGAAAACAGGACGACGCCCGTTCCGCGGGCGCCAGCCGGGTTCGAGGATAGCCGACCGACCGGCTAGCCGACATCTCTGACCGTCTCCTCCGCCAGCCAGCGCGCAACGGACAGCAGGCTCCCCTCCGGCTCGTGGGCCCGCCGCTGCTCGTCCGCCCCGGTCCCGCGCTCGAGCAGGCGCTCGATCTCGCCGAGCTCCGCCGTGCAACCGAGGTTCTCCGCCGCAGGGCCGGCCAGCTCGAGAAGCTCCCGGACGGCCTCGCGAGCCGCCCTGGGCCGGTCTCGCCGCAAATCGACGAGCTCCGCGTCGAGACCGTGTCGTGCGGCCCGCCACTTGTTCTCGGAGATCAAGGTGCGCGGTTGCACGGGCAGAGGCCGCTCCGTCAACGTTGCGGCGAGGCTCTGCGCGAGCGCAGCGATTCCCCTCACGTTCTCGACGCGCGTCTGCGCATCACAGACCCGTAGCTCGATCGTCCCGAGCTTGGGATGGGGCCGCACATCCCACCAGACATATGTGTAGTCAGGGAAGAAGCCGGCCTTTGTTCCGCGGCCGACGAGCCGTTCGAAGTCGGCGAACGAGCTCATGCTCGGCGGCAGGCCGCTGCGAGGCATGACGTCGAAGACCTGGCTGCGCGTCGAGGAGAGACCCGTGTCGTATCCCTGCCAATACGGCGAGTTCGCGGACAGCGCGAGCAGCTCGGGGACCCAGTTCCGTAATCCGGTGGCGACACGCACGGCAGTGTCCGGCTCCTGCATCCCGATGTGAACGTGCAACCCGAAGATCGCCACGCGCTCCGCGACCCAGCGGAGCTTTTCGACAACTCCCTGGTAGCGCGGCGAGTCGGTTATCTCCTGGTGCTCCCAGCGCGAGAACGGATGTGTCCCGGCGGAGGCGATCAGCGAGCCGTGCTTGGCGGCGGCGTCGCGCAGGCGGGCGCGGATGTCTCGGACCTCGTCGACGGCGTCCACCACGCGCTCGTGCACGCCCGTCGCGGCCTCCAGCACCGAGGTCATCAGCTCCTGGCGCACGCGCTCGTCCCCGGCTGCATCGGCCACCTCGTCGAAGCGCGGCACGAGCTCGTAGCTCTCG
>WNFU01004615.1_pt1 | contig 20453 bp, 20 predicted proteins | sample 5400121 | NCBI WGS metagenome assembly WNFU01 (sample SAMN13153360, study PRJNA577476) | soil metagenome | isolation source: 100 cm soil or saprolite under grassland replicate 1 | place: USA:California | collected 2016-06-15 | reverse complement strand
CACGCTCGTCCTGACGTTCCTCTACCGCGAGATGCCCGACCTGATCGACGCGGGCTACGTCTACATCGCGAAGCCGCCGCTCTACCGCGTCAAGGACGGCAGCAGGGAGATGTACATCGAAAAGGAGAGCGAGCTGGAGGAGTTCCTCCTGCGCGACAAGCTCGAGAAGATGCAGGTCTTCGACCGGACCGCCACCCAGTTCAAGCTCACGCATGCGCGTTGGCAGAAGTTCGGCCGGCTTCTAAAGCAGTACGAGGGTTGGGCCTCGTCGCTGATGGCCGACTACGGCCACGACGCGATCAGGTTCCTCGAGGAGTCCCAGATCCTGGACGAGGGCCTGACCGAGGCCGCCGCGGTGATCTCGCTCCTGAAGAAGAAGACCCCGAAGGGGGAGGCCCACGAAACCGAGCTCGTCTCCGAGAACAAGAACGTCATCGTGGTCAAGGCGACCGAGCGCCTGACGGGCTCCGCGGCGACGCACACGCTGCCGCGGGAGATGTTCACCACGAGCGACTACCGCAACTTCGTGCGCGTCCACGGCGACCTCACGGAGCTCGCGGGCACTCCGCCCTTCGATGTGCGGCTGGCGGACAAGCGCAGGACCGCGCTCTCGTTCGAGGGGCTTCGCCACGAGGTGCTCGAGATCGCACGCGAGGGCGTCAAGGCCCAGCGCTTCAAGGGCCTTGGAGAGATGAACGCGGACCAGCTCTACGACACCACGATGGACGCGACGCAGCGCACGCTCCAGCAGGTGACCGTCGACGACGCGAGCGCCGCCGACCAGATCTTCTCGATGCTGATGGGCGACCAGGTGGAGCCGCGGCGGCAGTTCATAGAAGACCACGCCCGCGACGTCACGAATCTCGATGTCTGATCTGTGGCTGCAAACCGTCGCTGCTCTGCGTCCTCGGTCGCTCGTGTGCAGAGCACACGTCGCGCCCTGCGTCCTTGATCAGCTCGGTTTTCGCAACAGATTGGTGCATGAGGTGAGCGTCTGATGGCCTCGGTCGATCAGCTGACCGGCGGGAACATCGAGCCGCGCGGGCTCGAGGAGGAGATGCGGTCGTCGTACCTCGATTACGCGATGAGCGTGATCGTGGGGAGGGCCCTGCCGGACGTCCGGGACGGGCTGAAGCCGGTTCACCGCCGGGTGCTCTACGCGATGCAGGAGGCCGGGCTCCAGCCGAACCGGCCCTACAGCAAGTGCGCTCGGATCGTCGGCGACGTGATGGGGAAATACCACCCCCACGGCGACACGGCGATCTACGACACCCTCGTCCGGCTCGCCCAGGACTTCGCGCAGCGCTACCCGCTCGTCGACGGTCAGGGCAACTTCGGCTCGATCGACAGCGACCCGCCCGCGGCCTACCGGTACACGGAGGCGCGGCTCGCCCGGCTCGCCACCGAGCTGCTGCGCGACATCGACGCCGACACCGTCGACTTCATCCCCAACTACGACGGGCAGCAGCTCGAGCCGCTGATCCTCCCCGCGCGGTTCCCGAACCTGCTCGTGAACGGCTCGGCCGGGATCGCGGTCGGGATGGCCACGAACATGCCGCCCCATAACCTGACCGAGGTCGTCGGCGCGCTGCTCGAGCTGATCGAGAACCCGGACGCGACGGTCGACGACCTGTGTAAGCACATCACTGGGCCCGACTTCCCGACCGGCGGCATCCTGATCACCCGCGAGAAGGACAGCAAGACCGGGCTGATCGTCGACAATCTCAAACACGCCTACGCGACCGGGCACGGGCGGGTCCTGATCCGCGCCAAGGCGCGGATCGAGGAGCGGCGGGCCGGGCTCTTCCAAATCGTCATCACCGAGCTGCCTTACCAGATCAACAAGGCCGCGCTTCAGGAGAAGATCGCCGACCTGGTGCGCGAGAAGCGAATCGACGGCATCGCCGACATGCGTGACGAGTCCGACCGCCAGGGCATGCGACTGGTGATCGAGCTCAAGCGCGAGTCCAGCCCGCGCACGGTCCTCAACCAGCTCTACAAGTACACCGCGATGCAGTCGTCATTCGGGATCAACATGCTGGCGCTGGTCGTGGAGCGCGACGAGCAGGGCAATGTCCAGGCGCCCCAGCCGCGCGTGCTGACCCTCAAGCGGATGCTCCAGTACTTCCTGGACTACCGCCACGAGGTCCTTACCCGCCGAACCCAGTTCGAGCTGGAGAAGGCCCAGGCCCGAGCCCACATTCTGGAAGGCCTGAAGATCGCGTTGGACCAGCTGGACGCGGTCATTCGGACGATCCGCCAGTCCGAGTCGGCTGAGGTGGCGCTGGTTACCCTTCAGAGCCGCTTCAAGCTGACCGAGATCCAGGCCCGCGCCATCCTCGACATGCAGCTTCGGCGTCTGGCTGCGCTCGAGCGCAAGCAGATCCTGGACGAATACGCCGAAGTGCTCAAGACCATCGCCCGCCTCGAAGACCTGCTCGCCAATCCACGCAAGATCCTGTATCTCGTGCGCGACGACCTGACCGAGCTTAAGAAGAAGTTCGGCGACGCGCGCCGCACTCAGGTTGCGACGGACATCGGCGGCGAGCTATCGGAGGAGGACCTGGTCCCCAACGACGAGGTCCTCGTCACGATCTCCGGGCGCGGCTACGTCAAGCGGCTGCGCTCCGACACGTACCGCGTCCAGCGGCGAGGCGGCAAGGGTATCCGCGGTCAAGTGCTGCGCGAGGAGGACGCCCTTCGCCACATGGTCGTCGCCAACGCCCGCGACAACATCCTGTTCTTCACCAATCGAGGCAAGGTCTATCAGACCAAGGCGTACCAGGTCCCCGAGTTCGATCGTACCGCCCGTGGCGTGCCGCTGATCAACGTGATCGACCTCGACCCCAAGGAGACGGTGACCGCCGTCCTGGCCGCCCCGGACTTCGAGAACAACGAGTTTCTGATCATGGCCACCCGCTTCGGCGAGATCAAGAAGACGTCGCTCCACGACTTCGCAACGGTCCGTCGAAATGGGCTGATCGCCATGGACCTCGAGCCCGACGACGAGCTGTGCTGGGTCAAACACTGTCCATCCGGCCGCGAAGTGATCCTCGTAAGCGGGCAGGGCCAGGCGCTTCGATTCTCAGTCGACGTGCTGCGGACGGCCTCGCGAGCCAGCGGCGGCGTGCGGGGGATGAGGCTAGCGAAGGGTGACTACCTGGCCGGCATGGACACCGTCGAGCCGAACGGCCAGCTTCTGGTGGTCACCGTCAACGGCTACGGCAAGCGGACGCTGCTCAAGCATTACACCCCGCACGGGCGTGCGACTGGCGGCCAGAAGACGCTTCGGGTCACCAGGAAGACCGGCCCGGTCGCCTCAGCCCAGGTCGTCCACGGCGACGAGGAGCTGATGCTGATCTCGGCCAGCGGGATCGTCATCCGGACCGAGCTGAGCACCGTCAGGCAGACCGGTCGCGACGCGCAGGGTGTGGTCGTGATGAACCTCAACCCGGGTGACCGGGTCGCCTGCATCGAGCTTCTCAACGGCCGCAACGGCGATCAGACTGAGGACCCGGGCGCCCCGGCCGATCGGTAGAGGCGCACGGCGTGCGTCCTCAGCTACTACCCACCCCTACGACGGAGGCACCGGTGGCGGGGTAGGCGGCGGGGCGTAGGGCGGTGGCGGCTGGCCTCCCTGGAACGCCAGCTTGACCTCCTCGTCGCTCAGCACCACCATCGACCAGATCCCAATCGGTAGCCCCAACAGGCAGCACGGGCTGAGGCAGGGGATCATCGCCAGCACCGACCCGGACATGGCCAGCCCCCACGCCTGGGCGCGGCGCATCTGCAAGCCGGCGAACACGATGAGGATCGAGATCAGAGTCTCGAGCAGGCCAGCGACGATCAGGGCCCCGCTGGCCACCAGCGTAGCCAGCCGGTCGTCGCCGCTCAGTGCCAGCGCGGCGACCCCGACGGGGGTGCCCAGGACCGCGACCGTAAGGCCAGCCAGGATGCCGAGGACTCCTGTGACGATGAGCCCAACCGCGGGCGCCGCCAGCCGCGAGATCGGGTCTGGTCGCATGGCGTCTCTCCCTACCGAGCCGAATGGGCCGGACCGGATACAGAGGATAGCCGACGGCCACCGCTCCGTCTAGCGCGAAGGGCGGCCCAGGATAGAGTCAGCTCGCCACCGCCTGGCGCGGTGGGCCCGTCCGTCTCAGTGGGCGGTCTCGTGGGGCGGGCTGCCTGGCTGCCAGCTCGAGCATCGTTTGAGCCATCAAGATAACGGCCCCGGCCGCCCAGGCCTGCGGACCGTTCGCGTTCGGGTACTCGACCGGCGCGCTATTGAGCCGACGCGGGTAGCCGGCGAACAGCTCAGGCAGCCGAAACTCGGGAAAGCGCTCGGCAGCGGCGAGTAGCCCCTGAATAATCTGGCTCGCCTCGTTTTCGAACCCATGCGCAGCCAACCCGGCCGCGATCAGCGAGTTGTCATGCGGCCAGATACTGCCGTTGTGATACGAGATCGGGTTATAGGCGGCCATCCGGGTCGACAGGGTCCGGATTCCCCACCCGCTCCACAGGTCCTCTTCAAATAGCCGCTGCGCCAACTGGCCGGCCCGCTCGGGTAGGACGATGCCGCTCCAAAGACACTGGCCCGCGTTCGAACTGACCGCATCGACCCGCCGCTTGGCGCCGTCGAGAGCAAGGGCGTAGCAGCGCTCGTCGGGCATCCAGAAGGCGGCGTCGAAGCGGTGTCGCAGCTCCTCGGCCTGCCGGCGCAGCGTGCCCGCCTTGGCCGTCTGACCGAGCGCGTCATAGAGCTGCGCCATGCCGACCTTCGCCCGATAGACGTACGCCTGGACCTCGCACAGCGCGATCGGACCCCCTGCCGGGCGGCCGTCGGCAAAGCGTACCGAGTCGTGTGAGTCCTTCCAGCCCTGGTTCTCCAGCCCGTGCGGGGAGCGACGGCGATACTCGAGGAAGCCGTCGCCGTCGAGGTCGCCATGGTGGTCGATCCAGTCGAGCGCTGCCCTGGCCGCCGGCAGTAGCTTGCGCACCAGAGACGGATCGTTGGTCCAGCGCCAGGTTTCCGCCAGCAAGACCAGGAAGAGCGGGGTAGCGTCGATCGTCCCGTAGTAGCAGGCATGAGGCACGTGGCCCGCTCGCGCCAGGACGCCGTGCCGGATCTCGTGCGGGATCTTGCCCGGCTCGGCGTCGCGAAAGTCGTCGAACTCGTGGGCCTGTTCGGCCGCGAGCGTGTGAAGTGCGCCCAGCGCCAGCTCCGGCCCGAGCGACAGTGTCTGCAGACCCGCGATCAGTGAGTCACGTCCGAAGACGGCCATGAACCAGGGCAGCCCGGCGGCGAGGAGCGGATAGTTGTGTGGACCTGGCATCCGCAAGGCGGCCAGGTCCTGAATCGCCCGCTCCCAGGCGTGTCGCAGCAGCGGGTCAGTCGTCTCCAGGGACGGCAAGCCTGGGGCGGGCTCTTCTGGAGCGGGCATACCGGCCAGGTCCCAAAATGCATGATCCGTCGTCCACCCGGACTCAAGCGGGGTGACTCCCGCGCGCGGCGTGGGTCCGGCTGGCTCGGCCAGGGCGTGGTGCACGTCGAGCGTCAGCCGCCAATCCTGGCGCGGAGCGAGGGTGATCGAGAATTCGAGCCGGTCGCCCCAGATGGCCGCGGGCTCCGACGAGTGGATCAGCGTGCGGCATTCGAGGCCATCGCGGAGCAACCGATACTCCACGTCGTGTCCATCGACCGAGCTGCAGGCCAGGGCCGGCGGCCTGCCTGGCTCGGACCGGCGGACCTCGAAGACGTCGGCGAAATCGACCGCGAGCTGGAGGCTCAGCGTGACCGAAGTCGGCCGGTCGCCGTGATTGGCCAACGTGAGCTCGTCGCGCAGGCGGCCGTTGATCGAGCGCTCGCGGACCACGCTCAGGGTCCCGCCGGGCGCAATCCCGTCGGCGGCGTTCGTGGCGTAGAAGTAGGCACTGCGGTGTGACGGGTTGCCGGCTCCCAGCGGCACGCAGCGGGCGCCGTTTAGCTCCAGCGTGTAGGTGGATAAGAACCGGGTATCGTCTACGAAAAGGCCGTGTGCCGAGCCGGGCAGTACGTCGCCCAGCTCGTCGGAGAGCATGAACGCGCGGCCGTCGACAACCGCGACCTCGTCCTTCCGCATCCTAGCAAGCACCTCGTCGTGCTTCTCGTGTGCCCGGCGGCGTCACCATTGGCGCCGCGCGGCACGCTATCGCAGTCGGCCCCCGCCGTCAAGAGGTTTCACGCCTCGATAGACGCATGGCCTCTGACTGTAATAACGTTGTAACGCGGCAAAAGGGCGCTATTTCATTTTCGCCTCGGCGTGCTCGGGTTGCGCTCGCTCGCGGACCGCGTCCGCTCCCGCAACCGTCAAGCTGAACGTCCGTTCCCGGGAGTGTGGGCAGCGGGCTGCTCCGGGTCGACGAGGGGAGCCACGAGTCTGATGTTGGGAATTCGGATCCTCGCACGCCTTCAGCTCGCCTGGCCCGCGATCCTCCTGGCCGCCGGGCTCCTCGTGCTGGAGGCTGGGTCGGCCTCGGCCGCCGACGTCCAGGTCACGATCGTCCAGCCGGCCGATCCTCTGAGCTGGCGCTACGAGCCGGCGAGCCTAACAGTCCCGGTCGGCAGCACGGTGACGTGGACCAACCAGGGCTCCATGCCGGTGACGGTTACGTCGCCCGACGGCCTGTTCGACTCCGAGCTGCTCGCTCCGGGCGCCAGCTTCAGTGTGACGTTCGACACGCCCGGCACGTTTCGCTACTTCTGCGTCCCCTATCCTCACATGAAGGGGACCGTGATCGTCACCCACTCGGCGGGCAGCTGACTCAGTCCAGCCTGGTGATTCGGCCCTCGAAGACTGACCTGAGCGGCTGAGGCTGCTCCTGGACGTACTCCACGAGGGCGTCCAGATCGAGCGGGCCGCCAACCGGGTTGCTGCCCTCGGTCAAGACGGTGAACCCGTCCCCGCCGGCTGCCAGGAAGCTGTTGACCGCGACGCGGTAGGTGGCCGCGGGATCTAGCGGGCGGTCGTCGAGGAAAGCCGACACGACGCGGTCGCCGATCGGGCGCCGGGCGTCCCAGACGTAGCGAAAGCCCCGTGAGACCTGCAGCAGCCGGGCCCGGTCCGCGAGCTGCCACTGCTGTTCGAGCAGACGAAGTAGCTGCTCACCGGTCAAGTCCAGGCTGACCAGCGAGTTGCCGAAAGGCTGGACGGTGAACAGCTGGCCGTAGGTGAGCTGGCCGGCCGGAAGGTCGTCGCGGATGCCGCCCGGATTCATGAACGCGATCCGCGCGTTGTCGCTCTTGGCGCGCTGGGCGTCGGCGATGAGATTGCCCAGCGGCGACTCGCCGGCCGCGTTCTGTTCACGCCTTATTGGGGCGGCCGCGGCGCCAAGCACTCGGCTCACCACTGGCGCCACGGCGGCGGCGTAGCCCGAGACCATCTCGGCGACGGTCGGATCAGGCGTGATCACGTCGGCAAACGTCGTCACGATCTCGGCCCGTTTATCGACTACGTCGCCGCTCGCTCGGTCTATGTCCAGGTCAATGTCGGCGAAGGCGGTTCCGAAAGAGAAGGCCTGGGTCAGCAGTTTGTTACCGATGAGCGCGCGGTAGCCCCGATGTGTGTGGCCGCTGACGACCAGGTCAACCTCGTCATCCAGGCCCGCGGCGATTCGCACGATCGGGCCCTCGACTCGGTCGGAAGGACTACCGGGCGCGACACGCTCGCCTCCCTGGTGAATCAAGACAACAATGGTGCGCACGCCTTGCCGCTTGAGCTCTGCCACGGCCCGATTGCCCGCCTCCACCTCGTCCTCGAAGCGCAGGCCGGCTACACGGGTCGGCACGACGATCGTCGGCGTCTCTTGCAGGACGAGCCCGATCAGCCCGAAACGAACGCCGTCGACTGCCAGTACGGTGTAGGCGGGAAACAGCGTCTGGCCGCTTGCCGTGTCCACCACGTTGGCAGCCAGATACTTGAAGGCGGCGCCGCCGAATCCCGACGGCAGCGCACAGCCGGCCGGGTGACAACCACCGTTCTGCAAACGCAGCAGCTCTTCGACGCCTTGATCGAACTCATGGTTGCCAACCGCGCCCGCCGCGAAACCGAGCACGTTCAGGACCTCGATACTCGGCTCATCGTGGAGCAGGGCCGAGATCGGCGGACTTGCGCCGACGATATCGCCGGCGTGGACGAGGAAGGTCCGATCCGGATTGGCTGCCTTCCGCTGCCTCAGATAGCTCGCCAGAACGGCTGCCCCGCCGACCGGCCGATTGCCCACCCGAGCCGTGGTCTCCAGGTGGCCGTGCAGGTCGTTGAGCGCGAGCAGCTTGAGCGTGAGGATGCCCTCCTGGCGGCTGTTCGTGGTGGCGCTGACCAGCAGCGGAGCCGCCGCGACGACGATCAGCACAATCGCCAGGGCTCGCTGTGCGCTCACGTTATCGCCACCGAGACCTCTCGGAAGACGCGCTGGTCACCGCTGCCGACCACGACGAGATAGCGCCAGACGCCCGGATAGGCGTCACCAGGAACCGTCCACGACCATGAGCACTCTCCGCTTGGATCGGCGGTCCTTGGCTCGAGGCCCTTCGTCGGGGCGTACTCCGGTCCGAACAGGAGCACCCTGACCTCGCAGCGCGTGCCGGGTCGCGTCTTGATCGTCAGTGTGGCCACTTGGCCGCGCGCCACCGGCGAAGCGATCTCAGTGATCTCGAGCGGCGGCGGCGAGGGCGTCGACGTCGGGCGCGGGCCGGCAACAGGCTCCTCGACCAGGAACTCGCTCAGAATCCAGCCCCGGTCCCCAGCCTCGTCCTGAACGTGTCGCCAGGTCCGTCCTTCTGCGACCTGATCCGGGCCGACCAGATCCAGCTCGGCGCCGTCGGGCAGGACCGTGATGCGCTGGCTGGAGGCACTCGGCGCGCCTCGCAGATTGGCTCCCAGGCTCTCCGTGTTGGCAACCCGGACCACCCGCGCCGGATTAGGCGCCGGCGTGGAGGTGGACGCGGCTATCGGGCTGGCTTGGAGTGTTGGCGTAGAAGCCGGCGGACCAGCGCTCGGGCTGGGTGCGCTGGCCAGCTCGGCGGCAGACGGGTCTTGAGGCCTCGCACTCGCCAACGCCGGCGACTCTATAGGCGAGGCCGGGCTCGATGACGCCGGCCCCTCCCTCGACCCAAACTCACTCGACTGTGTGAGCAGCAGCGCCCACACCACGACGAGAAGGGTGAACAGGGCTGGGATGCCCAAGAAGAGCGCTCGGTCGCCCAGCGAGTGGGCCATGAAGCGCCGCCAGAGGTCGCGCAGTTGCTCCCGCACCTGTCTCCCGGAACCGCGGTTCGCTGCCCTGGTCAGACGTGCGGAAAACTCAGAATTCTAGGTGGTAACGGCTGGGCGTCGGGTCGGTGTCGCCCTGGTACTTGCTCGCCAGCCTCCCCATGCCGTACGGGCTGTCGACGGGGGTCGTCAGCCTGATGAACGAGAGCTGGCCGATCTTCATTCCGCGCCACAAGGTGATCGGCAGCCCAGCCAGGTTCATGAGCTCGAGCGTCAGCCTGCCCTCCCAGCCGGGATCGACCAGGCCAGCGGTCGCGTGAATGAGCAGGCCGAGTCGTCCCAGGGAGCTCTTGCCGTCGAGTCGCGCAACCAGGTCGTCGGGTACAACGATCAGCTCGTGCGTGACACCCAGGGCAAACTCGCCCGGCTGGAGGAAGAACGGCTGGCCTTCCTCGAGTTGGATCACCTCGGTCAGGCTGGCCGTATCGACCCGCACGTCGATGTGCGAGATGTGATTGTTCCGGAAGACCCGGATCTTGTCGCCGAGCCGTAGATCGATACTGGAAGGCTGGATCGCGTCTTCCCCGAGCGGCTCGATCCGGATCCGACCCCGTTCGATCAGCTCACGCAGCGTGTGGTCACTGAGGATCACGGTCTCACCCGGCCCTTTCACAGACGGCGATGATGTGGCGGCGCTTTGTCCGCCGCTCAGCGTGGCACACAACCGCTCCCCCGTTCAAGACGATCGGCCGCGATCAGTGGCCGAGCATGCCAAAGAAGTCGCGCTCTCGCAACAGGCGTCGCTTCCACGGACTAAAGGCGGGCACTGCGTGCGGCAGGAGGCGCAGCGTGTAGTAGGGGGGTAGAACCGGAATGCCTAGCAGGTCGCCGAACGTGACGAGCAAGAACACGTTCTCGAGCTGGGCTCGCGAGCGCATGGCGTACAGCTCGAACTCGTACACCAGCATCCCGTAGGTGAGCTCGCCCAATACCTTGCGGGCTGCCCGCGCGCGAGATCGCAGTTGGCCCAGGTCCATGCGGCAAGCGTATGAACGAAGCAGCCCAGCCGTCAAGGGGATGCCTGGCCCAATGGCTCCGGTCGCGCGTATACCCAGGCCCACGTCCTCTTGTCAGTGCCGCAGCCTAGCAGGTCGACTTGAGCCCTGACTCGCTCATACGTCGCGTCGCCGATGTCTTCGTACTCGTCGAGCAGCGCGTAATCGGCCTCGGTCAGGCCGACGATTAGCATACCGTCAACCGCGTCTTCCTCTGCTCGGACCAGGAACGGGTAGCCGAAGCCGGATTCCGTCGAGCGCCGATAGCCCGGCAATCGGGCCCGCAACGTCTCGAGATCGGGACGTCTGCCAAGCACGAATGCGCGGACCTCCGGATCGAGGAGTGTGCCGTAGACGAACAGCGGCATCGGACTTGCCACGTTGGTCCTCAATGAGCAGCGCGCGTCGCGGGAGCCAATGCCTCCAGCAGCGCGTCGTGCAGCCGGCCGTTGCTGGCGACGATCTGGCCCGCGTCGACGGCAAACGGCACGCCCGCCAGGTCGGTTATGCGGGCGCCCGCTTCGGCTGCGATCAGCCAGCCGGCCGCCACGTCCCACGGCGAGACGACAGTTTCCCAGTACCCGTCGAAGCGGCCGGCTGCGAGCCAGGCCAGGTCCAGCGCGGCCGATCCGATCCGGCGGACGGCCTGGGAACGCTGGCTGAGGGCCCCGAACTGCGCCAGGGCCGGCCCGAGCCGATTCCGGTCGTAGGGGAAGCCGGTCGTCAGCAGCGCTCGACCAAGCTCAACGGTCCCGGAGACGGCGAGCGGCTGGCCGTTCAGGGTGGCGCCTCGGCCAGCCTCGGCCACGAACAGCTCCTCCAGGTTCGGATCGTAGATCACGCCAACCGCCATCCGCCCTTCCAGCTCGTAGCCGACAGAGACGCAGAAGGCGGGCACGCCGTGGGCGTAATTGGTCGTCCCATCCAGGGGATCGATCAGCCAGCGGTGAGCGGGGTCGTCGCCGCCGAGAGTACCCTCTTCGGCCAGGATGCGGTGGCGTGGGAAGCGGTCGCGAATCAGGTCCGTGATCGACCGCTCGGCGCGCACGTCGACCTCGGTGACCAGGTCGAACTCGGCCTTGAACCGCACCGCAGGAACCCGCCCATACGACTCCCGTAGGACCTCACCTCCGGCCCGAGCGGCCGCCACGGCCAGATCGCGGACGACTGCCAGATGTTCAGCCATCGGCTCAGTCAAGAGTCGAAAGTCGGCGGGGGTTCGAATCTTCGATTTTTGACCTGCGACCTTAGACCCGCGCCTTACTGGAAGCGGGCTGCCGCCGCCGGGGCCACGTTCTCGGGTGGCATCAGGACGATCGCGCCCTTGTCACAGGCCGCCTCGCAGAGGTAGCAGGAGACGCAGGCCTTCGAGTTGGTGAGGCGCGCGACCGCCGTCCACGGCTGTCCCTCGACATCCTCCAGGCTGAGGCATTCGAAGGGGCAAATGTCGATGCAGTACTTGCAGCCGGAGCAGATCTCGTCGAAAACGACCGGCTTCGGCCACTCGGTCCGCCGCACCTTGACCGCCAGGTCGCCGTACGTATCCAGGATAGCGTCGTATGGGCACGCACGACCGCATGCCCCACAGTCGATGCAGATCTTAGGATCGATGAAGTACAGCTCTTTCTTGACGCCTGTGATCGCGTCGACGGGGCAAACGACCTCACATGCGCTGCACCCGACGCACTTGTCGATGATGAAAAAAGCCATCCAAGACACACCCTGGTGTGGTATCGGCAGTATACCAGACCCCCGTCGGCCGAGACGTTTGGCGGGTTGCTATGATCTCCTGGCCGCAGCTCGGCCGTGCTGACAGGATGACCGTTCTCGACAAGACGCCGGGTTCCCATTCGCGCGCTCGGCTGGGTGCTCACATCGCCGGCGGCGGGGGGCTCGGCAAGATCGCCGCCCGAGCGCGCGAGATCGGCTGCGAGGCGGTCCAGATCTTCGCCAGCTCGCCGCAGATGTGGCGTCCACCCGCGACGAAGCCAGATGACGCCGCCGCCTTTCAGGCCGCCTGCACTGAGTGGGGCCTGGCGCCGGTCGCCGTCCACGCGATCTATCTGGTCAATCCGGCCAGCGAAAACCCGGAGTTCCGTGCCAAGACGACTGGCTCGCTGATCGCGACGCTGAAGGCGGCCGACTTGCTTGGCGCGGGTATGGTGATCACACATCTGGGCAGCGCGCTGGGCTCGGCCCGCCACGGGGCCGTCGAGCGGGCCTGCGGCGTGTTCGCCGAAGTGCTCGACGCCCACAACGGCCAGGCAAGGCTGATGTTCGAGACGAGCGCGGGGGCTGGCGCCACCCTCGGTGGCACGTTTGAGGAGCTTGGCCAGATGATCCATCGCCTCGGGTCGCCCGAGAACCTCGGGGTCTGCATCGACACAGCCCACATCTTCACCGCCGGCTACGACTTGCGCACAGCCGATGGCCTCGAGGCGACGCTCGAGCAGCTCGACCACCACGTCGGCCTGGACCGTCTGGCTGCCGCCCATCTGAACGACTCGAAGGCGCCGTTCGGCTCGAATCGAGATCGCCACGAGAACCTCGGCGACGGTGAGATCGGGGCCGAAGCGTTAGCCCGCTTCGTCAACCACCCGGTCCTCGAGGACTGTCCGGTCTACCTGGAAGTGCCCGGCTACGCGAAACAGGGCCCCGACCGCCCGAACATGGAGCGCCTGTACGCCTTCGCCGGGCGGCCGTTTCCGATCGTCGGCTGAACGTTGGGGCGGCGGCATGAGACCGGCACACGATCCTCCTTCAGGATGTCTGCGTGAACAGCGATGGCCGGAGGGCTACTGCAAAACTCCGACGGACGGCCGCCAGCTGCGAGTGAGGCTCAATAGCTCTTGAAGGCTCCTGCGAACGCGGCGGCGCGCGCCGCGTCGCCGAAAGCTCGCCAGCGACCCGCCGCCTCGAACTGAGATGCCGGGCGGCGATTTGTCATAACCAGGCCGAAGGCAGCCGGGTCACTCTGGATCGTGAAGTCGGCTGGAGCCACGCCGTCCGCCGCCTCCACCTCGACACGGCCGTCACCGACTCGGGCGAGCAGGACCAGCGGCGCCTCGCACGCCAGCTCGATCCGGAAGCGCCCCGCCAGGGCGGGGTCGTCGGCGCCGCCGAAGCCGCGCGCGAGCCTGGCCGGCAACGTCCTTGCGAAGGCTGGCTGGCACCCAGCGCGAAGGTCAGCGGAGGGGTCGGCGGCCACCCGGAAGTCCCAGTCATGCAGCGCCAATTCAAACAGCCACTGGGCCACGAACCAGTCGAGCGGCCGCGGGCCGGCCGGGTGCCACGCCTGGGCCGCGGGTGGGGCGGCCGCGATCGCATCGAATTCGCGTTCGAGCTGCGCCGCGCTCACCTGATATTCGTCGAGTAGCTCGGCGGGCGCCTGGGCAGCCCGTCGCGCCAGCTCGCCCGCTCGCCAGGCACGCCAGCCCTGAACTCCCTCGGCAGCCGCTCGAGCGGGCGGTCCCGGGTCGCCAGACCTCCCGCGTGCAAGGCTGTCTTGGAGCAGCTCAGCCACCTGGGTCACATGCACGAACAGAGCCGCCACGCTCCAGCCGGCGCAATCACTCGGCCCACTCCAAGCCTCGGCCGGCAGCGCACGCAGGTCGGCCACGAAGGCGGCGCTCAGATCGGCGATTGCGCGCTGGCTATCTACCGAATCCATCCCACACCTCCAGCGCAGCATGATAGTAGGACGACATTCTCTTGACCCACCGCGGGCTGGACACTAGCATCCGCCGGGCGTCGTAGCCGCCACCGCGCGGTTTGGAGCCGCCGTGTTGTTCTTCTTCGAGCTCGGGCTGTTCGTCCTGGCGATGCTGACGCTCGCGCTCGGCGAATTCGTCAACCGCGTGCTGGCGCTCAGTTTGTGGCTGGTATGCACGGCGGCCTCATTGGCTGGCTACGCCGCGGCCCTGCGCCTTCTGCCTCGCCCGAGGGAGACCCGGTCGGGGCTGGACGAGAAGTGGGCTGGTACCCTGCTCTACACCTGGCGCCGGACGAACGCGGTCTTGCTGGTGGGGGCCATCCTGGTGGGCGCCTGGTACTGGGCGGCGGGCCGGTAGGGGTACGGCGTGGCGTGCCTCGTCGCAAGGGCACGGCACATGCCGTGCCCTACTGCGTCGTGTTGTACTCGTCGGGGTCCACCAGCGCCTCGACCAGCGTGGCCTGCGGGCTGGCCAGGGCCTCCTCCAGCGCTGCGCGACAGCCCGCCCGATCGGCCACTCGGGCGTGCCTGAGTCCAAAGCCGCGAGCCAGCGCGGCATAGTCCGGGCGCGAGAAGTCGACGCCCACCGCGGGGTACTCCTTGCGGACCTGTTTGACCTTGATGCTGCTCAGGGCGTCGTCCACCATCAGCAGCACGACGATCGGCAGCCGGAGACGGGCGACGGTTTCCAGTTCGCCCGTGTACATCAGAAAGCCGCCGTCCCCCAGCACGCAGGCCACGGGGGCGTTCGGTCGCTCCAGCCGCGCCGCGATCGCGAACGGGAGGCCTGTCCCCATCGCCGATAGGCCGTTCGAGCAGATGAACGTATTCGGCCCGCCGGCCTGCCACTGCTGCGCGACCACGATCTTGTGCGAGCCGACGTCCACGGTCAGGATCCCCTCTACCGGCAAGGCTCTCCTCAGCTCCTCGATCGCTACCTGTGGCGGCATCCGCTGGCCGTCGCCGTCTGGCGCGGTCGCGAGCCTTGGGCTGACCGTCTTGGCGATCCCGCGGCGGGCCGCTTCCGCGCGCCCGGTCGACCACTCTGAGGGTTTGGCCGCTTCGCAGGCTCGCCGCAGCTGGGTCGCCAGATCGCCATCTGAGGCGATCTTGGGCTGAAACGCCGAGTCATCGGCCCCGCCTTCGGCCAGGCTGATGATGGGCGGCGTGGCAAGCCAGCGTTTGAAGAAATCCACCCCGTCCAGCCCCACGCCGACTATCAAGTCGGCCTCGTCCATCAGGGCGTGGAGTGGCTCGTCGCGGTACATGCCGAACGTGCCCGCGAACAGTGGGTGGCGCTCTGGAAACCAGCCTTTTACCTGAGTCGTCACCATCGCCGGGCAGGCCAGCCGATCGACCAGCCTGACGAGCGGAGCCGGGACGTCGAGTTGCGCGGCGCCGATCCCGGCGATGACCAGCGGTCGGCGGGCCGCCGCGAGGCGCTCGAGCGCCGCATCCAGGGCCGGCCCCGGGGGGTGGCTGGGCCGTGGGAGAGATGCGTCTGGTGACGGCACGCTGGCCGGCACCTCTCGTTCTGCCTCACCGGACGGAAACGACCAGTAGGCCGGGCCAAGCCGCCCCTCGAGCACGGCTTGCCAGGAGCAGGGCAGCATCTCGGCCATCTCGGCGGCGGTGATTCGGCCAACCCACTTCGTGATCGGCGCGTAGAGGTCGGTCAGCGGCAGGCGCTGGTGGGTGTCGCGCGGTCTGTCCGACGGCGGGTGGTCGCCACTGATCGCGACCACCGGACGACGGTCCAGGAACGCAGTGGCGATGGCCGGATACAGGTTCGTGGCGCCCGGCCCGCGGGTGACGATGCACACCCCGGGAACGCGGCTGAGTTGGGCCGTCGCCGCGGCCATGTGCCCCGCTGCAGCCTCGTGATGGGCCAGGACGTAGGTGACGTCGACTCGCCTGAGCGCCTCGATCAAGTCGACGTTTTCGCCGCCCGGGATGCCGAACACTCGCCGCACCCCGCGTGCCCGAAGGAACGCCGCGCAGTAGTCCGCCGCTCGCATCGCCAGCATGGTAGTTCTTTCACCACACAGGACGCAGAGGGCACAGAGGAGGGACCAAGTCCCTTTCGTCTTCGTCTTCTTCTGCGTGCTCGGCGCCCTGCGGTGAATAACGGGACTCACCCGCCCAGTAGGGTGAGGTTGCCGGCCAGGGCGCCGGCGAGGACGATCGCGACGGTGATGTACAGCAGGCCCGTCGCGGCCTGGATGGCCCGCCCGCGAGGCCATTCCTGGCAACAGACCCGCGCGGCGATGGTCACCCCGACTGGGAAGATCGTGATCGCCGCCAAGCCACCCCATCGGAAGAGCGCGTCGTTTGGACCCAACGTCGGCGCCTCGGGATGCGTCCCCACGAACCACAGTCCAAAGCAGCTCAGGACCAGCAGCGACCCGATCGCCAGATCGCACAGGCGGCGCAGAGGTCGGGCTGAGAGCCGCGGTGTGACCAGGTACCAGTGTCCCAGCAGCAGCGCCATCGTCGCTGCGCCGAGCGCGATGGCCGAGGCCAGCCCGGCGAGCGCGGTCCAGCCCGCACCGAGCGTCGGGCTAGGCCTCGACCAGGCCGCCAACACGAGTCCGACGATCCCGACGAGCGCGCTGAGCACACCCACGCCCAGCCTCAGCGTGCCCCGCCCGCCAAGCTGCAACGCGCCAAACGCCGCCGCGAGGATGAGCAGGCTGAGCGTGGCTACCCGCTCGCCGAGCTCAGCCCCAGCTGACAGCGCGTACACGAGAGCAGCGCCGGCGAGCGTCGTGAGAGCCGCGAGCCGCAGGAAGCCGGGCGTCACCTCCCCTCGCCAGTCGCTCATCGCGGTCGCGAGCATCGAGCCGGCTGCGAACTGGAGTACGGTGGCGTAGAGGGCCGCGATCAGCGGATGCATGGGCGAGACGCCGGAGGTCTGATCATCCCTCAGTCCGTCTTCGCACAGGCCACCGAGGTCATCCAGCAGAGTTGGCGATGCGCTATCCCTACGCGCGGTCGTCGTGCCAGAAGGGCTCCGGGGCGTGGGCGCACGAAGCGCACAGGCGGAGTGTGCGCTCCTCCATCACACCCTCCCGAATCGTGGCCCGCGCCAGTTTGAGTCGAAAGAAAAGATAGCAGGCCAGCCTTGAGGGCGCCCCAACACCCCGCCATACAATCAGGCCGTGGCCAATCTCGCAGCGCGCCGGCCGCGCAAGGCCGTCTGGCTAGCGCGGCTGGCGGTCCTACCACTGCTTGGACTGCTCCTGCCGCTGCTCGCGCTCGAGGGGGCGCTGCGGGCGTTTGGACCGTTCCTGCCCGGCCAGTATCAGCTCGGAGTGCTGATGGTCCCCGATCCGGAGTATGGCCACTTCCATCTGCCCGGCGCCTCGGTCTGGTATCACCTGGTCGCCGGTGACTCGTTCGTAGAAGCCCGCCAGATGCCCGAGGAGGCCACCGCCGTAGCCGTCCTTGCCGCAGCCCTCGACGCTCCCGGTCCCGCCCGGTCCTCGGCGCGCAGCCCCGAGTCCTCGTCCTGTGAGGTGGTCAACGGCGGGGTCGCCGGCTGGGGAACCGGCGAGGAGTACGTCTTCCTGCGCCAGGCCGGGGTTCACCTCCAGCCAGACCTGGTCGTGCTGGTGTTCTTCCTGGGCAACGATGTCAGCAACAACGTCCGCCGCGAGGATCCGAGCGGAGGCTGGCACCGCGGGCCCGGCTTTCGCCTGGAGCAAGACGGCACCCTCCAGGAGCTGGCCTTCACGCTCGGGCCGGACGAGCCGCCGCTGGCCAAGTCGCTGCGGAGCCGGTCGCTGGCCTACACCTACCTGGACAGCGGCGTCCTGGGCAAGCTCGACGAGGATGACACCGAGGGGCGCCAGCCGAGCATCGGCAAGCAGGACCTGTTCGCCCCGCGCGAGTCCGCCGATGTCCGCCGGGCCTGGCGACTGACCGAGGCGCTGCTTGGCGCGATCGAGCAGGCCATCGAGCGGGCCGGCAGCCGCCTGCTGCTGGTGGCCGCCCCGACGAGCTACCAGGTGTACCGGGAGGAGTGGGCGCGGACGGTACGCTCGGCAGCCGCGCGCGAAAGCTTCGACCCGCTGGTCCCCAATCGGCGTCTGGCGCAGGCTGCCGAGCGACTCGGCGTGCCGCTGTTGGACTTGCTGCCAGCGTTCCAGGCCGCCGCGTCGAGCAGCGAACGCCTCTACTTCCGGCAGGACGCCCACTGGACCACGGCTGGCAATCGTCTGGCCGCGAGCGAGTTGGCCAGCTTCCTCGGCCAGCACCCAGCGCTCATGCCGCCCGGCTGCGGCGCGCTTTAGTATCGCGACGTGAGTAGCGAGCTATGGGTAACGAGTAGTGACTCATGACTCGCTGCTCGCTGCCGCTACTCACAACTCGCTGCTCGCTGCCGCTACTCACAACTCGCTACTCGCTACTCGCGGTGCCGGAAGGTCTCGCATCTCGATCTTCCGACCGGCCCAGCCTGTCATGGTAAAAGGCATCGAGCGCCCGGTCGTAGAAGAGCCAGCCCTTCTGGTTCGGGTGCGACCGGTCGTCGGCCGTAAAGTACGCGTCGGCGTCATGGTCCTCGAAGTCCAGCAGTGGCACGTCGTACGGTGCAACGACCGACCGCAGCTTCCTGTAGAAAGCCTCGCGAGCCCTGGCCGAGACGCCCCAGTAGAAGCTCCCGCAGCCCCCTCAGCAGCAACTCCAGGTCAGTCCAGTCCGTCTCTTGCGACAACTGCTGAAGGAAGAGCCGGTCGCTGTTGCGGCCTCGCTGGCTAGTCAAGCGCTGGCCGTTCTCGACCCAGTATTGGTTGTCGAATCCGAACGGGTTGCTATCGGAGCGCTGCTGTGCCTCGCGCTCGGCGTCGACCTGAAGCGAGCTCCAGTCTGGCCTGAGCGGCCGGCGCGGAACCTCGATCCCCAGCTCCGGGTGGAGCCGAATAAGCGCCAGTGTCTCCCAGTGGTCCTGGAGCCGCAGGATGAGATTCTGGAGCTTGCCGAGCGGGAAGACCGCGTAATACAGCGCCCGGTTGATCGGCGAGTTTTCCGCCAGCCTCTCCAGGCTGAATCTGAGCAGCGGGCTGCGCTCGAGCGTGCTCGGATACCGCACCATGCGGCGCGCGACCTCTTGCTTGAGCCCGAAGCTTAGCTCGCTGCTGAAAGCGAGCAAGTTGGCCTGAATGACCGAAAAGTTGCCTCCGTAGTAGCTCTGCCTCACGCGATCGTCGCCGTGGAAGAAGGTCGGCGAAAGGCAGATGGCGATCTTCTTGCCCTGGAGCTCCGAGCCGATCGCGGCCATCCGCTGGAGGACGATGAGCGGGGTGGTCCCGCCGGCGCCGACCAGGAAGACAGCGAAGCCGGTCGGGAAGGTCTGAAACAACTCGCTGGCGTGGTACGGGCCGACGAAGCTGTCGAACTCAGAGCTGCCGTATAGCGGCAGCAGATCTTGTTGCCGAAACGCCTCGGCCTGCAAGGCGATGCCCTGCATCTTGATCGGAAAGAGCTGTGCCGCCAGGGCGTGAACGTAGCGGCCTTCAACGCTCCGCGCGTACAGGGTCCATCCGAACAGGGCGGCCGCCACCAGTCCGCTGGCTAGCAGCGCCGACACCAGATGGGGCGCTCTCATGCCCGGAGCAGGCCGCCCGCCGGGCGTCTCACTGGCAGCGTGAGACCTAACAAGTCGACCATGGCTTTTAGTTCATACAATGCATAGCAGTGGCGCAACATTGCACCCTTCCAGAGTATAATGGCCTCCCGCGACCGGAGTGGGAATGCGCCGTTAGATGCAGACGGAGCGAGAGAAGAGCCGTGTCGACCGCGGACCGGGTGCTGGCCGTCCTTGCCGACGTGGTGGAGACCGACGAGGTCCGCCAGAACCTGGATCTACCCTTGTATGAGCTGCAGATGCTCGACTCGCTCGGCACCGTCCACTTGATGGTCGCCTTCTCTGAGGAGTTCGGGCTAGAGATCTCGCCGGCTGCGTTCGAGCGTGACGAGTGGGCCACGCCTGGCAAGATCGTCGAGTACGTCGAGAGCAAGGTCCGACACTAGTCGGCAGGCAGGTTGCGATGCTGAGCCGCAGGCGTCCTTCGCCCACGCTTGCCGCTAACGGGCCGGTCCGAGCCATCCTTCTGACGCTCTATTACTTGACGATCCTGGTGGGGCTGATCCTGCTGTACGGGCGTGGCGATTTCTCGACACCCAGCTTTGTCTATCAAGGGTTCTAGGACCTGGCCGGTGGACCTGCTCGATCGGATCGACCGCTGGGCACGGCTGGCTCCCAACCGCTTGGCCCACGTCAGCGCCGATCGCAGCCTGACGTACGCCGAGCTCGTGCGCCGCTCAGATGGTCTCGCCGCCCACCTGGCTGAGGCCCTGCCCGACGACAGATCACCGGTCGCCGTCCTCGGCCACAAGGAGCCAGACATGCTGGTCGCGTTCCTTGGAGCGGCC
>WNFU01003570.1_pt1 | contig 20459 bp, 16 predicted proteins | sample 5400121 | NCBI WGS metagenome assembly WNFU01 (sample SAMN13153360, study PRJNA577476) | soil metagenome | isolation source: 100 cm soil or saprolite under grassland replicate 1 | place: USA:California | collected 2016-06-15 | reverse complement strand
CTCGGTCCGTCTGCGCGCGCCGGTGCGCCCGCCGTCCGGCGTGGAACCGCTAGTACCAGTCGAACCCGGCGCCGAGCGCCCAGAAGGACGACGACTGCGGACCGGTGGTCCCGCCGTTGTTGTCGCCCCAGTTCTGGCCCGAGAAGTCGAGGTTCACGGTCAGGTTGAACGTCCGGCCGAGCCAGAACGCGTAACCGACGCCGCCCGTGACGTTCGTGCCGGAGAACGACTCGGACCCGTTCAACCCGCCACCCGAGAGCTCGAGGCCGAACCGCGACACGCCGACGCCGCCGCGCACGAAGAAGCCCCGGTCCATCGGGAAGAACGTCAGCATCGCGTCGTAGTTCACGATCGTCACGCTGGCGGTCACGCCCGACTCGGACGCCGCCGAGCTGACGCCGCTGATGTCGAGGCCGAGGAGGAGCTTCGGGGTGAGCGTCGCGCCCGCCTTGAAGTTGAGCGACACGGTGGTCGGGCTCTTCCCGAAGAACTCCTTGAACGACGCGCTCCCCGCCGCGTCCTTGATCGAGCCGTCGCCGCCCCCGAGGCCGAAGCCGATGTACCAGCTGTCGCGCTGGAACGCGGGGCGGCGGTAAGGCGGCGCCTGCTGCGGGTACTGCCCCGGCGGCGGGTAGGGCGGAGGCTGCCCGTACTGAGGCGGCTGCGCGTACTGCGGCGGCGGCGCGTACTGGGGCGGCGGCGCGTACTGGGGCGGCGGCGCGTACTGCGCCTGACCCTGCGCCGGCGGCTGCGCCTGGGGCGGCGGCGGCGTGTACTGCGCGGGCGGCGCGTACTGCGGCGGATACTGCGGAGGTTGCGACGGGGCCGGGGCCGCCTGCTGCGCCTGCGCCGGAGCGGGCGCCGCCTGCTGCGGCTGCGTCGGCGGCGGCGCGTACTGCGGTGGGACGGGCTGGGCCGGGGCCTGCTGCGCCGCGTCCTGGGCGCCGGCGAGCAACGGGAGCACGGCCAGGAGCGACGCTGCGATCTTCCTCATTGGAAATCCCTCCCCGATCTTCCTCATTGGCATCCCTCCACGCGACTGCGGGTCCCTGCGAGCGTAGCCGAACAACCCCCGGTCCGTCACCCATCCGGGCTGGGCGATCCCCGAATCGATCCATGATGATCGACACCTGGGAGGCGCGAAGATGGAAGGCTCGCTCGAGAAGCTCGCCGTCCGCATCGTCGAGGGCGCCGCCGACGCGGTCCTCTTCACCGATCGCGAAGGGGTCATCCGGCTCTGGAACGCGGTCGGGCCGCAGCCCTAGCCGCGCCGGGCCAGCGCGTACACCACGTGATACGTCGCGGGCACGCCCTGCGGACCCGCGTGCGCCTCGTCGTAGCGGCGGAGCATCTCGAGCGTCCGCGCGCGCCCGCCCAGGCCGGCGCGGCCGGGGACGGCGCTCGACGCGCCGACCTCCTTGAGCGCGCGGAGCACCGCCCGCGCGTCCTCGTGGCGCTCGACGAGGTCTTCCTCGAGCACCCTCGCGTCGCCGAACCGCGCCGCCTCCAGCGCCGCGCGCACGTCCGCGCACGAGAGGAAGGCGTGCGTCCCCCCGGCCGCCGCGGGTCCCGATGCCGCGCGCCACGCCTCGCGCAGCTCGAGGAGCGTTCGCTCGCCGAAGAGCGCCAGGCAGAGGAGCCCGCCCGGCGCGAGCACGCGGCGCGCCTCGGCGAGCGCAGGGCCGAGCCTCGGGAGCCACTGGAACGTGGAGGTCGAGACGAAGAGGTCGAAGACCTCCGCCCGGAACGGCAGCGCCTCCGCGTCGGCGGCGGCGACGAGCGTGTGGGGCGCCGCGGCGCGGACGGCCGCGCACATGCCCGGCGCGAGGTCCACCGCCGCCGCGGCGAGGCCCGGCCGCTCCTCCGCGAGCCGCGCGAGGAGCGCCCCCGTCCCGGCGCCGACGTCGAGCGCCCGGCGGACGCGCGGCGCCGCCTCGGCGAGGAGCGCGACGACCCGCTCGCGGACGCGCCGCTGCACCGTCGCCCGGGCGTCGTAAGCGGTCGCGGAGCGCGAGAACGCGGCGCGGACGCGCCGCTTGTCCACCCGGTTCACGCGCGTGCCTCGACGACCGACGCGAGCGCCCGCGCGAGCGTGCCGGGGCGGGAGAGGAACGGCGCGTGGCCCGCGCCGGCGACGATCTCGAGCCGGGCGTTCGGGACCGCCCCGGCGATCGCGCGCGCCGCGCCGACCGGGCAGATGGGGTCCGCCTCGCCGTGGAGGACGAGCGTCGGGAGGTCCACCCGCGAGAGCGCCGCGCGCAGGTCCTCGCGCGCGAGGACGTCGAGCCCCGCCTGCGCGGCCGCGGGACCGGGGAACGGGATCCGCGCGCGCAGCGCGGCGGCGCGCCGGAGGCCTGCCTCGCCGAGCTCGCCCTCCGCGAACATCCCGTCGAAGAACCGGCCGAGCGCGCGCGCCGGGTCGCGCCGCACGCGGTGCGCGAGCACCTCGACGCTCTTTGCGGAGAGGCCGTCGGTCCAGCCTTCCCCGGCGGTGAAGCGCGGCGTACCCGAGACGAGCACGAGCGCGCGGAGCCGGGAGCGGACGAGCGGCAGCGCCGCGAGCGCCACCTGCGCGCCGAGCGACCAGCCCGCGAGGACGGCGCCTTCGAGGCCGAGCCGATCGAGGAGCGCCGCGAGGTCGCGCGCGAGGTCGGCGAGGACGAACGATCCCCCTCCCGAGCGGCCGTGGCCGCGCAGGTCGGGCGCGACGACGCGGTGGAGGCGCGCGAGCGCCGCCGCCTCCTCGTCGAACACCGCGGACGAGAGCGACCAGCCATGGACGAGCACCACCGGCGGGCCCGCGCCCACGTCCTCGTGGTGCAGGGCCGCCGCCTGCGGGCCCGCTGCGCCCGCGCCGCTCTCGCCGGTGGTCGCCATGGGAGCGGCGAAGGATACCAGCGAGGGGGGGCTCGTCAACCACCTGGGGCGCGTGCGGTTGACGACGCGAACCTCCGGGAATGACGGGCGAAGCGGGCGAGGGCCGGGCGCGTGCGGTAGAGTCCCGGCGTGATCCCGGAGGTCCGGCTCAGGAACGCGCGGGCCCGCGCTCGGCTCAACGCCGAGGTGCGGCGCGCGCTCGGCGCGATGGGCTACGAGGAGGTCGAGACGCCCGCGCTCGTGCCCGCGCCGGGGATGGAGCCGCACATCCAGGCGTTCGAGGCGGAGTTCGCGCCCGAGGCGGGCGGTCCGCGCACGCCGCTCTTCCTCCACACGAGCCCGGAGCTCGCGATGAAGCGGCTCCTCGCGGCGGGGCTGCCGCGCGTGTTCCAGCTCGCGCGCGTCTACCGGAACGGCGAGGTGTCGCGGACGCACAACCCCGAGTTCACGATGCTCGAGCTCTACCGCGCGGGCACGGACTACGGCGGGATCATGGACGACCTCGAGGCGCTCGTCGCCTCCTGCGCGCGGGCCCTCGGGCCGGACGGCGTCGCGCGGGCGGTCTGGGGCGGCGTCGCGCTCGACCTCGCGCCGCCGTTCGAGCGGCTCACCATCGCGGACGCGTTCCGGCGCCACGCCGGCGTCGACCTCGCGGCCTGCGGGAACGACGCGGCGCGGCTCGCGGACGCGGCCCGGCGCGCCGGCGTCGATCCGGGGCCGCCGGGCGAGCCGTTCGACGACGTGTTCTTCCGGGTGATGCTCGACGCGGTCGAGCCGCGGATCGGCACCGCGCGCCCGTGCTTCCTCACCGACTGGCCCGCGCCGATGGCGGCGCTCTCGCGCGTGAGGCGGGACGACCCGCGCTTCGCCGAGCGGTTCGAGCTCTACGCGGGCGGGCTCGAGCTCGCGAACGGCTTCTCCGAGCTCACCGACGCGGCCGAGCAGCGGCGCCGGCTCGTCGAGGAGCAGGAGCAAAGGCGCCGGCTCGGGCGCCGCGTCTATCCGCTCGACGAGCCGTTCCTCGCGGCGCTCGGGCGGATGCCGGACGCGGGCGGTGTGGCGGTAGGCCTCGACCGGCTCCTCATGCTGCTCGTCGGGGCGGAGACGATCGCGGACGTGCTGCTGTTCCCGGCGCAGGAGTTCTTGCGGTAGCAGGGTGTTCGACGCGTGCACCTCGAGCGGCCAGTGCTGCGCGGACCTCGGGTGCACGGGCGGCACGGTGAGCTCGCGCATCTGCTGGACCTGCGCGGGGCTCGACGCGAGCTGCACGGGCGACAACGACTGCTGCTCGGGCCTCGACTGCCGCGGGACGAAGTGCCTCGCCGGGACGTGCAGCACGCAGGCTCAGCCGTGCTCGGGCAACGCCGAGTGCTGCGCGCACCTCCGCTGCGAGGGCGGCGCGTGCACCTGCGGCGGGATCGGCCAGACCTGCGGCTCGACCCTGGACTGCTGCGGCGGATACGCCTGCGGCCCCGACTTCGTCTGCCACCCGCAGGACGTCGGCGACGGCGGACGCTGCCTCGCCGACGCGGACTGCAGGCTCGGGAACTGCGCGGGCGTGACGGCGACCCCGGGCACGTGCTGCCAGGACTCCGGGACGAGCTGCGCGGGCGCGGGCGCGACCTGCTGCGGCGGCTCGGTCTGTCGCGGCCCGGCGGACGGCTCGCAGGCGTGCGGCGCGTGTCTGCCGCTCCTCTCGACGCCCTGCTACAGGACGATCGAGTGCTGCGCAGGGAACCTGTGCGACGCGGGGCGCTGCTGCAAGCCGACCACGTCGGCGTGCGCGTCGGCGGAGGAGTGCTGCAACGGCCGGTGCGGGCTGTACCAGAACGGGACCGGCGGCTCGAACCACTGCTGCGGCGGCCCGCTCGCGGCGTGCCGGCTCGACCAGGCGTCCACGTGCTGCGACGGGTTCCAGTGCTACGGGAGCGGCGGCGGCCCCTGGCCGAACGGCGTCTGCCTCCCGAAGCCGGGGTCGGACTGCGGAGCGGACGCGGACTGCCTGTACCGGAGCTCCGGCAGCGTCTGCATCCCGCGCGACGCGACGCCGGGGGCGCCGACGGTCTGCTCCGCCTGGATCGACCAGGCCTGCTCGGCGCAGATCCCCTGCCCGGGCCCGCTCGTCTGCGACGCGACGACCGCGCGCTGCGCCATCCCGCCGGGCGAGGCGTGTAGCTACTCGCCGTACTGCGCCACGGGCACGGACTGCGACCGCGGCGTCTGCTGCTCGCACCCGGGGTCGGCGTGCGGCGGCGACGTCGAGTGCTGCACCGGGACCTGCGACGGGACGGGCTCCTGCGCCTGCGGCGTTCCCGGCGTCCACTGCTCCGCGCCGAAGGACTGCTGCACCGGGGAGGAGTGCCACTGGCTCGTCGGCGGCGGCAACGACGACTACGCGTGCTGCGCGCTCGAGCAGTCGTCGTGCACGGCCGCCGCGGACTGTTGCGACGCGCGGCTCTCGTGCGAGGGGGTCTGCTGTCGTCCCGCCGGATCGGGGTGCGCCTGGTGGGAAGCGGACGCGGCTCTGCCGTGCTGCGGAGGGACGACGTGCACCGCCCAGAACAAGGGCGGGATCATCAGCTACGTCTGCAAGTGAGCGGCGCGCGGCGTCACGCGCCGGCGGCAGCGGCTCGTCCAGCGTGTCGCCCCCTCACCCCTCCCTCTCCCCCGCTTCGCGGGGGCGAGGGAGTTTCTTTGGGCCCCGCAGGAGACGGTTCGGGGTCCGCGCCCGTCAGTGCGACTGCCGCTCCGGCTCCTCGTGCTCGCGGACCGCGACGACCGGCCGGTGCGGCAGCTCGACGAGGAACGCCGCCCCCTCGCCGGTCTTGGACTCCACCCGGATCGTCCCGCCGTGCGCCTCGACGATCCGCTTCACGATGTAGAGCCCGAGGCCGAGGCCGCCGTAGTTGCGCGACGACACGGCGCGCTCGAACCGCTCGAAGATCTGCGGCTGGTCGGCGGGGTCGATCCCGATGCCGTGGTCGCGCACGGTGAGCACGGCGTGGTCGCCGCGCGAACCGAACTCGACCTCCACCGGCTTGCCGCCGCCGTACTTCACCGCGTTCGAGAGGAGGTTGGTCACGACCTGCGAGATGCGGAGCCGGTCCCAGTAGCCGTGGACGGGCTCGCCGCGGACCTGGATCTGCGACCCGGACTGCGCCGCCTCGTCCTCGATCGCCCCGAGCGCCTCGCGCACCGTGGCGCCGAGCTCCACGTCCTCGACGTCGAGCTCGAGCCGCCCCATGTGGATCCGCGAGACGTCGAGCAGCGCGGCGACTAGCTTCTCGAGCCGCTGCCCCTGCCGCTCCGCCGTCGAGAGCACGCGCTCCACGTACTGCGGCGGGAGCCGCTCGATCGCCTCCCGCGTCGAGACGCGCCGCATGTTCTCGAGCGCGAGCCGGAGCGCGGTGAGCGGCGTCCGCAGCTCGTGCGAGGCGATCGAGAGGAACTCGTCCCGGACGGCGACCGCGGCCTGCGCCTCTCCGTACAGGCGCGCGTTCTCGATCGCCTGCGCCGCCCGGTGCGCGAGGTCCTCGAGGAGCGTCTCGTCCTCCTCGGTGTAGGGCGCCCCACCCGCGTCGCGCATGAGCGTGATGTGGCCGAAGACGTGCCGCCGGTGCTCGAGCGGCGCCATCATGAGGCTCGAGACGCCCTCGAGGTACGGCCAGTACTCCGGCTTCATCTCCGCGTGCACGATCTCGAGCGAGAGCTCGGGGATCCGCAGCGTGCGGTGCGCCTGGAGGGCCCGCGCCGTCATCCCCTCCGACGTCCGTTGCGGCGCCGCCTGGATGACGCGCCGCCGGAGCGCGGCGCGCTCCGCGATCGGGTGGTAGACCGCGACCGGCACGAGCCAGCCCCCGTCGGGCGAGACGACGCGGATGAGCGCCCCGTCGCCGATGAGCTCGGAGAGCCGGCGCGCGACGGTGTCGAGCGTCGTCTTGTAGTCGAGCCCGGAGGCGAACACGCGCGAGGCCTCCGCGAGCGCCTCGAGCCGCTTCGCCTGGCGCCGCAGCGCCTCCTCGGCGCGCGTCCGGTCGGTGATGTCGATCCCCGTCGCGATGACGAGCTTGACCGCCCCGGACACGTCGAGGAGCGCGGTGTTCGACCACACGATGCGCCGGCGGGAGCCGTCCTTCGCGATCCAGCTGTTCTCGTGGCGGTTCGGGAAGTCGCGCGCGATGAGGCGCGAGAACACCGCCTCGACCGCAGGGCGCTCGTCCGGCGGGACGAGGAACCAGAACGGGCGCCCGAGCACCTCGTCGCGGTCGTACCCGGTCGCCACCTCGCACGCCGCGTTCCAGCGCTCGATGCGCGCCTCGCGGTCGAGGACGAGCACCAGCGCCCCGACCGTCTCGGTCACGATCTGCGCGAGGTCGCTGTCGTGCACGGTCCGGGGCTCCTAGTACTCGAACCCGCTGCCGCCGATGAACTCTCGGAGGAGCGAGGTGGGCGGGACGTGGTCGGGGTAGATCGAGACGAAGCGGTCCACGAGGTAGCGCAGCCGGTGCGCGGTCGGGTAGGCGGGATGGTCCTGCGGCACCTCGAGGAGATACCGCTCCGCGTACACCTTGAGCACCGCCGGCTCGTAGATGAGGGCGGCGTCGAACACCGCGTCCGCCTCGCCCTGGTAGGGGTAGATGTGCTCGCGCTCGCCGGCCTGGACCGACGGCCAGCGCACGATGTTCTCCGCGGCGCCGTAGCCGCGCTGGTGGCGGTCGCGCACGATGCGGCGCAGGAGGCGGAGGTCCGTCGCCGAGACCCGCGTCAGCCGGTCGAAGGGGAGCGACGTCGCCGGGTGGATGAAGATCCGGTAGAGCTCGCCCGGCTTCGGGATCGGGCCGAGGAGCCCCGGGTTGAGGCCGTGGATCCCCTCGAGCATGAGGACGTCGCCGGGGCGGAGCGCGATGGTCGGGCCGCCGTCGCGGTGGCTCCTCCCGGTGAGGAAGTCGTAGTGCGCCGTCTTCACCGCCTCGCCGGCGAGGAGGCGGCGCACGTGCTCGTGCAACAGCGGGAGATCGAGCGCCTCGAGGGCCTCGAAGTCCCATTCGCCGCCCGGCGCGCGCGGCGTCTTCTCGCGGTCGACGTAGTAGTCGTCGAGCGAGATCCCGACCGGGTTCACGCCGTCGATCTGGAGCTGGACCGTGAGCCGCTTGATGAAGGTCGTCTTGCCGGACGACGACGGGCCGGCGATGGAGATGATCCGGATCCGATCGCGCGTCGCGGCGACGAGATCGGCGATTTGCCCGATCCGCTTCTCGTGGAACCCTTCCGCGACCCGGATGAGCTGCGATACCTGTCCGGAGATGCAGAGCTCGTTGAAGGCGCCGACGCTCGTCACGCCCATCGCCGTGAGCCAGCGCTGGTGCTCCGCGGGCATGTCGCCGCCCGGAGCGCCGGCCGCTGCGCCGCTCCGGGCCGGGGTCGGGTCGGGCGCGGGGCGATGGCCGTTCCCGTTCCCGTTCCGCGGGTCGACCTTCCCGAGCTCGAGCGCGAGCCCGTCCTCGTGCGGCACGAGGTGGAACCCGTGCAGCCGCCCCGTCGAGGGTAGGAGCGGTCCCATCGAGAGCGCGTACACCTCGCCGCACGAGACGAGCCGGACCGTCGCCTGCCGCCGGATGCGCAGCAGCCGGAAGGCGTCGTCCCACCCGTGCTCGCGGAACCACTTCTGCGCCTCGTCCGTCGCCCAGAACTCGAGCCGGATCGGCGCGTCGAGCGCGGCGAGCCTCTTCATCGCGTCCGCGATCCGCTCGGCGAGCACGGCGCGGTCCGACGCGCCCTCGCCCTGCATGTCCACGACCTGATGGGTGCCGCGCGAAGGGCCCATCCGAACGCGGAGCCCCGGCGCGATCTGGTGCGCCGCCTCGAGGAGAAGGAGCCCGAGCGAGTGGGCGTAGATTTGCCGGCCCTCCCAGTGGCTCGCCGTGAGCGGCGCGATCACCGCCTCCGTGACGACAGGCGTCGAGAGCGACACCGGCTTCTGCCCGAGGAGCCCGGCGACGACGACCGAGCCATCCACCTCGGCGGGGAGCAGGTCCTGCAGCCGCGTCCCGGTCCGCACCCGGCGCTCCTCGCCGGCGATGCGCACGGCGATCTCCTGCACGCGCGGCAGCGAGCGGCCGCGCAGCAGCAGCCCGACGTCCCCCGTGAGATCCGCGATCTCGTCCGCGAGCGCCCCAGCGACGCCGGTCGCGACCTTCACCGCGAGCCGCGGCTCATCGCGCTCGAGGTCGGCCCAGCGGTCGACCGAGAGCCGCGCGACGGCGAGCGGGCCGTCCGAGGTGACCGTCTCGCCGCGGTGCCGGCCGCCGAGGAGCGCGAGCTCGCCGAAGGAGTCGCCTGATCCGAGCCGCCGCAGCGCGAGCCCCGCGCGGCGCAGGGTCGCGCTGCCGGAGAGCACGAGGTAGAGGTGCTTCCCGGCGTCGCCGTCGCCGTGGACGCGCGTCCTCGCCGGGTACTCGCGGACCTCGAGGCAGGCGACGAGCCGCGCGCGTTCCGCGTCGTCGAGCCGCGCGAGGAGCGGGCTCGCCGCGAGCGCGGCGAGAGGCTCTCCGGGCTGCTGCGCCCTTCCGGCCAACGCGTCTCCTTCCCGAACGACAGGAGCGCTCGCTCCACCGACGCTGCGGTCGGCGGAACGCGCGCCCCCCGGTCACACGCCCGGGCATCGTACCGCGCTGGCGCGGCGGGGGGCAGCCCCACCCCGGGGCGCTAGGCCACTCGGAGGACCAGGCACTTGAGATACCTCGTCTCGGGTACGCCGAGCAGGACCGGGTGGTCTCGCCCGGCCCCCCGCCGCTCGAGCAGCTGGATGCGCCGGCCGGCGTCGTTCGCGGCGTCGAGCACGAGCTCCTCGAGCGCCGCCTCCGAGAGGTGGTAGCTGCACGAGGACGTGACGAGGATGCCGCCGGGCCGCAGCACCTGGATCGCGCGGAGGTTCACCTCCTTGTAGCCGCGGCGCGCGGCGGGGAGGGACTCCTTGTTCTTCGCGAAGGCGGGCGGGTCGAGGACGACGAGGTCGAACGCCGGCTCCTCCTCGGAGCGATCGCGCAGGTAGTCGAACGCGTTCGCCTCGACCACCTCGAGGTTCTCCGCGCGGTTGAGGAGCGCGTTCTCGCGCAGGAGCACCGAGGGGCTCGGCTGCATCTCGACGGCGGTCACCCGCTCCGCGCGGCGGGCGAGCTGGAGCGCGAACCCTCCCGTGTAGCTGAAGCAGTCGAGGCAGCGGCCGCGCGCGTACTCGCCTGCGCGCAGGTGGTTCTCGCGCTGGTCGAGGAACGTGCCGGTCTTCTGCCCCGCGAGGAGGTCCACCCGCATCCGGACCTCGCCCTCCCGGTACTCGATCGGCCCCGGATCGGGGCCGCGCAGGACCCCCTTCGTCTGCGTGAGCCCCTCGAGCTCGCGGACGCGGACGTCGTTCCGCTCGACGACGCTCCGGAGCGAGAGCGCGTTCGCGACGAGGTCTGCGAGGAAGGCCTTCCGCCGGTCGGTGGCGGGGACGAGCGTCTGCAGCACCGCGACGTCGCCGTACCGGTCGACGACGAGGCCCGGGAGGAGGTCCGCCTCGCCGTGCACGAGCCGGAGGAAGCGCTCGTCCCCGAACGTCCGCTCGCGCAGCGCGATCGCGGCGGAGAGCCGGCCCGCGAAGAACGCCTCGTCTACCGGCTCCTCGTCGCGCGTCACCACGCGGAGCGCGATCTTCGAGCGCGCCGACCAGAAGGCCTTCGCGAGGAAGCGGCCGCGCCCGTCGACGAGCGCGACGACGTCGCCCGCCTCGAGCGCCGGCGGGGCCTGCTCCACGTCGGCGCGGTAGATCCAGAGGTGGCCCCCCTGGAGCCGCTCCACGCCGCGGCGGCTGATCTTGACCTTGGGCTCGAGCATCGCCTTCCGTACGACGGCGCGGCGCCGGGCGCCAGCCCGGAGTGCCTCCTGGGCTCAGATCTCGACCGCCTCCCGGAACGCCGGACGCCCGTCGTCGTCCTCGCGGAGCCGGCAGGCCGCCATCACGGGGTCGTGCTCGAACACGAGCACGCCGTCGTCCTCGAGCGCCTCGGCGAGGAGCACCTTCTTCTCCTCGAGGGTCGTGACGGGCAGCAGGTCGGAGGCCATGACCCAGCTCGGCCGCAGGTGCGCGTGGGTCGGGATGACGTCGGCGCAGAACGTGACGTGGGAGCCGTCGCCGTGGAAGCGCGGAAGCTGCTGCCCCGCGGTGTGGCCCTCCGACGCGATGATCTCGACGTCGGGGAAGGGGCGGGCGTCGCCCTCCACGAGGTGGAGCAGGTTCGAGTGCTGCAACAGCTCGAAGTCCTCGAGCCGGAAGGCGCCCGCGTCCCGCTCCGACGGCGCGTGGGCGAGCTGCCAGGCACGCCGCTGGACGTGGTGCGTCGCGCGCGGGAAGGCGAGCTCGAGGCCTCCGCCCGAGGCGCGGCGCACGGTCCCGCCGGCGTGGTCCGACTGGAGGTGCGTGAGGACGACGTCGGTCACCGCCTCGCGCGCCAGCCCGAGCCGCGCGAGCCCCGCGTCGAGGCCGCCCTCCGAGCGGTCGATCGCGAGGTGGTCCGCCCGCCGCACGTCCCAGCGGTCGCCGATCCCGTCGTCGACGAGGATCACCCGTCCGCCGGCACGGTCCACGGCGACGAGGCAGCGGCAGGCGAGCCGGACGCGGTTCCGCGCGTCGGGCGGGAGCTCCTTCTCCCAGAGCGGCCGGGGCACGACGCCGAACATGGCCCCGCCGTCGAGCGCGAACCATGCGTCGACGACGCTCGCGATGTCGTACCGACCGACGCGCACGGAGGTCTCCTAGTCCGGGGAAGCGGCCCGATTCTACCGTTTCGCTGGCGAAGTGGGCGGTTGCGCTGCCCACGGGGTGCACGGGCCGCAGCTTTCGTCGGGAGGCCGCATGACCTACCGGCGTCACTGGATCGCCCTCATCGTCGTCGTCGCCGCGTCGTTTGCAATCCTCGGCGGACTCGGTCCCCGCATCGGCGAGGGGGCTCCGCCCGTTCCGTCGCGGGTCGTGACGGCGGACGGCAGGTTGCTCTTCGACGGTGAGGCGATCTTCCGCGGCCAGAACGTCTGGCAGTCGATCGGGGGACAGGAGGTCGGCTCGATCTGGGGCCACGGCGCGTACGTGGCGCCGGACTGGACGGCGGACTGGCTGCACCGGGAGGCGCTCTCGATCCTCGATCGATGGGCGCGGGCGGAGGGGGTCGGGAGCTACGCGGCGCTCCCTCGCGAGCGGCAGGCCGCGCTCCGCGAGCGGCTCTCCGCCGCCCTCCACGAGAACAGCCACGACCCCGGGACCGGCGAGCTCGCGATCGGCCCCGAGCGCGCCGTCGCGTTCGAGTCGAACCTCGCCCACTACGCCGACGTGTTCACGAACGGGCGGGACGCTTACGCGATCCCGGCGGGCGCGCTCGCGGACCCCGCGCAGCTGCGCGACCTCGCCGCGTTCTTCTGGTGGACGAGCTGGGCGGCCGTCACCTACCGCCCGGGCGAGAGCGTCACGTACACCCAGAACTGGCCGCACGAGCCGCTCGTCGGGAACCGCCCGACGGGCGGCGCCGTCGTGTGGAGCGTCGCGTCGTTCGTGCTCCTCCTCGCCGGCATCGGCGCGCTCGCGTGGTACCAGGGCCGCCGCGCCGAGCCCGAGCCGGTCGACGCGCACCCCGCGCGCGACCCGCTGTTCGGCCTCGCGCCCACCCCGAGCCAGCGCGCGACCGTGAAGTACTTCTGGGTCGCGGCGGCGCTCCTCGTCGTGCAGATCGCGCTCGGGGCGGTGGCCGCGCACTACGGCGTCGAGGGCTCGGGGTTCTACGGGATCCCCCTCGCGCGCGTGCTGCCGTACTCGGTGGCGCGCACCTGGCACACGCAGCTCGGGATCTTCTGGATCGCGACGACCTGGCTCGCGACCGGGCTCTACGTCGGGCCGGCCGTCTCGGGCGCCGAGCCCCGCGGGCAGCGCGCCCTCGTGAACCTCCTGTTCGCCGCGCTCCTCCTCATCGTCGTGGGGTCGCTCGCGGGCGAGTGGCTCTCGATCGAGCACCGCCTCTCGGGCGACGCGTGGTGGTGGTTCGGCCACATGGGGTACGAGTACGTGGACCTCGGCCGCTTCTGGCAGCTGCTCCTCTTCGTCGGCCTGTTCCTCTGGCTCTTCCTCATGGTGCGCGCCCTCTGGCCGGCGCTGCGGCGGCCGGCGGAGTCGCGGGCGCTGCTCTTCCTGTTCGTCCTCTCCTCGGCGGCGATCGCCCTGTTCTACGGCGCGGCCCTCCTCGTCGGGCGCCGCATGAACCTCGCGGTCGCGGAGTACTGGCGCTGGTGGGTCGTCCACCTGTGGGTGGAGGGCTTCTTCGAGGTCTTCGCGACGGTGGTGATCGCGTTCCTGTTCGTGCGGCTTCGCCTGCTGCACGTCGACAAGGCGACGCGCGCCACCTTCTTCTCGACTACGATCTTCCTCGCCGGCGGGATCATCGGCACGTTCCACCACGTCTACTTCACCGGGACGCCCGCGTCCGTCATGGCGCTCGGCGCCGTCTTCAGCGCACTCGAGGTGGTGCCGCTCGCGCTCGTGGGGCTCGAGGTCTGGCAGAACATCCGCCTCTCTCGCGCGCAGACCTGGCTCGCCGCCTACCGCTGGCCCATCTCCTTCTTCGTCGCGGTGGCGTTCTGGAACCTCGTCGGCGCCGGGCTCTTCGGCTTCTTCATCAACCCGCCGATCGCGCTCTACTACATGCAGGGGCTCAACACGACGCCGGTCCACGCCCACACCGCGCTCTTCGGCGTCTACGGGATGCTCGCCATCGGCCTCATGCTGTTCTGCCTGCGGGCGCTCCGGCCGGGCGCCGCGTGGCGCACTGCCCCGGTCGCCGCCGCCTTCTGGCTCATCAACGCCGGCCTCGCGCTCATGGTCGTCCTGTCGCTCCTGCCCGTCGGCATCCTCCAGACGTGGGCGGCGGTGGAGACCGGCACCTGGTGGGCACGGAGCGCCGAGTTCATGAAGCAGCCCACGCTCGACGCGCTCCGCTGGCTCCGCGTCCCCGGCGACACGATCTTCGCGATCGGTGCGCTCGTCCTCGGCTGGTTCGTGCTCGGGCTCGCGACCGGCTGGTCCCTCGAGAAGGGCGGACGGCGCGTGGAGGAGGGCTCGACCGAGGAGCGCGACGGCGCGGCGCCCGCCGAGGGGCGCGCGTAAAGGTTCACCTCGCGCGAACGTACTGCTTCGGCCACGCGCCCTCGTGTCCGAGCGCCCTCGCGGCGCGGAGCGGGAAGTGCGGGTCGCGCAGCATCTCCCGCGCGAGCAGCACGAGGTCGGCCTGGCCGCTCCGCACGATATGGTCCGCCTGCTCGGGCGACACGATCATCCCGACCGCACCGGTCGCGATCCGCGCCTCGCGCCGGATCCGCTCGGCGAATTCCGCCTGGTAGCCGGGACCCACCGGGACTTTCGCGGTCGCGACGAGCCCGCCGGAGGAGACGTCGACGAGGTCCACGCCGAGCGGCCCGAGCGCGCGCGCGAGCTCGACGGACTGCTCGAGGTCCCATCCGCCCGGGACCCAGTCCGTCGCGGAGATGCGGACGAGGAGCGGCAGCTCCTCCGGCCAGGCCGCGCGCACGGCCGAGACCACCTCGCGCGCGAGCCGGGTCCGGTTCTCGAACGAGCCGCCGTACCGGTCCTCGCGCCGGTTCGACAGCGGCGAGAGGAACTGGTGGATGAGGTACCCGTGCGCGCAGTGCACCTCGAGCGCGCGGAAACACGCGGCGCGGGCGCGGCGCGCCGCAGCCGCGAACGCCTCGACGAGAGCGCGGATCGCGCGCTCGTCGAGGGCGGTCGGAGGGGGGTGGCCCTCCGCGAAGTCGCCTCGAACACGACGAGGCCGGCGCCGCCCACGGCGCGCGCCCCGAGGTGGACGAGGTGCCAGTCGTTCGCGCGCCCGTCGACGGCCGAGTACTGGCACATGGGCGAGACCGCGATGCGGTTGCGGAGCGTGACCGACCGGAGGCTGAGCGGGGCGAAGACGTGCATGACGTCGATTCGACCGCGCCGGCCGCCGCCGTTCAAGGGCGTCGCGGCGCACCGGACGAACGAGCGCAGCGCGCAGCGTGCGTGCCGGCGCTGGCCGCGATGCGCATCTCGCAAGGCGGGGGTGCCGGCATGGCGGCGACGGCGGAGCGGACGCGGGATCCGGCGCGGTGGGTGGCAGCGGCGGCAGGCGGCTTCCTCGTGTGGCGGGCGGCCTTCGGCCGCGGGCTCGCGCGGCTCCCGACCGCCGTCGCGGGCGCGGCGCTCGTCCGCCGAGCGCTCGGCCGCCGGTCGCCGGGGCGGGCGGCGCACCGGGAGGGCGGGCACGCGGAGGCCGCGCGGACGCCGGCGCAGCCCGAGGTGATCGAGGTGAAGAGCCCCGCGGAGCTCGAGCCCGGCGTCCGGTCGGCTTCACCCGAGCCGACCTTCTCGAACCGCGTCGATCGCGGGCCCAGGGTCGAATCGGAGGGCGGCTCGGCCGCGCCCGATCGCAGGGGTGGCGCGAAGAAGCGCAGGTGATTCGCACCCCGGGTCCCGGTGGACCCGCGCCCGGTGCGCGGGCCCGGAGCGTCTGGGCGGCGCGACAAATCGCCGCAATGCCGAGTGGAGTCGGGGCGTTGCGCCGCGACCCGCGCGGGCGGAGGCGCCCAGGTGTGGCCTGGTATGCGGCTTCCAACCGGAGGGCGCGCTCGACCCGGAGCGCGCGCGCGGCCCCCGCGCGCGGCGCCGGGCGGAGGACCCGACCAGATGAGCCTCGACGTCCGCAACATCACCATCCGTACGCGCCTGCGGCTCTCGATCGCGGTCGGCGCAGTCGGCCTCGCCCTCCTCGCGGTGCAGGCGTACCGGGTCGTCGCCTCCCGCATGCGCGAGGAGCGCGAGGCGAAGCTCCGGGCCGTCGTCGAGACGGTGGACGGCGTCCTCGCGGCGTACGCGAAGGTCGCCCGCGACGGGAAGATGACCGCGGACGAGGCGCGCAGGACCGCGCTCGAGACGTTGAAGACCCTGCGCTACGAGGGCCGCGAGTACTTCTGGGTGAACGACCTCCACCCGCGGATGGTGATGCACCCGACGAGACCGGAGCTCGACGGGAAGGACCTCACGGACGACGCGGACCCGAGCGGCAAGCGGCTCTTCGTCGAGTTCGCGAGGACGGTCCGCCGGTCAGGCGCGGGATACGTGGAGTATCTCTGGCCGAAGCCAGGCTCGAGCGTGCCCGTCCGGAAGATCTCGTACGTGAAGCTCTTCGAGCCGTGGGGGTGGGTGGTCGGGTCGGGGCTCTACGTCGACGACCTCGACGAGACGGCGCGCGACGAGGGGTTGCGCGTCCTCCTCGCCGCGGCGCTCATCGTGCTCGTCGTCGGCGGAGGGATCCTCGCGCTCGCGCGCGGCATCTCGCACGCGCTCGGGGCCGCGGTGAAGGCCGCGAGCGAGGTCGCGGCGGGCCGCCTCGCGATCACGCTCGACGGGGAGCGCGCGGGCGAGACGGGCAGGCTGCTCGACGCGATCGCGGGCATGGCGGGGAAGCTCGAGGGGGTCGTCGCGGAGGTCCGGGAGAGCTCCGGCTCGATCGCCTCGGCCGCGGAGGAGACGCGCAACGTCGCGGCGACGCTCTCCGAGGCCGCGCAGACGCAGAGCGGCGGCGTCGAGCGCTCGCGCGAGGCGATCCAGGAGCTCGTCATCGTCATCCAGGAGAACGCGGAGGACGCGAGGGCGACCGATGCGCTCGCGCGCCGGGCCGCGGACGAGGCGACGGCGGGCGGCGCGGCGGTCGAGGAGACCGCCCGCGCGATGCGCCAGATCGCCGAGAAGATCTCGATCGTGAGTGAGATCGCGTACCAGACGAACCTGCTCGCGCTCAACTCGGCGATCGAGGCGGCGCGGGCAGGCGAGCACGGACGCGGCTTCGCCGTCGTCGCGACGGAGGTCCGGCGCCTCGCCGAGCGGAGCCGCTCGGCCGCCGAGGAGATCTCCGGGCTCGCCGCGGGGAGCGTGACCTCGGCGGAGCGCGCGAGCGGCCTCATCGGCCGCACGGTCCCGTCGATCCGCGAGACGAGCGAGCGGGTCGTGCGCATCACCGAGAACTCGCGGCGCCAGCACGCGAGCGTGGTCGCGATCGGCGACGAGATCGCCGCGCTGTCCGACGTCGCCGCGCACCAGGCGGCGGCCTCGGAGGAGCTGACCGCGTCGTCCGCGGGGCTGTCCGACCGCGCCGAGGCCCTCCTCGAGACGGTCTCCTTCTTCCACGTCGCGGGGGACTCGCTCCCCGCCGCGTCACTCCCCGCCGCGCGGAATGGGGTAGTCGGACCGCTCGCCTAGAAGCTCGGGCGCCTCCTCCGGCTCCGGGTTCGGGCGCGGCGGCGGGCGCGCCAGGCTCGACGTGCGCGGAGGGGGCGCGTCCGGCTCCCGGTCCGGCGCCCGCCCGCGATCCCTGTCTCTGTCGTTCTCGGCCATGGACCGACGCTGCGCATCGGCGCCTCGCCGCGCGACGGCCGCAGGGGGCGCGCGGGCGCACGCTCCGCGGGCGGGTCGCCCGGCCCGCGCGCCGGCGCTAGGATCCTCGAATGGCCGTGCCGCCCGACCTTCCTCTCCTCTTCGCGGCGCGCGCCCTCCGACTGTTCGCGTACGGCGTCGCGTCGGTCGTGCTCGTCCTCCACCTCGCCGCGGCGGGGGAGGGCGAGGCTCGCATCGGCCTCCTCCTCACCCTCACGCTGCTCGGCGACGTCGCCGTCTCGCTCGCGGTCACCACCCGCGCCGACCGGGCGGGACGGCGCCGGATGCTCGCCCTCGGTGGGGCGCTCGTCGCGGCGACCGGCGCCGCGTTCGCGACGACGACCGCGTTCCCGCTCCTCGCCCTGGCGGCGACCGTCGGCGTCCTCTCGCCGTCCGGCAACGAGGTCGGCCCGTTCCTCCCGATCGAGCAGGCCGCGATCGCGCAGGCGCTCCCGCCGGAGCGGCGCACCGCGACCTTCGCCTGGTACCAGCTCACGGGCGCGCTCGCGACCGCCGCCGGCGCGCTCGCGGGCGGGGCGGGTGCAGAGGCGCTGCAGCGGGCGGGGGTCGCGCCGCTCCGGAGCTATCAGCTCCTCTTCGCGGGGTACGCCGCGGTGGGGGTCGCGCTCGCGCTCCTGCCGCTCGGCCTCTCCGCCGCAGTCGAGGCGGCGCCCATCGTGACGCCGCGCCTGGGCGCGCTCGGGCTCCACGCCTCGCGCCGCGTCGTCTTCCGGCTCTCCGCCCTCTTCTCGCTCGACGCGTTCGCCGGCGGGTTCGTCGTCCAGAGCTTCGTCGCGTGGTGGTTCCACCGCCGCTTCGGCGCGGGCCCGGCGGTGCTCGGCGGGATCTTCTTCGGCGCGAACGTGCTCGCGGGGATCTCCGCGCTCTCGGCGGCGGCGATCGCGCGCCGCTTCGGGCTCGTCGCCACGATGGTGTTCACGCACCTGCCGTCGAACCTGCTCCTCGCGGCGGTGCCGCTCGCCCCGACCCTGCCCGTCGCGGTCGCGATCCTCCTCGCCCGCTTCTCGATCTCGCAGATGGACGTGCCGACGCGGCAGTCCTACACGATGGCGGTCGTCCGGTCGGACGAGCGCGCGGCGGCCGCCGGCCTCACCGGCATCGCGCGCACCGTGGGCGCGGCGGTGGCCCCTCTCGCCGCGGGTCCGCTCTACGCGAGCGCCGCCCTCTCCGGGGTGCCGTTCCTCGTCGCGGGCGGGCTGAAGGTGCTCTACGACCTCCTGCTGTGGCGCGGGTTCCGGCACCTCCCGGCCGAGCACGAGCGGCGCGAACGCTCCGCCTCTTGAAGCCGGCGCGCCGACGGGTTACTCGTCCGCGCCGTGAAGAGAACGAGCCGCCCGCTGACCGTCGTCGCCCTGCTGCTCGGACTCTTCCTCGCCGCGATGGAGATGACGGTCGTCTCCACCGCGATGCCGACGGTGGTCGCCGAGCTCGGTGGGCTCTCGCTGTACGCGTGGGCCTTCGCCGCGTACATGCTCGCCACCACGGTCACGGTCCCGATCTGGGGGAAGCTCGCCGACCTGCGCGGGCGGAAGCCCGTGCTCCTCGCGGGGATCGGCCTGTTCCTCGCCGGCTCGCTCGCCTGCGGCTCGGCGGGGTCCATGACGGCGCTCATCGCGTGGCGCGCGGTGCAGGGTCTCGGCGCGGGCGCGGTCCAGCCGGTGACGTTCACCATCGTGGGCGACCTCTTCGACCTCCGCGAGCGCGGCCGCATGCAGGGGCTCTTCGGCGGGGTGTGGGGCATCGCGGGCCTCGTCGGCCCCGTCCTCGGCGGCGCGATCGTCCACTCCGTCGGCTGGCGCTGGATCTTCTGGTTGAACCTGCCGTTCGGGCTCGCGAGCGCTGCCGTCCTCGCGATCGCCTATCACGAGCGCCCGGAGCGGCACGAGCACCGGCTCGACGTCGCGGGGGCGGCGCTGCTCTCGGTGGCCATCATCGCTGCGCTGCTGTCGGCGCGCTCGCGCGGCGCGGGGCTCGTCACGCTGCCGATCGCGGCGCTCGCGACCGCCGCGTTCGTGTGGGTGGAGCGGCGCGCGCGGGAGCCGCTCGTGCCCCTGGACCTGTTCGCGCAGCGCGTGATGGTGGTGGCCTCCGCGGCGGGCGCGCTCATCGGCGCCGCCATGATCGCCACGGTCACGTACGTGCCGCTCTGGGCGCAGAGCGTGAACGGCCTCTCGCCGACGCAGGCGGGCTGGGCGATCGCGCCGATGGCGTTCGGCTGGCCGCTGGCGAGCGCGATCTCCGGGCGCCTCGTCGCGCGGGTCGGTTACCGGCCGCTCCTCCTCACCGGGTTCGCGACGAGCGCCACCGCGGCGCTCCTCGCCCCGCTCGTCCTCCGGCCCGGGGCGCCGCTCGTCGCGGTACAGGCGCTGATGGTGCTCTACGGGGCGGGGCTCGGCACCGCGAACCCGCCGCTCCTCATCGCAGTGCAGACGAGCGTCCCCTGGAACCGGCGCGGCATCGCGACCGCGAGCACGCTCTTCTTCCGGACCATCGGCGGCACGCTCGCGGTCGGGCTCCTCGGCGGGGTCCTCGCGAACGCGCTCGCCGGCGCCGGCGCGCCCGCCGGACTCGTCGAGAAGTTGCTCGGCCCGGAGCGCGCCATGCTCGACCCCGCCGCCGTCGCGCCGGTCGCACACGCGCTGCAGGCGGCCATGTCGGTCGTCTTCTGGGCGGGGGCGGGGATCGCCTGCACCGCGTTCGCGGTCGTGCTCGCGTTCCCGCACGTCGCGATCGCCCGCGCCGCCGAGGCGACCCGCGGCGCGGCGGAAGGCTGACGCGGCTCCCTCTCGAGGGGCTCTCTCGCGCGAGATGCTGCTGGAACGAGCCGCTGACGCGGCTCCTTCTCGCCCCTCGGGGGAGAGGGCGGGGTGAGGGGGCTCTCTCGCCGCGATCCTGGAACGAGCCGCTGCCGCCGGTCGGGACGCCGCGTCGCCGCAGGCGCTCCGGCGGCCAGGCTGCGATCGTCGCGCGCGACGGGAGCCGCTCACTGCGCCGCTGCGGAACTCCCTCCCGCGGAGCGCTGCGCGCCCGCGGTCGGTCGAACAGTCCTCGCGGC
>WNFU01003783.1_pt1 | contig 20460 bp, 17 predicted proteins | sample 5400121 | NCBI WGS metagenome assembly WNFU01 (sample SAMN13153360, study PRJNA577476) | soil metagenome | isolation source: 100 cm soil or saprolite under grassland replicate 1 | place: USA:California | collected 2016-06-15 | reverse complement strand
CAGGTGATCGGCAAACTCAGCGAAGATCAGCAGAAGGTATTGGAAACGGTTTATCGAAATTCAGAGGAACTGCTCGAGTTGATCGATAACGTGCTGTGGATGACTTCGCTGAATGCGGGGGATGCGAATGCGACCATAGAAAAATTCGATGCTCGCGAAGTCGTCAAGGAAACGATGAAGCGCTATGAGAAGACGATCCTCGAAAAGGGTCTAAAGCTCAACGTACAGCTGGCTGATAGCGACATGTCGATCGTCAGCGATCGGGCCAAGGTCGAGCGAGTGTTCCAGAACGTTTTCAATAACGCTGTCAAATTTACTTCCGAGGGCGAGGTTAGTGTCAAGGCGCAGCCGTCAGCGGACGGAAATAGCGTGGAGTTTGAAATTACCGACACGGGGAGCGGTATCGAAGAGAGCAAGATCGATTCGATCTTTGAGCCCTTTCATCAAGCCGACAATTCGGTGCAACGAGCCTATTCAGGACTGGGACTTGGTCTGACCGTCGCCCGCCGAATGGCAGAGTTGGTCGGTGGAAAACTTGAAGTCAGCAGTCAAGCCAATGTGGGCACCCGAGTCATGATGAGTTTTCCGTCTCACGTGAACGCCACGGCGCCCTTAGCCGTTGGTCAGCGAAACTATGGGTAACGGGAAATACATCTGGTGCCGTAACTGCGAGGCGATTCATCACGTCAGTTCTTTTGATCGGGCTCCCTCCTACCAAATTGCATCTGGCGAACACGCCGGTCACAAGCTCGAACCTTTGACAGCCACGGGCAATAACTACTTTCCCGGCGGTTCCGCCGATCCCATGGGCGCCGTATACATCGAGGCGAGCAACGGCAGCGAGACGCTAGTCTTGCGTCGGAGTCGGGGGAGCATCGAAGAGCCGGTTCGTTATGAAATCGTGAAGGGACAGCTGATTGAAAACGGTTTCGGCCTCGAAATTCAGGAGAAGGAGATCCGCAAGGAGATGCAATTACACTTCTCGTGGGCTCCCGCCGCGCCACTCGAGGATGTAAAGATCAGTCTCTTTGTAACCTTATTTCGCGAGATCGTCAGCGAACTTGATCCGAAAAACGTCCGCACGGAAGAATTTTCATACAGCGACGATAACATTTCTTACGGTCAACTGGACTCCTCGACCGTGGACGCTTTAATGACCCGATGTGCTGGGCATTTTCTTCCCGTTGAGCTCGCGTCCATCCGCAGATTCGTGGAAATCCATCGCGAAGCTGGTGACGTCATGGCGCTGATAAAACGCCGCGCCGTCAGTGTCGAACAATATGCCGAATAACGTAGCCGACGCTAGCTCGCTGCGTTCTTTTTCATGCGGACGCTTGGATCCGTACCGTTAGCCCGCAAAGCCGTCCAGCCGATACAATCATCCATATTTTCAGGAGAATAAAGGTGAGACGAATCAACGATGTGATGCGCCGGTTTCACTCGTCCGGCGGCGGCGGACGTGTTGCCGCAGTTGCCGGTGTAGTCAATGACTGGATTGGCGATGCCGACCTAGCCGAAGGTGTAATTGACATCCGTATTGCGAACTGTCGGCGCGCCGATATAAGCGACTTTGCTGGTGAGCTGGTCGGCACCGCCGAGACCATGCCGAATGTCGGGCGTGCCGAAAGCTTCGAGGACGACGGCGTCGCGTTTTTTTGCATCTTTGGGCAAATCGTCTTCCAGAAAAAACACCGGTTTGCTCGTTCCACCTCGGTAAATCGCACAGGATATTTTCATTGGGACTCTCGAAGCTCTATATTTTTTTGCCAGACTATAGATTTTTGTCAGTGCTTTCAAACACGCCGCTAGGCGGCGTCGCCAACCAATACTTCATCCACCTTGTCGACCTCTTTCAATTTGACCTGAACATTGCTGCCCGCCGACAAATTGATCTTTTTCCCGACGTAATTAGCGGCGATGGGCAGTTCCCGGCCGCCGCGATCAACCATTACGGCGAGATGAATCATGCGTGGCCGCCCGAGGTCGATCAGATGATCCACCGCCGCTCGAACAGTGCGCCCGGTGTTCAATACGTCATCGAAAAGCACGACGATCTTATTAGCGATGTCGAACGGAATGCGCGTGTGATCAACGGTTCCCCCCGGAAGCAGCGCATTCAAGTCGTCGCGATACAACGTGATATCCATCTCGCCGATGGGGATCTCTTTGCTGTGGCGCTTTTTGATCAACTCGGCTAGCCGTTTCGCAATGTAGGGGCCGCGGGTACGAACACCGATAAACACCAACTGATCGAAGGTTCCGTATTGTTTCGCCATTTCCCTCGTAAAGCGCCCCAAGACGGCATTGATTTGCGCCGCATTGAGAATCCGTTTCTTCTTAGTTTTGTTACTTTGCTTCACTGGTCCCGCTCCGCCAAGATGGTTGCAACGTTAACATGCGTCCTAGTCAAAAGGATCTCATCGGTGAGCCCAGCGAAGAATCGCCGAGCGGCGGCGTACTTACCGGTAGTTGAAGCGAGGCGATTGAGCGCATCCTTCGACAATGCTCAGGACAATCGGTACCTGGGGCTTTCAGCAGCGAGCTAGAGTTTTTCATTGGCGACTCTGATCATGGTTTCCATTAGCAATTGGCTGCCGAGCGCGATATCGTCAGGGTGGGTCCATTCCTCTGGATTGTGACTAATTCCCCGCTTGCTCGGCACGAAGATCATCCCGGCAAGCGTAATCTTGGCCATCTGCATAGCGTCGTGGCCCGCGCCCGACGGCATGATCTCGTAATCGATGCCTTTCCCATTGCAGATTTCGCGAGTCACACGCAGCAGCCGTTTATCCAGCGGAACCGGGTTTTCTTCGCGAATCTTCAGTACTTCGACAGCGATCTTACGCTTGTGAGCGATCGCGCGAGCCTGCACTTTGACCATGCGCGCGACTCGATCCTTCGATTTCGCCGAAGTGCTGCGTATGTCGACCGACAGTTCCGCTCTTCCGGGTACGGCATTGATTACGCCCGGTTCGATTTTCATGGCCCCGACGGTGCCGACGACCCGGCCTTTGTCCATGGACGAGTGCTTCCGGCACACTTTTTCGACGTATTCGATCAATTGCGCCGAGGCGACGAGCGCGTCTTTGCGCATTTCCATCGGCGTGGTGCCGGAATGATCGGCTTGTCCCTTGAAGATCACTTTGAAACGGCTCGGCGCAGCGATCGAAGTGACGAGACCGATTCTTTTTCCTTTCGCTTCGAGAATCGGCCCTTGCTCGATGTGGAGCTCCAGGTAAGCCTTGAGGCTTTTCGGATCGCGCCGGAGCGCGCGCAATTGCTTTTGGGTGATGCCCAGGCTCGAAAGTACGTCCGCCAGTTTCGTGCCTTGCGGGTCCACGGCGTTCTTCAAATCCTTCGGATGCACTTCGCCGGCGATCAGGCTGCTGCCGAGCGTCGAAAAGCCAAAACGACTCGACTCTTCACCGACGAAGCAAACAACTTCGAGAGGGGCGCGAACCGGAATTTTGTTCTCTCCGATCGTGCGCACCGCTTCGAGGGCGCCGATCACGCCGACGGGCCCGTCATATTTGCCGCCGTGAATAACCGTATCAAGATGTGAGCCGGCAAGAACCGCTGGAGCCCTAGTATTGCTCCCTTCGAATCGGCCGAAAATGTTGCCGATCGCATCGATGTGAATTTTTAGCCCGGCTTGGCGCATCAAGTGAATCAGCAATTGCCGGCTGCGCAGCTCTTTGATCGAAAAGACAAGTCGGGTGACCGCGCCATGATCGCCGATGCCGATGCGCCCGATCGAGTTGAGATCGCGCATTAGCCGCCGTTTATTTACGGTGACGCGAGATGGAAGAACGACATGCGGCAGTCGATTCATGGAGAGTTATTCTACCAGGTTCCTTATAGGCTGAAAATCTGCCTCTCAAAAGGTCCACCATTGTTGGAAATGGAGCAACTGCTGTGTTATAGCGTGCGTATTCGCGATTTCGGAATGGTAGTTTTCATGAGCGAAGTTTCAAAAAGAGTTGCCGAGCTGCTGCTTGCGACCGAGTCCATCGCCGTCTATAAGGACAAACCGTTTGTTTTTGTCTCCGGTCGAATCTCGCCGGTATATATAGATTGCCGTAAACTGTTGTCGTTTGCCGCCGAGCGCGAGTACATCGTCACCGCGCTGGCTAAAAAAACCGAGGCGGACATCGGCTTGGAGAATATCGACGTTGTAGCCGGCGGCGAAACCGCGGGAATTCCCTACGCGTCGTTCGTTTCGCACCTGATAAAAAAGCCGATGATTTATATCCGCAAACAGCCTAAAGGCTATGGCGGCACGAAGCAAATTGAAGGAATTTTGGAGCCCGGCAAGCGCGTCATGCTGGTTGAAGATTTGATCACGGACGGGTTGAGCAAGCTACGCTTCAATATCGGCATCCGAGGGGCGGGGGCGAAGATGACGCACTGTTTATGCGTCTTCGACTATGCTTCGGATCGGTTGAACCAGCATGAGGGTAAAATCAATCTGGCTAAAAACGATATCGCGCTGCACGTACTCGCCAATTGGGACGACGTCTTGGACACCGGCTTGAGCAAGAGTTATTTTAGTGAGGAGTCGAGCAAGCAAATCATCGACTTCTTGCAAGATCCCGACAACTGGGGCCGGACAATGGGATTCGTGTAAGAGAGCAACATCGCGCTTCTCGTTTCAACACATAGGGGTACGGCATGCCGTGCCCCTACTGTTTTCAGAGGCACTGGAGCTCGTTCAACGATTCTCGGAGGTGAGAATGAAGACATTGATTCGAAATGTTCTCATCGTCACCATGAATGAGAACAACGAGATCGTCAACAAGGGCGCCATTGCCATCGACGGCACTCGAATCACGTACGTCGGTCCATCCGAATGGACGCCGCCGGGGCCCTTCGAACGCGCCATCGACGGCGATCGATGGATCGCGCTGCCCGGATTGATTAACGCCCACTGCCACTCGCCGGCAAATCTAGTGCGCGGCATGATGCCGAGCAGGCCGCTGGAAATCTGGCGGGCTTACTACCGTGCGTCGCTGCGCGGCATGCGCGATGAGGACTTTTACGCGAGCGCGCTGCTCGGGGGGATGGAGATGCTCAAGAACGGCGCCACTACCGTGCTCGACCACTTCTTTGGCAATCAGGCCTGCCGCTTCATGGGCGCCGGCGCGGCGATCCAAGCGATGCGTGATCTCGGCCTGCGTCACGTCGTAGCGCTTACTTTGTCGGACAAAAATTACGAGGAGACGATCCCGTTGGGAGAAACGACCGCCAATCTCGCCGACGAGATCAAGCGCATGAGCGCGAGCGAAGCTAAGGCAACGAAGGCTTGGCTCGACGAGTGCGAAGCCTTCGTCGAAACTTTTCACGCTCCCGAAAGACTCACCACAGCATGCCCCGGTCCATCCGCCGTGCAGCGCTGCACCGACGAACTGCTGGGCGAGTCGGCGAAAATCGCGCGAAAAAGAAATCTGCCGCTGCATATCCATCTTGCCGAAACCAAGGCGCAGGCGGTTGTGGGACAGCAAATCTACCGAACGTCGCTGCTGAAGCACCTTGATTCCATTGGCGTCCTCGCCGCCAATTTGTCTTTGGCGCACTCAATTTGGCTCGAGGACAGCGATGTGGAACTTTTCGCTTCCAGCGGCGCGACTCCCGTGCACAACCCTGCCAGTAATCTGCGCATTGGTAGTGGTCTGGCACCGGTCAAACAATTTCTTTCAGCCGGCGTCCACGTCGGGCTCGGTACGGATGGATCGGCATCGAACGACGGGCAGAACATGTTTGACGCCGTACGGCTAGTCGCGCTGATCCACAATCAAGCGGGTACCGACTTTAACCATTGGGTCACACCCGTGCAGGCGCTATCCATGGCCACACGCAATGGCGCTCGCGCCTTCGGTCTTGACGCAGGGGCGCTCGCGCCAGGAAAACTTGCCGATATTATTTTGCTCAAGCGCGATACTCCAGCCTTCACACCGTTGAATGATGTAATGAGCCAGTTGGTTTTTTGCGAGAATGGGAGCAGCGTCGATAGCGTGATTGTGAACGGGGAGCTCGTGGTTGAAGACGGCCGACTGACGAAGGTCGATGAGATGGAAGTTCTCAGGCTCGCCGAGCAAGCGCGCAGCCGGCTCGAGCCATCGATTCAAAGAGAAATGGCTGCAGCGAAGGCCCTGGAATCTAAGCTTTCAGAAATGTACTTCCGGGTATTTCGTTAGAGTTCGATTCACGACAATAAAGAAACCGGCAACGGCCAGGTGAGGGTGCAAAACCTGCCAGGCGGGCATGTTATATGTTTTTAAGTTCGCGGTGCCGTCGCAAGTTGAAGGGTCGAATCAGCCAAAATTGCGCATCAATTCTTTAGCCAGTTGTGGACGCTGTTATCAAGCTGACGAGTAACCAATGGCAGACGCCAAGCGATCTTAGAATAAATCGTCGGGCGAGTTATGTGACGAGAATTGCGAGCGCAACAGCTCGTCTTGTCGATAAAGCTCCGGAGTGTCGTACCCACGTATCGCCTGCGTCAAATCACTCTCGTTAAAAACGACTGTGTCTTGGACGAACGGCGGACGCATTTTCTTCGAACGGCAGGCTGTGCGCGAATTCCTGAAAGCGGTTGCGAGGACTCGTGCAAGGAGAGCCAAGCCCAAGGTTGAAGCTAGAACTACCCCGACCATCAAAACCATCTGCTGCATGTGAACGTCCCCCGAGGTGTCTATAAATCGCTATATATCGACGGCCGGGCCTTGGTCAAGCGGCCATTTATTCGGTTTGAGCGTTGATTTGGAGGGAAAGATTCCGAGACCGCTGGCGTTCGATTACAGCACCGGTCTCTGCTTGTGCCACTCGGTCGCCTGCTCGTAGGCCTAGGCGACCCGAAACGCGGCGGTTTCATCGAACGATCGCGCGCTGATCTGCAAGCCCACCGGTAGGTTCTCATGAGTAAACCCGCAGGGCGCGGAGATGGCAGGTAGACCTGTGAGATTGAACGGGTTAGTGAAGCTAGGACGAAGATTCTGCTCGTTGGGATCCATGGTTGCGAAGGCTTCGGGCGGGCGCGGCGCGCTGGGCGTAGCAAAGACATCTACTCGTGTGAAGTTCGCCCGGATCTGCTCGTTCAGCACGGCACGGGCACGTTGTGCGGTGATGTAATCCGCCGCGCTGAGAAATGCGCCTTCGAGCATACGTCTTCTGACCGAACTGCCGAATTTTTCCGGCGCTTGTTGAAGTCGCTTTTCGTGATAAGCGTAAGCTTCGCAAACCAGAATCGTTTGATTGGCCTTGCGCGCGTGGGAGAATGGCTTGCCATCGATTTCGGTAATGGTCGCGCCAAGTTCTTCGAGCCTCTCCAGAGCGCGGTTAAATGTGGTTTCGGTTTGTCGGTCGACGCCCAGGTTTTCATCGAACCAGCCGAGGCGCGGCACGCCGATGCGCGTGCCTTTGATTCCGTGTCCGATTTCACCCCGAAAGTTTGGCACGGCAGCGTCCGCCGACGCCGGATCCTTTGCATCATATCCGGCGATAGTCTGTAAGATGATAGCGCAGTCCTCGACGGTCCGCGCCATCGGTCCGGCATGATCGAGTGACCAGCTGAGCGGAACGACCCCGTGGCGGCTAACGCGACCATAGGTCGGTTTAATGCCGACCACACCGCAATGAGACGATGGCGTGCGAATGGAGCCGCCGGTGTCGGAGCCGAGCGAGCCATAACAAAGTCCCGCGGCGAGGGCGGCACCGGAGCCGCTACTGGAGCCGCCGGGGATATGCGCCGTGTTCCACGGATTTCTTATAGCCGGGAAGGGCGCGTCCACCGATGGACCGCCGAACGCGAACTCGTGCATGCCTAATTTACCCAAGAGAATCGCTCCTGTGTCTTCAAGCTTCGCCACAGTCGTAGCGGTGAAATTCGGCACCCAGTTTTCCAAAACAGCGGAATGGCAAGTTGTCCGGATTCCCTCAGTCATGTAGAGATCTTTGAGCGCGATCGGAATGCCATGCAGCGGTCCGCGATCTTTTCCCGATCGAAGCTCCTGTTCCGCTTGTTTCGCCTGCCGTAAAGCCAGTTCTGCGGTCAGCGTGATGAAACAATGTAGTTTGTCGTCGAGCGATTCGATGCGCTTCAGCAATGCTCCCGTCAGTTCGACAGGTGAATACTCCTTTCGGCGGAGGCCAGCCGCGGCTTCAGTGATCGTCAAATAACAGAGTTCGTTTTGGCTCACGGGTTTCTATTTCCCGTCTGCAGCATTGAAAGTTGCGGCCGGTTCACTCTCGGTTGCAATAAGCGCGCGCAGTTCCGTAACTTGTTTTTTGACCGGGTGACCCCCGCAAGCAAACGCTGCAACTCCTCGTCAGCGAGCTTTAACCCCGCGAGCTGAGCCATCGTTCGCAAATTGTCCAGCGTGATTTCTCGTTCCATGATCGCGTCCTGCGGTTTGTCAATCGTGAATTTGTCGATGAAATAACAGATTTGTCTTTTACCCAAGCGCCGCGCTACTTGTCAATTCACCAGCCAGGATAGTTTTGCTGCGCGGCTGCCGCCCTTTCGTGGAGGATCAAAGGACCTGTTGTTTCGGTCCATGATTTGCAAATCCCGGCAAGATCGAGTGGCATTGGTCTTGCTCGTCGGCACAGAATATTTGCTTCGTGCAGCGCGAGTAGCGCATATGATTGTCGAGTCGTTTGGAGTGTCCTTATGTCGTTTCCAGGCTGGTGGTCGGGAGTCACAAATTTCCTTGATCGCGGTCGTGCGCTCCCGGACTGTCCACTTGATCTGTCGAGTGCGCCGCAACGGGACAACCCGCTCTTTGTTCTTTATTTGCTAACCCTGTTTCTTAACGCGGCCTTGCTGTTCATTGTTGAACCGATGGTCGCAAGAATGATTCTGCCTTTGGCCGGCGGCAGCTCGACGGTTTGGAACACCAGTGTGCTGTTTTTCCAAGTGTCGCTTCTGGCGGGCTATTTGTACGCTCACTTTGCTAGTGCCTGGCTTGGTACGGCACGGCATGCACTGGTTCATTTAATTCTGGTACTCGGGGCACTGTTGTTCTTACCGATCGCGATACCGAGTCATTGGTTTTTGGACGAGAGCACAAATTCGTCCTTGACGATTTTCACGGCGTTAGTCTGTTCCATTGGGTATCCTTTCTTTGTGCTATCAGCGGGAGCGCCGCTGTTGCAGAAGTGGTTTACCCAGGTAAAACATCCTGCGGCCCGCGATCCCTATTTCATGTATGGCGCGAGCAATTTGGGCAGCATGGCGGGTCTCGTCGCTTACCCGGTCTTGTTGGAACCCAATCTCACTCTCTCGCAGCAAAGCCATTTCTGGTTTTACGGCTATCTTTTTCTTCTACTCGTCACGTCAGGCTCCGTCTTGTTATCGTTGCAACCAATCAGCGGAGCGCTGAAAACTGCAACCATCATTCCTGCTCCCGTGCCTGGGGATTCCGCAGCTGATGAGACGGGCGCGGCTGGCGTCACCTTGGTGCGTCGATTGCGCTGGATATGCTGGTCGTTCGTTCCGTCCAGCCTGCTTTTGGGGGTGACGTCATATATAACTACGGATATTGTCTCGGCGCCCCTATTTTGGGTGTTGCCGCTGGCAATTTATCTCCTCACCTACGTGTTAGCCTTTGCGCGAGATAGCTGGGCTACCCACCTGTTCCTCGTCCGCCGGCAAGCATTCCTGTTGCTGGTCGCGGCTTTGACGGTTATCGTCCACGCAACGAGCCCCGTATGGCTTATTCTGCCGATCCATCTCATTTCCTTTTTCGTGACGGCATTGGTTTGTCATGGTCAACTGGCCAAGGATAGGCCGGCCCCTTCGCGTCTAACCGAATTTTATCTTTGGATCTCTCTAGGTGGCGCGTTGGGCGGATTGTTCAACGTAATTGCGCCCCTGCTGTTCAATAGCGTTCTGGAATATCCTCTAGTGGTGACCGTAGCGGCGTTCCTCAGGCCCTATGTCGGCGAAAAGAGCGATAAACCGAGTAGTCACTGGGCAGATTTGCTGCTTCCGAGCATACTTTTCATAGCCATCGTATCGCTGATCTATGCGGCCACAATCGTCGGTTCGTTCTCTCCTTTGAATGCGCTGCTGTCGACCTTGAGCGTTGCCGCAGTGATTTGCTTGTTGTTCGCTTATCGTCCCGTCCGTTTCGGGCTCGGTATGCTTGCGATCCTGCTCAGCTCTCTGATTTCCCCTCACCCGTTTGGCAGGACGTTGTATGCGGCGCGCAGTTTCTTCAGTGTCTATCGCGCCATCGATGTTGATGCGAAAAAACACGTGCTGTTTCAAGGGACCACCGTTCACGGGGCTCAGAATCTGGCGGCGCGCCTCCAACCAATCGGTTACTATCATCGGAGCGGTCCGGCCGGACAGGTGCTTGGGGTATTGGCGCAAACCCGTCCGACGGGAAATATCGCCGTTGTCGGCCTTGGCACCGGCGCGCTGGCCTGCCATGGGACCGCGAGTCAGCATTTTACTTTTTTTGAAATCGATCCGTTAGTCGAAAAAATTGCCCGGAACGCAAACTTATTTACCTATTTGAGAGATTGTCCGACCCAGATCGACGTCGTGATCGGCGATGCCCGGCTATCTTTGGCGAAGCAACCGCATCGTCATTTTGATTTGCTGGTATTGGATGCCTTCAGCTCCGATGCAATTCCGACCCACTTGCTCACTCTCGAAGCGATCGAATTATATTATTCCAAGATCGCGCAAGATGGCCTGGTTCTAGTTCACGTCTCGAATCGTTATATGGAGCTCGCACCGATATTGGACCGTCTGGCCCATCGTTTGAATCTGGTAGCCCTTATACGAAATGATTTTCATTCCACTATAGAGGAACAAAGAGAGGGTAAGTCCGCGTCACGCTGGATCGTCATGGCGGGCCAACGGGAAGCCCTTGAGTCATTCCTCGCCGACCGACGCTGGCATCACCTCGATGGAAGCTTAGGCGGCGATCTTTGGACGGACGATTTTACCGATGTCCTAAAAATCATTCACTGGCGTTAATTCAGGCACTCTCGCTCCTGTGACTATTTATATATGCGCGCGCCGACCGGTCGTGGGATACATCATGATATGCGCCGACAGCGCGTTGTTCTTCATCTCACTCCAGGAAAAAACCGCGAGCTAAGCTACTTGCCTGGGAAGGAGCTGATCGCTGGGGGATCGAAGCGGCATTGCAGATGCTTGGTCTCGTCACCGCAGGATTCGCCTTTGCGGCATGAGGAATATTCATGCAAGCGCACGCGAAGCCAACGTAAGGCCCGCAAAGCGCTGGGTTAATTCTTAGGCACGAGCACGTCACGGATCTTAGCGACGTTTTTGGTATCCATCTGAAAGAGTTTCTTGACGATGCCATCCACTTCAGTGCCAGATAGCGAGTTGATCTCGAGCTTGGATTTTTTCATCTCAGCGAGGAACTCCGGGTCCTTCATCGTCGCGTGGAACGCGCCGCGCAAAAGATCGACGCGGCTTTTCGGCGTTCCGGGCGGTAAAGCGTAGGCGCGCAGGATCGCCGACGGCGCGTGAATACCGGAGTCGATCAGCACGCGGGCGTCGGCCGTCTTGGCATGGTCGATGGCGTTGGGAACATTAGGAATATCGTCAGCCTTTTTGGCGTTGACCTGGATGATGGCTTTAACCATTCCTGATTCCAGACCACCCGCCCACGTAGTTCGTATCGACGCCCAGGTCCAGCAACCGCCGTCCACTTCGCCGGCTTCAGCCGCAACGCGAATGTTCGAGGTCCCTTTGAAGCCTTCGATCAATTGAATCGGCAAGCCCAGAGCCGTTTTCAAGACGCGCGGGACGTCGGAGTCGTTGGCGCCCGGTGCTTCGCCGCCGAGTTTCACCGGCTTCTTGGCAGCGAACCAGTCGTCTAGAGAATTGATCCCGCTGGCTTTGGTCAGCGCGCAGACGTTTTCGTCTTGCACCGGCGCGCCGAGCCATTCGAACCGGCGGCTGTCGAATTCGATTCCTTTGTCGCCCATGATTTGCTGCAAGACCAGGGAGCCGATGAAATTGCCGATGACGAGACCATCCGCCGGTGCTTTAAACAAAAAATTCGCCGCGACACGGCTGCCGGCGCCCGTCATGTTGTCGACGATTATCGAAGGATTGCCGGCAATATGCCGTCCCATATGTCGGGCGATGACGCGCGCGTAGGCGTCAAACCCGCCACCGGCGGCGAAACCAACGATGATGCGAACATTTCTGCCGCGATAGAAATCTTGATCGACGGAGGCGGCATCAGTCCGTTCGGGCACAGAAATAACGAATGCAAGCAAGATGAGGCTGACCGATCGGAACATATCTCCTCCTGTGCGATGCAGCGAGTTCAAACCGTTTGAAAAATTCAGTCCTAGTCGATGCAAACAGCGTATAATCGGAATGATCAGTGTTAGCGCAAATTCCCTGTATGACCCAGTGAATATCGCCCCGGTTGCGGCCAGACAGTGAGGCCGTGGGGTTCACTTTTCACCGGGATACTTTTAACGTTTCCGTTAGTCGTGTCGATAACGTAAACCGAGTTGTCGTATCGCCCGGAGAGCCATAGCTGTTTGCCGTCGATGCTGATGTTTCCCATGTCAGGGCTGCCGCCGCCGGGGATGGGCCAGATCGCTTCCACTTTTCGCGTTGCGAAATCGATCACGCTGACGCTGCCTTTACCTTTCGGTGGGCCGTAAACGCGAGCGACGCCGCGATTGGCGACGTAAAGTTTCGTGCCATCGCGGCTCGGGTACAGGCCGTGGGTGCCGATGCCAGTCTTGATATGGCCAATCTCTGTGAACTTGTCGCCATCGATTAGGAACACGCCCTCAGCCTTCATGTCGGCCGCATAGAAGATCTTGCCGTCAGGCGAGATGCGCACGTCCTGGGGCATACCACCTCTCGATAATTTGAGATAGCCCGCGACCTTTTTCTCGACGAGATCGATCTTCGTCAGGCTTTTAGCGTATTCGCAAGTAAAGATCACATAACGGCCGTCAATGGAAAAATCGCCGTGATTGATGCCGCGACAATTGGGTGTCTCGATCGAATATTTGAGCGCCATCGTGTGTGGATCGCGAAAATCGAGTCGTTTATGTGCTTCAGCGACCACAATGGCCGCGCTTCCGTCAGGGGTAAAATACATATTGTAGGGATCGTCGACCGGAATGTTCTTTCCCGGCTTGCCGGTGAGCGGATCGATGGGTGTGACGCTGCCGTCGGTGCGACCCTCGGCATTGTTGTTGACCCACAGAGTTTTTAAATCCCACGACGGCACGACATGCTGCGGGTGAACGCCGACTTTGAACTTATCGATGACTTTGAGCGTTACGGGGTCGATGACCCAAACATCATTCGAGCTACGATTCGGCACGTACACACGATGCAGATGTTTAGCAACGAGCGGGTTTAACTTTTCCGGCCGGGTTTCACTGTAGAGATTGTTGGGATCTATGACCGGCGGCATGCCAGGAACGGTTTGGATCGTTCGCGGCGCCGGCTCACCAGCGGTCGCCACAGGCGGCAACCACAAGAATGTGGCGAGCACGACACTCGCTAACACTAGGAAACGAGTTCGACGATCCGTCATCGCCTTACCTCCGATCAGATACTCACCGAGCGAGAAGGATTCCCGACGGTGGCGTGAATGTTAGACGAAAATCTAGCGGAATTCGAGATTGGTGAGTCTATGCGGCGGGTTTTTTCTTACTTTTCTGCATTGCCCAGTAGACGTTTTCGGGCTTGAGCGGCAGATCGTAAATTCTAACGCCCAAGGCATCGGCGACCGCGTTGCCGATGGCGGCTGGCGTCGGCGCAAGGCCCGGCTCACCTAAACCTTTGGCGCCGTAGGGCCCTTGCGGCTCCGGACACTCGACGATGATCGGGATGAGCTCGGGAATGTCGAGCGACGTCGCAAGATGATAATCGAGGAAGGATGGATTGCGCACTTTGCCGGTGTTGTCGACCACCATTTCTTCGTGCAGCGCGGATCCGATGCCCATGACCACGCCCCCTTCGATTTGCGCAGCGCAATTGAGCGGATTGATCGCTTTGCCGACATCGTGGGCCGCCGACATTCTGAGCACGCGCACGCGCCCGCTGTCCTCGTCTACGGCGACTTCGGCGGCTTGCGTCGCGTACATGTAAAAAGCCGAGGCGTGATCGCTGTGGCCGGTTTCGACATCCAAGTCTTTGCCGATCTCGTAGGTGTAGGAGCCGTCGCCGCGCACTTCGCCATTGATGCCGAGCTTTCGCCGCACGACTTCGCCGATCGGCAGTGCCTGCTGCGGCTGGTCTTTCAAGAAAACTTTGCCGTCGGCGTAGTCGAGATCTTTGACGCCGGCTTCGAGCATCGGGCTTGCGGCCTCCATAATCTGCTCGCGCGCATGGATCGACGCGCGGCGCACGGCGTTGCCCATGTGATACGTGCTGCGGCTCGACGTCGTCGACGCGTCGAATGGAATCACGTCGGTATCGAGCGGATGCATGCGCACTTTGTCCATCGGCACTTTGAGTTCTTCGGCCGCGACTTGCGAGAGAATCGTGTTGCAGCCTTGGCCGATTTCCACTGTGCCAGCGAGTACGGTGACTTCGCCTTTGGCATTGACGACGACGCCGGCGGCGGAAGTAGTCGGCGAGCGAGTCGGTTTTTGAATGCACGCGAAGCCTTTGCCGATTTTGACTCCGGGCTTTGAGATGGTGGGTTTTTTACCCCATTCGATCGCTTCCGTTGCTTTGAGCAAAGTTTCTTTTAGTCCGACGGCATGGAGTTGCTCGCCCCAGTAAGAGATATCGCCTTCGACGAAAATGTTTCTCATGCGAATGGCGACGGGATCGATGCCTAAGCGCTTGGCGATTTCATCCATTTGTTGCTCACCCGCCCATGCGCCCTGGGGAATGCCGTAGCCGCGGTAAGAACCCGCGACTGGTTTATTCGTATAAACCGCATAGCCGTCAACTTTCACGTGTGGAATTCTATAGGGTCCCGGGGCGGGCAAGCTGCCGCGGATGCAGACTGTCGGACTTTTTTCCGCGTAGGCGCCAGCGCCCCAGTAAATCGTCATCTCACGTGCCACTAGCATGCCGTCTTTTTTCACGCCGGTCTTCGAGTAGACCACGGCTTCGTGGCGCGTCAGGGTCGAGATGAAAGTCTCTTCGCGATTGAATTTTACGCGCACCGGCCGACCGTTGGTATGAAAGGCGAGGGCGACGGCGATGGGCTCGACTTTCAAGCCGCCCTTGGAGCCGAAGCCGCCACCCTGCAGCGGATTGATGAAGCGGATCTTTTCTTTTGGCATGCCCAACGCTTCGGTGATTTCGTGCAGCGCCCGGAACGGCGCATCGTTGGCGACCCAGATCGTCAGGCGTCCCGACTCTTTGTCGAACTGCGCATGTGCCGAATGCGGCTCCATGGCGGCATGCTGGATGATCGGCACAAAATATCTTTCTTCGAGCACGAGGTCGGATTCTTTGAAGCCTTGCTCGACGTTGCCGGTGCGCAGCTTGAAATGCTCGGCAACATTCGGCATCGCGCCTTGCACGATGAATTCGGCTTTGCGGTATTTACCGAAGTCCTGGTGGATTTCCGCGGCCCCCGGCTTGCAGGCTTCTTCCGGATCCGTGTACACCGGCAGATCTTCGTACTCGACCTCGATCAATTTCACCGCCGCCTGCGCCGTGTCTTCATCCTCTGCGGCGACCGCCGCAACGGGCTCGCCGATAAAGCGCACTTTGACTTGCGCCAAGAATGGCTTGTCTTTCACCGATTCGCCATGCGTCCAAGGCGCGTCTTCTCCGGTCACGACGGCAACGACGCCGGGAAGTTTCTTCGCCTTTTCGGTATGAATGCTTTTGATCTTCGCGTGGGCCTTCGGGCTGAAGAGGGTTTTTCCATGGAGCATGTTCGGGAGCACGAGATCGTAGCCATAGACCGCTTCGCCGGTCAGCTTTTCTGCCGCGTCTACGCGTTGGACTGGCTTACCTACGACTGTTAGTTCGGACATTTCTGTCTCCTTAAAAATAACCGTTCAAGTCGTTCAAGTAGTTGAAAACGTTCAAGCCGTGTGATGAGTTCTGGTGGTGTGTCAGTTTAAACCGCTCGGCGAATCGTCGATTTGAACGGCTTGAACCTATTGAACGTTCTTACTCCGTATCATCGCGGCGGCGTCCTGCACCGCCTGGACGATTTTCGCGTAGCCCGTACAGCGGCAGAGATTGCCGGATAGCGCGAAGCGAATGTCTTCTTCGGTGGGATTTTGATTCTCGTCCAGCAATGCTTTCGACATCATCAACATACCCGGCGTGCAATAACCGCACTGTGCGCCGCCATCCTGGAGAAATGTCTTTTGGATCGGATGAAGCTCGGGTCCGATCTTAAGCCCCTCGATGGTGACAATATCCGCGCCTTCGAGCTCACCGGAAAGAACCAGACAAGAGTTCACCGGCTTGCCATTCAAAAATACCGTGCACGCGCCACAGTCGCCCGTGCCGCAGCCTTCTTTGGTGCCGGTCATGCCGATCTCGTCGCGCAGCAGATCGAGCAGCAGGCGGTGCGTGGGAACTTCGCGACTGACGTTCTTCCCGTTCAGCGTGAATCGGATTTGCTTGTTCATGGCAACCTCAAGATCAAATTGGAGTAATTGGAGCGATGGAGTATTGGAGTAATGGGTTCCGAAATCTTATACCCAACACTCCATTACTCCAACATTCCATTCTTCTAATATCTTCTATCGCGCCGTTCGACCCATGCCGTCGCCGATCCAACCGCGGCGTTGAGCAGCGCGCGTTTGGTCATGGCGCCGACCATGGCGCGTCGGTAATCGGCGGACGAGCGTACGTCGCTAATCGGTTTCGCCTCTTCCGCCGCGAGTTGCCCAGATCTCTCTGCGAGCGCCTCAGATAAGATTTGGCCTTCGAGCACAGCTTCGGCACGCTTGGCGCGGAGCGGCGTCGGTGCCACGGCGCCAAGAACGATGCGCGCTCCATCGCATCTCTTGTCTCTGAGGTTGTAAGCGACGGCGACACCCACGTAGGCAAGATCCATCATTTCACGGGGCGAAAACTTGATGTAATCACCGACCAGGCGCGGGCTGGTTTTAGCTATGGTGATTTCAGTCAGAATTTCGTCCGGACTCATCACGGTTTGACCGGGGCCTTTAAAAAAGTCTTCCAACGCTACGGTCCGCTCGCCGTTCAACCCAACGATCTTTGCCGACGCATTCAAAGCGATCAAAGCAGGAGCGGTATCGGCTGACGGTGTGGCGTTCGCCATGTTGCCGCCGATGGTCGCGCGGTTTCTGATTTGAATGGAACCGACTTCAGCGGCACTTTGAGCGAGAAACGGATATTTTTTTGTGATCAAAGGCGCGGTCTCGATTTCGCGCATCGTCGTCAGCGCGCCGATGGTGATGCTGCCATCGCTTTTTTCACGGATGCCGGTTAGACCGGGCACCCGTTTTAGGTCGACTAGATACTTTGGCAGCAGCCCTTTTTCCTTCAGGGCGATGACTAAATCGGTGCCACCGGCGAGAAATCGTCCTCCTGGGCCGTTTTCTTTGAGCAGCCGGCTCGCTTCCGCAAGCGTCGTCGGCTGATAGAAATCGAATGGTTCGGTGCGTTTCATAAGAAATAGGTAGGGGCGACCGCCGGTCGCCCCTACCGGTTATACCAGCGGTTTGAGCGCCTTGCCGATCGGCTTGCCGCAGGGCTCGCCGTCTTTCATCTGCACATGGCCGCGCACGACGGTCAGCACCGGCATGCCTTTGATTTTCCAGCCGTGCCATGGAGAGGGTTTGTTTTTACTATGGAGTTTGTTGACGTCGATCGTGCCTTCCTTATCCATATCGACGACCGTGATGTCGCCGTCGGAGCCGAGCCGGATGGCGCCTTTCTTCGGGTAAACCTGCCAAACTTTGGCCGGATTCTCGGAAGCGCATTTGACATACTGATTGAGCGTTAATCGACCTTTGTTGACTTCAGTCAAGATCAGCGGCACGCCGGTTTCAACGCCGCAAAATCCGGAGATGCAATCCCAAATCGCCGGCTTGGTGAGTTTGCCGTAGATATCGGAACCTTTCTCATCCAACGTGTGCGGAGAGTGGTCGGTCGCCAGCGTGTCGACGAAGCCTTCGCGCAGCCCTTGCCAGAGAATTTCCGCGTGGTCTTTGGTGCGCACCGGCGGATTCATCTTCAAGAGCGATCCGACGTTATCCATGTCATTTGGTTCGCGCAACAAATAGTGCGGGCCGGTTTCCGCCGTGACGCGCAAGCCGCGGGCTTTGGCGTCGCGCACCATATAAGCGGCTTGTTTCGAGCTCATATGGAAAACATGCAGCTTGGTGCCGAAAGTTTCCGCGAAGAACAACGCGTGGTGCACTGATTCAGCCTCGCAGATATCCGGCCGGGAGGCCTCCCAATAACGGGCATCGTTCTTACCTTCGCTTTTGAGCTTATTGGTGCAGTACGCCATGATCTGGCGATTTTCCGCGTGAATGCCCAACGGCAATTTCGACTGCGCGATGTAATCGAAGGCTTCCATGCACATGCCGTCGTCGGGAAACGGCAGGTTGCCGATCGTTTCACCAAAGAAGATCTTGTAACCAATCGCGCCGGCAGCGGCCATGGGGAGAATATCTTTGGTATTGGTTTGCACGACGACGCCGGTGATGCCGAAGTCGACCAGCGATTTGGCTTCGCCGAGCTCCTTCTTGACCTTTACCTGTTCGGCGTCGGCGGTCGGCGGAACTGTATTGGGCATATCGACGACGGTAGTGATGCCACCGCAAACGGCGGCCGTCGAGCCGGTGGTAAAGTCTTCCTTATGAGTCATGCCCGGTTCTCTGAAGTGAACGTGGCCGTCGAACAAACCCGGCAGAATATGTTTGCCTTTGACGTCGATCTCCTCTTTGCCTTGCGGAAGTGAATCGTCGGTGCCGATCGCGACGATCCTTTCTCCACTGATCGCGACGCCGCCTTTAAACGTCGCTTCGGGTGTGACCACCCAACCGTTCTTAATTATCAAATCTGCAGCCATTTCCCTGCCTCTCCTTTTATTATTGGTGTTTTAGGAATCCGTTTCGTGTAACCGTATCCCGCGAATCGCTTGCCGTTGCCTGAGATCGGCCATGACATTTTTCTTACCCGCCTGAATGTGGCTGCGAATGGTGGCGACGGCTACGCGGGGGTCGCGCCGTTCCATTGCCTTCAACAGCTGCAGATGTTCTTGGTGTGCGGCGGTCCCACGGGCGGCGTCATATAGGCCGTCGGTCCGGCGCTTCAGTACGATGCGCTCGAACACGTGGGCCAACATGGCTGTCAAGGTTTCGTTGCCGGCCAGCCGGGCGATCTCGAGGTGCACGTCTTGATCGTACACGAGGCGCTCGCGAGTGAACCGATTTTGCACGTCCCGGCCGTAGCAATTCATCCTATCACGCAGTCGATCGAGCGCTGAGTCGGTGAGATTGGCGATGGCTTTTTCAACCGAAAATGCTTCGAGCGCTTCGCGGAGCTCATAGAGCTCTTCGGCCTCTTGCATTCTAATTTCTTTGCAGGTAAAACCGCGATTCGGTAGAAAGGTAACGTATCCTTCCTGTACGAGCCGAGTCAACGCTTCGCGTACCGGAGTGCGACTCACGCCGAGACGTTCACTAAGCTGTTGGTGATGCAGTTTTTGTCCCGGCATGAATTCGTTGCACAAAATCAAATTTTTAATTTGGCTGTAAACGCGGGCTGAAAGGTTTTCGCCAGCGTGCGTTTTAGTTTTTGGATCGTCGAGCGGATAGGGCATTAGATCGAATTTGCATGAAAAAGTTTATGCAATGTTCCGGACGGTATCCGATCCCTTGAATGATGTCAACGTGGTTTCCTTTACGCTTGAAAAATCAATTGGAAATGATAAGGAGTCTTGCGACCTAAGGGTCGTAGGCCTTCATCGAGATCATACTAAATAAAAAGATTTGGCGTGGCAAACGCCGAGCAATACATTACGCGCAATACATTAAAGGAGGCATTGTGGCACAGACCAAGTTACAGGCGATCGGATTGCGGCATGAGTATTACCAGCCTCGAACCGGCGGTAGACTGTTAGCGTTGGACAATATTAATCTGCAGGTCGATGAGGGCGAGTTCGTGAGCATCGTCGGCCCCAGCGGTTGCGGCAAAACTACGTTCATCAATCTGTGCGATGGTCTGCTCAAACCGACGGCAGGAAGAATCATGATTGATGACAAGCCGGTAACCGGTCCGGGGACGGATCGCGGCATGGTATTCCAGGATTCCTGCCTCATGCCATGGCGCACCGTGTTCAAGAACGTCATGTTCGGTTTGGAGTGTCAGGGTCTCGATAACGGCGAAGGACAAGAGCGGGCGACCACGTTTATCAAGTTGGTCGGCTTGCAGGGTTTCGAAGACCACTTCCCGCATGAACTCTCCGGCGGCATGCAACAACGCTGCAACCTCGCCCGTGCGCTGACGGTGGACCCCAAGATCCT
>WNFU01003569.1_pt1 | contig 20464 bp, 21 predicted proteins | sample 5400121 | NCBI WGS metagenome assembly WNFU01 (sample SAMN13153360, study PRJNA577476) | soil metagenome | isolation source: 100 cm soil or saprolite under grassland replicate 1 | place: USA:California | collected 2016-06-15 | reverse complement strand
GCGCATGATCAACATTCACCGATTTCGACGTCTCATAGGTGCTGCCGCACACTTGTGTCAGGTCGAGGCGGATCTCGTCGCGGCGGGCTACCCGGAGCTGGTCGGGAAGCTCGACGACATTCGCACCAAGATCGATCTGGAGATCAGCTACCTCGAAGACAGGAGCGAGCTGAGCCGGTCGTACTGACCACCGACGCACAGCGCCGAGCCATCCCCAGGCTGAAGTGGTTCTTCGAGCCCGCCGACGGCTACAACCATCCGACCTCGCACGGATCCCGCGTATCGCGACCAGCTCAACATGTTCGTCCGGGTAGTCCCGAATACTTCGAATCGCTCCGGGATCGCGCCGCGGCTGGCGCGGCTCAGTACGACCAGGAGAGCATCAGCGTGTAGACGTTGCGGGTGTAGTCGAACACCGCGATGTTCGAGATGTTCATGGTCCTCTGGTACTCAGCGGCCAGCGTGAAGCTATGGGGCAGGGGCAGCTCGGCACGCACGATGTTGGTGATCTCTTGGTCCTGCCGTCGCGTCGTGCCCGGGGCCGTGGTGGGCAGCAGGCCGTTCTTGTGCTGGTAGTTGCGGAAGTGGACGTCGAGGTCGTACTTGAGCCGGATGGCGAGCCAGGGCAGCGTGTACTGGCCGCCGGCGAGCACCCGGTTGCCCACGTACGCGTAGTTCTGTCCGACCGTGTCGTCCCAGTCGAACTGGTAGCCGAGCTTCACGTAGTGCCGGTCCTCCGAGAAGCGGACGAGCTGGGTCGCGCCGATCATCCAGTTGTTGGCGTCCCGGTTCTCCCCGGGCAGGGTGTCGATGATCTGGTTGAAGTTCTTGTTCTGATACCGCGCGAAGAGCTGGGTCAGGTACCGGTCGCTCTCGACGAGGCTGGCGAAGGCGCTCCCCGTGTGCCGGAGCACGAACCACTCCTGGTCGAGGACGAGCGCGTCGAACGCGTACTGCCCGCCGACGAGCAGCGGCATGTTGGCGACCGCGGTACGGTACGTGGCGCCCACGTTCCCCAGGTGGCTCATGATGTTGAACGACGGCAGGTCGTTGTTGTACGTGGTGAAGAACGAGTAGCCGATCGTCGCTTCCCACTGATCGGTCCTGAGCCAGACGTAGTCCGCGCGTAGTCCGAAGAGCTCGCCGCTCGACGTGGCCTTCACCCGCCGGAGCGCGGCGACGAGCCGCTCGCTGCTGTCGGCGTTCGGGATGACGGCGACGTTGTCGTCGTAGAAAAAGCCCAGACGCACCTCGGCCGACAGCCGGCGCTGGCCCTGGCGGGCGGCGACCATGGAATCGCGCAAGCGCTCGGCGGGCCCGGTGAACGCCGAGGCCGGCGCCGCCCGGATCGCCTGATCGATTTCGGCGGCCGCCTGACCGGGCAGGCCGAGGACGCCGAGCGCGAGCCCGGAGTAGAACTTCGTCAGCTGCTGGAGGTCCGCATTGCTCGTGCGTCCGGCGCGAAAGGCGTCGAGCGCGCCGCGATAGTCCTTCGTCCGGTAGCGCAGGAACCCGACGTAGTACCCGAGACCGTCGCGCGTCGGCTGGCTCCGAAACGCCTCCTCGAGCAGGGGCTGCGCCCGGTCGTACTGCCCCTGGGCGAAGTAGGCGAGCCCGAGCTGGAAGGCGATCGCCGGATCGGTCCGCGAGCGTGCCCGCGCCTTTTCCAGGAACGGCGTGGCCTGCGCCGGCTGGTCCTTGGTCATCAGCACGACGCCCGTCAAGTAGAGGGCTTCGACGTGGTCGGGCTCCGTCTCCAGGGCCTTGCGGAGATTGGCGAGCGCCTCGTCGTACTTGCCTTCCGAATATTCGAGCACGGCCTGGGCGACGTAGACGTCGGCCTCCGTGCTCTGAGCGAAGGCGTGCGTGGCGAGCCACAGCGGTGTGACGAGCGCGATTACCAGCGACAGACAAGACAGGCGCACCGAGCTCGGGGGCCGCCGGCGGCTCGGACGGCGCGCGATCATCGGGTCGAGGTCACGTCGCGTCCGCGCCGTCCGGGAATCTCCTCATAGGATCACAGCTTTTAGCCGTCTCCCTCTTGACAGTCAAGAACAATGACGCGATCATCCCCTGCTACCCATTTCTCCTAAACGTGAGGCTCCCCGAATGGTCAGATGGCGGAGACAGGGTCTGGCGTGGCTTGTTCTCGCCATTTACCTGCTCCCCGCGCCCGCGCTCGCGCAAAGCACGAAGGTCGGCGTCGTTACGACGCTCGAAGGTAACGTCACCGCCGTCCGCGTGGTTGCTCCCCAGCCCGTTGCCCTCAAGTTCAAGGACGACGTCTTCCTGCAGGACCGTGTCGTCACCGGCGAGCAGGCGTTCGCTCGCCTCCTGCTCGGCGGCAAGGCCGTCATCAGTATCCGCGAGCGCTCGGCGGTCACCATCACCGAGTTCGCCGGGCGCTCCACCGTCGAGATCGAGTCCGGGAAGATCGCGCTCAGCATCGCCCGGGAACGCATGCTCCCGGGCGAGGTCGTCAACATCAAAACGCCGAACGCGATCGCCGGCGTGCGTGGTACGGTAGTCGTCGCCCAGGTCACCTATCGCCAGGGCCAGCCGTTCACCAACCTCTGGGTCCTGCGCGGCATCATCGACGCCATCCATACCGACGTCACGGGCGCGCCGCTGAGTCAGCCGGTGCCCGTGGGAGAAAAGGAGTCGTTCAACGCCGACCAGGCGACGGCGACGAAGGGCACGTTTACGCTGGAGGAGGTCGATACGATCGTGCAGGGCCTCCAGCCACAGCGGACGCAGGATGTCGGCAGCGCCAGTCAGAGTCCCGCCCGCCTCGAAGCTGTCAACACCGCCGTGGCGCTGCTCGGCGCTCTCGTGGGCCCGGGCGGGCAGCAGCAGATGGCGCTGCTGACGGGCCCGCCCCTGCCAATCCCCGCGCCCCAGACGACACCGGAGCAGACGGTCACCGTGGCGCCGATCACGTCGCTGAGCAACCCGGTGACCGAACAAGTGCTTTCGGATCAGCAGAAATGCAGTCAAGGCAACGCAGCGGCGTGCACGGCACTGGGACTCCCTCCGGTGACGCAACCTCCCTCTCCGGTGGCACCTCCCAAACCCCCAGACGACACCGACACGAATTCGAAGGAGCTCTCGCTCTTTGCCTCGCCGACGACTCCCACCGCGCCCCCGCTCCTGCCCGATCCCGACCCGAACCCGGTCACTGGCCAGCCGAGCGGGCTACAGTTCGGTCAGCAACGCCCACTCCAGCAGAATGGTGGCGGGCCGTTGCTCGAAGCGAGCAACGGCGCTTTCGTCAACGTCGGGGGGCCGAACGGCAACGTCCTGCGCCTGGACACCGCCCTTCTCGACGCTACCGCGCCCCTGATCGCCTTGACGGGGAACGGCACGCGGCTGCAGACGAGCGGCGACGGCATCGACCTGGCGAACAACGCGCGCCTGCAGAGCACCAACGCACGCGAAGCGCTCATCAGGCTCGAGAACCAGGCTCGGATGGACGTGCTGAACGGCCACCTCGTGAGCGTCTCGGCCAGCCGGCTGAATGTCGCGGGCGACCTAGTGCGGATGGGCAACACTTCGCTGCTGAACGTGAACGGCGTGCTCCTCAATGTCCTCAACGGCGGTGTCGTCAACATCAACGGAGCTCTCGTCAGCTTCATTGGGATCAACGCGGCCATCAACGTCACGAACACCTGCACCCCGACGACGTTCATCGCCGGTATTCCCGTCTCCATCGCCCTAGGCGCGAACGTCAGCATCGGCGCGGGGGCGCTGACCGGCCTCAACAGCAACGGAAACATCATCAGGATCAACGGCACGCCGCTGCCGACCGGCGCGACGGCGGCCTCCGGCATCACCGGCAGTCTCATCAACGTCGGCGCCAACGGGACCGTCAGGATCGTCGGCACTCCCAACTGACGCCTCTCGGCCGAGCGTCATTCCTTCGGTTAGAATCGTGTCGGGGAGGAGGCGTATGTCGACTGTCATCCGATCGCTGATGGTGGTCGCGCTCTCACTCGCCGTCATTCCGGCCGTGGTGCTGGCGCAGCAACGGCCGCAGACGGTCCCGGCCCAAACTACGCAGCAGCCGCCGGCGCGTCCGGCGATCCCGGCGCCCGCGACCGACACGGCCGAGATCAAGCTGGACGAGTCCACGACGCTGAAGGCCGCCGCGCTCGAGGCGCGTATCGCCGCCGTGCTGGCCAACTTCGCGCTGTTGCAGCGGCAGGCGCAGGATCTCCAGCAGGAGATGACGAAGATGCTGGAGGAGCGCAAGACGCTGATCCAGGACGCGGGCAAGAAGGTCACGGTGGATGTCAAGGATCCCAACGAGTGGGCCTTCGACAACACGGGCCAGCGCTACCTGAAGGTGCGCCGGCCGCAGTGACCGTGCCAGCGTGGCGCGGGAATCCTTCGCCGGTGACGTGGAGCGGCAACGCCGACGAGAGTCTCGAGGGCTAACGCGGCTTCCGACAACACGATGCAGCCGCCCTGAGTCAAGGGCACACGCCTTGCACCCAGCCCCGGTGTGTCCCGCTCTCTCGGCCTCGCGCTCATCGTCGCCTCAATCGCCGTCGCCGGCTGCGCCGGGACCCGGGTGGGTCACGCTGGGCGGCTCCCCACCGGAGATCGACTGGTGACCGTCGTCATCAGCGAGGACCGCGAGGCCATCGACCGTGAGTGCGGCTACCCTCTGTCCGTCGGCCGGATCTATGGGTGCCAGACGTCACACGCGGTCGCTCTGCCCGACGGCCGCACGGCGCGCTCCATCAAGGTCGTCCGCTACACGGACGTGCTCCCCTCGATGATGGCCTTCGAGATCGAGATCCACGAGTTCTGTCATGCGATCGCCGCGCTGCAGACCATCGACGATCCCTGCCACGCGGAGAACAACGGCCTGCTCCAGACGTCCCGGCGCCGCTAGTCCTTGCCCCCGACCTCGTCCTCCTTCATGCCGGCGACGGGCACGAACAGCGGCTGGCCGTACTTGTCGACGCCGAACGTCTTGATGATCTTCTGGACGTCGGCCGAGACCATGAAGTCGGCGAAGACGTGGCCGCCCACCGTGGTGATCCTGGGGCCGTTGCTCGGATTGACCTCCATGACGGAGTAGATGTTGAGGAGCGGCCTGTCGCCTTCGAGCAGGATCGGCAGGCGCACCCGCTTCTGGAACGCCAGGTAGGTCCCGCGGTCGGTCAGCGTGTAGGCCCTTCGGTCGTCGGCGATGCCGAGCGTCGCGCCCATCCCCTGCCCGGACTCGATGTACCATCCCGCCTGGGGCTCGACACCGGCCAGCTTCCAGAGCGCCTTTTCGAGAGTGTGGGTGCCCGAATTGTCGCCGCGGGAGACGAAGCGCGAGCCGGTCGCGGCGATGGCCCGCATCGCATCCGCCGCCTTTTTCGTCCCCTTGACCTTCGCCGGGTCGTCGGCCGGGCCGATGATGACGAAGTCGTTGTACATGACGAGCCGCCGATTCAACATCTTGCCGTCCGCAACGAACTTCTTCTCGAGCCCGGGCGCATGCGCGAGCACGACGTCCGCCTCCCCACGCGCCGCGAGCGCGAGCGCCTGGCCCGTGCCCACCGCGATCGCCTTGACGCTGTAGCCCGTCTGGTGCTCGAACATTGGGACCAGAACGTCGAGCAACCCCGAATCCTGGGTGCTCGTGGTCGTCGACAGGATGACCGGGGGCCGCTGCGCCTCGGCGGGCAGCGGGGGGATCGCCAGGACGAGCGCGGTCAGCAGCGCGTGGAGCGCCAGCGCATGACGATAAGACCACCCGACACTCCGCGCCGCCGCCCGGACGGATCCGGTCGCATCGATGGCGCGGAGGAGATCGGTCCCACCGTCGCCGACGGCGAATCGCCCGCCGGCGTCGAGCCACACCTTGTGACGGATCGCGAGCCGATATTCTTGTCCGTGCATCTCGGCGTCGGGATTTCTATCACGCGGCCAGAACGCGGTCAAGGAACCAGCTGGAAATCGCGCGGGAGCCGAAAAGACAAACGGCGCGGGCTCATCCCGCGCCGTCGCCCTGTCGCTGGTACGGACTTGTGCCTAGTCGCCGGGTGCCTCGCTGTCCCCGGACCGATCGGGAGAGACCGCGTAGTTCAACCTCAGCTCCTGGCTGTTGAAGAACGCCTTGTCGCCTGTGAAGGTGACCTGACTCGCCGGGTACTGTGGCTCCGTCGGCACACCCTGGTTCGAGATGCCCGAGGCCTGGCCCGCGACCTGGGCTCCGCCCTGCGCGGGCAAGCACGGGCCGAAGTTCGTACCCGTCGGGCCGTACGAGCCGGCGCACCACGCCCCGATCGGCGCCTGGGCGAAGGCCATCGCCGGGATGATTGACGCGACCGCCACCAACGCTACTACGACTCCCATCCGCCTCATGTCCACTCTCCGTCTGTTTGCATTCACTGCACCGACTGCGCCTATTCGAATTGCCGGAAGCCAGCACATACGGAGCAATGTCGGTGCCAGGCGAGGTCTTTTGGCGAACGTCGTGGCGATGCGAACTTAGAGCGTGGGATGAGCCGGGTCACCGGGTGACGGCGAGGGCAACTGACGAGAAAAGTTCGCGTCGGTGCCGGTTTGACAGACCGAGGATACAAATCGAGCGTGGGTTCTCTGCGGACAACGAGTTTCGGTGACAGCTGCGGAGGGCTGTTACCGAAGTCGTTGCTAATGGCGGGCTCGACGGGACTTGAATCCGCGACCTCTGGATTGACAGTTCTCTCCGTAGACTGGTAGCCGATTCTTCTCGCTCGCCTCATGCGAGCGTCGCGCTCGAAGCCGAACTCAATCTCGTTTGCCAGACCGCCTGTCATCAGTGGGTCCGAGTGGCACCTTCGTACACCTAGATGTACTGGAAAAGTCGAGCACGTTCTTTCGCGACTGTGTGGCATGCCGCCTGCACTTACCCGCGGCGGCTCCGCACGCCGTCATAGAAGAACCCAATGACACCAATCAATCCAGTGATGAACCAGTCGCAGTCCGCGTCATTCCATGGTCGAGACCACGGAAACGCGACGTCAGCCGCTGACCTTCGCAAAGAAATCGCGTTAACCCGTATCGCCATCATCGTCACCTTAGGGGCGGCACTCGCTTCGGCCGCTGTCATTCTGCGTGCCACGGTCACTCCTCTCGACGCTCCTGGTTGGGTGCACACGGTTGCTCAGCTTCTCTTTCTCCTCCTCGTCATCACCATGATCTACGGAAGCTGCGTGTATCAATTCACGCGCCTCGCGTACCTCGGACGGCTCCTCGTACACCGCCGAGCCTCTGATGAAGAACTGCACCGCGTGTACCGAAGTGACCAGGCCCCCGCGGTCTCCGTGCTCGTCCCCTCATACAAAGAGGAGCCGGACGTCGTTCGGAAGACACTTCTCTCGGCGGCGCTTCAGGAGTACCCCAACCGCCGGGTGGTGCTCTTGATCGACGACCCGCCTCGCTCGACGAGCGCCCGTGACATCGCGGGACTATCGGCAACGCGTCGTCTGCCCGAGGAGATTCAGCTCCTCCTCCATGAGCCCCGGCAGCGCTGCGAGGAGGCCTTTCGGGCTTTCCTCGAGCGTCAGGCGAGCGGCAGACTGGAGCCAACGGAGGAACTGCGGCGGCTCGAGGGCCTCTATCGCCACCTGGGCGAATGGTTCGACTTCCAGGCGGCGGCCCATCCCATCGCGGACCACGTCGACAGCCTGTTCGTCGAGCTGACCTACCTCGGTCCTGCCCGTCGATGTCTCGAGCAAAGCCGAGAATTCACCGCACGACGGACCGCTGGGGTTGTCCCCACGAGCGACCAGCTCGCGGTCGCCTACCGCCGTCTCGCCACGCGGTTTCAGGTCGAGATCACGACCTTCGAACGCAAGCGCTACGCGAATCTCTCGCACGAGTCCAACAAGGCGATGAACCTGAACAGCTACATCGGCCTCATGGGGCGTTCTTTCCGCAAAGCGCTCGCTTCTGACGGCCGATGGGTCCTTGAAGCGACGGAGGGAGACCGGGCCGACCTCCGGGTGCCCAACACAGACTACGTGTTGATGGTGGACGCGGACAGCATTCTGGACTCGGAGTACACCCTTCGCCTGGTCCACCTGATGGAGCGCCCCGGCAACGAGCACGTTGCCGTGGCTCAGACACCGTACAGCTCGTTTCCGCATGCGCCCGGGATCTTGGAACGGGTCGCCGGCGCGACCACGGACATCCAGTACATCATCCATCAGGGCTTCACGCACTACGGGGCCACTTTCTGGGTCGGTGCCAACGCGATCGTGCGAAAGTGTGCCCTCGACGACATCGCGGTGTCCGCCGTCGAGCGCGATTACCCTGTCCGCAAGTTCATTCAGGATCGAACGGTCATCGAAGATACGGAATCGAGTGTCGATCTCGTCGCGCGGGGCTGGCAGCTCTACAATTACCCCGAACGTCTCGCGTTCAGTGCGACTCCGCCCGACTTCGGCTCGCTGCTGATTCAGCGACGCCGCTGGGCCAACGGCGGTCTGTTGATCCTTCCCAAATTACTGTCCTACCTCGTCCGGCACGTGACTCGCGGCCGCAGGGTTGCCGAAGGTCTGGTCCGCTGTCACTATCTGACCTCTATCACGACCGCCAATGTCGGCTTGTTGGTAATCCTCGCGCTGCCGCTGGGCGGTCGAGTCGAAACGCTTTGGCTACCACTCGCGGCGCTGCCGTACTACCTCTTGTACGCGCGTGATCTCTGCCGCATCGGCTATCCAGCGACGGATGTGCTGCGCGTGTACGCCCTCAACTTGCTCTTGATCCCCGTCAACCTGGCCGGGGTCTGCAAATCGCTTCATCAGGCCTGCACTCGCCAGAAGGCCGTCTTCGGCCGCACCCCCAAGATCAAGGGCAAGACGGTGGCGCCCCGGTTGTATCTCCTCGCGGAGTACTCCCTGCTCGCGCAGTGGCTTTTCGCTGCGACGGTCGAGTTCCTCTGTGGGCGCCATCTGCGTGCGGCCCTGGCGCTCGTGAACGCTGCGTTTCTGACCTACGCGATCGCGACATTCATCGGCGCGCCTCGAGTTAGCTGGCACCGACTGGTGCCGCTCCCGTCGTTCGGGGTCCGCCGAGCGAGCTCGCCCGTCGGGATCTGATTCGGATCGAGTCTTCGGTTTTCAGCGACAGACTGTTTCCAGCAAATGCCGAGGAATTGGCGTCGAACCGGGCGGAAGCTTCAGGCCTCTGGCTCGTCCCAGTCGCTCGAGAAATGGGAGCTCTTCCCCCGAGGCGAGCTTCGGATCCTCGGCATAGGCCGCATCGCGAAGCGCGTCTTCAAGACTGATTACTCGCACACCTGCCGCAGCGTAGGCCTCGAGGAGCTCATCCAGGATGGCTGCATCGAAAGCGCCGATGTGCAGCAGGAGAATATGCCGGATGGGCCGGCCAAAGATTCGGCGGGCGGCAACGTCAGACCATGCCAGGCGATCCGCGGCGGCCTGCAGAAAGCTCTCCTTGAGCCAGGCGATCGCCGGTCGATCGTTCCGAGAGCGACACCGCGCGTAGGGGTCATTCCAGGCCCAATCCTCGAAGTCCACGGTGACGGGCACGACGCGATAGTTGTGAGCCGCTAGCCATCGTCGGACAGTGTCGCGCTTCTCCGGAGTGTTCCCCTCGCGAAGGTACGGATACCGAAACAGCTTCGCCGCCGGACCGCGCACAAGCATCGTGAGCAACGACTCATTCGCCTGGATATCCTCGATGAACCGCTCGGCGTTCACGGAATCGAGGTTGAGGTGGGAGTAGGTATGATTGGCGAGCCGAAAGCCAGCTGCCGCCCAGGCCTCCAGGATCTCGAGGCGCTCCGGGTGTGCGCGGACCTGATGTCCGTTCATGAAGCCGTACACGCCGTGAATGCCGCGACGCTGCAGGCTTCGAATCAACCGCTCGGCGACCTCGAGGCGAGTCATCCCCGGAGGGGCTTCGCCATGCGCCGGAAGGTCGTCAATCGTCACGGCGAGTTCGGTCTGAGCCGCGGCCGGCGGCAGAGGCAGGAGCCACGACAGGGGCGTCAGGACAAGAAGCGTGTACATCATGACTCTGCGCAGTGACGGTCGCGAGCGCCGCAGCATCACTTCACGCAGCGTAGCAGGCGGCCAGCCCTGAGGCGGGCGAACTCCTCCAGGATCGTCGCGAACGTGCCGTGCGTGTTGGGTCTCGTCAAGATTGACCTCTCTCCCCGATTGCCGCGCGACGCTTCCATGACCGCGATCAACGCGACCGCGATCTTTCAGGCGGGCGCACGCTCCTCTACGCTATGATCGACGCGCTCTGAGCGCTCCACATGACGATCCGCGCGGCGCTCGCGGCTGACCAGGAGCGCACCGACGGTGCGAGCCCGCCCTCGTGGAGTTGACGTCGGGGCAGCAAAGGCGCGGGTGCCCGCGCTGGACAAAGCAGTTCACGATGCCGGGCTCGAAATATAGGGGGTGTCTATGACTGATCTCCCGAAACGGGAGCTCGGGCGGACCGGGCTTCAGGTCACGATGTTAGGATACGGCGCGATGGAGCTGCGGGGAGTCCCGCGAGGCCGTGAGGTCACCGAGGCGCAAGCAGAAACCATTCTCCACGCCGCTCTCGACTCCGGCATCAACTACATTGATACCTCGATCGATTACGGACTCAGCGAGGAGCGTATCGGGCGCTACATTGCGGCCCGGCGTTCCGAGTACTACCTGGCGAGCAAATGCGGCTGTGTGGTCGGCGCGACCCCCGCCCCACGAGGCCAGCGGAACCCACACGTCTTCACGCGCGACAATATCATCGCGGGAGTCGAACAGAGCTTAGTCCGCATGAAGACGGATCACATCGACGTGCTCCAGTTCCACGCCTCTCCGTCCAAACAGACGCTGGAGGAGCACGACGCCCTCGATGCGGTGCTCTCACTCAAGCGGGCGGGCAAGGTGCGGTTCGTCGGCATGTCCGCCACGTTGCCGCACCTCGCGGACCACATCGCGATGGGCGTGTTCGACGTCTTTCAGATACCGTACTCGGCCGTGGAGCGGGAGCACGAGGCGATCATTACCGCCGCTGCCGACTCGGGAGCGGGCATCGTCATCAGGGGCGGCGCTGCCAAGGGTGCTCCATCCGGGGGAGGACAGGCAGGTACGCAATGGGAGCGCTGGCAGAAGGCACGCCTCGATGATGTGCTCGAGGGCATGACCCCGATGGAGTTCATCCTTCGCTTCACCTTCACCCACCCGAACATGGCCACGAACATCGTCGGGACGATCAACGCGGCGCATCTGCAAAACAATATCGACGCCCTGCTGCACGGGCCGCTCCCGCCCGCCCTGTATGCCGAGGCCAAGCGTCGGCTCGCGGCCGCGGGCTCCGCACCGTAGCCTCGCCCTCGTTAGCAAGACGCATGCGCACGGTCAACGTCCTCGTCATCCAACCCATCGTGGACGAGGAGCTGGCGCACATCGCGCGGCTCGACGCACGGCTCTGCATCATTGACGCCCGCGGCTGGTTCGATGACGAGATCCGGCAAACCTGGCCCCAATGGACCGTGGAGCGCTACCTGGGAAAGCGCCCCTGTCCGCCCAGCACGCGCGCGGAGCGCGACCGCCTCCTCGCTCAGGCGGAGGTGATCCTGGGCGGCTGGCCGTTCCCCCTCGATCTACGGGCGCGGGCGCCACGGCTGCGGTGGTTTCATCAACGCCCGGCGGGGGCCAGCAATTTGCTGCGTGGGGATCTGTGGGGCAGTGATGTCAGCGTCACCACATCGCGCGGCTATGGCAATACCGGGCCCATGGCCGAGTATGTCCTGGCCTGTTTTCTACTCTTCGCCCGCGGCTTGCACCGGGCCTACCGCGACCGACAGCGGCAGCATTTTGAGCACGGCACCTATCAGCCAATCCTGGTCGAAGGCAAGACCGTATGTGTCATCGGCGCCGGTGGGATCGGGCAGGCGGTCGGATGCCGGTGCGCCGGGGCTGGGATGCGCGTCGTCGGCACGCGGCGGCACGTCTCGCCCGGGGACGCTTTGCCCTCAGGATTTAGCCGTCTCGAAGGTCCCGAGCATATCTATTCGCTGCTGGGGGAGAGTGACTTTGTGGCCGTCTGTTGCCAGTGGACACCGGAAACGACCGGGTTGATTGGTCGCCGGGCGTTTGCGGCCATGCGTCCGGGGACGGTGCTGGTCAACGTGGCCCGTGGGGAGATCATTGACGAAGAGGCGCTGATCGCTGCGCTGGCGGCGGGGACGCTGCGTGGCGTTGGTCTGGACGTCTACATCGGAGAGTTCGAGCACGCCCCCGATCTCCGCCTCTGGCAGGACGAGCGCGTGTTGATTACGCCGCATGTCTCCGGTGGTACAGATGTGGCGCAGCATCGGGTCGTCGAGGTGTTCTCCGACAATCTGCGGGCATATCTGGACGGGCGACCGCTCGCCAACGTGATTGAGTGGGCTCGGGGTTACTAGACGCCGCCTCGCCAGCGATCCGTCCAGGAGCCGTCACCCGCCATGGCGGAAGTACTCCTGCACGGCCGCGACGACCTCGTCCACTTCCGCCTCCGCATGGCCCGCCGAGATCGGAAGCGAGAGAATCTCTCCCACGAGCCGCTCGGTCACGGGCAGCGAGGGAACGCTCAGGTGCTGAATCGCGGGTTGGCGATGGGCCGGCACCGGATAGTGGATACCCGTCTCGATACCGCGCCCGGCGAGGAACGCCCGGAGCGCGTCGCGCGCCGGGGTACGGATCACGAACAGATGGTAGACGTGGCGCCCTTCCGAGCGCTCCCGGGGCAGCTCGACTGGCACGCGCGTCAGCCCCGCGCGGTAGCGGGCGGCCAGCGCGCGGCGGCGATCGTTCATTGCCTCGAGCCGGCGCAGCCCCACGCGGCCGGCCGCCGCGTTCAGCTCGTTGAAGCGGAGATTGAAACCGATCTCGACGTGGAGGTCCTTCCCGCGGCGACCGTGATCCCGGAGCCGCCGGCACTGGTCCGCCACGACGACGTCGTCAGTGGCCACCGCGCCGCCGTCGCCGAGAACAGTGAGATTCTTGGAAGGATAGAAGGAGAAGGCGCTGGCGCGCGCGAAGCTTCCCACGGGTCGGCCGCGCCAGCCGGCGCCGATGGCCTGGCAGCAGTCCTCCACGGCCCAGATTCCGCATCGGGAGACGAACTGACTCACGGCGTCGAGATCGACAGCCTGGCCGTAGAGGTGCACCGGGACGACGCCAATGGTACGCGGGGTGACCTTTGCGGCGGCGTCCACGACGTCCAGGCCGTAGGTGTCATCCACATCGACGAAGACCGGCGTGGCTCCCGCGAAGACGATGGCCTCGACCGTCGGAAACGCCGTGTGGGAGGGCACGAGGACTTCGTCACCGGCCTTGACGCCGAGAGCACGGAAGATCAGCCAGAGGGCGGCCGTGCCCGAGCTGGTGAGCACCACGTGGCGGACGCCGATCGCTCGCGCTAGCGCCGCCTCGAACTCCCGACACTCGGCGCCCAGAATGTAGTGACCTGACGCGATGGCGGCCCACACGGCCTCCTTGATCTCGTCGTCAACCGGTGGACGTGACAGCGGGATCGACGGCGAGCGGATCAGCGCGGGCCTGGCGATGCCGACCATAGGGATCTCTCCTGTTCGGGGAGCGTCGTCAGCGATCTCAGGCGTGCGCTGGGCACACATCGTCGCAACGACACGGGGTGACGGGTGGCCGAGACGGTCGAGCTCTTCACGGCGCGGGACAGCCTGGCGGCTCGAGCCGTAGCACGGAAAAGCGCAGGCCGTTCACCATCCCCGCGCCGATCGCCGGGGCGGGGCAGGTAGTTGACCAATGCGGCAGCAGTCGATTCGCCACGGCCAGATAGCCGCGTTCCAGTCGACGACCCGGAGCGGCGGGCGTGGAGGGGGTGCGAACCGGGATCACGGGCCGCCCGAGGTAGAAGGTCAGCACGAGATCCGGCACGTCCGCGGCATAGAGCGGGGCCTCGAGCTTCACGGTCTCCGGACCGAGAGCGCTGAGATCCGTGCGCGCGTTGTGGCGGGCGTCGTCGTTCAGCTGCCACAGGACGATCCCCACCGCCACCAGGGCTGCGGTGGCGATGCTCAGCACTTTGCGATGGGGGACATTGACGCGCTGATACCAGGCGGCGATAAGCAGGGCCGCCGGCGGACAGAGGGGCAAGTAGTAGCGCATTCGCTGCTTCTTGCCGATCGCCACGAACAGGAACACCACGCCCGCCCACGCGAGCAGGAAGACGACCTTCCGTCCTGGCCGTCGCGCCTCCGTCGCGAGGGCCGCCACCCCCGCGAACGCCAGCAGCGGAGACCACGGGAGCAGGATGGCGAATGTCTGCGCGAGGGGTTCTATGAGGGCGCGCCCGCGCCAGGGTGCGAAGGGTACATACCACCTCAGCCAGTCCGTCACGACGGTGTCGCGCCAGAACTGCTCGCTCGCCGTTCTCACAGTGAGCATGAACCAGGGCGCGATCAGCAGCGCGACGAGGAGAACTGCGCGGGGGTACGCCAGCCGCCTGATGGCCGGCCCCCCGCCCGTCCACGCGGCGAAGACGACGACGACCCCCAGTCCGAGAAGCGCCACGGGGCCTTTCGTCCAGAATCCCAGGCCGAGCAGGATGTAGAAGCCGATCAGGAACACGCGTCGGTCGTCGAACTCGGCGCCGACGAAGGCGGCCAGAGCTGCGGTGAGAAAAAGACACATCGTCATGTCGGGCATCGGCGCGCGGGCCATCGTGAAGACCCCGTGCGTCGTCACGACGATGAACCCGGCCGCCAAGCCCGCGGCGCGGCCCGACAGCCGCCACCCGATCCACGAGGTCGCCAGCGACACACCGAGGGCAGCGATGAGGGACGGCCACAGCGCGCTCGACTGCGAGACCTCGCCTCCTGGCCCCGCCGCCACCGCGATGAGCCACGCGAATAGAGGAGGCTTGTTGAGGTAGGGCACGTCGCCCAGGCGCGGCGACAACCAATGGCCGCTAGCCAGGATGTCGCGCGCCAGCACCGGAAACCGCGTCTCGTCGTTCGAGGCGAGGACGCGGACGCCGAAGTCGAAGAACAGCAGTGTGATGACGACTGCCGAGAGCGCGATGAGACCCACGCTGCACGCGAAGGCCCGGTGCGCCAGGTGGCGCCGCTCGGGAGTGGGTCGCGGGCCGACCCTCGGCACCTCAGCGCGCGACGGCTGGGTCCGGGCCGGGCTCCGCCGAGCAGCACGAAGCAGCACCGAAGAAAGAACTTCCAGACAGCCCACGGGTACCTCCCCTGGGTACGGGCTCACGCGGAGCGTCAGGGGGGCGCGCGGGGGAGGAACTCCCACACGCACGCCAACGGGCGCACCATCGGAACCTCGGTTCTGTGGTCGGGGCTACGCGACGGGGGAGGGCGCTACGGGAGGTGCTCTGGGGGAGACTTCAGCCCGGACTGGCGTCGGGGCAACGATGAGCTCGGGCAGCTTTACACGCGCAATGGGCACCCACAGCGGCACCATGTCGGTGGATGGCACCAGCGGGACGTCGTACGAGCCGAGGATGTAGTCGACGATCTTGTCGAAGTCGTCGTCGTCCCAGAATCCAGCGATGAACAGCGGGTCCGGCGGGTCGGCGTATGCGAGGGGCGCGAACCCGATCAGCAGGCACGCGATGAAGACCACAAGGAGGCGTGCGGACCACGACATACCGACTACCTACTCCGCATCCTCGGCGTGGTCAAGATTCTTCGCGGCCGCGCCTTGACGGTGCGCCGCGAGTCCGCCGCCGCCCCTTCGCGACCCCGCCGACAACGTCAAAGGATGCGAAGAGCCTGGGCCAGCGGCTGGAAGGGTTACTCCGGGGCCGCAGGCTTGAAGCCTATCTCTTTGGCGCTACCATCAAACCCCTGAATGGTGATCACTGCGTCCCACCTAATGAGGAGCTGGGTCGAGGCAAATTGCCAATTGACCTGCTTCACACCAATGGCAATCGGACGGAACTCTTGAATCGTGTCGGTCCTGAGCCATAGCCCCACGCCGATCTCCTCGACAATGGTTCCCTGTATCGCCCATCGGCTGGGCTTGTTCGCGGGCGCGGCGCCGACTATGAGCCTGGCGTGGTCGTCGTGAAGCCAGACCGCAACTTCCCTTGATTTCTCGTCCATCATTCCGCGTCTCGCCCTACTGCGTCTCGGGCAAAGTGACGGAGGCCGCCGAAGCGGCCACCGTGCAACGAATCTGAAAAAATGGCGGGCTCGACGGGATTTGAACCCGCGACCTCTGGATTGACAGCACGTTCTGCGCGTTGCCACATTGCTAGTGTTTCCCGCTATTTCGCGTGCTTACGCGGGGTGCGTAATCAGTTAAGTATGACACGATCTGGCGATTTTTGACGACGGCAGCCAAGTTCCTAGCCAAGAATCAGGGGCCAAGAAAATGGTCGGTCCCACGAACGACGATCCTCGGGTAGTGCCGCTGACGCTCGACCTTCGATTAGCGATAGCGGAGCAACAGGCGAAGCTAGATGCATGGCAGGAACGGACCGGGCGCCGCACTTCGTACCTGTTTACCCATACCGAGGGACGCCACGAAGGTGAGCCTATCCGTGACTTCGTCCGCTCCTGGCACCGGACTGCCTCCATTTTCAAACGTTACAGGATCGTGAACCTAGCCGATATGCAGCGTGCCGTTGCACGCCTGGCACCGAACGGCAATGGATCGAACCGGCAACTTGGTCCCTCCCCTTCGGAGAGGGGCAAAGTACGTGACCAAGAATGACGGGGTGGTAACGGCAAAGGGCCTAGCGGCGATTGCTAGGCCCTTTGTTTTTGCGCTGTCAAATGGCGGGCTCGACGGGATTTGAACCCGCGACCTCTGGATTGACAGTCGTCTCCATGCTGTACAGCAACTGTAGGACCATCTTATTCTTTCCAGTAACTTCGCCCTCGTCGGCAGTTGGATCTGGTGGGCCCAGATGCGGCCCGATGAGATCGCAGTGGGCCAAGTAGTGGGCCAAGTGAACGCCGCGTAGTCCCCTTCCGTGCTGCCCTCGGCCCGGCCGGTACGCGCGGGCCGGGGCGCAGATTCACGCCTTCGAGTCCTCGATCCGCTGCGCGATCACCATCAGGCGCTCTAGCTTTTCGGCAAGCAGGTTCTGCCGGCGGTCGTACATCTCGTTGCCGGTGGCAGGCAAACGCGGCTGGAAGGTGCCGAGCGTGCGGAACCAGCCGATGTCGGACTGGCGCGCGCGGACCTCCTTTAAGACGCGGATGACCTGTTGATCCCAGACGTCAACGTCACCTCGATGCCGCAGGACCGCGCCATCGTCACGAACCCGTCGGTTCAGGATCGCGACACCCTCGTCCCGTAGGGCCATGAGCCGCGCAGCGCGGCGCTGCCTCGACTCGCCGATGATGGCCTTGCCTTCGACGCCGATGACGACCCAGAACGCGACCGCCACGACCACGTCGAGGGCGATGACGCTCAGGGGCTGGCCCTCGAAGATCGCCAGGACGGTCGGCACGGCGGGCAGCAGGCCCAGCAGGGCGAGGATGCTCCACCACTCCCATGCCGCCCGTGCGCCTTCGATGATCCGCCAAAGTCGTTCCAGCACGTTCGCGTCCCAGTGTAGTTCACCAGCTTGTCGAAGGTCTTGCGGCCGGGCGGCGCCACGCTGATCGTCGCGGTTGTGCGCAGCCAGGGATGCCACAGGCGGGCGTCATTCACGTTCTGCTGGTCGCGGGTATCGCTGCACGAACTCGGATGGCAGCATGAAGAGAATCGACGGGAACTCCGCCTTGAGCACATCTCGGTGACATAGGATCGTGCGCTCGTCGCACGTCACGAACACGTCGCACTTGTATCGGATCGCGATCATGATGTGATGAGCGTCGGGTCGATCCAGACCGATCTGCCACAGCCGCCGAGCGACCGGATCTTCCTCATGCCGAGGGGAAACGATCAACGATCCGGCTGAGGCGAAGAAGTTGAATCCGCCCAACCACTGGTCCTCCACGAATGTCGCCTTCGGCCAGTCCGCAAGTATTTCTTCCTGCTCCCGTCTGTGAACCGGTGACGGAATCTGTGCTGCCTCGCGGTCGTGAACCTTCGAGACGAGGACAATGATCTCGTCGGCGTCCGATCGTTCTTTGATCTGGCGGATCGCGACATTCTCCTGCGGAGAGTGATCCCATCGGCGCAGCGCGGATACGACATCATTGTCCACGTAGACCTTCATGGAGTCGTCACTTCCCCCTCGGCCCGCGCAACGCCGCCACGCTGATCGCCCGCCGCCAGCGATCCTCCTCGACCGTCCAGCCCCTCTGCTTGACCTTCAACCACCGCATCGTGCGCCCGCCCACGTACGTGCTGGCCTCCTCCTTGGCGACCAGGCCTTCGTAGCCGCGCTCGATCACCTGCGCCCAGGCATCAAAACCATCTGGCGCGAGCCGCCGCACCGGGAAGACCAGATCGCTCCCGGCGACAACATCCTCCAGCGCCGCGCGCCGATCACGCAGCGGCCGCGCGCTCAGATCCCGGCCGTTGCGGTAGAGCAGGTCGAACGCCATGAAGAGCGGCGGCGACGCCACCGCTTCAGGATCGGGATCGCGCAGCCAGTCGAAGCGCGAGCGGAGTTGCTGGTCGAAGATGGCAACCTCGCCATCGAGCACCGCCGTGCGCGCGGACAGCTTCGAGATCGCCAGCGCGATGCCGCCGAAGCGGCGAGTGTGGTCGACGCTGTTCCTGCTTACCAGTCGGACGCGGGCGCCGTCCTTGTACGCCAGCATCCGGTAGCCGTCGACCTTCTCCTCGTAGATCCAGCCGGGGCGGTGGAACGGCGCGCGGACGAGCGTGGGAGCCATCGGGGTGTAGTGGCGGATCACTCAGTCGCGCCCCAGTTCTATCCACCCGTCCTTCTTCAGAGCATCCGCGCACGACGTCGCGGCGTCGTACGAGCCGAACGTCGGCCGCTGGCAGACGATGATCTGTCCCGAGCGCGGGTTTTTCATTGTGACCGTGGTGGTGGCACATGCAGTAAGCAGAGCGGCAGAGAGCGCGACGAGCAGTGAGGCCCTTCGTCCGTGTCGCATCATCGCTTGCCCTCCTCGTGGGTCGCGCGCGTCACGCTGATGCGTTCGTGCGCGCCGTTCTCACTTGTTGCAGAACCGTTCATGCAGTTCACGGTCATTCTTGACCGAGATGCTGTCGAAGAGGCAAGCGTCGATAAACTCCTTCAGATTCACGCCTTCCAGCGAGTACTGGCGAAGGGGGTCGTGGCCCGTCTGGGCGGTGGCCCGTTCCCGTGCCAAACGTATTTCTTCAGACGTCCGAAGGTTCTTGACGCCAGCCACCAGCAGTCCATGCAGTGCGCCCGTCGTGTTGACGCGGACGAGGTCGGCGTACCGTTGAACCACGGAGTCGATCCGATGGTCCGCCTCTCGTCTGGCTTCGGCGGCCTCGCGTGCGGCAGCGGCGGCCAGGTCTTCCTGTCGGTACCTCTTGCCTCGGATCACACCGGCGAAGTAGGTCAGCACGGCGATGACGAGCGCACCGACCACATCAGCCTTCTTCGCGATCTCCTCGATGATGATCCAGGTCAGCGGAGCGCCTCCCACGCGGCCCGCTGCGTCGCGTGCCAGGGCGTGCGCTTCCATCCAGTGCCGGTCGCGCTCGTCGGCGAGTGCTCCATCCCGGTCGTGTAGAACGTGGCGCGCCAGCCTTTCTCGTCGTACCGCGTAAGCTGGAGATCGTAGCCTTGGCGCGCCATGCCGATCGCGACGTGCCCGATCCCGGCCCAGCAGTCGAGCCACGTCCGCAGCGCCCAGAGCGCCAGATCGTATGACGGGCGAGGGAGCCCGACGAAGCCGAGCGCTGCTCGAAGAAGTTGGCCGCGTGGGTCGAGCACGCGCTACTCGATGACCTGGTCCGCGCGCAGCAGCAGCGACGGCGGGATCGTGAGGCCGAGGGCCTTGGCGGTTTTGAGGTTGATCACCAGTTCGTACTTCGTCGGTTGCTCCACGGGCAGGTCGCCGGGCTTGGCTCCCTTGAGGATCTTGTCGACGAAGGTGGCGGCGCGCCGGAACAGATCGAGAAAGCTCGGCCCGTAAGACATGAGACCCCCGGCCTCCACACTCTCCCTGTTGCCGTATGCTGCCGGCAGGCGGCTCCTGGCTGCGAGGTCTGCGAGCCGTGTTCGGTGGGAGCTGAATATCCCATCTGACAGTACGAGGAGGGCTCCCACGCGCTCTTTGGCCATCGCCGCGAATGCGCCGTCGAACTCGTTCGGACCTCGAGCCTCCAGGAGTTGAAGCTGCACTCCCAACGACCGGGCCGCGACGTTCACTTCTCTTACCGCGAGCTGGTGGTACGAATTGGCCGGGTTCGAGAGGATGGCCACACGGCGGATCTTGGGGAGGGGCTCCTTGAGCAGCTCCAGTTGTTTGGCGACGGTTTCCAGGCCGGCGTAGCCGGACACTCCTGTGACGTTCCCGCCCGGGCGCGCGAGGCTCGCGATGAGCCCGGTGCCA
>WNFU01011510.1_pt1 | contig 20470 bp, 21 predicted proteins | sample 5400121 | NCBI WGS metagenome assembly WNFU01 (sample SAMN13153360, study PRJNA577476) | soil metagenome | isolation source: 100 cm soil or saprolite under grassland replicate 1 | place: USA:California | collected 2016-06-15 | reverse complement strand
GTCGAGCCATGGCGGATCTTCGCGCAATACATGGGGCGCGTCGACGGGCCGACTCGCGGCCGCGACGGGAACGTGCACATGGCGGACGCCAGGCTTGGGCTGATCGCGATGGTCAGCCACCTGCCGGCGATGCTGCCGGTCGCCGTCGCCTGGTACGGCGAGGGCGCATCGGCCCGGGGCGACTGCCACGAGGGCATGAACCTCGCCGGCGTGCGCCGCCTGCCCGTGGTCTTCATCTGCGACAACAACCAGTGGGCCTACTCGACGCCGACCCACCTCGAGTACGCGTGCGAGACGCTGGCTGACCGCGCCCAGGCCTATGGATTCGAGGGCGTCGTCGTCGACGGCACCGACGTCCTCGCCGTCTACCGCGAGGCGAAGCGCGCGATCGAGAAGGCCCGCGAGGGCGGCGGCCCGACGCTGATCGAGTCGATGACCCTCCGCATGGAAGGCCATGCCGTCCACGACGACGCGTTCTATGTCCCGAAGGAGATGTTCGAGGAGTGGGCGAGGCGCGATCCGATCGAGCGCTTCCGCACCTGGCTGCGCGAGAACGCGGAGCTCACCGACGAAGAGGAGGAAGAGGTCGGCGCGAGCGTCAAGAAGATCTTGAGCGACGCCATCAATCGCGCGGACGAGTCGCCGCTACCCGACCCGTCGAGCCTGACCGAGGGCGTCTTCGCCACGCCCGAGGACCTCGACACCCCCCATCACAAGTAGCCATGGCTGAAATGACTTACCTGCAGGCGATCTCGGACGGTCTCCGCGTGGAGATGCGCCGCGACAAGCGTGTCTTCGTGATCGGCGAGGACGTCGGCGTCTACGGTGGCGCGTTCAAGGTCACGCTCGGCTTCCAGGAGGAGTTCGGCTCCTGGCGCGTGATCGATGCGCCGCTCTCGGAGACCGCGATCATCGGCAGCTGCACGGGCGCGGCGATCATGGGCATGCGCCCGGTGGCCGAGATGCAGTTCGCCGACTTCATCTCCTGCGCGTGGGACCAACTCGTCACCGTCGCCGCCAAGCAGCGCTTCCGCGCCGGCACGCCCATACCGATCGTCGTCCGCCTTCCCTCCGGCGGCGGCTTCTCCGGCGGCCCGTTCCACTCGCAGAACCCCGAGAGCTCGTTCGCGCACATCCCCGGCCTCAAGGTCGTCTGCCCGGCGACGCCCGAGGACGCCAAGGGCTTGCTGATCAGCGCGATCGAGGATCCGAACCCCGTCCTCTACTTCGAGCACAAGCATCTCTACCGCCGGATCAAGGCCGACGTCCCGGAGGAGCGCTACACCGTCCCGTTCGGCAAGGCGCGCGTCCACCGCGAGGGCGACGACGTCACCGTCGTCACCTGGGGAGCGATGGTGCACACGGCCGACGACGCGGCGAAGCAGCTCGAGGAGGACGGCGTCTCCGTCGAGATCCTCGATCTCCGGACGATCATCCCGTGGGACAAGAAGGCCGTGCTCGAGAGCGCGCAGAAGACGTCGAAGGTGCTCGTGCTGCACGAGGACACGCGCACGGGGGGCTTCGGCGGCGAGATCGCGGCGACGATCGCCGAGGAGGCCTTCGAGCACCTCGACGGGCCGATCAAGCGGATCTGCGCACCGGACTCTCCGGTTCCCTTCTCACCCGTCCTCGAAAAAGCATTCATCCCGCAGGTCGAAGACGTGGCCAGAGGACTGCGCGAGCTGGTCGAGTACTGAGGATCGATGAGTACCGCTGAAGCCGTCGAGGTCGTCATGCCGCAGATGGGCGTCTCCGTCTCGGAGGGGACGATCACGAAGTGGCTGAAGCAGGAGGGCGAGCAGGTCGAGGCCGACGAGCCGCTGCTCGAGATCTCGACGGACAAGGTCGACACCGAGGTGCCCAGCCCCGGCAGCGGCACCTTGACCCAGATTCTCGTCCCGGAAGGCGAGACCGTGGAGGTCGGGACGAAGCTCGCGGTCATCGGCGGCGAGGCCGATGCTCCCGCTCCGGAAGCGCCGCCGGAACCGGCCACGGCGCAGGCGGCGGTTGAGACGGCGGCGGTCTCGAGCGCAGAGGCGCCCGCACCCGCACCGGCCCCGGCACCCGCGGCGGCACCCACGGACGGGCAGCAGAACGGGAAGAGCTTCGTCTCGCCCGTCGTCGCCCGGATCGCCTCCGAGCACGGGATCGATCCGAACAGCGTTCCGGGCACCGGCCGCGGTGGCCGCGTGACGAAGAAGGACATCCTCGACTTCGTCGAATCCGGGGCCGCGGCTGCACCTGCGCCCGAGCCGGCACCCACTCCGGAGCCTGCCCCCGCGCCTGCGCCTCCCGCCGAAGCAGCGCCCGTTCCGGAGCCTGCCCCTGCCGCCGCCGAAGCGCCCGCTCCTGCGGTCGTCCCGGCGCAGCCGGCACCGGCCGAGGCACCTCCTGCTCCGGCGCCGACTCCGCAGCCGGCCCCGGCCGCCGCTCCGGAGCCCGCGCCACAACCCGTGGCCGCCGCGGGAGGCGAGCAGTTCGAGCCGATGAACGCGATGCGCCGCGGGATCGCGGAGCACATGCGCCGCTCGCTCGACACGGCCGCGCACGTGACGAGCGCGATCGAGGTCGACATGTCGCGCGTCGTCGCCATCCGCGAGAAGCTGAAGCCGGAGTATCAGAAGACCTACGGCGTCAACCCGACCTACCTCATCTTCGTCGCCCGGGCCGTCGTCGAAACGCTGAAGCACTACCCGTGGATCAACGGCGAGATCCGCGGCGAGCAGATCGTCACGCGGCCGTTCGTCAACCTCGGCTTCGCGGTCGAGCTCGCCGACGGCAAAGGACTCATCGTCCCGGTCGTCAAGAACGCGGAGGGCCTGAACCTGCTCGGAATGGCGCAGGCCGTCACGGACATCGCCGAGCGCGCCCGGAACAAGAAGCTCACTCCCGACGAGGTGCAGGGCGGGACGTTCACGATCACGAATCCCGGCGGCTACGGGACCTTCCACGGGACGCCCGTCATCAGCCAGCCCCAAGCGGCGATTCTCGGGACGTACGCGCTCGTGAAGCGGCCCTGGGTCGTTCAGGACTCGTTCGGCAAGGACGTGATCGCGGTGCGACCGATGATGAACATCACGCTCACGTACGACCACCGTCTCGTCGACGGGGCGCTCGCGGGCCGCTTCCTCAAGGACCTGCGGGAAGCGCTCGAGACCTGGGACGAGGTCTCGTACTAGGCAGCGTGGAGCTCGTTCGGCTAACCGTCGTGCTAAACGAGATCGAGGCGGAGCAGATTCGATCGCTCCTTGGCTTTGAAGGAATCGAGTCGATGCAGAGACTGACGGACTATGGCGCCGGAAGCATCGACGCGGGGACCGGTCCGAGCGGTTGGCGCGAGATCCTCGTTCGTCCGAACGATCTCGAGACCGCCCGCGCGCTGATTGCCGACCGCTGAGCTGCGGTGCTGCTTCCCTGGGAGCAGCCCGGCTGGCGCACGTCGGCCGATGCCTGGATCGACAAGACGTTGCTCGAGGCGGGACTCGACCGCACCGGCGAGATCGATCATCTTCGCGAGCGGCCCTGGGCGGCCATCGCGGTCGTGGCAACCTCGGAGGGCAACGTCTACTTCAAGGCGAGCTCGCCGACGGTCGCTTTCGAGCCCGCCCTCACGCACGAGCTCTCCCGGCGGCGCCCCGACTGTATTCCCGCGGTGCTCGGGATCGACGTCGACCGGGGCTGGACGCTCATGCGCGGGGCCGGGATCCAGCTCCGCGAGCTTCTCGCCGGCTCGGGCGACGCGCAGATCTGGGACGAGGTGCTTCCCCTCTACGCCGAGCTCCAGATCGAGCTGACCGGGTCCGTGGACGAGCTGCTGGCCCTCGGCGTGCACGACAAGCGGCCGGCGGCTCTGGCTGCCCTCTACGACGAGCTCGGGAACAAGCGACCCGCGCTCGTTGCGGAGATCGAGAAGCTCGTCGAGGAGCTCGGCGAGGCCGTTCCCATCTCGATTGCCCACGAGGAGGTTCAGGACAACAACGTCTTCGTGCGCGACGGCCGGCCCGTCTTCATCGACTGGGCCGAGGCGTCCGTCGCCCATCCCTTCGGGAGCCTCGTCGTGACGATGCGAGGCCTCGCCGACCGCTGGGAGCTCGAGCCGGGCGGGCCGGAGCTGCTCCGGTACCGCGATCTCTACCTCGAGCCGTGGAGCCGCTTCGCGCCGCTGCCGGAGCTGCGCCGGATGTTCTCGCACGCATATGCCCTCGGGACTGTTTGTCGAGCGCTGACCTGGAATCGCCTGATTTCCCCGCTCGGCGAGGAAGCCCGCGCCGAGTTCGCGTACACGGTCCCTGCCTGGCTCGATGTCTTCGTCGAGACGGTCGAGGGGAGGGCTACGCTAGGGACGTGACCCGCGGAGCGTACGTGATGAATCTCGGCCGTGTGCCGTACCGCGAGGCCTGGGATCTCCAGCGCTCGCTGGCCGCCGCGGTCTCGCAGGGCGCGATTCCGGACACCGTGCTCCTGCTCGAGCACCCGCCCGTGATCACGCTCGGCCGGCGCACCGAGGACGGAGAGCTGCACGTGCCGGACGGCGCCGAGGTCGAGATCGTCGAGACGGACCGCGGAGGCAAGTCGACCTACCACGGCCCGGGGCAGCTCGTCTGCTATCCGATCCTCGACCTGACGCGCCACGGCCAGGACGTGAAGCGCTACTGCCGCGACCTCGAGGAGGCGCTGATCCGAACGCTGTCGGCGGTCGGCGTCGAGGCGAGCCGCATCGAGGGCCTGACCGGGATCTGGGTCGAAGCGACGCTGCCGCGCAAGATCGCCTCGATCGGCGTCCACATCACGAAATGGATCACGACGCACGGCTACGCGCTCAACGTCGACCTCGACACGGCGCCGTTCACGGAATGGATCACGGCCTGCGGGCTCGCCGACGCCTCCTTCACGACGATCGCGAGCGAGCTCGGCCGGCCGGTCGCGGTCGACGACATGCGCCCGCATGCCGCGGCCGCCCTCGAGGAGGTGTTCGGGCTCCGCTTGGAGGAGCTGCCCGTGGAAGAGGGCGCCGGCCTCTGGCCCCAGCCCCTGCACGACCGGCTCCGCGCAAAGCCGACCCATTCGACGAACGCGGGCCAGGCCCAGGGCGTCGAGCAGGTCGCCGCCAACTGATCCCTTGTAACACAGTGTTACAAGGTGAGTTTCGGAGCGGTGCCGATGACTGCGTCGATGATCGCCTCGGGAGGCCGCCGCTGGAAGTTGATGTCCAGCAGCACCTGTCCGATCGCCGGATCGCGCCTGCGTGCGCGGAGCTCGTGCGTGACCCGGCGGATGCTCTCGTAGCTCGGACGCGGTAGTCCAAGCCACTCGGCGACTGCTGCGACGCGTCTGTAGATCTCCGCTATGGGCCGACGTCCGTCGTCGGCGTTGGCAGTTGCCGCGACCAGACGCGCGTCGAGCCGGGGTGCGCACTTGGGCACGTCACCGAGGATGCCCGGCGAGGTCCGCCGGAAATGGGCCGGAACTGCAACGTCATTCCCACAAGACCCCAAGTAACACAGTGTTACTTGGGGTCTTCGGTGTGCCGTCGGAGAGCATCCGGCCTTAGAGGTCCGGGAGCCAGCCCTCCTGGTAGAGAGACCGCTTCCAGCTCGCGAAGCTGCCGTACGCTTCGGCCGGCTTCGTCGTCTCCTTTTCGACCCCGGCACCGTGTCTCAGCGCGGTCTCGGAGGCCGGATAGACGAGGCCCTTCCGGCCCAGGCCGCGCGCGCCCACCGCGAGCACGACCGCCGGCCCGGTTCCCGCGCCCACGATCACGTGCTCCGTCTGCGGAGCAGAGTGGAAGAAGTCCCAGGTCTTCAGCTCCCGCTGCTCTTCCTCCACAATCAGCAGGCAGGTTCCCGCGAGGACCAGGAAGCCCTCCTGCGCGTTCTCGCGGTGGTACAGCCCCATCGGCTGACCCGGCTGGAGGACATTGAGGTTGATCCCGAGCTGCCGAAAGCGGCGCTTGCCCTCGAAATCGCAGAAGGCACCCAGCGAGCCCGTGTCGCGCCAGCGGATCTCCCTCGCGTTGGCGACGAACCATCCCTCTCCGCCCGGCCGCAACCCGAACTTCGTCATCTCCAACGGCGCTTCCGGAACCACGGTCCGTACACTGACACACGTGCAGAGGTCGCTTCCCGTCGCCCAGCGCCCGCGCCGGCCGGAGTGGATGAAGGTGCGCGCTCCGAGCGCGGACTCGCAGTACTTCGACGTCAAGAAGCTGATCCACGGACACAACCTGCTCACGATCTGCGAGGAGGCGCGCTGCCCGAACATCGCCGAGTGCTGGGGGCGTGGGACGGCGACGTTCCAGATCCTCGGCGACACCTGCACACGCGCCTGCCGCTACTGCTACGTGAACTCGGGACGACCCGAGCATCCGCCGGACCCACTCGAGCCACTGCGGCTCGCGCACACCGCGGCGCAGATGAAGCTGAAGCACGTCGTCGTCACCTCGGTCGACCGCGACGACCTGCCCGACAAGGGGGCGGCCCACTACGCGGCCACGATCCGCGCCCTGAAGGCGAAGGTGCCCGCGGCGACGGTCGAGGTCCTGACGCCCGATTTCCTCGACTACGAAGAGGACGCGTTGAGGATCGTGCTCGCCGAGCGGCCCGACGTCTTCAACCACAACATCGAGACGGTCCGCCGCCTGCATCGGCGCATGCGCGGCGCGAAGGTCGACTACGACAAAGCGCTCTGGCTCCTCGCCCGCGCGAAGGAGGTCGCCGGATATCCGGTTCTGACGAAGTCGGGAATCATCGTCGGCCTGGGGGAGACGAACGACGAGGTCGTCGAGACGATGTGCGACCTCCGCGCGCACGGCGTCGACGTCGTCACGATCGGCCAGTACCTGCAGCCCTCGGCGAAGCACGCGCAGATCGGCCGCTGGGTGCACCCCGACGAGTTCCGCTGGTTCCGCGAGCAGGGCGAGGCACTCGGCTTCGGCTCCGTGTTCTCGGGCCCACTCGTCCGCTCGTCGTATCGAGCCGACGAGCAGCGGCACGCAGCCGAGACAGGCCGCGCGGCGGTCGCCTACTAGAAGCAGAAGGGCCGCCCGGAGGCGGCCCTTCCTTCAGTCGCTTGCGAACGCAGCCTAGTGCCCCTGGCTGTGGTGCACCTCCGCGTAGTAGACGTCCTCCTCAGGTGCCGTGCCCCTCATCGGGCGAGTGTCGGCCCACACGAGGTGAGCGTCACCGTGGCTATCGGTGTCGACCCACATGTAGTCGCCGAGGAAGCCGGCCTGAATCGGGTTGTTCGCCGGAGTCAGGTTCGGCATCGACGCCGTCGTCACCCGCTCGTAGTCGATCGAGGGGTTCGGAGTTGCCGGATGGTGGATCTCCGCGGCCGTGATGTCGTTGCAGCCCGTGGTCTCGCAGTTGCCGTAGTGGCGATCGTAGTACGCCACCCACAGCCGCGAGCCGTCGTTTGTGACTTCACTCCAGGACTGCCACTGCGCCGTCTCGCCGAACTGCGAGCGAGGCGTGATGGTGCGCGTCGCGCTCCATGTCCCTCCGCCGTTCGTCGAGTACGCGTAATGGATGTCGTGGTCGCACGGCCCGCTGCCGCCGCCCGGAGCGCCGAGCTGGCAGTTCGGGTTCGTGTTGTTGCGGTGATCGGCCCACGTGACGTAGAGCTTGCTGCTGTGGTCGGCCGAGATCGTGACGGTCGTCTCGTCCGGGGCGCGATACCCGTTCGGCGGCAGGCACTGGCGATTCGGGCAGCCGTTCTGGCTCGGAGGCCCGACCGGGTGCGTGGAGATCATGTCGCCGACCTTGACCGGAACCGACCAGCTGGCCGGGACGCTGCAGTCGGCCGCGACCGGGCACTTGACCATCAGCACCTGCTCGATCCCGGCGCCGGGCAGGTTGCCGTTGGCGAATGCGACGTAGATGGAGCCGTCCGGGCCGACGACCGGATCCGAGCCCTGGTCGTCGTTACATGGGCCTACAGCGGGGAACGTGCAGATCGCGGGGTTCGAGCCGCTGATCTCGATCCCGGCGGACCACGTCGCGCCGCCGTCCGTCGACTGGCTGAAGTAAATGGGGCTGTGTCCGGCCGCGTTGAACACCGTCCAGGTCATGTAGACGTTGTCCCGCTTCGGGCTCGAAGCGTGCGAGTCGGCCGTCATCAGCTCCTTGTCGTTGAAGTCGACGATGTCGTTCGCGACCACGCCGACCGGAGTGTCGCGGTACTCCTGGAACGACAGAGCCGAGTTCGGCGCGTGGTAGAAGGCGCCGCCATTGCCGGCGTTCGACTTCATGACGACAACCGCGTTCGCATCGCTGGCGACGTCGAAGAGGATGCCGCCCGAGTACGCGTTACCACGCGAGTCCCAGGCCCCCGTCGGATCGCTGCACGCGTCCGCTGTGTGTCCGTCGAGCAGCTGGAACTGCCAGAACGGCGGAACCTGGTCGCCCCAGTTCTTGCCACCGTCGAACGACCAGTCGTACCCGCAGTGGTTGAAGCCGATTCGCGAGTCGTTCTGGCCGGCGATGATGTTGTTCTCGTTCAGCGGGTTGAGCTGGATCATCTCTTCCGCCTGCCGCCGGAACGAGCAGTCCTGGTTCACGCGCGTGTTGGTCTGCCCGTGACCGTGGAACTCGTTCTGACAGCCCTCGGTCTTGTTCTTCGAGATGCCCGCATGGGCGAGGCTGCGCATGGCAGCGCGGCCCGCCGGCGTGCGAGAGAACCGTTCGGCTCTCTGGTTGAGAACTCCGGTTCCTTCGAGCAGCGCGTACATCACGCCCGAGGAAACCGGCATTTCCTTGGCCCGCGCCGGCTCGCGCCCGAGCTCGACGGCGAGCTTGTGGGCGAGAATCTTGTTGCCCACCTGCGCGCTGCTGCTCGCGCTCTGCGGTGCGACGGCGGCCCCCACCACCGCAAGCACGAGGAGTGCCGCAGCTGGCACGAGAACGATAAGTGCTCTCTTCATGCCTCCCCTTCCTGAAAGCCGGCCCGGCCCCTGACCAAAGCCGGCGGATTTGACCGCCTGAGGATATACGTTCGATAGATTTGGCGCACCCACGGTCCGCAATACTGGCTCTGGCATGCGCGCAGCAGCGCTGTTCGGCGTCTGTGCCACGGCGGCGGTGGTCGTTCTCGGCTTCACGATCCTCGGCGGCGGGTCGGATGCTCGCGCAGCTCGTCCGAAGCTCGAGCTAGCCCGAGGCTCGCCGCTCACCGTTCGCGGCGAGCACTTCCGGTCACGGGAAGAGGTGAAGCTGAGCGCGGGCGCGCGGATCTCACACGCAAGGGCGAACGGCGACGGCGTCTTCGTCGTCACGATCCCCGGCGCGACACGTTGCAACACGATTCGCGTTCTCGCCCGTGGGTCGGCGGGGAGCTACACGGTCCTGAAGCTGCTGCCTGCGCCCATGTGCCAACCCGCGCGCTCGGGCTGAGCTAGCGCCGCCCGACGACCAGTCTTAGCGGGAAGCTCCGGCGCTTGACCGCTCCCGCTCTCGGATTCTGCGCGAGCACACGACCGGCCCGACGGAAATGGACGCGGCGAACGCGGCCGACCGTGCAGTGACGGACGCGGATTCGTGTTCGGGCCCGGCGGATCGTCATGGGGGGGGAGGTGGCGGAGGAGGTGGTGGAGGCGGCGGGGGCGGTGGTGGAGGCGGGGCAGGGGCCTGTGCAGTCTGCGTTCGTGTTGCTCCGAAAGTCCGCCCAGACGACGTAGATGTTCCCACTGTCGTCCACCGAGCTCGAGATGGAGAGCGTCGGCAGGACGCGGTAGCCGTTCGGGGCAGGCAGGGATCGGACGAGGGACAGCCGCCGGCGCTTGGCCCGATGGGGCTGCCGAGGATGAGGTCCTCGACGATGACCGGCTCCGTCCAGGCTTCCTCCTGGGTGCAGTCCTCGTCGTCGGGGCACTTGACGAACAGGATCTGCTGCCCCGGTCGGTCGATCGCGTCGTTGTTTGCGAAGGCGACGTAGATCGTCCCGTCCGGGCCGATGAAGGGCGCCGAGCCCTGGTCGTTCGCGCACTCGTTGGGGCAGACGCCGGCCGCCTCGCCGCTAATCTCGGCTTCCGGCGACCAGGTGGCGCCGCCGTCGGTCGATTCGCTGAACATGATCGGGTTCACGACCCGCGTCCCGTCCGAGCCTTCGATCTCGGGCTTGAACTTCGTCCAGGTGACGTAGACGTTGTCCCGCTTCGGGCTCGAGGCGCGCGAGTCGGCGAAGAAGGTCGGCTTGTCGTTGAAGAAAGCTCGTCTTCTGGTCGTTGGCGATGACCCCGAGCGGTGTGGCCCGGTACTCCTGGAAACCGCCGCTCGCGTCGGGCGAGTGGAAGAAGGCGCCGTGGATTCCGGCGTTCGACCTGGCGACGACGAGGGCGTTCTCCGGATGGGGCGTGTTGAAGACCGTGCCGCCGATGTAGGCGTTGCCCTGGGAGTCCCACGTGACGGTCGGGTCGGCGCAGGCGTCGGCGACGTGGCTGTCGAGGAGCTGGAACTGCCAGAACGGAGGTGTCTGGTCGCCCCAGTGGGCGGTGGCGTCGAGCGTCCAGTCGTATCCGCAGTGGTTGAAGCCGAGCCGGGAGTCGTTCTGGCTGACGAGGATGTTCCCGTCCTCGAGCAGGTTGATGGCTATGGCCTCGCCGACCTGTGCGCGAAGCGAGCAATCCTGAACGACCCGGGTATTCGTCTGGCCGTTTCCGACGAACTGGCTCTGGCAGCCTTCGGTACCGGCGATCTCGATGTGGGCGGGGCTCCGGCCGAGGCGGGCCGCGCGACGGTTGAGCGCCCCGCTCTGGTCGAGAGCCGCATAGAGAGCCCCCGAGGAGATCGGCATCTCGCCCGAGCGTGGCTCTGCGCGGCCGAGCTGGACGTCGACCGCGTGTCGCAGGACCTGGTTGCCGACGGGCGAGCTGCTCGACGCCGAGTCGGGTGAGAGCGCCGCCCCTGCCAGCAGGATCAGGCCGAGAACGGTAAGCGCGGCCAAACGGTAGAGAAGCTGCCTGTTCAAGATCCCCCTCCCTCACTGCCGGCTCCCCACCGGCGGTTCCAGATTCGCTCTCCAGAAATCTAGGCAAGCCGTTCGAAAACGGCGAGCCCGGAGTTACGGTGTCTCGGTCCGCTCCAGGTGCGGGTTCGCCATCGCCCGGTAGTCGAGGGCCTTGTCGAGGGTCTCCTCGTCCACACCCGCCTCGCGGGCAACCTCGCGCAGCGATCTTCCCGTGGCGGCGGCCTCCTTGACGATCTCGGTGGCCTTGTCGTAGCCGATGTAGGGGTTGAGCGCGGTCGCGGCCGAGAGCGTCAGTTCGGCGTAGCGCTCGCAATTCTCGCGGTTCGCCTCGATCCCATCGACGCACTTCTCCGCCAGCTCGCGCGAGGCCGCGGCCAGGAGACGGATCGAGTGGAGCACGTTACGCGCGATCACGGGCACGAAGACGTTCAGCTCGAAGTGCCCCTGCATACCGCCGACGGTGACGGCGACGTCGTTGCCGATGACTTGCGCGGCGACCTGCGTGACGACCTCCGGAATGACCGGGTTGACCTTGCCGGGCATGATCGAGCTGCCCTTCTGGAGCTCGGGGAGAGCGATCTCCGCGAGGCCCGCGCGAGGGCCCGATCCCATCAGGCGCAGGTCGTTGGCGATCTTCGTCAGCGAGACCGCCACCGTCTTCAGCGCGCCAGAGGCCTCGACGAGGGCATCGCGGGAGGCCTGAGCCTCGAACGGGTCGGCCGGCGGGAGGATGGCGAGCTCGGTGTCCTCGGCGAGACGCTGCCGGACGCGCTCGGCGAACTCGGGGTGGGTGTTGAGGCCGGTGCCGACGGCGGTCCCGCCGAGCGGAATCTGACCGAGACCCTCTAGCGTCGACTCCACGCGAGCGCTTCCTTGCCGGACCTGCGCGGCGTAGCCCCCGAACTCCTGGCCGAGCGTGACCGGCACCGCGTCCATCAGGTGAGTGCGGCCGGACTTGACGACATCCTCGAACTCATTCGCCTTGGCCTCGAGCGATTGCGCGAGGAGCTCGAGTGCCGGGAGGAGCTCGCGCTGGAGCTGCTCGAGCGCAGCGAGCTGGACGGCGGAGGGGAAGACGTCGTTCGAGGACTGCCCCATGTTGACGTCGTCGTTCGCATGGACGTCGTCGCCCGCGAGGCTCGCGATGACCTCGTTGGCGTTCATGTTCGACGAGGTGCCCGACCCGGTCTGGAAGACGTCGATCGGGAACTGCTCGTCGAGCTCGCCGGCCGCGATGCGGTCGCCCGCGGCGGCGATGCGCTCGGCTTTGTCCTCGTCGAGGAGGCCGAGCTCGGCGTTCACGCGCGCCGCCGCCGCCTTGATCCTGCCGAGCCACCGGGCAACGTGACGCGGGATCGGCTCACCCGAGATCCGAAAGTTTTCGACCGCTTTCTTCGTCTCCGCGCCCCAGAGCTCGTCCATGCGCCGAGTCTATCTCGGCACAGAATCGTCACCCACGCGTGCGCTTTTTCGCGCTAGGCTTGCGGCGGGGAGGAGGCCGGGCGCGCCTTCTTTAGGAAGGTCTACCTAGGAAACCCGGCGGAGGTGGCGGCGTTCGAGCGGCCGATCACGGAGAGACCGCCGCGCGAGCTCGTTCAGGTCTCTCGGGCTCGCCCAGCCGACGTAGCCACAACGCGGGCATTCGCCGGTCGCGAGATGGAGCGGGTGCGTCCATTCCACACGGCGCCGCTCGCCGCAACTGAGACATTCGAGGGTGCGCACGTCCATCGTTCGCAGCGATCGGCACGTTCGCGGTTCTGGGTGACACTCGAACGAGGGATGACCGCGCTCGAGAGATTCCCGGGAGCTAATCGGTCGAGTACTTCGGCTGCACCTTCTCGCCCCGGATCTGGGCGACGGCGTTGTTGGCGGCGATCGCGGCCTCGCCCATGCCGATCGTGATCAGCGTGATCTTGCTCGGATAGCCGGCGACGTCGCCGGCGGCGAACACGAGCGGCAGGTTGGTCTCCATCGTCATCGGATTGACCTTGAGCTGGCGCTTGCCCTCGAGCTCGATCCCCCAGTCCGCAATCGCACCGAGATGGGAGACGAAGCCGAGCAGGGTGATCAACGCCTCACAGTCGTAGCGATCCATCTCACCGGAGGCGGTGTTCTCGATCGTGACCGCCTCGATTTGGCCGTCCCCGTGCACTTCCCGGACCTCGTGGGGTGTCAGGATCCGGACCGCGCCCTCCGACTCCAGACGCCGCGCCTCGTTCATCGACGACTCGAGCGCGCGAAACCTGTCGCGGCGGTGGACGAGGGTGATCGGGAGATCGGCCGTGTCCTGGAGCCCGAGCGTCCAGTCGAGGGCTGAGTCGCCGCCGCCGACGATGACGCAGCGCTTGCCCGCGAACTGGGCCTTCTCCCTGACGACGTAGTGCAGCCCGCGCCCCAGCCACTCGTCGATCCCCTCGACGCCGAGCTTCCGCGGCTCGAACGCGCCGTGTCCGGCCGTGACGATCAGCGACCGCGAGAGGTACGGACCGCCCTTGTCGGTCGTCAGGGCGAGGACCTCCTCGCCGTTCTGGTTGACGCGGTCGAGCGTCTTCGCCTCCTCGCCGAGGATCACCTCCGCGCCGTACTGAAGGCCCTGCTCGACGCAGAGATCGACAAGCGCCTGACCGAGAATCTTCGGGTGGCCGGCGACGTCGTAGACGTGCTTCTCGGGGTAGGTCGCCGCCACCTGGCCGCCGAGCTGCTCGAGGCTCTCGACGATCCGCACCGAGGCGTCGCGATGACCGGCGTAGTAGGCGGCTGCGAGCCCGGTCGGCCCCGCGCCGAGAATCGTGATGTCGACGACCTCGCCTGTCATGCTCACAGGGTCATGCTAACCGTGGCCTGGCGCCCGTCCGAAACGGGCGCGGACTACTCAGGGCGGTTCGTGACGTGCACGAACGTGCGGTCTTCGTCGCCGCACTCCATCCGTAGGGCGACCTGGCCGGAACGGCCTTGTCCCTTCCAGGAGACCTCGGAGTCGTCCTCTTCCAGCTCGTCGAAGAGGATCGTGAAGCCGGCGGTCTCGAGCGCACTCTTCACCTCGTCGTGCGCGGCCTTTACATCGCCCTCGTAGTAACCCTCGACGATCTCCGTCGGCCCCTGCGTGAACTGCTCCGTATAGGTGACCGAGTCGAAGCTCGGGAAGTTCGCCGGAAGGTTGGGCCTCGACAGAGGCGAGCCGCTACAGGCAGCCTGGACCTCGCCACCGCTCTCCTCGTCGCCCTTCTTGTCGCCCCCGCAGCCGGCGACAGCCAGGATGACCAGGGCGCTCAGTACCAGCCGGCCCAGCAAAGCGATCGAGCTAGGCGCTGCAGCCGGAGCCGCAGCCGCCGACCGCCTGGTCCTCGGGAGCCTCGCCCTCAGCGACCTGGAACGAGTGACCGCAACCGCACGCGGAGACGACGTTCGGGTTGTTGATCGCGAACCCGCCCTGGAGCCCCTCTACGAAATCGACCTCGGTTCCCTGGATATACGGCGCGCTCAGCGGATCGACGACGACCTGGATCCCGTACGCGTCGATCTGATGGTCGCCCTCCTGGGCGCCGGTGTCGAAGCCCAGCGCGTACTCGAAGCCCGAGCAGCCGCCGCCCTGCACGGCGATGCGCAGGACCCCGGCCTCGCCCTCGGGCTCCTCGGCCATGAGCTCCTTGATCTTCGTCGCCGCGCCCGTCGTGAGCGTGACGAGCGCTTCCTGCTCGATCGTCGCCATCGGTCGAATGGTACCAGCGTCCTCCGCGGTCTCCACCCCCGTTCCGGGTCAGACCTTGTAACAGCCGATACCCGCATCGTTGAGCGGAATCCGCACTCCCTCGTGCCGTGGTACGTTTCCGCGCGAATTGCCCCGGAGCGGCTGGCGCGCAGATGCTCGATAGCTGGCTCCCGTTCCTTCTGTACGGGACGCTTGCGCTCGTCATCCCGGCTTCGATGATCCTGATGTCGTTCGTCTTTGCGACGCGTCCGGCGCGCCGGACGAAGACGCGCCGGCTTCCGTTCGAGTCGGGCGTGTCACAGGGCCCGCCGCACTCGAACCGGTTCACGATCAGCTTCTACCTGACGGCGATGCTCTTCATCGTCTTCGACATCGAGATCGTCTTTCTCTATCCGCTCGGCGTCGTCCTCAAGCCGCTCGGGTGGTTCGGATTCGCCGAGTTCTCCTTCTTCATCGCGATCCTCGCGCTCGCGTACGTCTACATCTGGAGGAAGGGGGCGCTGCGATGGCGGTGAGAAAGAAGCAGCGCCTGGCCGACTGGGGCCTCAACTCGGAGCGCGTGCTCTGGAAGGGCAAGGGCCCCGGCGTCTTCGAGCAGGAGCTCGGCGAGGACCTCGAGGACAAGCTCATGCTCACGACGGTCGAGAAGGCGGTCCTCTGGGCACAGGGCAACTCGATCTGGCCGGACACCTTCGGGCTCGCCTGCTGCGCGATCGAGATGATGTCGATCGTCTCCTCGCGCTACGACATCGCGCGCTTCGGCGCCGAGGTCTTCCGCTCCTCGCCGCGTCAGGCGGACCTGCTGATCGTCTCCGGGCGGGTCGCGCACAAGATGGCGGCGCCGCTCCGGCAGATCTACGACCAGATGCTGGAGCCGAAATGGGTGATCGCGATGGGCGCCTGCGCGAGCTCGGGCGGGATGTTCAACAACTACGCCATCCTCCAGGGAGTCGACAAGATCGTCGCCGTCGACGTCCACGTGCCGGGTTGCCCGCCGCGCCCCGAGGCTCTCGTCGAGGGGATCGTCCGCCTGCAGGAGAAGATCAAGGCCGGCGTGCCGCCTGCGTACGAGATCCGCGGGGTGGCGAGCTGACCTTCGAAGGCGTCCCGGGGCTCGTCGAGCGCCGAGACGCGTTCGGCGAGACGACGCTCGTCGTCGACCCGGCGCGGATCGTCGAGGCCTGCTCCTTCCTACGGGACGAGGAGGGCTTCAACTTCCTCTCCGACATCACGGCCGTTGACTACCTCGGCTGGGGCGGGCGCGAGGTCGCCGGCTACTACGGAACCGCGGCAGGGCGCGACATCGACGCGCTCAGCGCGCAGGGCTTCGCGCGGACTCCGGAGCCGAAGCCGGCGCGCTTCGCGCTCAACTACCACCTGCTCACGCTCGGCCCCGGCGCCGCGACCGTCCGCGTCCAGGTCTGGATCGAGGACGGGCAGTCGATGCCGAGCGTCGTCTCGGTCTGGCCGACCGCCGACTGGCACGAGCGCGAGGCCTTCGACCTGATGGGCATCAGGTTCGACGGCCACCCGAACCTGAGTCGGATCATCATGGAGGACGACTGGGAAGGGCACCCGCTGCGCAAGGACTATCCGATCGGCGGCGAGCCCGTCCGCTTCAGCAGGGAGGAGTAGGTGGCGGTCGGCGAGCGCACGCAGGTCTATACCGGCTCACACATCCCGGCGCCGATCCCGACCGTGCTCCAGGTTCCGCCCGAGCTCCGCGATTCGGAGGACATCCTCCAGGTCAACTTCGGCCCGAACCATCCGTCGACCCACGGCGTCCTGCGTCTCGTGGTCGACCTCTCCGGGGAGCGGGTCGTCGGGCTGCGCGCCGTCATCGGCTACCTGCACACGGGTTTCGAGAAGAACATGGAGCAGAAGACGTGGTGGAAGGCGATCACGTACCCGGAGCGGATCGACTACGTCTCGTTTCAGAACAACGAGCTCGTCTTCGTGCTCGCGATCGAGAAGCTGCTCGAGCTGGAGGTGCCGCGAAAGGCGACCTGGATGCGGACGCTGCTCGTGGAGCTGAACCGGATCCACTCGCACCTGATCTTCCTCGGCACGGCCGCGCTCGAGATCGGGGCGATCTCGATGTTCTGGTACTGCTTCCGCGAGCGGGACACGATCCTCGACCTCTACGAGATGGTCTGCGGGACCCGCATGCACACGCGGTACTTCCAGGCCGGCGGCCTCGCCGAGGACATCCCACCCGGCTTCTATCCCGAGTGCCGCAAGTTCGTGGAGCTGATGCCGAAGGCGCTCGACGAGTACGAGGCGATGCTCTCGCGCAACGAGATCTGGCTCCAGCGGACACAGGGCATCGGCCTGCTCTCGGCCGCGGACGCGATCGCGCTCGGGCAGTCCGGCCCTGTGCTGCGGGCGTCCGGCATCGACTGGGATCTTCGCCGTGACCGTCCGTACCTCGCGTATCCCGCGGTCGATTTCGCCGTGCCCGTCTATCCGAACGGCGACGTCTACGACCGTTATCGCGTGCGCGTGGACGAGATGCGGCAGTCGGTGCGGATCGTCGAGCAGTGCCTGGAAGGGATGCCCGAGGGCCCGTGGATCGCGGACGACCGCAAGGTCGTGCTCCCGCCCAGGCACGAGCTGCACACGTCGATGGAGTCGCTCATCCACCACTTCAAGATCGTCACCGAGGGCTACCGCGTGCCCGAGGGGGAGGTCTACGTGACGGTCGAGTCTCCCCGCGGGGAGCTTGGCTGCTACGTCGTCTCCGACGGAGGGCCGAAGCCGTGGCGCGTGAAGTTCCGCGCGCCTTCGTTCGTCGCGCTCGAGGCGACCTCGACCTGCATGACGAACGCGCTCGTCGCCGATCTGATCGCGCTGAGGCGCTCGACCTTACGCCGGCTCACGTGCAGGCCGTCGCTTCTTTCTACGACATGTTCCATCTGGCGCCCGTCGGCGAGCACGTGGTCGAGGTCTGCACGAACGTCTCGTGCGCGCTCGTCGGCGCGCAGCAGGTCGTCGAGGCGTTCGAGCGCGAGCTCGGCGTGCGGGTCGGCGAGACGAGCGAGGAGGGGAACGTCACGTTGCGGACGATCGAGTGCGCGGGCGGCTGCGGCTACGCGCCGGTCGTGGTCGTCGACCACCGCTACCGCGAGCCGGTGCGGCCGGAAGACGTCCCGCGCATCCTCGAGGAGCTGAACGGTGGCTGAGGCGCAGTCCATCGTCCTGGCCGGCGCCGACGAGCGCGATCTGACGCGGATCGGCGAGTATCAGGCGATCGGCGGCTACGCCGCGCTCGCGAAGGCGCGGGGCATGGAACGCGAGGCCGTGGTCGAGGAGATCTCGACGGCGACCCTGCGCGGGCGAGGCGGCGCCGGCTTCCCCATGGGACGCAAGCTCAGCCTCGTCCAGCCGCCCGAGGTGGCGGGCAAGGCGACGTACGTCGTTGCCAACGCCGACGAGTCGGAGCCGGGCGCGTTCAAGGATCGGGAGATCATCCGCCGCGTCCCGCATCGCTTCCTCGAGGGCTGCCTGATCGCGGCGCACGCGATCGGTTCCCGGCATGTCTTCGTCTACATCCGCGGCGAGTACGCGGCGGAGTACGAAGTCTTGAAGCGGGCCGCGGACGAGGTTCGCGACGCGGGGCTGCTCGACGGGGTGACCCTCGTCATCCACCGCGGGGCCGGCGCGTACATCTGCGGCGAGGAGTCGGCGCTGCTCGAGTCGCTCGAGGGGGAACGCGGACAGCCGCGCCCGCGGCCTCCGTTCCCGCCGGTCTCGGGTCTCTACGGGTCGCCGACGCTGATCAACAACGTGCAGACGCTGACGACGGTCCCGATCATCCTCGAGCGCGGCGGGAGCTGGTACGCCTCGCTCGGGCCGCAGGCTTCGCCGGGAACCGTCGTCTACTCGATCTCGGGGAACGTCGAGCGCCCCGGGAACTACGAGCTGCCGCTCGGGACGACGTTGCGCGAGCTGATCTACGACGTCGGCGGCGGGATTCCCGGGGGGCGGAAGCTGAAGGCGATCATCCCGGGGGGTTCGTCGGTCCCGGTCTTCACGCCCGACCAGATCGACACGCCTGCGGACTTCGACTCGATCCAGAGCGCCGGCTCGTTCCTCGGGTCGGCGGCGATCATCGTCGTCGACGAGCGCGCCTGCATGGTGCAGCTCGCGCTGCGCGTCGAGAAGTTCTACAAGCACGAGTCCTGCGGCAAGTGCACGCCCTGCCGGGAGGGGACGCGCTGGATGGTGAGCCTGCTCGAGAAGATCGAGTCGGGCCGGGCCGACCATTCGGATCTCGATCTCTTGCGAGCGGTGTGCGACCGGATGCTCGGAAAGTCGCTCTGCGCCCTCGGCGACTTCGCCGTCTATCCCGTGGCGAGCTACGTCGACAAGTATCGAGACGAGTTCGAGGCGCACATCGACCAGGGCGGGTGCCCCTACGGAGGCGAGTCCTCGATCGAGGGCATCGCGGCTCCGGTCGACAAGCACACCCATTCGCCCGTTGCCGAGTTGCCGGCATGACCGTGTGGACAGATCGTCACGCTTTTGAAGCGGGGTCTGACCCCGTCACGGAGGTGTGACTTGAGTACGCCGGAAGTCGTCACTGTCACGATCGACGGGCGCGAGGCTCAGGTGCCCGCTGGTACCGGCCTCGTCGAGACCGCGCTCGCCGCGGGGATCGAGATCCCCGTCTTCTGCTATGAGCCGCGGCTCGGCGCGCCGATCGGCGCGTGCCGGATGTGCCTGGTCGAGGTCGAGGGCATCCCGAAGCTCCAGGCCGGCTGCACGCTGACGGCGCAGGACGGCATGGTCGTCCGCACCGCGCAGACCTCGCCCGCCGCCGCCGAGGGCCAGAGCTCGACGCTCGAGTTCATCCTCGTCAATCACCCGCTCGACTGCCCGGTCTGCGACAAGGGCGGTGAGTGCCCGCTCCAGGACCTGACCTTCCGCTGGGGGCCGACCGTGACCCGCAACACCTTCCCCAAACGCACCTTCGAGAAGCCGATCCCGATCTCCCCGACGATCGCCCTCGACCGCGAGCGCTGCATCCTCTGCTACCGCTGCACCCGTTTCTCCTCCGACGTCGCCGAGGACAGCCAGCTCGTCGCCCGCGACCGTGGCTCCCAGTCGATCATCACGACGTTCGAGGACGAGCCCTACCGGGCGCCGTTCTCCGGGAACGTGATCGAGCTCTGCCCGGTCGGAGCGCTCACCTCCACGCAATACCGCTTCGAGGCCCGGCCCTGGGAGATCCAGGACGTCCCGACCGTCTGCGGCCTCTGCCCCGTCGGCTGCAACATCGAGGCGACGACGCGCGAGGGCAAGGTGAAGCGAATCGTCTCGCGCAACCATCCCGAAATCGACGAGGGCTGGCTCTGCGACAAGGGCCGGTTCGCGTTTTCGCACCTGAGCGCCGACGACCGGATCGTCGATCCCGGACGCAAGGTGGGGCAGCGACGCTACGAGACCCTCTCCTGGGATGCCGCCCTCGACGACGCCGAGCAGCTGCTCCGCGCGGCCGGGCCCAGCATCGTCACGGCGCTCTCGGGCTCGGAGACCGTCGAGCAGGCCTATGCGCTGGCCAAGCTCCTGCGCGTGGGGCTCGGCGCGCACTGCGCCGTCCTGCCCGAGGACGTGAGCCCGTCGCTCGATGCCTTTCGCCTTCCGCTCTCCGCGATCCGCGACGCCGAGCTCGTCGTCGTCCTCGGCGACGATCCGGTCGTCGAGCGGGCGCCGATCGTCGACCTCTGGCTGCGCGCCGCGCACCGCGCCGGGGCAGAGATCGTCACGACCCCGATCGGCGCGGCCGACCGCGGCGTC